>Ga0182013_10000061_pt1 | contig 122109 bp, 106 predicted proteins | sample 612S2MmetaG_FD_120487 | JGI IMG/M metagenome (GOLD analysis project Ga0182013, IMG submission 120487) | Permafrost microbial communities from Stordalen Mire, Sweden - 612S2M metaG | ecosystem: Environmental > Terrestrial > Soil > Wetlands > Permafrost | place: Sweden: Stordalen | collected...
CTGGAGGAGAATCGTCGTGTGCAGGGCGAGGAACATCCCCAAACACTGACGGCGATGAGCAATCTCGCCGCTACGCTGTATTCGCAGGGCGATCTGAAAGGAGCGAGGGAACTTCAAGAACAAGTGCTGGAGGGGAGTCGTCGTGTGCAGGGCGAGGAACATCCTCACACACTGACGGCGATGAACAATCTCGCTGCGACGCTGAAGGGCCTCGGCGACTTGGCCGCAACGCGCAAGCTCCAGGAACAAGTGCTGGAGACTCGCCGCCGTCTGCTGGGTGAGGAGCATCCGGACACGCTGACAGCGATGACAAGTCTCGCCGGAACGCTGTGCTCGCAGAGGGATCTGGCGGGAGCGCGAGAACTTCAGGAACAGGCGCTGGAGGCATGCCTTCGTTTGCTTGGCGAAGATCATCCAAGCAGCTTGACTGCAATGAACAATCTGGCCGCGACGCTGTACTCGCAGGGTGATCGGTCGCGAGCGCGGAAGCTCCAGGAGCAGGTGCTGGCGACTCGCCTTCGTCTGCTTGGCGAGGAGCATGCGAGCAGCTTATGGGCAAAGAGTAATCTCGCCCGGACGCTGTACTCGCAGGGTGATCGGTCGGGAGCGCGGAAGCTTGACGAACAAGTACTGGCGACTCGCCGTCGTCTGCTGGGTGAGGAGCACCCGGACACGTCGATGGCGAAGAACAACTTGGCTCGGATGAAACCGAGAACCTTGAGGCACTGGCTGCAGCTAATGTTCAGGCCGAAGTGATGCCGCAGGTTGTCGGGTGGGCGTTTTCCGTCCCCGTCCATCATCCCTCAAAGGCAGGTGCCCCACTCAATGCCCCTCCATCCATCTGTCCCTCCCGGAAAGATGAATCTGTGCCCCCATTCATCGCGGCTTTATCGCGATGAGTGGGCCGCGGAGTCTCGCCGTCCATTCCGACTCGATTTCGACCACTCCTCGAATTCCGGCGGCCATCCCCATCGAGTCGACGCACCGCCCGCCCACTTGCAGGGAATTATGTGCACACAGCGCATAATGGAATTTGAGTTGGCGGAACGAGCTTGTCTTCGCAAATCCGACGATCAAGCCGACCGCCGAGAAATTGCCTAACTCCTTTATTCTCTGGATTCTGCGGCTAACATTAACGGAATCAATATTTTGCAGCGCACCCCTACCTTAAACTTAAGAAAATAAAGAATTTAGTCACAGAATAGGGAGAGGGGGGTATCCCCCCAAAACGGTGCGGACCGGCGATTATCCCATGCCGTCCGGCGCTGTGCTGCCAACCCGGTGGACGTGCGCGTCCATTTCGCAGTATGCTCCCCATCGCCGGATAGGCAAGGACCCCACTCGGTCTATCGCCAGGCGCAAGGGAGTGCGGCCATGAAACTCGCTGCCTCGGCCATTGCGGCGCTGCTCTTAGCGTGGCCTATGGCGCCCGCCGCTGCCGCGCCCCAAAAGCCGGCCGTCCAGGTCCGTGGCCAGGGCTGCGTTGAGGCCGGTGTCGAAACCGGGTGCCTGGTGCTCAAGGACCTAAAAACCGGCAATCTCTACAACCTCCTCGTCAAGGGAATGCACCCCGCCATCGGCGACGGAATCGAGTTTCTCGCTGTGCCCCACAATGGCCCGGCCGGGTGCATGCAAGGCATCGCCGTCGATGTCATCGGATGGACCCGCAAAGACTCCATCCGTTGCGGACCGGCCCACGCCAACAAAAAATAGCGCCCACATCCCCGGCCCCGCGTTTCCCGCCTCCAACTCCAGATGCGCCAGTTATATTGCTGGTATGCGTTCGCGATTTCTGTTTGCAGTTCTTTCTGCTGCGTTGAGCTTTATCCCCGTCGTCTCCACAGCTCAATCCTCCCCGCCGGCCATCACCCTCGACGAGTACCTCAACACCACCGACATCCTCGGCGCTCGTCTCTCCCCCGACGGCTCGGCCGCAGTCATCGCCACCGAGACCCCGGACTGGAAGGCCAGCGTCTACCGTCACGACCTGTGGCTCTGGACAGCGCAGTCGGGCCTGCGCCCGCTCACCCACTCCGCCAGTGAGGAGAACGCGCAATGGAGCCCTGACGGCAAGTGGATCGCTTTCCTCTCCGATCGCGCTTTGCCCGGCGAGGCCGCTTCGGACGAGGGCGAATCCGATTCCGATGCCACCAAGGCCAACCGCCTCTGGCTCATCCCGGTCGCCGGCGGTGAAGCGCTTCCTCTCTACACTGAGAAGCTCGACGTACACTCTTATGCTTGGGCCTCCGATGGCTCAGCCCTCTATTTCTCCGTCACCATCCCCCTCTCACGAGACCAGGAAGACGCCCAGAAGGACGAGTGGAAAGACGTAATCCGATACCGCGAGCAGCACCGCGGCGACCTGCTTCTCAAGCTCGATGTGGCTCCTGCCCTTGCCCGCGCCGTCGCCGTTCCGTTGCCAACCCAGGCGCCCACCACCAAGACCACTGAGGACGAGCCCACCGTCAAACTCCCTCCCGGCGCTGCAACCATCGCGCGCAGCCCGCTCGCCATCGAGGAAGTCACCCCCTCGCCCGACGGCAGGAGCGTGGCCTTCGTCACCGGCCCGGTCCATCACCGCACTGAGACTCCCGCCGACTCCGAAATCTTCCTGGTCGCCGCAGCCGGAGGCGAACCCCGCCAACTCACCCACAACGACGCCATCGAATCCCACTTGCGCTGGTCTCCCGACAGCCGTTGGCTGCACTTTTCCGTGGATGCCGCTGCCGGTTCACTGGAGGGCAAGTACCGCGACGTGCAGGGCCGCCTCTATCGCCTTGACCCCGCCACGGCCAAGGTCGAACGCCTCGGCGCAGCCTTCTCTGGCTCCTTCGACCAGTTCACCCTGCTCCCCGACGGCCGTGTCCTGGCCCTGGGACTAACCGGCATCGAGACCCAGCTCTACCTCGTCGACGGTGACAGCGCCACCAAACTACCGGGCCTCCCGGGCACCTACGCGCATCTCGACGCAGCCCGCGCCTCCAATGCCATCCTGCTTACTCACTCCACCATCGACGATCCCGCCCAGGTATATCTGGCCGCCGATCCCCTTCATCCCGACCACCTGACCGCACTCACCGCCTTCAACCCCATCTTTGCCCAACGCGCCCGGCCCGAGTGGCAGCCCTACACGTGGAAATCCGGAGACGGGCGCACCATCGAGGGCGTGCTTATCTTCCCGCCCGGCAAGAAGGGCGCCAAACATCTCCGCATGTTCACCTTCATTCATGGTGGCCCGGCCGACGCTGATGGCGACCGATTCGGCGCCGACTGGTACGACTGGGCCACGCTCGCCGCCGCCAAAGGCTGGCTGGTCTTCCGCCCCAACTACCGCGGCTCCTCGGGATACGGTGACGATTTCATGCTCGAGATCGCGCCCCATCTGGTCTCTGTTCCTGGCCGCGACATCCTTGCGGGCGTCGACGCGCTCGTCAAGGACGGCTATGCCGACCCCGATCACCTCGCCATCGGCGGTTACAGCTACGGCGGTTACATGACCAACTGGCTCATCACCCAGACCACCCGCTTCAAAGCCGCTGTCACCGGTGCTGGCGCTGTCGAACACGCCGCCAACTGGGGCAACGACGATGAGACCTGGGACGATGCCTGGTATCTCGGCGGCCAGCCGTGGCAGAATCCTGATCTTTACCAGAGCGAGGCTGCGCTCTTCCGCTTCGACCGCGTCAAGACCCCTACTCATCTGGTCCAGGGCGGGGCCGACATTCGCGTAAGCTATCTTGAGGGGGTCACCATGGAGCGCGCTCTCGAGGCTCTCGGCGTTCCCCATTCCTTCCTCGTCTTTCCCGGTGAGGGCCACAGCCTGGCAAAGAATCCCTGGCACGGTTACATCAAGCTCCGCGAAGAGCTTAAATGGCTGAACGAATATGATGGGAACTAGCCGATTCCCAACCCGTAGCCCGCTGCGTCAGTGGATTGCAGAACCCGCAGGTCGCGCTGCCGCATCTTTAGATTAGGACCTCATGAATCCAGTCGAACAGGCCCGCCAAGCCGCCTTCCAGCAGACATTGCTCAGCGCCCGCCGCACCATGCTGCTGAGCGAGATTCTCAAGCTGGCCATCGACAGCTTTCGCGCCGGCAAGCTGCGCTTTGTCCTCACTGCGCTCGGCATGGTGATCGGCACCGCCTCCGTGATTCTCGTCGTCACCATCGGCCTCACCGGCAAGCAATTCATTCTTGAGGAGCTTCAGAAGATCGAAACAAATTCGGTTGAGCTTGAGTATGCCGGCGGCGGCGCCACTGCCACCGAACGCGTACTCTACAACGATTACCTCACCCGCGAAGACGAGAAGGCCGTGCTCGCGCAGGTGCCCGGAGTTCTCTACTCTTCGCCGATTCTGGAGATGCACGACCGCATTAGCTTTGGTGGAGGCGTCGTCAAAGACACTCTCGTGCTGGGTGTCAGCCCGCAATATCGCAATATCCGCAACCTGATTGTTCCGCAGGGTCGCTTCTTCGATGATATCGACGACACCGCCCACATCAATTGTGCCGTGGTCACAGAGTTGTTCGCCCGCGAGAGATTTGGCAGTTCCGATGCCGCCGTCGGCCAGACCTTTGAGATTATCGGCATCCCCTTCACCATCATCGGCGTCTTCAAGGAAAGTGTGGACGACATGGGAAATTCGGAGATTGCCGACCAGACCATCCTGATTCCCTACTCAGTCGCCCGTTACTTCGCCGGAACCGAAAACGTCAAGCAGATCTACTTTTCCATGCGCAACATGGACGAGGTTCCCGACGCGGCAAAGCAGATCCAAAGCATCGTTCAATCGCGCCACCGCCATGACTCCGTCTACAAAACTCAAACTCTAACGGAGTATCTGGCCATGGCACGGAGGATCGCCAACGCTCTGACCGCCGTCCTGGTGATGGTGGCGGGTGTCACCCTCGCGGTGGGCGGAGTCGGCATTATGAACATCATGCTGGCCAATGTCCGCGCCCGCGTTCGCGAGATCGGTATCCGCAAAGCCCTGGGTGCAACCGCCCGCGAAATCAAGCTCCAATTCCTTGCTGAAGCAATCATCATCTCGCTTGTCGGAGGAACCGTGGGCACCATCGTTGGCCTCACCGTGCCCCTCTCCATCCGCCTCTTCACCGATTACCCACTGCCCATCTCCGGCTGGTCGATTGCCATCGCTCTCACTTCCGCTACCCTCGTCGGCGTCATATTCGGCACCGTCCCTGCCACCCGCGCCGCGCAATTGGACCCCGTGGAAGCGCTCAAATATGAGTAATCCGCAGCCTCCTCCGCCTGCGCCGGAGCCTGAAGACCCGCCCTCCAAAGGCCCCAGCCTCATCCTGCTCTATAGCCTCATCGCCCTCGCCCTGTTGGCGGCCATCGGCTTTGCCCTGCTCATCGTGCTCCCGTTCTACAACCGCCGGTAAAGCAACTCAGCCGCCTGGTATAAGCTTGTCAATCAAATGGAAACTACGCGACGATCCTTCATCGCTATGACGGCTGCGGCCGGTGTTTACGGCTCGCTCTTCGCGGCAAACGCAGGCCGGGCACAAACGGCAGAAGCTCCCGTCCGTCTGGGCGGACCCATCTTTCTCGATTCCGCGGACCCGGCCGCCCTGGCCCATGAGCATCGCCGTCTTGGTTACAGCGCTGCATACTGCCCGCAGATTGCCACGTTGAAAGACACAGACCTGCTCCGCGCCATCCAGAAGGCCTACGCGGCACAGAATGTTTGCATCGCCGAGGTCGGAGCCTGGAAGAACATGCTCGATCCGGATGCGGAGAAGCGCCGCCAGAATCTCCAATATGTCGTGGATCGCTGCGCCCTGGCCGAGGCTGTGGGGGCACGCTGCTGCGTAGACATTGCTGGCTCTTACAATCCCGACTCCTGGTACGGTCCGAATCCAAAGAATGTTTCCCGCGAATTCTTCGACGCTACGGTGGCCAATTGCCGCCATGTCATTGACTCGGTCAAGCCCACGCGGACGCGCTTCACGATCGAGATGATGGGCTGGAATCTCCCCGACAGCCCGGACTCCTACCTGGAGTTGATTCGCGCCGTTGACCGCAAAGCATTCGGCGTCCATCTCGACGTTTGCAATGGAATCAACTCACCGCGCCGGTTTTACGAGAACTCTGCCTACATCAAGGAATGCTTTCAAAAGCTCGGTCCGTGGATCGTCTCCTGCCACGCCAAGGACCTGCAATGGATCGTCGAATTGAATGTGCATTTTCTTGAAGTCATTCCCGGCCGCGGTCAAATCGACTACGCGACCTACCTGCAATGCCTGTCCCGGCTCGGGCGCGACACTCCCCTCATGCTGGAGCACTTGCGCACATCTGAGGAGTATGACGAGGGCCGCGAGTATATCCTCAAGGTCGGAAAAGCGGCCGGCGTGACGTTTGGCTGATCACAGCGAAAGCCTGATCGCCGCAGCGCGGCTTTCCCGCCCGCACTCGCCGCCATCAGAGGAGTATCCCATGCCCACTCAAGCCGAAAAAGCAGCGCGCTTTCTGGCCCTTCACCAGGGTCCCGAACCCCTTGTTGTGGCCAATCCCTGGGACGCGGGTACTGCCCGCATTCTTGCCGGACTCGGTTTCTCCGCGCTTTCCACCACCAGCGCCGGGCTCGCCTTCACCCTGGGCCGGCGTGACGGCGCCGCCGGCATCAGTCGCGACGAGGCTCTGGCCAACGCCCGATCCATCGCCGATGCCACAACTCTTCCGGTTGCCGCCGACCTCGAGAACGGCTATGGCCATAGCCCTGAAGCTGCCGCTGAAACCATTCGCCTCGCAGCGCAGACCGCCGGCGTCGTCGGCGGCTCCATCGAAGATGCCACCGGAGACCCCAGTCATCCCATCTACGATTTCCAACATGCCGTGGAGCGGATCGCCGCTGCGGCAGCCGCGGCCCGTGCCCTCTCATTCCCGTTCATGCTCGTAGCGCGGGCCGAGAATTATCTTCACGGTCGCCCTGATCTGGACGACACCATCCGCCGCTTGCAGGCCTTCGAAGCCGCCGGCGCTGAAGTCTTGTATGCTCCTGGAATCTCCCGCCCGGATGACATTCGCGCCGTTTGTGCCGCGGTCCGCAAGCCTGTCAACGTGCTCATGGGCTTGAAGGGCGTGCCTCAGCTTTCTGTCAAGGAACTTGGCGCTCTCGGAGTTCGCCGCATCAGCATCGGCTCAGGGTTTTGCCGCGCCGCTTTGACGGCATTCCTGCACGCTGCCCGCGAGGTCCGCGACGATGGAACCTTCACCTTCGCTGCAGAGTCTCTGTACATCTCTGAGATTGTCAGTCTTTTTGAGTAATGCAGAAAACCCCAGCCTGAAAATCGCGCCGCTCTGGGAGTCCTAGCGGTTCAGGCCTTCCGCCCGCTCCACAATCAACACCGGAATCCCGTCTACCACCGGATAACTGCGCTCGCAGCCCGTGCAGACCACACGCGCCTCTTCCAGGCGCAGCGCGCCGCGGCAAGCCGGACAGGCCAGCTCGCCCATCCACTCCTCGATCGCTTTCAGATTTCTTTTGTCGGCATTGGCAGGCATCTGGGTGGCCCGCTACTGGATTATCGCGTCGGGCTTGTCCGTCGCACCATTCACGCGTTGCGGTCGGCTGGCGAATTCGGCCTCGATCAGTTCGTTGGTCCCCGCTTTGGCAAACTCGTAGGCCACGCGAATACCGTTGAAGATGGCCACGTCGTTCGACGAGCCGTGACCGATGATGCACACTCCGCGCACTCCCAGCAGTTGCGCTCCGCCGTACTCCCTGTAATCCAGGCGGCGGCGAAAGTCGTTGAAAGCCCTCCGCGACAGCAGCGCCCCCACCTGGGCAGTCACCGTGCGGGTCAACGATTCGCGCAGCACGTCGCGCACAAAACGGCCGACTCCTTCGCTGGTCTTCAGCGCCACGTTACCCACAAACCCGTCGCAGACAATCACGTCCGCCAGGCCGCTGAATATGTCGCGCCCTTCCACGTTGCCAATGAACTTGATGGGCAAGGCCTTCAACAGCGGAAATGCCTCGCGAGTCAGCTCGTTGCCCTTGGTTTCTTCTTCGCCAATGGAGAGCAACCCTACCCGCGGCTGGCTGATCTTCAGCACGCTCCGGGCATACATCTCGCCCATCACCGCAAACTGCTCCAGGTTGTGCGCCTTGCAGTCCACGTTCGCGCCCACATCCAGCAGCACACACGGATTCCCTGTGGAACTGGGCATCGGAGTCGCCAGCGCCGGCCTGTCCACGCCAGGCAGCGTGCCCAGCACCATCTTGGCCGTAGCCATGGCCGCGCCGGTGTTGCCCGCCGTCACAAACCCCGCCACCTTGCGTTCGCGCACCAGCTTCAGCCCCACGCGCATCGAGCTGTCCTTCTTGGTCCGCACCGCATGCACTGCCTTCTCGTCCATCCCGATGCGCTCTGAGGCATGGTGGATGACGATGGGCAGATCCTCGTTTTCCAGGTGCTCGTCCAGAAGGTCGCGCAGCTCCGCCTCGGGTCCAATCAAGTGGACCCGCACAGGCAAAGCCCGGCAGGCGAGAATCGCCCCCCGTATTTCTGCCTCTGGTGCCTTGTCGGTACCTACCGCGTCAAGCGCAATGTCAATGAGCATGAGCGAAAGTTTACTTCGCAGCTTCCTTCACGTCCAATACCGCCCGGCCCTTGTACGCCCCGCACTTCGGGCAGGCCTGGTGGGGCAGCTTCTTCTCATGGCAGTTGGGGCACTCTGAAAGCCCAACAGCCGTTAGAAAGTCGTGAGAGCGGCGAAGTGCGGTACGGCGCGTTGAGTGGCGCCTTTTCGGATTCGGCATGATGCAATTCCTTTCGTGTCTCCGCCCGCTTGCCTCCTGGCTGGCCTCAGACCGCAAAAGGTCCTCATTGCCATCCGGCATAGGCGGGACACCCTGATTCTCTCGGGGTCAATCGGTCCGGCGTGAACTTGGGTGCCTCATCCTATCCGCGCATTTTGCGGATAGGGTGGGAGAACACGCTCCGTCCAGTACCGAACCACTACTTTGTCTCGGACTTTATCTGGCTACGGAGCCCCGCCAGCGCTTCCCAGCGGGGGTCTGACGGACCCTCTTCGCAGGAACACACTTCGAGGTTGCGATTCTGGCCGCAGCGCGGGCAAAGTCCTTTACAGTCAGGCTTGCACAGCGTCCTGACCGGCAGGGACAAAAGCACCTGCTCGCGCAGCACATCCTCAAGCAAAAGACTGTCTTTTTGATAATACCCGATTTCTGTCTCCGGCGCCGTAATGGACCGCTCCGGCGCCTCCGAATCGGCCTCCACCGGCCGGAAAATCAGGTCGTACTCGGCTGCCAGCGGAATCTTCACCGGCTCCACGCACCGCGCGCAAGGAACCTCGAACTTCCCTGAAAAGTTCCCCCTGAGCCGGATATCGGCCACAATCTCCTTGGGGCCACGGTGCTCGTGGATCACCTCGGCCCGCCCCGCCGCCGTCAACGGTCCGTCCTGCTCGGCATCCTGGCCGAAGTCCACCGCACCCGGAGCCACTTCCAGGTCAAATTCGATCGGCTCCTGCTCCAGTTCGCTAACCTTGAACTCCATAGCTATGAGCCTACGGCGCAGCCCCCCGCCAGTCAATGCGCCCTTACCAACCCGCCGAATCTTGCCAGGGAACTGACCCGCTAACTCGCCATATCTCCCTGGACATGCCGGATGCCCCCGGGTCTTGCTTTTAGAACCTGGGAAAGCAAGACATTAAGATACGAATATGAACAGCGAAGCGGCTATTGACCTCCACACCCGCCTGGCCACTGCCGCCGACCGCCCCCGCCTCGTCCCCCTCATTAACTCCGCCTTCTCCATCGAAACCTTCCTCGGTGGCACCCGCACCGACGACGACCGCCTGGCCGCCATGATGGAGAAGGGTGTCGTGTTCGTTCTCGAAAACGGAGCTGGCTGTCTGCTGGCCTCCGTCTATGCCGAGTTGCGCGGCCCGCATGGCTATCTCGGCATGCTGGCCGTCGATCCCGCTTACCAGGGTTCGGGCCTGGGCCGCCGCATCGTTCAGGCCGCCGAAGACCACTTCCACCGGAACGGCTGCCAGGCCATCGACATCACCGTCCTCAACATGCGCCCCGAGCTGCTGCCCATCTATCGCCGCTTTGGTTTCGTCGAAATCGGCGCCGAGCCTTTTCACCCTGGCCGCCCCATCCAATCCGGCGTCGAGTGTCATTGCATCGTCATGTCCAAACCGCTCATCCCTCTAGCGCAATAACCGGGTGCCGGGTGCCCCAGGTCTCGCTTTTGAGACCTGGGAGCGAGCTTGCCGAGTGCCGGGTACACCAGGATTCGCCTTTAGAACCTGGGAAACAATCGGCCGCGATCAACCTCCCTACTGCCCCTTTGCCTCCGCCCCCGGCGTGTGCAGATACCGGCTGGCAAAGGTCAGGAACGTGGGCCAGTTCGGGCCCGGGGTGTGCCCGCCCGAGTGTTCCCGAAACGCGACGTCCCCGTCGATCAGCGCAGTCTCCATGGGCGGGAATACTGTCGTGCCCATGTCCTTCTTGCCCAGCAATTTGTACACCGGCCCGGCTGCCGCAGCCGCCATAAACATCCCCTTGGCATCGGCCCAGGCGTCTCCGCCCGGGTGGCCTTGTCCGTCCGGGGTGGTATTTCCTGCGCCAATAAAGACTGGCCGTGGCGCGCAAAGAGCAATCAGTTCATGGTTGTCCACCGGCATGTCCCCGGGTGTCAGCGGCCCCGCATACTTCAGAAACCTGCCCCCCATCCAGTGATACTCGTTGGCCGCCGCTATGTTGCCCACCTGCTCCCCGTAGATGTGCCGGTAGAGCTTGGCCCCGGCCTCGCCTGACGAGCTGACATAGCCGATTGCGATGCGCGGATCGTAGGCCATCGCCACCAGCGTCGTCTTGCCGTAGCGCGAGTGGCCTTCCAGCCCCACTTGTTTCGCATCCACCGCCTTGTCGGTCTCAAGATAGTCCAGTGACCTGCTCACTCCCCATGACCAGGCCAGCAGAGTGCCCCAGTCGTCCACTGAACGCGGTTGGCCCTTGTTCACCAATCCGATAATCCCCGCCGTCAATCCAGCGCCATTGTCGGCCTGCACGCTGGTCGGAATGTACTCCGCATAACCCCAGCCTTTCGCCAGCACCTGCTGCTGCCAGGTCGGCCCCGGTGGGGGAACAAACTGCGGCATGCGCTTAGCCAGCATCGCCATAAACTCCCTTGACCACCCAATCTCCATGATCACCGGAACCGGCCCCGTCGCATTTGCCGGCGTGCTCAGCGTCAGATCGATGTCCACCGTAATCGCAGGATCGGCCGAATTGTCCACGTGGCCCACCAGTTTTTTCGTGATTACGGGCACGTCGCCGTTCTTTTCCCTGGTCGTGCTCACCACCTCCCAGGTCACTTTAGGCAGGTTGGCGGGAACGCGGCCCAGAACCTCGCGGTCGAAATCTTCCACGATCTCCGGCCGCCGCTTCGTCCACCACACCTTCGCCGTGGTCACCCGCTTGCCGTTCTTCAGCACCAGCGGATCAGGCAGATTGGGATAGACATTGGCCTTCGACTCGTCGTAGTTGGCTGCGTTGGGCGACGTCATGTCGTTTGTCACCCCGCCCCGCAACTCCTTGATGCCCAGCATGTCCATCAGGTGCTGATGGTCCTTCTCCGACCCCGCCTGAATCGCCAGCCATGCCGGATCAGGCGCCGGCGCAGGCGGGGGAGGCGGAGGAGTGCTGGCCGGAGCCGTCTGTGCTCCCAACCGCAAGCCAAACGTAAAAAACAGGACTGCAATCGCCAGCGGCGCTCTACCGCGAACCACTCCCTGACGCATCTGAGCCATTCCGAACCTCGCTTTCAGACCGTTCCTCCTCGAAGAAACGGGATCGGCGGCAAGAATATCGATTTACTACGATTCAGGCAAGGGCGTGCAATTGTTCACCTTCCTTGCAGGACGCCACGGCGTACCTTATCGACCACCGGGCCCGCTTGTTTTCCTTGGCTTCCCAACTCCGCTAATTCTCCGTCCCCATTTCTCGGGAATTCACCCGGCGCCCGTGCCTCTCCTGCGCCGCGCTATGGTAGCCTCCGGTTGAGGGCTTTCGCACTTTCCCTGTGCGACGGGAATGTCCAGTTCTGCAACCAACCTCCGGGAGACAAGCGCATGAGCGCCGCCAAATATGACCTGACCGTCATCGGTTCCGGGCCTTCGGGTCAACGCGCCGCCGTAGCCGCCGCCAAGATGAAGAAGCGCGTGGCCGTCGTCGAGGCACGCTCCGTGGTTGGCGGGGTCTGCATCAACACCGGCACCATCCCCTCCAAAACCATGCGCGAGGCCGTCCTCCACCTGTCCGGATACAACTACCGCTCCGTCTATGGCGTCAACTACCGGGTCAAGGAAAAGATCACCATGGCTGATCTGGCCTTTCGCGTCCAGGCCGTCATCAGGACTGAGGTTGACGTGACCGAGGCGCAGCTCTCGCGCAATGGCATCGACGTGGTCCATGGCATCGCCCGCTTCGTCGATCCCCACCAGGTGCGCGTGGAGGGCGCCCAGGCCGACACCACGCTTGAATCCGACCGGGTCATCATCGCCGTCGGCACCAAGCCTGCCTGCTCCCCCAAGGTGCCCATCAATGGCCGCACCATCGTCAACAGCGACCAGATTCTCGACCTGCCCGTCCTGCCCCGTTCCCTCATCGTGGTGGGCGGCGGCGTTGTCGGGGTTGAATACACCTGCATGTTCGCCATCCTCGGCGTGCGCGTGACCATGATTGAGAAACGCAATAGGCTGCTCGAATTCGCTGACCAGGAGATCGTCGAGGCCCTCAGCTACCATCTCCGCGACAGCCGTGTCACCCTTCGCCTCGGCGAAGAGGTTGAGAGCGTTGAGGAACTGCCTGACGGCACCGTGGTCGCCAACCTTGAGAGCAAGAAGCGCGTCTCCGGCGACGCCCTGTTATACGCCGTGGGCCGCCAGGGAAACATCGACGAACTCAACCTTGCCGCCGCCGGCATTGAAGCCGACAATCGCGGCCGCATCCCCGTCGACGAGCACTATCAGACCAAAGTCGAACACATCTTTGCCGTGGGCGACGTGGTCGGTTTCCCCTCCCTGGCTTCGGTCTCCATGGAGCAGGGTCGCATCGCCGCCGCCCGCGCCTTCGACGACCACGCCACCACCTCCAACCCCAGTTTTTATCCCTACGGCATCTACACCATCCCCGAGATCAGCTTCATCGGCAAGACTGAGGAACAGTTAACCGACGAAGACGTGCCTTACGAGGTCGGCATGGCGTATTACCGCGAGGTCGCCCGCGGCCAGATTCGCGGCGACACCACCGGCCGCCTCAAGCTCGTTTTCCATCGCGATACCCGCAAAGTGCTCGGCGTGCATATCATCGGCGAAGGCGCTGCCGAGCTGGTCCACATCGGCCAAGCGGTCATGATCCTGGGCGGCACAGTGGATTACTTCGTCGATACCGTCTTCAACTACCCCACTCTTGCCGAGTGCTACAAGGTGGCCGCCTTCAACGGCTTGGGCCGCCTGCACCGCTACCAATCGACATAAGGCGCAATGAGAATGCTGTGGATAGACGCGGGGCGAGGTTCTGACCGCGTGATGTTGTGCCTGAATGGGTGCCCTATCCTTGCGGCGTATTTGTTTTTTTGCCGCAAGGGTGGGAAAGTACGAAATCAAACGGTCAAAGAGCTAGTAGATAGCAGCTAGAAGCTAGCAGCTGAAGTCCCGGAGGCCAACAATGACCAAAGCGATCGGTGTCGTAATGACCGGACACATCTCCGCCGGCCGACTTGAGGATCACCACCTGACCGGCAATCTCCTGCGCTTCCCAATCGATACCGGGAAGCTGGACGCGTTGGCGGCGATACCCGGCAGCGAGCTGGTGCAGATCCTGGCAGCGCATGTCATCCAGCTGCTTCCACCCGGCGCCCTCCCCGTAGACGCTATCGGCGTCGCCGTGCCCGGTGTGGTGCGCCACGGCGTGGTCGAAGAATCGCCCAATCTGCCCCAGATCAAGGGCATGCGGCTGGCCGACGAACTCACCAAAGTCCTCGCCGCCAAGGGCATCTCCACCCCGGTTCACGTGGCCAACGACGCCGACGCCATCGCCGCCGGCGTTGCTGTCTCCCGCGGCCACATCGACCAGCTCATCCGCGTCTGGACCATCGGCAATGGCATCGGCTACGGCCGCTGGCCCTACGTAGAAGGCGTCTGGGAGGGCGGCCACATCACCGTGACCCTCGACCCGAAGGAGCGTTTCTGCGCCTGCGGCGGCGTGGGTCATCTCGAAAGCATCATGGGCTACCGCGCCATGCGTATGCGCTTCCTTGACCTCGAACCGGAAGAAGTCTTTGCTCTCGCCAAGAAAGGCGACGCCCGCTGCCGGGAGTTCGTCGACCTATGGCATCGCGCCCTGGCCGCCGCCACCGCCTCGTTCATCCACATCGCCGGCCCCGGCCGCTTCTATTTCACCGGGCACAATGTGGGTTTCCTTGAGCTGCCCACGCTGCGCGACCACCTCGAAACCATGGTCAAGATGAGTCCCCTACTCAGCTATTCGCTCGAGATCCTGCCCCCCGACGACCAGACCGCCCTGCTCGGCGCAGGCATCAGCGCCCTCCGCGCATTGAAGTGGTAAGAATCGGTTGCGCATGATCGACTCCGCCGGCGGCCATCATCGCTTGAGTTGCATCGCAGCGCGCGAATCAGCCACCATGCCGACCCGCCAACCTGCAGACTCGCTGACTTGCTGACTCGCCATCCCGCGAAGCGGCAAGTACCGTCCAGCCGCTCTAATATCTCCGCTGATAAGTCCGCGATAGCCGGTCGTGCCAGCTCAGGCCTTCTTCGTCGAACACCGACCACACCACCCCCAACCCCACCGGAAGCAGCGACACCAGTTGTGCCCACAGCCTGAAGCGCAGTTGGGCCCGTGTAGGACGCTCGTCGTCGAAGGTGCACAAGGCAATGTGTGCGTACTTCATGCCCGGTGTGAACCCGGCTAGAAGAATGAAGAGTGCCTGGTAGACCGCGCCGGTGAGGATCAGTGCCGCCGCGGCGCCGATTTCGGCGGTCTTCATGGCCATCGGATGCGAGAGATGGCTGGCAATCTCCGCCGCCGACGCGCAAACCACCCCTGCCACCAGCACTGTGTCCACCACCGCTGCCATCAGGCGCAGTTGGAAGGGTGCCTGCTTCACGGCAGTCGCCTTCTCAGGCGCCTCCTCGCTCTGCGGTTCTGCGTCCTCCCGCGGCTGTGCCTCCAGTTCGATATCCGACCACTCCGGACCGCTCCAGGAAGGGGCAGGAGCTTCTTCAGAGGCAACTTCCGCTGCCGGCTCCGTGGAGATCGTGCTCGGGTCCACCTCAAAAATACTCAGTTGCCCATACTGCTCAGCGTTCCTTCCCTGTGGTGCGCCCGTCAGCCGCGGACGCATCCGCCGCGTCGCAACCAGTTCGCGGGGAAACTCCAGCAGGTTTGCGTAGATGGGCAGCGCCGGTTCCACCGCCTCAACCGCCTGTTCCATGGAAGAGGTGCCCGGCTCCTGGCCTGGGTTCCAAGGGCTAGGCTCAGCCGCCTCAAACTCTTCCAGTTCCCGCCGGGCAGGTGCGACCGGCGGCTCGGGTTGGCGCGCGGGCAGGTCCGGCTCCCAGCGGATTTCGAGCGGCAGGCTCGCCGCCGTCGCGCGCGTCGAAGCCGAATGATCCATCAATGCCTGCTGCGCCACGACCTGTTGCCCCGCGCTCCCTGAATCTCTCGCAACAACGCCCTCGTCTTCTTCCGGGATCAGGTCCGCTGCCGCCGCTTCCAGGTTGTCCAGCGCGATCTCGGCCGCTGCCTGCGCTTCCAGGGCGGCACGCGTTGCCGCCCCGGCGGCGCGCAACGCGGCGCGGGCCTCCGCGGCCTGCATCTCGCTGTAACTGGGGGTGTGGGCATAGCGGGCGGCCACCCGCGCTGCCGCTTCGGCTGCAAGGTTCGTTGCCGCGCTCTTTTTCTTCTTCGCCGGACGGCTCGGGGTCACTACCGCCATGCCTTTACGGCTCTTGTGTTCCGCCAGGCGCTGATTTACTTCCTGTTTCCACGACGGTAAAGGTGCGGGCAGATTTCCCAGTGTGCTCAATGCTCCAGAGTCCCTTCTGATACCGTCCCTCGGTCCGCCGCCCCACTCCGTCTGGACCTGGGCGGAGCAGCTCTTAACCAGAGCCAGCCACTTGCGCGAGAACATGCAGGGTTTACCTGGTCCGCGAATTTCGCGCTTTTCGGACCCTCCGTGCTCTCCCCTGCTCCCACAACCGCGTGACCCGCGTCCCTTCCAACGTGGCCCGCGTTTGCTATGCTGGCCTTGGTCCTGGGATGCGTCCTCGTAATTTCGTGTTTATCACGCTGCTGGCCCTCTGTCACTTGCAAGTTCGTGGACAGGTGTTGACTAATGCGTTACCTCTCGCGCCGTCCCAGGTTTCCGCCGCGGACGCACAAGCGCCTGATGGCCGCGATGAGCAGCTCCCTTCGTCCTCTCTTCCCGACGATCCAGGCCAGGAGATTCTGCCCCTCGCCCAGCCGGAGCCCACGCCTTCCGGCGGAGTGCCGGTCCTGTGGGATGCTCAGCGCCAGACCCGTGTGGGCGACACGTGGACCCTCAGCGGTGAGGTAGTGATTCATTACCGCGACTACATTCTGCGCGCCGACAAAGTCGTCTATCACCAGTCCACGTCGGAACTTGAGGCCGACGGCCATCTCCAGGTCACAGGTGGCCCTGAAGACGCCTACATCGAAGCCGCGCATGGCGACATGCGCCTGGACATGCACACTGCGCGCTTTTTCGACGTCCACGGCTCCCTGGGAGTCCGCAGAACAGGTCACGCCGTGGTCTACTCCACTGCCAACCCGTTTCTTTTTTCCGGAAGGGTCCTGCTTCAGACCGGCGAAGGCGCCTACCGGATCATCGATGGCTCCATGACCAACTGCCGTCTGCCCCATCCCGACTGGCAACTCATCTCCCACGCCATCAACGTAGCCAATGGCCGCGCTTCCACGTCCAACACCTTTTTCAAGTTGCTGGGCGTACCCATTTTTTATCTGCCTTACCTGCGCCATCCCGTGGACGACACCGGCCGCGCCAGCGGCCTCCTGACCCCCGTCTTCAGCAACGGGTCCTCCATCAAGGGCTACACCTTTGGCGAGCAGGTGTACTGGGCCATAAACCGCAGCATGGATGCGGTGATTGGCTCGGAGTATTACACCAAGCGCGGCTTTGCCCCCAACGGCGACTTCCGCTACAAGGGTCCTGGTCTCGACCACCTTACCGTGCGCTGGAATGCCCTGTTGGACCGGGGCATTGCGGCCACACCGCCGGCCACCGGGCTGGTCAACCAGGGCGGAGTGGACATCGCGGCCCTGGGCCGCATCGACCTTTCTCCTGAAACCCGCCTTGCCATCAACACCGAATACCTGTCCAGCTACGTGTACAGGCTGGTTTTCAATGACAACTACTCACAGGCGGTCAACTCCGAGGTGCAGAGCAACATCTCGCTCACCCATGCGCATCGTGGCTTCGTTCCCTCCTTCTCCGCCGACCGCTCCCAGACCTTTGCCAGTTCGGCCCAGGGAGACGAGGTCAGGATTCTCCACCTGCCCAGCCTCCGCTTTGATGTGCTCGACCGGCCTCTCGGCTCCTCGCCGCTTTACTGGCAGTTGGCCTCGTCAATCAGCCGCATGAGCCGTGCCGAGACCGGTTTCAACGCCCACAACGTGGGCCGCATCGACTTCGCCCCTCATATCTCCCTGCCTTTCGTCTCCGGCGGCTGGAGCGTGGTGCCCGAGGTTGCCCTGCGCGACACCTTTTATTCCGGCAGCCAGATACCCGACCTCACAGGCGCCAACGGCGGCACTCCCGCCATCAGCCACGACACCCTCAACCGCACCGATCTTGAAGCCTCCGTCGATCTCCGTCCCCCCGCGCTCGAGCGTGACTTTACCCTTACCCGCTGGAACCGTACGCTGCGCCACGTCATCGAGCCGGAGTTCACCTACCGGTTTGTAGGCGGCATCGGCGCGCAGGCCCGCAACGTGCTCCTGGTCGACACCTCCGACATCGCTACCGACACCAACGAAGTCGGCTTCTCCTTGACCCAGCGCTTTTATCTGCGCCCCACCGACCCCCGGCCCTGCACCGCCGAAGATGCCCAGGCTCCCGCCGGCTGCCCTGACCAGCCCCGCGAGTGGGCCAGTTGGCAGATCGCGCAAAAATACTTCCTTGACCCCAACTTCGGTGGCGCACTCATTCCCGGTCGCCGTAACGTCTTCGACTCCACCCTGGACCTCAGTGGTGTGGCCTTTCTCACCGTGCCCCGCAACCTCTCGCCCATTACCTCCCGCGTCCGCTTCGAGGCCATCGACAACCTGCGCATCGAGTGGGACATCGACTACGACCCCCGCGGCGGCCGTCTGGGTGCCGACAACCTCTTCGCCGGTTATAGCTGGGGCCACACCACCATCGGCCTGGGCCATGCCCTTCTCAATGCTGTCAATGAGCAGGGCAGTGCCGCCACCACCATTCAGAGCCAGCAGTTGCAGCCCTTCATTTACATCGGTAAACCCAGCGGCGCCGGCCTCAACCTGGCCGCAAATGGTGGCTACGACTTTGTGCATGGCGCGCTGCAGTACGGTGGCGCTCAGGCTGTCTACAACTGGAACTGTTGCGGCCTCACCGTCGGTTACCGGCGCTTTGAGTTGGGCACGATAGGCACAGTCCAGCGCGACGAGACCGAGTGGCTCTACAGTTTCACCCTTGCCGACTTCGGTTCCGTCGGCGACATCCGCCGCACCAACACCGTCTTCCCCGACCCCAACCTGCCCCCCGCGTATTAACGTCTGGTGTCCGAAGTACGCTTCACATCCGTCATTCCGTTCGCAACGCTTTCATCGGATCGATACTTGCCGCGCGTCCCGCAGGCAAAGCACTCGCCGCCAGTGCGACAACTGCCACTCCCACCACCGCCAACAGATAGCTTGCTGCATCAAGCGGCTTCACGCCATAAAGGGACGAAGCGAGCGCACGCCCCACCAGCATGGCCAGAGGAACGCCCATCACCACCCCCGCGACGGTGAGCAGCAGGCTGTCCTTCAAGATCATCCAGACCACCTGCCCACGCCCGGCGCCCACAGCCATGCGCACCCCAATCTCTGCCGTCCGCATGTTCACGCGATACGCCAGCGTTCCATAGAGTCCTGTGGCCACCAGGACCACTGCCAAAACACCGAAGAACCCGGCAAGCCGCGCAAAAAGCACCTGGTGAGAGATGGTCATATCAAATTGTGCGCGCTGTGTCATCGGCCGTATCAGCGGCAGGTTCGGGTCCAATTGTTGCACCGCTTTGCGCGCCGACGGCAGAATCGCGAGCGGCTTGCCGTGCACGCGCATTTCCACGTCCATTGATCCCACAATCGGTAGCTGGGCATACATGTACCACGCCATCGGAATCGGCTCTTCGTCGATGCTGCGATACTTGTGGTTCTTCACCACGCCGACGATGGTCATTGTGTATTGTCCATTGTCGAGTCCGGTGGTATGGCCCAGCGGGTTCTGATTGGGCAGGAAGCGCTTTGCAAACTCTTCGTTGACAATGCCCACGTGGGGCGAGGTCGCAGTGTCGGAATCAGCGAAATCCCGCCCTGCAATGATAGGCACGCCGAGAGTGCGGAAGAAGTTCGGTCCCACCATGTTGCTGCGGACCGTCCTTGATGCGCCGTTTGCCACGTCCGGCAAACGGCCGTCCACCATCATGTCGCTGTTGTCGGACCACCACGATCCGATGCGTTCCGCCATCACCGTCACCGATTCCACGCCGGGTAGCACACGCAGTTTGTTCATCAGATTCACGTAAAAAGCAACGCCCTCGGGAATCGACGGAATGTTTGGCTTCACCCCGAAGACGACCAGGCCATCCACCTTCATCCCCAGGGGGGTGTTCTCCAGATTTCGTAGCGTGCGAATCAGCAGCCCACCGCCCACCAGCAGCACCACGCACAACGCCATCTGCAAGGCCACAATAACCCTGCCTGTGCGCGATTTGCCTGCGTTGGCATTGGATGTGGCAGCCGAAGTCTTCAGCGCGAGTTCGGCTCGCCCGGCAAGCGCAATGCGCAGCGGCGCCACGCCAAACAGCAGCGCGGCAAACACCAGCACGGCCAGCGTAAACAGCAGCACCGTCTTGTCCGGCGCAAGGCTGGACTCGATCTCAGCCCATCGGCCGAGCAACCGTGTTGCCAGCACCGCAAAGCCCCACGCCACCGCTCCGCCCGCCGCCACCAGGATCAGGCTTTCCGTAAGCAGTTGCCGCAGCAGCTCGCCCCGGCCCGCGCCCAGTGCCTGCCGCAACGAAAACTCCCTTTGGCGCGTCGCGTTCCGTGCCAACAGCAGCATCACCACATTCATCAGCGCGATGAGCAGCACCAGGCCCACCATGGCCATCAACATGCGCAGCGGCTTGCCGTACACCTCGTCATTGCCTGCAAAGCCCTTGGCATCTGCAAAGCTCAAAACCGGCGGCTTGATGTCCTTGGGCGGCGAACCCAGTCCCACATAAGCCGCTGTCTGAAAGACGGGCTGCAGTTGCGCCCCCGCTTGCGCTCGGGTTACGCCGGGAGCGAGACGCCCGATCATCCGCAGGCACCACCAGGTCGGATTTGCGATATACGTCTTGCCATCCTCCAGAGGATTGCCCCACGCATTCAGTTCAGGGCGACTCTGCATTGGAATCCAGAAGTCGGTCGACCCACCCCCTTCGACACCTTCAAAGCCCTCTGCGGCAATGCCCACAATGGTCATGGGCACACTGTTCACATACAGTGTTTTTCCCAATACATCGGGATCCCGCGCGAACCGTCGCGTCCAGTAGTTGTAGCTGAGTACGGCAATGGGCGCATGATTCGTCTCGTCCTGCTCGGTGAAACCTCGACCGTGCGGAAGATTCACGCCCAGGCCCGAGAAAAAGGTGCCGCTCACCATGTCGCCTTCCGCCTCCTCCGGTTGGGGTCCATAGCGGACTGAGACCTTGCTGCCCGATAGCGGCACATACGCCATGACGGACGAAAGGCCGCGAGCTTGCCGCCGAAACGCATCATATACGGGATACGAAAACGTCTCAGTGGAATTGACTGTGCCGGTGCCGTGGGGCGGATTGGTGGTCCTTAAGTACACCACGCGATCTGGATCGGCCACAGGCAGTGACTTCAACAGCACCGCGTTCATCACGCTGAATACCGCCGTATTCGCGCCAATCCCGAGCGCAAGCGTCAGAATCGCCGTCGCGGCAAACCCCGGACTCTGCCGCAGGGATCGGAATCCAAACCGAAGGTCGCGCCACAGCTTGTCAAGCCACACCCACCGGCCTTTCATGTAGAAGCGCTCCTGCGCTGCACGGATATTGCCAAATTCGCGCCGCGCTTTCCATCGCGCCTCGCCCTCGCTCAAGCCCTCACTCTCGAGAGCGTCGGCTTCGAGCTCAAGATGCGCCTTGATTTCTTCGGCAAAATCCTCTGCACTCCGCTTGCGCCGGAACATCGCTATGCCTCCTCGCCTTGCCGTTCGTTGCCGGAGTCCAGAATCAAGCCCATCGCCCGTGTCAGCCGCCGCCACTCGCTGGTCTTCTCCACCAGCTGCTCGCGGCCTTTCGGCGTCAGCGAATAGAAGCGCGCCTTGCGGTTGTTATCGCTCACGCCCCACTTGGCGCGAATCCACTCCTTGTCTTCCAGTCTCTGCAGAGCCACATAGAGCGATCCGTGATCCACAAGAAAGACGTCTTCTGACTGGCGCTGGATCAATCGCGCTACACCCTGCCCATGGCACGGTCCCAGCACAAGTGTTTTCAAAATCAACAGGTCCAGCGTTCCCTGCAACAAGGCAATGCGGTCGTCGTTATTCTCTTGGGTAGCCATTCGACCCAAGTATTCACCTGTTTGGGTCGAATGTCAACCCAAACCGAAAATCTAAATCAAAAGCACCTGACTCCGCGAGCCCTTCCGCCCTTAATGTTCCGCAATAAAACGCAATAAAATTGGACGCCATCGAGGGTTTGAAACCGCTCCGTTCTGCCGCAGGAAGGGTCTTCTGGCGCAGAAATACCCGCTCTTCCGGGTTCCGGGCGAGTCACGGGCAAGCCGCGCCATAAACAACCTGCGCCAGCCATCAAAGAAACTGTGAAGCCGGTCGTCCCGCCCCTGCTACGCATTTGCCTTTGCCGCAAGGGCGGGAATGCGCGAATCCACGCGGTCAGAGAACAATGTCCGTTCCGTAGAACTCCTCACGCATGTGCATCTCAGCGAACCAGCAATAGGTCCTCGGCTTCTCATCTTCAGATATGTATAGCTCGATCTCTCGTTCCACCAGGTCTTTCACAACCCACCCGTTCAAAGAGAATGCAGTGCGAATCTGTTCTTCTCTCAAAGCAGGCAAACCCTCGCCAATGGGGTAATTCGCCTTGGTCAAATTGGTCTCGCTGAATGCGCGCAGGTAAACAACTGCCCCCGCCCGGCACACCCGATGGAGAGTAGTAGCATAAGCGGCGCGATCGCCGTCATTGTAGAGCGAGTGGAAGCATCCGATATCGACGACTGTATCGAAGCATTCATCGTAACCGGAGAGTTCGCACATATTCGCCTGCTGGAATAGGGCTTTGCTCCCTCTCTCCGCAGCTTTACGCCTTGCGCGTTCAATCGCGTTGATCGAGATGTCCATGCCGATCGCGAAATATCCCAGATCGGCAAGGTAGAGTGAGGTCCGTCCCGGTCCACAACCTGAATCGAGCACATCGCCATGAATTTTCCCACTCACTTCCAGCGCCATAATCCATTCGTCCGGCGCGTCAATGTCGAACGGTGTGGTCACACTCTCATAGGCCTTATCCCAATAATTCTTCAGTTGTGCAGTGTTGTTCATCCCAAGATCCCTTCTCATTTGTTGTGAAAATTGAAACTTCTGCTCGTGCCATTCGGCAACAAATACTCTGCGCCGTCTTGTCTCCAGACAGTGGTGTGGACCCCGGCGCGGTCAGGCCGGCTCCTTGGTCTCGCTGGCAGGCGTTCTGGGATCGCCGCAGCGTGCGCGTAAATTCTGGCGGAGCTTTTCGCGCTCCTCCGGCGTCATCTGCCCCCAATGCTCACCCAAACGCCGTTGTTCCCAGTGCTCGCGCAGCCTCCGCCGCGCTTCGGAGCGATCCGGCCTATGGCCGCCAAAGCCTCCGAACAGAATCCGGCACAGAAGCACCAGTCCGAGAGCTTGCCAGAAGGTAACTTGCCGCCATCCGAACAGCGCCGGCAGCAGCCAGTTCCACAAGTGCATCACCACTTCGCCGCAAATCGCAATCAGAATCACCAGCGCCGGTGGGGCCACAAAAATGATCCATTTCCTTCTCATGTTGGAATCCTCATTTCTTCATGAACTCATCGTGAATGCTCTGCAAGCGCTGGCGCAGATAGAGCACCGCATAGCGCTTGCGCGACAAGAGTGTGTTGACGTTGACGCCGCTCTCTGCCGACAACTCTTTAAAGCTGTGCCCCTCCAACTCGTGTGCCACAAATACTTCGCGCTGCTCGGCGGGCAGTTCGCCCAGCGCCAGTTCCAGCTCATCGAGAAGCAGGCTGCGGACATAGAGCGCGTCTGGGCCGTCATCGGGAGAAGGCAACAGATCTTCTAACTGCAACAACTCGCCTTCTTCGTCCTCCATCGCTGCATCGGTAAAGTTCTCTGGCTTCTTCTTGCGGAACAGGTCCGTGATGCGATTGCGCGCCACCCTGAAAAGCCAGCCGGTCACGTAGTCAATCGGCGTCAGCAGGCGATGAGCTTCCACCAGTTCGCAGAAAACTTCCTGCAATAGATCTTCCACGTCGGCATCGTTTGCCACCCGCTTGCGGATGAAGTTCCGCAACCGTGGTCTCTCTTCCGCGATGACTTCGGAGATTCGTCGGTCTTGCTCGGTCATCAAAGGGATGCTCAGCGCCTTTTCCATCCATTCCTGTAGACGAACAGCGGCAGCGAATATTGTAGAGTTCCGAATCTGCGATGGGGCAGAGCCTTCGCGGCGCAGCGGGTGATTTGGTTCGCGTGATCGGATCTTCATGCCACGTCTTGTCGGCCCAAAGCAAGGTCTTAGCCAACCGGCGCCTGCCGGCTGAGTTTTCCTGGCAGGCCCATCCATCGCCCTCCATCCGGCCTGCTGGGGTATCCTTTTCTTAGAGGAATATCTCTTGTCGCGCATACATTTCCTGCTTGGCCTGCTGGCGCTCAGTCTGGCCGTCGGCTGCAAGGCTCAACCAGCCTCGCAAGGTGCCCCCGACCCCGCCCTCGACCGTCGCATTGAGGTGATGGTCCGCACCCAGTACAACGTGCCGGCGGAGTTCAACATCGTTCTCGGCACACGCAAGCCCAGCCAGGTTACCGGCTACGACACTTTGCCAGTCACCGTCTCGCGCGGCGCAACGCAGAAGATCATTAATTTCCTGATCTCTACTGACAACAAGACCCTGGCCCGCCTGGAGACCTTCGACCTGGCCAAGATCCCCGGCATGGCCATCGACACCGCTGGGCGTCCTATCCGGGGCAACCCCGCGGCCAAGGTCACGGTCATCAACTTCGATGACCTCGAATGCCCCTATTGCTCCCGCATGCACCAGTCGCTCTTTCCCTCCACCATGGACCGCTATAAAGACAAGGTGCGCTTCATCTACAAGGATGACCCGCTCACTGAACTGCACCCCTGGGCCATGCATGCCGCCGTCGATGCCAACTGCCTGGCTGCGCAAAGCGGCGACGTCTACTGGGCCTATGTGGATTACCTCCACTCCCACGGCCAGGAGATCACCGGCGAAGACCGCAACCTGAACAAGAGTTTTGCCGCACTGGACCGCATCGCCCGCCAGGAAGGCACCGTGGCCAAACTCGACGATGCCAAACTGAATGCCTGCCTCTCAAAGCAGGATGAAACCCAGGTCCGCGCCTCGGCCAAGGAAGCGGATGCCCTCGGAATTGATGGGACCCCAGCCCTGTTTGTTGAAGGCGAACGCATCAACGGCGCTCTCCCCGAGGATCAGGTCTGGCTGGTCATCGACCGTGCCCTGCGCGCCGCCGGAGAGGAACCGCCCCCAGCCCCGCTTCCGTCGGCGCCAGTTCCCTCCGCACCGGCCCAGCCGGCGCCCAAGGGCAGGTAGGCGCTCGCCGCATTGCGTCGTACTTCGCCTCTCCTTCGTGGACGCCGGCGCTCAGCCCGCGCCGCGGAATGTGAAGTTGGCATATCGCGGTCCCGGTCCGGGGATTTATCCTAGAGTGCCGGGAGTCTTCACAGCTCCTTAGGAGATATCAGGTTGCAAGTCGAATCTATCTTCCTGCTGCGCCGTCGTTTCGCCGTCCCGATTCTCTCCAGCGGCCTTTTGTTCGCCGCCCTGGTTGGCTGCCATCGCCCTCCTTCGCCGGACGTAATGGCCACGGTGAATGGAAAAGAGATTTTGCGCTCGGAGGTGGAGAAATATTACAAAGCCAATCTCGGCGACAACCCCCAGGAGCCTAGCCCCGAGCAGGCGAATATTGTACGTCTCGGTGTTCTGCGCAATCTGATTGATGACGAGATCATCCAGCAACGCGCCGCAAAGCTCAACCTGACTGCGACTGACGAGGACGTCAACGCAAAGCTCACTGAGATGAAGACGCCTTACACCCAGGAGCAGTTCGACAAGCAACTCCAGCAACGCGGCATCACCCTCGACGACCTCAAGCGCGAAATCCGTCACTCCCTGACGCAGAACAAGCTGCTCAACAAGGAGATCGAGTCCAAAATCAATATCACCGACGGCGACATCAACAGCTACTACAAGGCCCACAAAGCTGACTTCAACTTTATCGAGCCCCGTTACCAGCTGGCGCAGGTCGTGGCCTCCGCCGAACCCGCGGCGCAACCCGGCAGCATGCAGTCCAAGGCCCCCAACGAAGCCGATGCCAAAAAGAAGATTCAGGCGCTCTATAACCGCTTGCGCAGTGGCGAGGATTTCGGCGCAGTCGCCATTCAGTTCTCAGACAATGCCAACAACGCCTCCAATGGCGGCGACATGGGATTTATCTACGAGTCGTCATTGCGCAGTGATTCTGAGGCATTCAACGCCATATCCAAGCTCAAGCCGGGCGAGATCACTGACATCCTGCCTATGTATGACAGCGCTGGCCCAGGCCGCCACATCGGTGCCTACGCCGTTTATAAGCTCATTGCACGGGAGCCTGCCGGACAGCGCGAGCTGAGCGACCCGCGTGTGCAGCAGGCCATCCACCAGTTGCTGCACGAGAATCACGCCCAACTGCTCAAGAACGCATACTTCGAAATGCTCCACGACCAGGCCAAGACTCGCAATTACTTTGCCGAGCAGATCCTGAAAGAGGGCGCGAAGTAGCGTTCCTCGCTCAGAACTTCGCCACTATGCTTGCGCCGGTGTACTCGATTATTTTGTCGGGCCTGTCCGTAGTTTCTCCACCGGTGCCGTGTCCGGCTGTAACCACCACCACGCGAAGAGTGTGCCCGGCAGCCATCCCCGCGTAGCTCCCCTCGCGATCTCCAATGGTCAGCGTCCGCCTGGCGTCATCCCAGTGGATGGGGATAAGAGCATGCGCTCCCTGCTCGTAGCCGTACCCGTCGCCCTCGTCTTCGTATAGGTTGAAGTCCCCGTTCGCGCCGGGGTACACGCGCAGCTCTATGGGATCAGCTGACTGACCCGCGTATTCAATGCTCGGACCCATCGGGACAATGGAGCCCGCGCGCACATCCAGAGGAATCCTGTCCAGGGGCGCGGATGCCGTCACCTCGCGCCCGCCCGCTCCCCGTTCCCCGGTCCAGAAGTCATACCAGTCTGCTCCTGCCGGCAGATAGACACTCCGCTCCGTAGCGTGTTCCTTGGTCACCGGGCTCACCAGGATCGCCGGACCGAATAGAAACTCGTCGCCAATCTCCCAGGTGGCAGAGTCCTTCCGGAAGTCCATCACCAGCGGCCGTTGGATCGTGTAATCCTCACTCGTCACCTTCCAGGCCAGCGAGTAGACATAAGGCAGCAGCCGGTAGCGCAAGCGGTCGAAGGCCAGCAGCGCGGGATACACCCGGTCGTACGTCCATAGCTCGTTGTGATCCCGGTGGCCGTGAGTGCGAAAAATAGGGCAGAAGGTGCCGTACTCGAACCAGCGCGCATACAACTCCTGATATGCCGGCTCGTTGGCGGCGCCATCGTAGGGCTGATGATAGCCGCCGATATCGGTGGTCCAATACGGATAGCCCGAAAGCGCAAAGTTCAGCCCGGCTGTAATCTGGTGCCGCAAAGCCCACCAGGTGCTGTACACGTCGCCCGACCAGACGGTAGCTCCATTGCGCTGCTGGCCCAGAAACGCCGACCGCGTCAATAGGAAGACGCGCTTCCCGGGGTTAGTCTGTTTCCAATGCCCCTGAACGCCCCCTGTGTGCTCCAACGGAAATATGTTCGTGTATTCCAGGCCGCTCCCAATATGTAACTGCTTGTAGCGCAGGATTGCGTCGCCCACGTGGGGCCAGTATTCCTCCGGCTCCGCGCTGTCCAGCCAGAATGCATCCCATCCCAGCGCAAAGAGTTTACCCGCAAGCTGATTCCAGAAGAAGTCGCGGGCCGCGGGATTGGTCGGATCGTACACGTGCGTTCCGGGAATCTCGAATCCCTGCCGCTTGATCTCCTGGTAGTTCCTTGAACTTGTGTCCATCAGTCCCCACACCGAGATCATGGCGTGAACGTGCTCGTCATGTAGCGTCTTCAGTTCGCCGGGGACATCCGTGTAGCCGTCGTTGAACACCGGATCGCCTTCCCCGCCCGTCTTCCACCAGAACCAATCCTGCACGATCGCGTCGAGGGGAATGTGGCGTGCGCGGTATTCGCTCGCTACGCTCAGCACCTCAGCCTGCGTCTTGTAGCGGTCCTTTGACTGAAACAGCCCGTAGGCCCATTGCGGAAAGAGCGGCGTGTGCCCGGTCATCGATCGATATTCGTGCAGGATCCGGTCCATCTCCGGCCCATAAAGCACGTAGTAGTCCACCCCGTCGGCGGCCATCGACGCAAACGACAATTCCAGCGGAAAGCGATTGTCCACGTACGTGAAAGATGCGGTGTTCCACAGAATTGCATAGCCCTTGCTGGAGACGAGCAGTGGAATCGCGACGTCGGTATTGTTCTGGCCTAGCTCCACCGTGCTGCCGCGATAATTCAGAACTCCGCTCTGGTGCTGGCCGAGCCCATAGAAGGCCTCCACCGGGTCAGGAGAAAACCGGTCAGTAACCTGATAGAGCCCCCGCGTCGGAGCTGGCCCTTGGTCGTAGGTGCGCGGGAGATTGGCATCCTCGCGCAGTAGCGTCTCCCCCTGGGCCGTCTTGAACTGCAGGTTGCCGTCTCTGTCCGACAATGTAATCGTCAGGCGCGCAGTTCCCAGCGTGGTCTCGTTGCCCGATTGACGGAATTGGAAGGCGGCGCCGGGACATACCGCCCCAGTCTCAAGCATCCATGGCATCTGAGCCGCCGAAGCAGGAGCATTTGCCGGTCTGGCAACGACATGCACCAGCGAATCTCCGCACACCGTTACTTCCACATTTTCGCGGTCATTCCGCGCGGTTAGGCCGCGCGCTGACTGCATTGCCCGCATTACGGTAGGATGTGGGACTTCGCCGGTCACCGATTGACCAACTGCTCCGCCTGTCGCGGCAATCAGAAATAAGGCGTACGCCGACGCATGCTTTGCCGCTGCGAACGCGGCTCCCCGTTCGTTCAAAACACACCTCTCTGGTTGATGCATCGTCTGGGAAAAAGGAAACGGCCCCCGCTCTTCGCGGAGGCCGTTTTCGCTGCTTACGTCGCATTGAGGCGGCTTACTTCAGGTTGCCGCTCGAATCCATGGTGATACCACCCGGGCTCTTATCTTTCTTCTCTTCGTTTGCCTTGCGGGTGCCCATAGCCTTTGCACTCCAATCTTTCGCCGTGGCTATGTCGGTCCTCACGGCCTCTGCATTGCCGTAGTCCATATCAGCCTTGTTTCTATAGATTAGGTTCAAGTAGGACATGGCCTCATCGTAATTGGCCCGGTTTGCCATTGCCTGATTCAGATACTGCAAGCCTTCATCCACCAGCGGCCCATTCACATTTTTAAGGTCTTCCATTACCTTCTTGGGAGCCTTGGCGTTGCCTTCGCCGTCATCGTTCACGCCAGCCGCTGCAAGAGCCTTCAGTTTGTTCTCGTGCACCAAGGTCCAGTCGATCACACCCACGGTATAGGCTGCCTCGGGATCCTTCGCGTCGACGGCCAAAACTTTCTTCTGCCACTCCTTGGCATCGTCGAACTTCTTCACGCTGAAGTAAATACCCGCAACCTGCTTCAGGCTGTTTATATCCGAGGGATCCTTGGCCAAAACTTCCTGGAAGATGCTGATCGCCTGCTGCGCGGTCTTCATATTCTCTTCCGTGTTCAGCCCTGGAACCACGTTCTGCGCCAGTGCGGTGGCCAGATAGCTCTTGGCCATGGGTAGGCTTGGATCGAGTTCAGTCGCCTTCTGGAAGTGTCCGATCGCCTCTTCATACCGGGCGCTCTTATAAGCATCCACTCCCTTGTTCAACTGGTCGCGAGCGGCAAGCTTGTCGCACCCGCTCATGGAAATCACCATGCCGGCCAGTGCTACCGCAAGCGCCGTAATTCGTGCGGGTCCATTCATGTTCGTATCCTTCTCCTTCAGGTCGTGCCTATCCCCTGCGCGCCTGGAATCTCAAACTTCTGGCTGCGGGCGGGTGCTGCCGATGCCAGGATGAAAAAATTGTACTCCTGCTTTCCACACGGATTTACCCCTTCCGTGCGAGGCAGGCAACCCCAGTACAGACCGGCGGCTCGCCGTGATGACCGCCCCAGTGTCTCGCCGTCCAGCTTTAGAACTCCGGGCGTCGGCGGGCCGATACTTTCGCACCTGCCGTATTGGGCCGGCACCGGATCCTCTGGCTGCGGCTCCCTCTCCGGGAGCCCGCCCGATGCAACCGGCTTACTGCCCGGCCAGAATCTTTGGTGTCATCAAACCGATGTGATCCACGTTGGCAGCCTTCGCAATGTCGATCACCTCGGCAACGTACGCGAAGTTAAGGTTATCGTCTCCCCTGACAAACATCACCCGCTCTGCGCGGTTGGAATAGATATCAGTCAGCTTCGGCAACAACTCGCCCTTCTGCACATCTGTCTCGTTGATCTTGTACGTCGGAGCCGCGCCTGGATGGTACATAACCTGCACCACAATCGTACGGTCGTTTTGTATATCCTGCTTCTGTGGGTTCTTCGGCGGCTGCGGAACTAGCGCGTCCAGACCCTTGGGCGTTACCGGCACAATGACCATAAAGATGATCAGCAGCACCAGCAAAATATCAATCATCGGCGTAACATTGATGTCCGACGAATAACTCCCGCCGCCTCCAGTTGTCATTGACATGGCTTCAAAACTCCTCGTCTACTCGAAATCGTTAGGGTCACCGCGCAAGGCTGAAAAGCGATTACTCGCCGCCCCCGAGATTGCCTTCCTTCTTCTGCGTCAGCAAACCGACTTCATCCACGCCCGTTGTGCGCACGGCGTCGATCGCGTCTTCCACTGCCAGGAACTGCGCCCGCGCGTCCGCGCGGATAAAAATCTGTTTGCCCGGCGTATCCGCCAGTTTCTCGCGAACGTTATTGCCAAGCTCGCTGAGTGCAACCTTGTTCTGCCCCAGGTAAAGGCCCCCATCCCGCGTAATCGCCACCACAATTGCGTCTTCCTTGTCGGCGTCCGGCATTGGAGTGGGATTGTCTACCTTGGCCATATCCACGGCCACTTTGTTTTGGAGCATGGGAGTGATAACCATGAAGATGATCAACAATACCAGCATCACGTCCACCATCGGGGTCACGTTGATGTTGGAATTGACCTTACTGCCTTCGTTGCGAACCGAAATTGACATTGTGTGGGCTCCATGCCTGTGGTTTTTTAATTCCCCATGGCTTCCGGCGTTACCGCCTCGCCATTTGGCTGGCGCGCTGCTGAAAACCGGGGACAGGAGAGAGTTGCGGCCCTCCTGCCCTCAATCGTTTCCCGCTCGAGCCGACTGCCGCGCCGTTTAGCGCTTGTTGCTCTGCTTGATGAAGTAGTCGATCAATTCGCTCGAGGAGTTATCCATCTCCACGTCGAAAGCTTCGACACGTCCTGTGAAATAGTTGAACGCCATCACCGCGGGAATGGCCACCAGCAGGCCGAACGCCGTGGTTACCAAGGCTTCTGAAATACCGCCGGCAACCGCGCCGATACCCGATGTCTTCTGGGTTGCGATCTGTTGGAAGGCGTTCAAGATGCCAATGACGGTGCCGAGCAGGCCGACGAACGGAGCCGTCGAGCCGATGGTGGCCAACACTGCAAGGCCCCTCTTCAGCTTGGCGTGAACAATGGCTTCTGCCCTGTCCAGTGCGCGGCCCGAGCTCTCGATGTTGCTTTCTGTTGCCGCTCCACCAGAAGCGCGGAACTCCTGCAGGCCGGCGGTCACAACCTCTGCCAGATGGGACTTCTTGTTGCGATCGGCAATCTTGATCGCTTCTTCCAACTTGCTGTCCTTCAGGGCGCCGGCAACCTTGGGCGCGAATTCGCGCGACTGCTTGCGGGCGGCAGAGAAATACAGGTAGCGGTCGATCATCACGGCCAGCGACCAGATCGACTCGATGAACAGGATGATGGCGATGCAACGTGCCGGCCACCCCATGTGCTGCCACAACCCCATGGGGCTGAAGCTGACCGCCTGCTCTTCTTGAAGAAAAGCCAGGCTATTGACCGTGTGCGAAGCGAAATGTGCGAGCTGAGCGAGAATCACTGAATCGTTCCTCCTAAGGAGTTTTTTATGCGCTGCGGTAGCCCGCCGCAGCGGGCCGTTGCTAGGAATGCGGCTCTTTCCGGATTCGCATTCAGGTCAAATGCAAAGCCCCTTCTCATAAAACAGGGAAGGGGCCAGAAGGTATCTCATCCGCCCAAGGTGAAAATCACGTTGACCGTGGTCTCCACTTCAACCGGCTCGTTGTTGAGCAGGTAGGGCCTATAGCGCCATGTCTTCACCGCGTCCATTGCCGCCTGTTGCAGCATGGCAGGCCCGGAGATGACATGCAAATTCTCGATGGTTCCCCCCTTGGAGATGGTGGCCTGCAGCACAACCGTGCCGGAAACGCGCGCCGCCTTGGCAATCGGGGGATAACTCGGCGTGGTCTTCTGGATCAGCATGCCCACGGCCACACCGGCTGAAATGTTCACCTTCTTTGGAGCCGCAGCCTGCACCTTGGGTGCGTTGCCGCTGCCAAACACGCTGCCGAACACACCACCACTCGAGCTTCCACCCAGGCCTTCCGCGCCGGCTACGCCAAAGGATGCGGTTGGCGCTTCCTTCTCGGTCACCATTTGAATGTTGTGCGGAATACGCGTTGGAGCAGTCAGCTGGTTGTTCATCATCTCCGACTGCACATGGACCACATGCACTGCCTCAGGTGGCGGGGGCGGTGGCGGCGGAGGAGGAGGTGGCGGCGGAACCGTCAGTTCCGTCAACATGGCGGCCTTGGGCAGCGCCTCGGGGTAGATCAGCGGAATCAGGATCAGCAGAAGCAAAATGGACCCGTTGGTGATGAAAGTCACCACCATCCAATATTTGCTCTTGCTCTTGATCCTGCCCGCGGATTCAAACGTGGAATCTTCAAACATGGCCAGCCTCGAATCGGGTGTTGGTTACTTCTATTTAGACACCGGGGATTCCTGAAATGTTCCCGGGGTCTAAATCGGTACCACAAAAGCGTGCTTCACCTATATCAGAACCGCGCTTCACTTGCAAAACTGCCGCAAAAAATGGCGCAAAATCGCGTCCACATCACTATACTCTTGCGCGCCTGGCCGCGGGCAAGACCGCCGCCTTGCCTTGGCCACCGCCGCCGCGATTCGCGCGCCACTCCTGCCACGCAACCAGCATCGGCGCCGCCACCGCAATTGAGGAGTACGTGCCGATCAGGATACCCACCACCAGCGCAAACGAAAAACCCTTCAAAACCTGCCCGCCAAAAATGTATAACGACAGCACCGTAAGGAACGTCAGGCCCGACGTAAGCACCGTCCGGCTCAGCGTTTGGTTGATGCTTCGATTCACCACGTCCGGCAGCGCCTCGCGACGGCTCAGGCGCAGGTTTTCGCGGATGCGGTCGAACACCACGATGGTGTCGTTCATCGAATAACCCACAAGGGTCAGAATGGCCGCGATCACCGTCAGGCTGATCTCCATGCCGGTAACGCCAAACAGGCCCAGCAGAGCGAAAGCGCCCACCGTAATCAGCGTGTCGTGAAAGCACGCCACCACGGCAGCCACGCCATAAATCAATTGAAAGCGGAACCACAGGTAGATCAGCATGCCCAGCATCGAGTAGAGCGTAGCCATTCCGGCTTGCTTCTCCAGTTGCCTGCCCACCGTGGGGCCCACCACCTGCACATTGCGCACCGTGAATGGGTTGTTGTAGTGCGCGCGCAGCGCATCCTCAATCTGCTCCCGGCCCGCATCCAGTGAGCTCTCGTTGGTCTGTTCTGGCAGGCCGATAAGCACCTCGTGGTTCGCGGCCACATCGTAGGTCACCACGCTCGCATTCCTGATGCCCGCGGCCTCGGTTGCCCGGCGGATCTGGTCAATATCAGGAGCCTGCGAAAATTGAACCTGCACCTGCGTGCCGCCGCGGAAATCCACGCCCAGCGGAACCGGTACACCGGTATGCGACCAGTTCAAGCCCATCGCAATGATCCCGGCCACGCTGAAGATCAATGAAAAGCCCAGGAAGAACCACTTCTTCCCTAGCCAATCCACATTTACGCTGTGAAACAGTTCCACTGGTTCTCTGCCTTCCTGTAGACCGGACCCCGCAGGTTCCGGCGTTCAACGTTTCCTCTGCCGCTCTTGCTGCTTTCCAATGCGGACTTAAATCGACACCAGTTCTCCCGGCTTCAACTTGTTCAGGTGAGCCTCAAAGATCACCCGCGAGACATATACCGCCGTGAACAGGTTGGCAGCCAGACCAAAGGTCAGCGTAACTGCGAAGCCCTTCACCGGCCCGGTTCCAAACAGGAACAGGATGGCGGCCGAAACGATCGTCGTTACGTGCGTATCCACAATGGTCACCCAGGCATGGGCAAAGCCCTGGTCCACTGCCGCCGAGGGCGCCTTGCCTGCCCGCACCTCTTCGCGAATGCGCTCAAAGATCAGCACATTCGAGTCCACGCCCATGCCTATGGTCAGAATTACTCCGGCGATGCCCGGTAGCGTCAGCGTGGAGCCTGTGTAGCCCATGAATCCCAGCAGAATCACCAGGTTCAAAATCAGCGCCAGATCTGCGTTGATGCCCGAACCCCGGTAGTAGATGAGCATGAAGATCATCACCACCAGCACGCCCACGATCGCCGCCGTCACGCCTTCTTTCACCGAGTCGGCTCCCAGCGACGCGCCCACCGTGCGGTCCTCAAGATAGATCAGCGACGCTGGCAGCGCGCCGGTGCGCAGCATCTTCGACAGAATCTCTACTTCATCCGCCGAGAAGCTACCCCGAATTTCCCCCGAGTCGCGGATGGCGCTCTCGATGTTGGCTACTTCCTTCACCCGTCCGCCCAGGACCACCGCCATGCTGTGGCCCACGTTGGCGCTGGTGTACTCGTAGAATTTGTCGCCCGCCTCGTTGGTCAGCGTAAAGTGAACCGTCCGTTGCCCGGTGTTCGAATCGGTGCCCGGATCGGCGGAGCGGAAGTCTGTGCCGGCCACAATCGCAATGCGCTGCAGCACATACACGCTGTCCGCATCCGACCCCGTCGCCATGGCTCCCGAGCCATGCACCAGTTCTTCGTCCGGCGGAACTGCGCCGCCCACACTGGCCATCGCCGCCTGCTCATCCTGGTACGGGCCGCCCACTACGGCGTGAATCTCCAGCCGCGCCGTCTCTTGAATAAGGTTCTTCACCCGGTCCAGATCTTCGATGCCCGGCAACTCCACCAGAATCTGGTTCTGACCCAGACCGTACTCCTGAATTACAGGCTCGCTCACACCCAGCGTGTCCACCCGGTCGCGAATCGTTTCAATCGCCGTCTGGACGGTCTTCTTCTCCAGTGCCAGTTCCACAGGCTGTTTCATCGTCACCGTGAAGCTGTTGTCCGCACCGCCGCCGGTTACGTCGTACTCGTTCGAATACTTGCCCTCCAGCGTCGAACGCACATCGCTGGCCTTGCCCGGCGCGATCCCTTCCACCCGGATTACTCCCGGCTTGGCCGTCGGATCATCTGTCTTGCTCAGCGGATATGGCTTATAGACCTGAGAGAAGCTCAGGCCAGCCTTCTTCAGATCCTGCTGGATACGTTCCACCGTGTTGTCGGTCTCAGCGCTCACCGCCTCCAGCACTTGCACCTGCAAGATCAGGTGGGCGCCGCCGCGCAAGTCCAGTCCCAGGTGAATGCGCTGGGTCATGGCCGCCATCAGGGCCTTGCCGCTTACTCCCGCAGGCACCCCGATAATGCCGTAAATGCAAATCGCCAGGAGGCCGATGATGAGAGCAATTCTGCCGCTAAGATTCTTTTTCATGCTTCCAAGTCTCTAGTACAAAAAGTAAAAGCCCAATGGGCAAGTTAAGAGGCCGAAGAACTTTCCTGGGTGGTCACCGAGGCAATCGCGCTCTTGGCCACTTCCAGCTTCACGCCGTCCGGAGCCACGCGGATCACCATCACGTCGTCCTTGATGGAAAGAATAATCCCGCGGATGCCGCCGGCGGTCGTCACCCGGTCCCCCGCTTTGATGCTCCCCAGCATCTGCTGCCACTGCTTCTGGCGCTTCTGCTGCGGACGGATCATTACCAGATACAGGACCGGAATCAATAATAGGGGTAGAAGCATCGGGATACTGCTCCCGGCTCCCCCGGCGGGTGTTCCCGCCAACCATGCCAAGCTCGTTGCCACACTCATCCTTTGCTCGCCCCGGCCGCAAACTCCGGCTGCCACTCAGGGCACAGGCATACCCGGACATCTGCCGGGCGCCTGAAAAATAGGTTTGTCTCCGGGAACGGTCCTGGCCTCCATATAGTTCCGGCTCAGGCTCTGGAAGGAGGGCCAGGCCGCCGCGCGCCGGGACTTGATTTCTGTCCCGTACCCGCTTGAAACCTATGACCCAGCTGCCGTCTGCTTCCTGTTCGACACGGCCTTCCTTCGAAGCTCAAGGAGAGTGCTAACCCGCTACCGCTGCATCTAACCCTGAAAGATCCCGAAAGAGTGCCTACAGAGATAAGAAACGTGTAACCGTGCGTGTGTCAAGGCTGCTGCGCACGGTCTAGCCCTGCCGTTGCGCTCTTTACCTCCCCTGTGAGTGCCCCGGCATCCACCCCGTCGCTCCTTACAAAGCCCTTACAGATTGTCTTCTCCATCCTTACAGGCGGTCATTTCTTCTGGATACAGCAGCCTGACGCTCTTTTTGACGTGCCTTTCCCGCACGCCCGAATGCGCCGGAGGGAGCCACCATGACACACGCCAATGACGCCGACATCCTTTTTCTAATACCTGTGGGATTGGCGATATCCTTCATGCTCTGGGTCATCTGGGCCATCGAGAAGCAAATCAGAAAAGGACGGTAGGCGCCGCCCCTTGACTAAGCTTGCTTCCTGTCCGGCTTCCAATAGTGCAACTCCGGCTCGGCGCAGCTCAGGCAGAGCCGCTGGCCCTCAATCTCGCTGAAGCGCCCAAAGTTCACACCCTCCCCGCACCGCGGGCACAGAATCCGCTCCCCCTTGTAACCGGGCAGTTCCGCTGGATCCACGTCCACCCTCACCCACTCCTCGCGAAAAAGCTGCGCGTCAGCCAGTTCGCGGTAGGCCGCCATCTGCTGCCCGCTCTTGCTTTCGATATGGCCGTAGAGCGCCCGAGACAGTTCCCGCGATTCCTCTAGCGCCACTACCCGCACGCCTCTCCCCGACGCGAGATCGACAAACGTAGCCGCCATCTTGCCCCAGTCGCGAAACTTCAGCGTCCGCTTGCCCAGCCGGCAGCCGGTCACCAGGCCGATGGCGTCGGTGGCGCAGCGATCAATCTCCACAAACGTCACCAGCCGCTTGCGGTCCGCGCCCTCCGGATCCATCAGCCCCAACTCACCCCGCAGCCGGCTCAATCCCAGCACTGCCATGCGCACACCCAGAACCTGTCCCGGGCACATGTGCCCATGCGCCGCCTCCGCCCTCCGCAAAAGCTCGTCCAAGGATTCCATCATCGCGTCTTTTCCGCTGCTCCGCCGGCCCGTCCGGTCCCCGCTCTATTCCCCGCCCAGATCGGCCTTCCAAAAAAGAGTCAGCAGTTGCACCTGGTTGTCGTTGCTCCAGGCATCGAAGGTGCGCGCCACCACGCCGGGCTTTGTGCCCGCCGCATCCGCCAGCAGGCCCAGATACTCCGTATACGAACCGTTCCCCGCATCATTCGCAGGTTGGGGCTCTCCATCTCTCGGCCTCCTGTTTTCAAAGCCCTCCCGGTTTGCCGGATCCCATCCCCACGTCAATTCGACTGCGCTCACGGGCAGCCCCGCATCGGCCAATCTGTCCGCTTTGCCCGGAAAGCGCTGGATAAAGATCGCCTGGTCCACCCAGTCCACAATCGTATACAGCGGCGTGCGCGTATAGAGCGCCAGCAGCACAAAATCCGACGTGGCCAGGTGTTGCACGCTCTCGATGCCCTCTTCCAGCAGCCGCTGTTCTTTCCAATAATCGATCCCTTGCACCAGTTGCAGGCTCATCTCATTGCGCTTCGGCGCGGTCTCCGACTGGAACAGTTTGGCCCGCAGACCGCGCACCAGGCTATCGAATACGGCTACGCTGGCCGTGGCCAGAAGAAAATAGAAATGCGGATCGAGCTTGTCCGTAGTGAACCGCAGCACCCCCGCCAATCCCAGCGAGAGGATCACTCGATAGGCCGCCCACCAGAACATCTGTCCGCTGATATCCCAGACAAAAATGCGCCGCACCATAATGCCCGTGTTAAAGACAAAGCTGCCCAGGAACGCATAAATCAGGTAACTCGGAGGAGTGAGCCCCCCGCTGCTGCAGAACGCTCGTAACCTCTCGACCCAGCATGCCACCCACTGGCTGCAATTCAGCGTTGTGTCGCTGCCTGCACCCGGCGCACTCTGCGCCGCTGCCAAAACTGCGCTTTGGGCCGGAGGCAGTGCACTCGCAGTTGTCGTCGGCGCGGTGTTCTGGCTGGACTCGCCGCCCGCCGCCCCGCCATTCGGCCCCGTTATCGCCTGAGGCGTCCCTTGAGCAGTCCCCTCGGAAGTCCCTTGCGCTGCCTCGCCCGTAACCGATGGAGAATGCCCGCGCCTCCTCAGCGGCAGGTCGGTGCCGCTCTCATGCGTTTTGTCGGGTGGTGAGGCGGCTTGCGTCTGCACCATTGCAGCCGCTTGTGCCGCTGTCTCGGCCTTCTTCGAGGTCGCGATGGTTGAGTACCAAACCAGCACCATCAGGAACCCAATGAAATAGATGACACATAGAAACGCGGCCGGCAGGTGATAACGCAAGTCGTTCCATCTCGAAGATTTCCGCCAGCCCTTCAGCGATCTGCCGCCTTTGTGACTCTTCTCGATGCCGTCCTCGCCGTTGTCTCCGTAAATCACCCCGAAGACCGACGACTCCGGCGCCCCCGGCATCTTTCTGTGGATCTCGGCCATCTCCTGGATCTTGCTCGCCGAGGCGAATCCGCGCACCTGGTAATGCAGCTCGATGAGCTGATTCTCCAGGTTCTTTCGCGTGCGCAGGTTCTTCTTATCCCGAATGCACAGTTCGAGCACGGTATCCAGGCGCCCCAGCAACGAGTTCGCCCGCCATCGAAGGCCGACAAGAACATGCAGGAACGTGACGACGAGCGGAGACAAAGACAGCAGGGTGGCTGCAACGAGAAGCATACCCATGGGGACCCTCCCGGGGATGGAGAGATGGGAATCAGGTGTCCATAGTACCTACGAATGTGTAATTTTGAACAGAAGAATCTTATCCGCCGACTCTCTGGGTGCCCCAGGTCCCGATTCTGGGACATGGGAAAATACAAATCTCAATTTGACTTTGTCCGCCGACCCGCTAGTTCGACTTCCCCGGCTGCTCCGTCTCCGGCTCATCGCCCGCGTCTTCCACCAGAACCGCCGACCCCGGCACGATATCGAAGCCCACCGCATCCTTGCCTGCAGGGTGAAACGTCACCTTCAGCGGTTCCCGCTGCCACTCCGCCGGTCCACATGCGGGAGCCGGACGCCCCTCTGCGTCCAGCGCTTCCAGCTTCTTCGCCAACACCGGCTTGCGGGCCGCCAACTGCGCCACCACCGCGTACAGGCTCTTGCCGCTGGCCGTCACGCCGCAATACGCCCCGTAGTCGCGAAACCAGCTCACCTGGCTCACCCCGGGGTCGTAGTCCGGCAGCTTCAGCGCCGCAATGTGTCCGGATGTGCGGTCTACCAGCAGCCATGGCCCGCGCTGCCACACCCAGCGGCTCTGCTTCGCTCCCGGCTCCTGCTTCTCGCCGGGCAGGACATCGTTCAGTCGCAACGCGCGCCGCACCACGAAGCTGCGCTCGGTCACATCGTGGGCATCGCCTGTGGTCCACTCCTTCACTTGCCCGTCCACCACCAGCGGGCGAATCTTCAGCGCATCCTCGGCCGCCGCCGCCCCTGCCGGGTCTCCAACCTTCGAGTAGCTCACCCGCCGCACCGCGCCCAGACCCACAACATGCACCTTGCGCGGAGCCGCCCGCAACTCCGGCGCAATGCCCACCAGCATTGCCATCGCCACAACCGCAAACCAGGCGTTCTTGCCCATCCCGTTTGCTCCTAACTCTGTGCCGCCTCCACCGCTCGCGCCACACGGAAAGCCGTGCCCTCGTTCAAATGCGCGGCCAGCACCTGCATCCCCACCGGCAGCCCCGCTTGTGTTGCCCCGCACGGCACCGTCACTCCGCAAATCCCCGCCAGGCTCGCCGTCACCGTGTAGATGTCGGCCAGGTACATGGCCAGCGGATCGCCCGTTTTCTCGCCCAGCCTGAAGGCCGCCATGGGCGCGGTCGGCGTTACAATCGCATCCACCTCCGCAAAGGCGCGCAGATATTCCTCGGCCAGCAGCCGCCGGACTTGCTGCGCCTTCAGGTAATACGCATCGTAGTATCCGGCGCTCAGCGCGTATGTCCCCAGCAGAATGCGCCGTTTCACCTCCGCGCCAAATCCCTCGTCTCGTGAGTGGCTGTACATCGCCGACAGCGTGTCGGACGCCGGCGAGCGGTAGCCATACCGCACCCCGTCAAACCGCGCCAGGTTCGCGCTTGCCTCCGCCGTCGCCACCAGGTAGTACGTCGGAATGGCGTACCGTGTATGCGGCAGCCCCACCCGCTTCACCGCACACCCGGCCGCTTTCAGCGAATCAATTCCCTTTTCAATCGCCGCCCGAACCTCCGGGTCCAGCCCCTCGGCAAAATACTCGGCGGGCACGCCGATGCGCAGCCCCTCGGCCCCCTTGTCGCTCTCGACCGCGTAGTCCGGCACCGGCGCCGGCGAACTGGTGGCGTCCTTCGGGTCCTGCCCCGCAATCACTCCCAGCATCGTGGCCGCATCGCGCACGTTGGCCGCGAACGGCCCCACCCGGTCCAGCGACGAAGCAAATGCGATCAGTCCATAGCGCGAGACGCGTCCATACGTGGGCAGCACTCCCACCACCCCGCAAAAACTGGCCGGCTGGCGAATCGAACCGCCGGTATCCGACCCCAGCGTGGCCACGGCCATGTTGGCCGCCACCGCCGCTGCCGAACCGCCGCTCGAGCCTCCCGGCACCCGCTCCGTGTCCACCGGGTTGCGCACCGGTCCATACGCCGAGTTCTCGTTCGACGAGCCCATCGCAAACTCGTCGCAGTTCAGCTTTCCCAGCAGCACCGCGCCCGCCGCCTCCAGCTTGCTCACCGCCGTGGCGTCATACGGAGGCCGGTAGCCCTCAAGAATCTTCGACCCAGCCGTTGCCGGCGCGCCTTTCATCACCAGCACATCCTTGATGCCCACCGGTATCCCGGCCAGCACCCCCAGCGGATCGCCCTTCGCCGTCGCTGCGTCCACCCGTGCCGCCTGCTCCAGCGCCCGCTCTTTGGTCAGGCTCAAATACACATTCAGCCGCGGATTTACCTCCTCAATGCGCTCATAGTAGCGGGCAGCCAGATCGGTCGCCTTCACCCGGCCCGCGGCCAGGTCTCCCCGCAACTCCGCCAGAGTCTTCGGCTTCTCTACAAACGTTTCCGCTGCTTTCGTTTCGCTGGGCAATGGAGCTTTCCTTCCTCGGGCCTCTCCGCGGGCCTCCTATGGCCTGCTTCTGCCTTGTTCAACCTTGTTCAAGCTTGTTCAGTCTCATTCAGAATTGCTCAGTCCTCGGCGCAACTTCCCGTGCCGCCTCTGCCGCACGCGCCCTTAGCGCTCAATCACCTTCGGCACCTTGAAGAAGACCTCGTCCGTCTCCGGCGCCTGGGACATTACGGCGCACCGGTCCAACGAGGGCAGCACAGCGTCCGCCCGTCGCGCGCCCGCTCCCTCCGCGCCTTCCAACTCGCTCACCTGCGCCAGCGGAGTCACGCCGGCCGTGTCCAGCTCGTTCAACTGCGCCACGTAGTCCAGGATGGCGTTCAGGTCATTGAGCATGCGCCCCGTCTCTTCCGGCGCCAGCTCCAGGTGCGCCAGTTCGGCCACCCGCTCCACATCTTTTACGGTTACTTTGGCGGTCATGCCCCGGTCATCCCCATCTTCGGATTTCTCGATCATCCAGTCTTCCCGCAGCGTTGCGATGCGGGCGCCCCGGCTGCAGTTCCGAAGTTAGAGTATATAGCCCGGCCCTTTGCGAGTCTGCGTCGCGTCCGCCGCCTACACCGCGACTATTCCACCGTCAGCGACAGCGTCACCTGGTGCGATACACCGCTCGATGTTACCGTCACCGGAATGGAATACGTCCCGGCCGGTGTGTTGGTATTGCCCAGTCCACCCGGCCCTGTCGTCTCCCCACCGCCTCCACCCGACCCGGCGCAGCTTGACAAGCTCCCAGCCACGATCAGCCCGGCCAAGACTAATAAGATAGACCGCCGTCTCTTCCATGCCAGCGGCAACAGCAGCAGTCCGCAAGCTACCTGGAGCGCGCGCCAACTCCCCACTTCCGGGCTCATCGCGGCCGATTGCGACTGCCCCGTCGCCACCTGGACCGTCACGCTGCCGGTGGTGTTGGCGGCCACCGTCACGCTGGTTGGATTGAACGTGCAACCCGCATTGGCCGGCAGCGCACCGCACTGGAACGTAAAGGTCCCATTCGACCCGCTCAGCGGCGTCAGCGTCAGCGCATAGCTGGCCGTCTGGCCGCTGGTCACCGACTGGCTCGCACCGCCGTTCACCGTGCTCGTAAAGTCGAGCCCCATGCCCGAAAGCGGCGCCACTGCGCTGGCCGGCAACATGCTGCTGGCGACGGTCAGGTTTCCTGTCTGCTGCCCGGCGCTCGTGGGCGCAAACTCCACCCCCACCGTGCAACTCAACCCCGGCCCCAGGGTTGCAGCGCAGGTGTTCGCGGTCAATTGGAACCCCGCCGAAACCGACACCGCCACATCCGTCAGCGTCACTGCGGCGCTGGAGTTGGTCACAATCACCGTCTGTGCGCTGCTTCTTGCGCCCACTCCCGTTACTGGAAAGCTCAGCAGCGCCGGCTGCAACCCCACCGAGCCCGCTGCGCCGCCCAACCCGTTCAGCGTCACAGTAGCCGGATTTGCAAATGCAGGAGAGCTCGCTGTCAGCGAACCCGAGACCGTGCCGTTGACAGCAGGCGTGAACACCACCGCCGCCGAGCAGCTCGCCCCGGCCGCCAGGCTCGCGCCGCAGTTCGTCTGCGTCATGCTGAAGGGAGCCGTCACCGTCAGCCTAAGCCCGCTGGCGCTCACTTTGCCGGTGTTGCTGATGGTCACCGTCTGGGCCGCACTCGCCTGCCCCAGGGTCGCCTCGGTAAAGGTCATCTGCCCCGGACTCACATTCAACCCTGACGCGGTCATGCCCGTACCGCTCAGTCCCACTGAAACTGCCTTCACCCCCAGCGTCGCGGTCGAAACCGTCAGCACCGCCGCGTTCCCACCCACCGCGAGCGGCGTAAAGATCACTTGCACCGTGCAGCTGGCCCCGTTCGTCAGCGTCGCTCCGCAGTTCGACGTGCCGGTCGAGAAGCTGCCCGCCTGTGAACCGGTAATTTGGAAGCCCACATGCGCCATCGGCGATCCGCCGCTATTGCTCACCGTCAGCGTCAGCGGCGCGCTGGCTGCTGCCAGTTGCTGCGTCGCAAAGTTCAGTTGCGACGGGCTCACCCCAATCGCCGCCGGCTGCAGCCCCGTTCCCATCAGCGCCACCGTCTGCGTGCCCAGTGCGTCGCTTACGGTCAGTGTGCCGCTCTGGCTGCCCGTCTGTATGGGCGAAAAGATCACGCTGATGGCGCAGCTGGAGTGGGCCGCAAGTGTCGTGCCGCAGTTGTTCGAAGTCTGAAATCCCCCACTCGACGAGACTGCAATCCCGGTCAGCGGAAAATCGCCTTGATTGCCCAGCGCCACGGTCTGCGCCTGCGAAAGCTGCCCCGTCACCGTCGCTGCAAAGGCCAGCGACAATGGAGAAAGCCCATCCGTCGCCGCCGCCCCGCCGGTCCCGTTCAGGGCTACCGCCTGCGTTCCCGCGCTGTCGACAACGGTGAGCGTTCCGCTTGCCTCTCCCGTCTGCGTGGGCGCGAATTCCACCGTCATCTGGCACTGGCTTTTGGCTGCCAGCGAGCTTCCGCACTCGTTGCTCGCCAACACAAAGGGGCTGCTCACATTCGCACTGCTAATCGCCACCGCCATCCCGCCGCCATTCTCCACCGTCACCTGGAGCGCTGCGGATGTGGTCTTCACCTGTATTTGGCCGAAGCTCACGGTCGTCGGCGCCAGTTGAATCGCACCGGCCGTGGCTCCCGTCCCGCTCAGCCCCACCTTCAGTTGCCCGCCCGCAATGTTGGCGCTGACGGTCAACTGCCCGGTCCGCGTCCCCGTCTGTGTGGGCGCAAAAGTCACGTGGATCACGCAGCTTGCGTTCGCATTCACCGTGGCGTTGACACAGTTGTCGCTCTCGCTGAAATCTCCATTTATTCCCACTGCCGTCGGTGTCAGGGCCACGCTGCCTGTGTTTTCGAGCGTCACATCCTTCGCGCTGCTTGACGTCCCTTCCGCCTGGGTCGCGAACGTCAGTGCCGTGGGGTTCACCGCGGCGGTGGCCAACTGCGCGCTCCCGGTCCACAGCGGAATCTGCCACACTCCGCGTCCGTAGGTCCCCGCCGTCAGCACATTCATCGAGGCCGTCGCCGGACCCGCGCTCAGCGTCACCACCGGCGCTTCCGGCAGTCCCGTTCCATACGCCGACCAGCAGTTTGAAGCCGCGCTCGCGCAGGTCGCGATCTGCCGCGTCGAGAAAACCCCCGCGTCCGTAGCCAGGTAAACCGTATTTGCGTCCTGCGGGTCCACCACCAGGCTGTTGGCCGCTGTCCAGGGCAGGTTCGACGTAATCACCGCCCAGTGCGCTCCCCCATCCGTCGACCGGTAAGCCACGCGCACCGCGTACACCGGGTCTGGAACTCCGTCCACCGTCACGTAAACCGTGTTCCCGGTAGCATCGTGGGGGTCGATATAGATGCTTGAAATGTCCAGTCCGTAGGCGTTCATCCCCCGCGCGTCGTTGCTCACCGGGTTCAGTGTCAGGTCCTGCCAGGCAGGCATGCCGCTGCTGGGATTGAACGTCGCCCTCAGCACATGGCCGGCTTTGGTCGCGCCTCCGTCCGCCGCGCCGTACATGCCCACATACACCACTTCGCCGCCACTGCCCAGGGCCATCGCCGCCATGCTCCGGATCAGCGCATCGCCGCTGCAATAGCTGTTGCCCGTCACGCCATCCAGAAAGGGGCTCAAGGCATTGGCACTGCTCCAGCCGCTGCCGTTCGCCGGCCCGCGCCACACCCTGCAGGTTCCAATCAGCAGTTGCGTCACGTCCAGGGGATCCACCAGGAACGGCGCCGGCGTGGTCATCGTGTTGCCATCCCCGCTCACATCCGCGTCGTTCACCACCGGGTTGGCGTCGAACGCCGCCGGTGTGCAGTCTCCCGTCTGCGCACACAGGTGGATCGACACCCCCGCCTGGTTGTTCACATACCAGTTCGAGCCGCTGATGGGGTCCACCGCCACCGGCCTGCCCTCCCCGCTCAGAATCTGTGGCCAGTCCGCGGTAGCCTCTGTCGTGCTCTTCACTCCCGCGGTTCCGTTCGCTCCCAGGCCCGTCATCATCGTGTAGGGCGACACCGTCACCGGCGACATGCTCTCCACCTCGGCCAGCGAGCCCAGCCCTCCGTTCAGATTCTGGAAGTGCGTAGCGTCGCTCGCCGTGCACACCGTCCCCATCTCGGCGATGGCGTCGGTCGAGCGCCAAAGGCCGCTGTCGTTGCCCACAAAAATCTCCAGCGGATTGGCTGGGTTCCAGGCCAGCGCATGCTGGTAGCCGCCCACCTGCGCGCACATGCCCACGGATGCATTGGTGGTGTTCCGCCACACACAGCTCGCCGCCAGGCTGCATCGCCACAGGTCGTTGGCTCCGGCCAGCAGCAGCGTGTCCTGGCCCGACGGCGCCGCCGCCAGCGCCAGGTTGTAGTCGCCGTTTTCAATCGTGGCCGCTCCCAGCCCCGTGTTCGTCTCCAGCGCCGCCGTACTCCACTGCTTCGAAAAGCTAATGTTCTGGTTGCTGCACGCTCCGCCGCTCAGCCCGCACTGATCCTGCCAGATGCCCTGGTCCTGGTTATCGATATCCACAGTCCACGCAAACGTGTCGCCGGTCACCGGGTTCACCGCCAACGCTCCGCGAAACATGGGGCAGTCCACAGAACCCAATGACGTGGGATTGGTCGGGCATTGCGTCGCCGTCAGTCCTCCGCCGGGTTGCGCCGTCAGCCGTGTCCAGTGCGCCCCGTCCCTTGATTGGTAGTAGCCGTGGAACCGCACCGCCGCCACAAACACCTGCCGCACCGGGTTCCACACCACCGCCGTCGCCGCATTGCCATCCGGAGGCGTAAACGCATCGATGGGCCCCTGTACGTCCTGTCCGTTCGTGTCGGTGATGGTCGCTAAATGCCAGCTCGCGCCGCTGTCGGTGGAGTAGTACAACCCCTCGTAGCTTGCGTTGGGCTGTGCCGCATTCGCCACTACGCCCTCGTAGGCTTGCGACACCGCCGCTACCACCAGTTGCGTATTCACCGTGCTCCACGCAAAGCCGGCAAAGCCCTCCCCGGCAAACGCATAGTCCTGAATCCCCAGGCCCTGCTCCACGTCCGTCGTGGTCTGAATCAGGCTCCAGGAGTTGCCCCCGTCGAAAGACCGCAGTATCCCCGCGCCGTAGTAGGAATCGAGCGCATCGTTGGGGTCGCCCGTGCCGGCCAGAATCACTCCCGTGCCGCCCGGCTGTACAGTAATCGCACCGATGCTGATCGAGGCGTCCACCGCGCCGCTCAGCGCCGCCGGCGTATCCGTGAGCGGCGTAAACAGCACATTGGCCGCCAGCGCGGTGCCCGCATTCTGCGACAGCCACACCCCGCCCCCGGTAGTCCCCAGGTAGAGCCGGTTCCCCGTCGTATCCGCCGGGTCCAGCGCCATCGACGACACCCGCCCCGTCACCAGGCCGTAGTTTCCCGTGGCCACGGCCGCCGGACCCAGAGGTTGCCAACTGGCGGTTGCCGTCGTCTCCGGTCGCGGCCGCACCGTCGCCGCGCGCACCCGCACCGGAGCCGTGCCTGTCTGAATTGTTCCCTCTTGTGTTGTTGTCGTCTGACGCGCCGTCCACCCGCGCCGGGCCAGAAACCGCTGCGCCGCCACCACGCGCGGAGGCAGCTTCTGCACCTGCGCCGCCCGCCGCTGGTCTGCTCCTTGTGCCAACCCCGCCCAAGGGGAGAATGCCGCCGCCAAAGCAAGCGCCAGCCCCGCTACCGTGGCCGCTCTCCAGGACGCCGCCCCGCTCCACCGTGCCAGGGGCATACACCTGCTCGCGCCGCCCATCAAGGCAGTCCTGTTGCGCTCGTTTTCAATTGCCCACGTCGTCACACGCGTCCGGGATCCGGTTCCCGCCTCCCCTCTCACATCATCCGAGGGGGACTTGAGCGGTATCCAATGGATTACGTAACGCGAAACATGCAGTTTCCGGGTTTGGAATTGTGGCCCATTATAGAACTGCCTATTTGACCCATCGATGTGACTGCCGGTACACCTCTTGCTCCCCGGCAAAGCCAGTCAAAACTTCAGCTTGCAGCCCGCGCCGCCCTGTTGTTCTATATAGGACTTCGCATCGAATTTCTTCGCCGTCGACGCGCCGGTCATCGACCGCACTAGCCCGAATACAGGCCGAGCGAACCATGGCCGGTCGTGCTTGCCCACGATCGCCCACGCAATCCCCGCGTAGCCGTTCGGGTCGCGCCCGTCCAGCTCGTACCGGTCGTTCAGCGTCACCGCCCACTCGAACGCCCGCGCCGGGTCCGGAGCCCATTCCAGAATCTTCTTCGCCCAGTACATGCGCATATAGTTGTGCATCCAGCCTGTCTCCACCATCTCCCGCTGAGCCGCGTTCCATAGCTCGTCGCCCGTCTCACCGCGCTCCATTTGCTCCAGGCTGTAGCGGTGAGGACGCGCGTCGCCGGCATGTTCCACCAGCGTCTTGCGCGCCCACGGCTCAGCACATTCCCAGTTGTCGTAGTTCGGGTTATGGCGCACAAACAGCACCGCCAGCTCGCGCCAGCCAATCAGCTGTTCCAGAAACCTGTCCCCCGCGCCCGCCGAAGCCTTTCCCTGGCGCACGGCCTTCTGAACTGCCAGCGCAATCGTGGCCGGCCCGATGTTGCCAAAGTGCAGATAAGGCGATAACCGGCTCGTCCCTTTCAGCTCCGGGTGGTTCCGTGTCTCTTCGTATCCCGCCAGCTCCCGGCTGACAAACTCCCTCAGGCGTTTGAGCGCCCGTCGCGTCCCCCCGGTAAAGCTGTCCACCGGCCTCACCGTGCGGTCGAGCCCCTTGAACCCGGCAGTGATGTCTTCCAGGACTGAAAAGCCCGGAGGGCCTGCAGCTTTCCACGGGTAGTGCGGCGCGATCTTCGTTCCAGAAACCAGGTACTTGGACAGTTCCATCTTCAGGTGCGGCCGGAAGTGGTGCAGCAAGAAGTAGCTCCGCCCAAACACTCGCGAAGGCACCACCACGTCGGCGTCCACTGTCCAGAAAGGCAGCCGCAACCGCCTGGCCAGCACCCTGCGCCAGCGTTCCGGCTCGCGGCAGGGGTTTTCGTCGCCAACCACCAGCGCCGCCTGCACCTCCTCAAGAAACGCTTCCAGAGAATGGTCTGGATGCCTGCGCAGCACAAACCCCACCCCGCGCTCTGCCGCGTCTTCTGCCACGTCCCGCAATCCCTGTGCCATGAAGTGGTAGTGCCGCAGGTTGGCATTCGGGTAATTGGGAATCACCGCGAAAAACACCACCACCGGCAGCCCCAGCAGGTTCCCCGCCGCAATCGCCACATCCAGCGCCGGATTGTCCACGGCGCGCATCGCCCGCTGCATCCAATAGACGACGCACTTCCCGCCCTTCCGCGGCGCTCCCGCACGCCGCACCAGCACGCGCGCCTGCTCCGCCAGCCGTGCCAACTCTTCCGGAATTTCGCGGCCGTCCGTCATGCAATCCACTTGAAATTAATTGCCGTGTGCCCCAAGTCTCGCTCTTGAGACCCGCGAGAACAAGCCCCTCAACCTGAAGCATCCAAAACCAAAAAGGGCCGCCCCAGGCGACCCTCGTTCCAAAAGCTGAAAGCTGGAAACTAAAAGCCAGCAGCCGCCTTTCACCATCTCCCCCACGCCCGCGTGAAATAATCCGCCAGCGTCATTCCCACCAGGATCATGAACGTGAACACCCCAGCTCCCACCGTCAGCTTGGTCAGCTTCGAACTGTACTTCACATGCATGAAGAACAGCACCACCAGCGTGGCCTTGGTGCAGGCAATCCCCAGCGCAATGATGGGGTTCAAAATGCCCAGGTCGATATACGATGCCCAGACCGTCAGCGCCGTCCCCACCAGCAGCGCCAGCAGGATGGTCGCGTAAACCTTGGGGCTTACGATGTGATGCTCGTGCTCTTGGTGTTCGCTCATGCCATGTGTTCCTTATTGGTGTCTGCTGATCAGGTAAAGCAGCGGAAACAGGAATATCCAGATGATGTCCACAAAGTGCCAGTACAGCCCGAAGTTCTCCACAAACGTCACGTGCCCCGTGGTGTACGCTCCCGCGCGCGCCCTGAAAATCATGAACCCCAGAATGCCGATCCCGATAATCATGTGCAGCGCGTGCATGCCGGTCATCGCAAAGTAGAGCGAAAAGTACACTTCCGTATGCCGCGCCATGTCCAGGGCCATCGGCTTGTCACCTGCGGCCTTTGCCGCGGGGTCGCTCGCCGGGTCCAGAAACGATTGCAGGCTGTAATGGAATCCCGGAACGTGGTGCTTTTCAATCTTCTCTGAGTACTCGATCGTCTTGATGCCCAGAAACCCCAGGCCCAGGATGAAGGTCAGAGTCAGGCACAGCACCAGTCCGCTCTTGCGCCGCGTCTCCGCGCACCACACCCCCATCGCCATGGTGAAGCTTGAAGTAATCAGCAGCAGCGTGTTCAGCCCGCCCAGCGGAATACTCAGTTGGTGCGACCCCGCCACAAACGCCGGGTAGTACCAGTTGCGGTAGATCAGGTACGCGGTAAACAGCCCGCCGAAGAACATGATTTCGGTCAGCAGAAAAAGCCACATCGCAAAGTTGGTGGCATCGTTCTGCTGCGCCATGGTCGCAAAGTGGTGGCGCTGGTAAGGCGGATGCTCGTGAACTGCCGAGTCCGCCGCGCCATGGGCAATCGCGGGGCTATCCGACACTGGCTACCTCTTTTTCTTTCTGCCGCTCCAGCCAATCGTAGTCGTAGGCTTCGTGGTCCATGATGGGAAGCTCGACAAAATTTTCCGTCAACGGCGGCGACTGCGTCTGCCATTCCAACCCCGTCGCCTGCCAGGGATTGTTGCCCGCAATTGCGCCATACTTCAGCGACCACGTCAGGTACAGCACCGGCAGCAGGTAGCCCACCCCCAGTATTGTTGCCCCAGCGGTCGAAAACACATTCAGAATCTGAAACTCCGGCGGATACGACGCATACCGCCGTGGCATGCCCAGCGTGCCCAGGATGAATTGCGGGAAGAATGTAAGGTTGAACCCGATGAACGTCACCACCGCCGCCAGTTGCGAGATCTTCTCCGGATACATCCGCCCCGTCATCTTGGGCCACCAGAAGTGAATCCCCGCCAGGAACGCCATCAGCATTCCCCCCACCATCACAAAGTGAAAGTGGGCCACGATGAAATACGTCTCTGTCAGGTGGATGTCGGTGCCCGACGTTCCCAGAAACACGCCCGTCAGGCCGCCGATCGTGAACAGGCCCATGAACCCGAAGGTGTAGAGCATCGGCGTCTCGAAGGTGATCGATCCCTTGTACAGCGTGAACGTCCAGTTGAAAATCTTGATCGCTGAGGGCACCGCCACCAGCATCGTCAGCAGCGAGAAGATCAGCACCGAGTAATTTGAAATGCCCATGATGAACATGTGGTGCGCCCACACAAAGAAGCCGAACACCGCAATCGCCACCGACGAAAACGCCACCGCCGTGTAGCCGAATACCCGCTTGCGGCTGAAAGTCGAAATCGTCTCTGAGATCACTCCCATGCCGGGCAGAATCATGATGTAGACCGCCGGGTGCGAGTAGAACCAGAACAGGTGCTGGAACAGCAGCGGATCGCCGCCCTTGGTGGGATCGAAGACCCCGATGCCGATGGTGCGTTCCAGCGCCACCAGCACGATCGCGATGGCCAGCACCGGCGTGCCCAGCACCATCAGGATGCTGGCCGCGTAATGCGCCCACACGAACAGCGGCATCCGGAACCACGTCATCCCCGGTGCGCGCATCTTGTGGATGGTTACGATAAAGTTCAGCCCCGTGAAGATGGAGCTGAATCCGGCCACAAATACTGCCAGGCCCGTACTCAGCACGTTGGTGTTCACATAGTGCGTTGACAGCGGGGTGGTAAACGTCCAGCCCGTATCCACGCCGCCGCTGACCATCGTATAGAGCACCAGGATGCCGCCCACCATGTAGAGGTACCAGCTCAGCAGGTTGACCTTGGGCAGCGCCAGGTCCTTGGCCCCGATCATCATGGGGATGAAGAAATTGCCCAGCGTCGCAGGCACCGATGGCACCAGGAACAGGAAGATCATCACCACGCCGTGCATGGTGAACACCTTGTTATAGGTGTCGGTGGCCATCAGGTCCGACTGCGGCGTCAGCAGCTCCAGCCGGATCAGCCCGGCCAGCGCCCCGCCTACAAAGAAGAAGCAGGTAATCGAGATCAGGTAGAGAATCGCGATCCGCTTGTGGTCTCCCGTCAGCAGCCAGCTCAGCAGACCGTTCTCCTTGGTAAGGTAGTTGGTCTTCGGAATCCTGGCCGTCCTCTGGTCGGGAAGAACAACGATTGTGTCGCTCATTGCTTCACCATCCCCTGCCCTGCGCCTTTCGGTACTGCGGGCTTTTGGCCCGCCGGCGCCTTGCCCTCGCTCTCCGGCAGCAGCTCGGTCGTGTTCGTTGTCTGCTGCACGCGATAGTCGGAATCCAGATTCTTGATGTACTCCACCAGCGCAATCACGCCTTCCTCGCTCACCTGTCCCTGATAGGTGGGCATAATCGGCGCGTAGCCCTGGGTAATATGTTGCGAAGGATTCAGAATCGCCTCGCGCAGATACGCGTCATCGGCAAGCACCGTCCCTCCGCTTGAGAGCGGCAGCTTCGAGCCATACACGCTGGCCAGGCTTGGACCCCGCGCGTCCGGCCGCGTATTATGGCAGGCCGCGCAGCTCAGGCTCGCAAACAGCCTCTCCCCGTTCTGCGCCAGCGATGCCCCGCTGGTCGAGCTGGCCAGCCACTTCTTGAAGTCCTCCGGCGTCAACACCACAATGTCGCCGGTCATGTGCGAGTGCTCGGTGCCGCAGTACTGGGTGCAGAACAGGTGATACGTGCCCGGCGTGGTGGCTTCGAACCACACCGTCGTGTAGCGCCCCGGAATCGCCTCCCGCTTCACCCTGAATGCGGGAATCGAAAAGCTGTGAAACACATCCTGCGAAATCAGCGTCAACTGGATCGGCTGTCCCGTCGGAATGTGTAGCGCGTTAATCTCGTGTTGCCCGCCTGGATGCTCTACCTTCCACATCCATTGCTTGCCCACCACGTAGATGTTCATGGCATTGGCCGGCGGCGTGAACACCCTGAAGTAGATCAGCGCGCCCCACACGAACATCACCAGAAACAGCCCCAGCGGGATGATCGTCCACGTGGCCTCCAGCAGCGTCGAGCCCTCGATCTGCACCGCCACCGGATGACGCTTCTTGTTGTACAGAAGCGAGAAGCTCGTCACCAGAAGGATCACGATCGTCAAACCGATCAGGCTTACCAGGACCATGAAGAAATACAGCGCATCCATCTGCGGCGCAATCTTCGACGCCTCCGGCGGATACAGCGCGAAGTTCGTCATCCACTTGACGAGAAATTGCCAGATTGTTGGACTGATGTGGGACATTCCGTTATCCGTTCACCTTTGCTTCTCTGGCTGGCTGATGTGTCTGCCGGTAGTCCCGGCGGAACATCAGCAGCATGAATCCACCTAGCAGGACCACCGTCAGAAACCCGCCCATCTGCACCACCCGCGCCACAATCAGCGAGTGCGTGTTGGTTTTGGGATCATAGTGGTAGCAGTACGTAAGTATGTTGTCCACCGGCGAGCCGATGCGGTTGGCCGATGCCTCCGCCAGACCCAGCCGCAAATCCTTGGGCGAATACTCCACCCCCATGTAGTACTGCGCCAGCTTGCCTTCCGGCGTCACGATCTGGATCGAACTGGCGTGCGCAAATTGCGTCAGCTTCCCGTCCGGCCCCGGAATCTTCACATAGCCAAAGCCCACCGCCTTGGTCAACGCATCGATGTTGGCCTGCGTGCCGGTCATAAAGTGCCAGCCCGCCGCCGTCTCCGGGTGTCCATACCGCTTCACGTAGCTGCGCTTCTTGGCCGCCGCCAGGTCCGTTCCTTCCGTGGGATCGATGCTCACCACGATTACGTTGAAGTCCCGGCCCGGAATCTCGTCCACCATCTGCAGCGCCCCGGTCAGCCCGTTCAACTCTTCTGAACACAGCATCGGGCACTGGTAGTACACCAGCGCCAGGATCGCCGGCCGCTTGCCAAAGTAGCTGCTCAGCATCACCTGCTTGCCCGCATCGTCGGTGAAGCTCAGGTTCAGCGGCAGTTGCTGGTTCAGGTGCTGCGCGATTCCCACCCCATCCAATATCGAAGGCGGCTTGTCGTTGGTCGGTCCCATCTGCTTGTCGCCGTAGCTTGAAACCTGCGCCACTAGTGCCGGAGCCAGCATGCCCGCCCACAGCACAATCATGCCCGCCGTGGCCATTGCCATCCTTCGCCGGCTCTTCCGGATTGTGCCTTCGCCTTGCATGATTCCTTCTTTCCCTCTACACCTGTATCCGATGCCGCTCGGCCAGCCTTCGATGCTGGGTGGGAAACCACAAATCCCAACTCACCTCTACGCACCGCCACAACCCCTGGGTGCCCCAGGTCCCGCTTTTGGGACCTGGGAAACCTCAACCCTCAACCGCCTTCTATTTCCCTGTCTCCGGACGCCTTTGTTCCGCGGCCTGCGCCGCCGCCGCATCCAGTTCATATCCAGTCCGCGCAAACCCGCTGGTCAGCGGCGCCGCCACCGCCGGTTCCGTATCCCCCGTCAACAGCGGTTCGTGCGTCACTGCGGGAGCCACCGGCAAACCCCGCTCGGCGATCAGTTCCATCGCCCGCTCGATCGGAATCCGTACCTTGCCTTGCCCACGGTCCGCCCAGCTGTAGTTGTCCAGCAGCAGGTCCTCACGCTGGTGCAACTCCGCCACATCCTGGTTGCCGTCGTCCGTCTGCAGCCGCGGCGTGGGAAAGGTCTGCGTCAGCTCCGCCACCTTGTGCTGCAGTTCCGGGCTCGAGGGCAGATTGCCCAATTGCCGTACATCCGCCGTGGTCGCCCACTTGCTCGGCGGCCCGTCTTCCTTGTTCATCCCCGCGTTGATCACCTTGCCCATGCCATACGCCAGGATGCCCGCCACCGCGACAAAGATCGCCAGCGAGGTCAGAAACACCATGATCCCCGTCACCCGAACGTCGGACTGCTCGTACCCCTGCGACGTGTCGATCTCTTCCGGCTTGTGTTCTTCCTCGTCGTGTGGATTATGCGTGGACATGCTCAGGCTCCAGAATCTCCGCCACATGCGGATCGTTGGTCTGCACCAGCGGCCGCGTCTTCAGCCGCGTGCAGAAGAAAGCCACCCAGAATGAAATCATCGCCACCGGCACCGCCGCGTACTCCAGAATCCCCCAGCTGAAGTGCAGGTTCCGTGCCGCGTCCTTGAAGTTCGGCTCGATCAGCCAGAACAGGTCGAACGCCCTGGCAAACACCATCCACTGGCACACCCGCACCAGCCGCTTCTTGTTCCGCTTGATGTCCCGCGACAGCAGCATGGTGAACGGAATCAGCCAGTGAAATAGAAAGTCCAGCGTGATGATGATGCCCCAGTGCCCGCGAATGCGGTCCAGGTACCAGGGAATCTCTTCCGGCAGGTTTCCTGACCAGATGATCAGAAACTGCCCGAAGGCCAGGTAGATGTTCAGCATCACAAACGCAAACGTGAACTTGCCCAGGTCGTGTTGCTCTGTCTGCCGCAAAATCGTTTTGAACGGCTCGCCCTTCGACAGCGAAATCGCCACGATGATGCCGAACGCCAGCACCATGTACCCCTGGCCCACCAGGAACAGCAGCCCATACACTGACGAGTACCAGGTCGGATCCAGCGACATCACCCAGTAGATAACCGCCGCCGTCATCGTCAGCGAATACACCACAATCCCCGGTCCGCTGATGTTTTCCAGCTTCTTGATCCAGTAGGGCGTGTTGCCCGCCACATCGGCGTCTCGTTCGAGCCCCAGCGCATTCAGTCGCCAGGTATAGAAACCCCAGATGGCGAAGCACACCACGCTGGTCACCACAAAGGCCGTGGGGTTCAGCATCGGCCGCTTGAATTCGATTGCGTGCGCCTGCGCTGCATTGATGAAGCCCGATTTCAGCGCTCCTGCCACGTCGTCCACCTGCGCCCACAGGTAGAGCCTCTTCATTGAGAAGGCCACCACCAGCCAATACACAAACACCAGCGGCAGCGTGCGGCTCATGGCCTCCAGGGGCCGCCGCAGCAGCAGTCCCCACTTGCCGCCGGAGCAGTACTGCACCATCAGCAGCGCTAGTCCGCCCACTGAAAATCCAAAGCTCAGCACCGTGCCCAGCAGCCAGGCGCGCAGCACGTGCTCGGTCGAGTGGTCCGCGGCGGCCAGCCCGGCCGCGATCACCGTGAACACCACTCCCACCGTCAATGCGCGCGACTTCCATCCATCCACAAAGGCCGGCGCGCCCAGTTCGGCGGGGAGCCCCGGGGGATTCGTTGACGCGTGTGTTTCGTGTGCCATTCCGTCCGTGTCCTTACTTCGCGGCCGCGGGAGCCGGGTTGCTGGGTGGAACATTACTGGTTGGAACTTTGATCAGCGGGTCCGCCGGATTCGCCGGAGCCATCGCCGGTGTGCCTTCACTTGTGTGCGGATAAGCCTGGATCGCCGTCGACGGCAGTGCCCATGGCTGCGCATAGCCCTCGGGCAGATGGTGCTCGTCCGCCACCTCCGTCAGGTTCTTCACATTCACTCCCGCCGGCACATCCGCGGTCGTCGCCGCTTGGCTCAGTTGCAATGCCCGTATATACGCCGCCACTGCCCACCGGTCCACCGGCGTTAGTTGAGCCGAGTAGTCCGGCATCGCTCCGTACCCGTGCGTCATCACGTAAAAGTAGTGCGAAAGAGGCTGCGCCAGCCGCACCTGGTCGTGCAGATTGGCCGCCGGCTTGTATCCCCGCTCCACAATCTCGCCCAGCCCGTTGCCCACCCGCGAGTGGCACGGCGTGCAGTAAACGTTGAACCGCTCCTGCCCCCGTTTGAGCACTTCAATCGTCACCGGAAACGGCATCAGGTTCTTCTCTTCCCGATAACCGTTGGCGCCCTGCACCACCCCGGTATAGAAGTAGCTGTCTTCGTGCAGTTGCCCGCGCGCCACCGTGTTCACCACTTGCGGCCGCGCTCCGCGATGATCGGCAAACATCTCCGAGCCCCGCTGCGAAATAATCTTCGGCTGGTCCTGCATGTCCTGCCTGCACCCCGCCATCAGCAGCAGCGCCGCCAGCCCAACCATCGCCATTGGGTGCCCCAGGTCCCGCTTTTGGGGCCTGGGAATTCTCGGCCCTCGACCCCTCATCGGAATCCGGTCCAACAAGTTGAGGCGGTTCCCTTCCATCAGTACTCCACCTCCACCACCGAAAGCGGCTGAAAGTTCTTCAGATATTTCTTCGTTTCCACCAGGTCGAACTTCGGATCCAGCGCCTCCAGACACAGGAAAAACTTGTCCGTCGTGGCCCCATTGCGAAAGTTCGGCGCATTGAACAGCGGATGATAGAGCTCCGGCAGCCCGTTCAGAGCCATCATCCCGAAGGCCGCCGACAACCCGGCCCACAAAATCGTCCACTCGTACGCGGGGATGATAAACGCCGGCCACGAATACGTCGGGCGCCCGCCGATATTCAGCGGAAACGCCACCACCGAAATCCACGTCTCCAGCAGGAACATCGCCGCCAGGCCCATCAGCCCGCCCACCAGCGTCAGCAGCGGCACCTTGTTGCGGTGGAAGCCGATGGCCTCCGCGGCTTCTTCCACCGGGTAGGGCGTATAGCAGTCCATCCGCCGCCAGCCGTCTTGCCGCGCCTGCCGCGCCGCGCGGATCAAGTCGCCGGGAGTATCGAATTCGGCCAGCAGGCCGTAGGTTCCTTCGCGTGGGGGCATTAGTCGCCGGCCTCCGTTACCGTCTTGGCCTTGATCTTGGGACCGATCTTGGCTCCGGGCAGCATCATGCGTATCTCAGACATCGGAATCATGGGCAGGAAGCGTACAAACAGCAGGAACAGCGCCGTGAACAGCCCCAGCGTACCCACATAGGTCATGTAGTCCCACTTCGTCGCGCGGTACGTTCCCCACGACGAGGGCAGAAAGTCGCGGTAGAGGCTGGTCACCACAATGACGAAGCGCTCAAACCACATGCCCGTGTTGACCACAATGGAAATGAAAAACATGTACGGAATCGACGTCCGTAGTTTCCTCGACCACAGCGTCGTCAACGGAATCGCCAGGTTGCAGGTCACCAGCACCCAATAGGACCAGCCCATGGGCCCGAACATCCGGTTCCACATCATGAATGCTTCCCAGTGCGACGCCGAGTACCACGCCATGAAGACTTCCATCCCATACCCGTAGGCCACAATGAATCCCGTGGCCAGCATCACCTTGCCCATATTGTCGATATGCCGTTCCGTCACCAGCGCTTCCAGGTGATAGAACTTGCGCAGCGGAATCGCCAGCGTCAGCACCATGGCAAAGCCCGAATAAATGGCGCCCGCCACAAAGTAGGGCGGAAAGATGGTCGTATGCCACCCCGGCAGCACCGCCACCGCAAAGTCGAAGCTGATCACCGTGTGCACGCTCAGCACCAGCGGTGTCGCCAGGCCCGCCAGCAGCAGCGAAGCCGTCTCATAGCGCATCCAGTGCCGCACTGAGCCGCGCCAGCCCATCGAGAGCAGGCCGTAGAAATACTGCGCAACCTTCGACTCCGCGCGGTCGCGCATGGTGCCGAAATCGGGAACCATGCCGATGTACCAAAACACCACCGAAATCGTCGCGTAGGTCGAAACCGCAAACACGTCCCACAGCAGCGGCGAACGGAACTGCGGCCACACATCCATCGTGTTCGGATAAGGCAACAGCCAGTAACCCAGCCACGGACGCCCTACGTGAATCAGCGGAAACATGCCCGCGCACACCACGGCGAAAATCGTCATCGCCTCGGCAAAGCGGTTGATTGAGTTGCGCCAGCCCTGCTTGAAGAGCAGCAGAATCGCAGAGATCAGCGTGCCCGCGTGGCCAATGCCGATCCACCATACAAAGTTGATGATGGCAAAGCCCCACGCCACCGGCTGCGTCAGCCCCCAGATGCCCACGCCCACCAGGAACAGCCAGCACACCGCTGTCAGCAGCAAGGTCGCCACCGCACCGCCCACGCCGAAAAGGGCAAACCAGCCCAGCGGCGTATGCGGCGTCAGCACAATGCGCGTGATCTTCTCGGTCACCGACCTGAAGGTCTGGCCCGGCCCGATTACCCGGTATTCGCCGGTTGCGGGATCGATCCCCGGATCGTTGGTTTTCACTTCGCTGGTTGCCATCGTGGCTTCAACCCTTTGCCGGTACGTGTTCCACCGGCGCTTCTTCCAATTCAGGATTCGGATTCAATACCGCGGCCACATACGTCGTCCGCGGCCGGGTGTTCTGATCGCCCAGCACCTGGTAGCTCCGCTCATCTCCGCGCAGCTTCGCCACCCGGCTCGTTTTGTCATTGATGTTTCCAAACGTGATCGCCGATGCCGGGCACGCCTGCTGGCACGCGGTCACAATCTCTCCGTCGCGGATGCCCCGGTTCTCCTTATCGGCCTCGATCTTCACCGCTGAAATGCGCTGTACGCAGTAGCTGCACTTCTCCATCACTCCGCGCGACCGCACGGAAACGTCCGGGTTGCGCAGCAGTTTCAGGCTTTCGGTCTCGTAGTCGGAATACAGCAGGAAGTTGAACCGCCGGACCTTGTAGGGGCAATTGTTCGAGCAGTAGCGCGTGCCCACGCAGCGGTTGTACACCATGCTGTTCAACCCCTCCGGCGTGTGCACCGTCGCGCCTACCGGGCAAACCTGTTCGCAGGGCGCGTTCTCGCAGTGTTGGCAGGCCATGGGCTGGAAGTGCGCTCGCGGCGCTGACAAATCGCCCTCGAAATAGGTATCAATGCGCAGCCACTGCATGTTGCGCCCGATGCGCACCTGCTGCTTGCCCACCACCGCGATGTTGTTCTCCGCATAACAGCTCACGATGCATGCATTGCATCCCGTGCAGCTGTTCATGTCGATCGACATGCCCCACGCATTGTCCGGATAAGTCCAGTTGGGGAACATCGAAGTCCCCATCTCCGTCTTCTCGCGCCCTTCGCCCTCGTTGGCAAAATTCGGATTGGCCTTGTACTCCTCCAGCGTGGCGTAGCGAATGATCCCCCGCTCGCCCAGCGCCTCATCGGCTTCCAGCGAGTTGTTGCCGTTCCCCTGCTGCCCGAACGCCTTGCCCCGGTGATCCTGGAAGTGGCTCTTGGTGATCGCCGTGCCCCACTTGCCTTCCACCTTCCTCATCGATCCCGTGGCATAGAAAGGCGCCCACGTGTTGCGAATCAGGTAAGCGTCAAATCCCGCGCCGCCGGCCACGCGCCCCGTCTGCCGTCCATAGCCCAGGTGCACCGTCACCGAGTTGTCCGGATGTCCCGGCGCCACGATCACCGGCGCCTTCACCTTGCCCCCGCCCACCGTCAACTCGACAATGTCGTCTTCTTCCAGGCCCAGTTTGCTCAGCGTCGCACCAGAAACAATGGCCGCATTGTCCCAGCTCAGGTTGGTTACCGGCTTGGGCAACTCCTGCAGCCAGCCCACATTTGCCCACCGCCCGTCATACACCGTCGGATCCGGCCTGAAAATGATCTCGATCGAGTCCTTCGATGTCGGCGCGGGAATATTTGTGACCGGGGTGCCCGTGCCTGCCTTGGATGTCATGTCAAACGCGGTGCCCTCAATCCATCCCGCGTGCAGTGCCTTCCGCCAGCCAGTCTCGAAGTCTCCCTTGATCACCGGCTTCCACGTCGTTCGTACCGCCTCATACGCGCTCAGCATCGGCTCATCCAGCAGAGTCTGCAGCACATCGTGCGCCGTCTTGCCGCCATACAGCGGATCGATCAGCGGCTGAACAATCGACACCGTGCCGTCGTAGGTCCTTGCATCCGACCACGACTCCAGAAAGTGCGCCGCCGGAATGTGCCAGTGTGCGATCTGCCCCGTCTCGTCCACGTGCGAGCCCAGGTGCGCCACCGTCTTCGCCTTGTCAAAGGCCGTTGCGAAATTCAAATCCGCGGGCGCCGTGTAGATCGGATTGGCATTCAGAATCACCAGCCAGTCCACCTTGCCCGCGTTCAAATCCGCAACCAGCGCCTTCAAATCGGAAGCCTGGTTGCTGGGCAGCGGAATCGAAGGCTCCGGCGCTACAAGCGCCGTCTTGCCCACATTGCCCAACGCATTGTTGATGGCCAGTGCCAGCGCGGCCACGGATGCATCCTGATACAGCCCCGGAATCACCACACTCTTGCCCGCGTGTGCCTTCAAATCCTTCGCCAGCGCGGACAGAAACTTCTTCTGCTCCTCGGTCCACGCATATGCCGGAGCATTCGCACCCGCGACTCCAACAGCCTTCGCCAACTCCGCCGCAAACGCCGGAATCTCGCTCGCCCGCAATCCCAGCCGGTGTTCCGCCTTCAATCCTGTCGTCGTCGGCGTGCTCTCGATCGCATACAACCGGTTCAGCTTCTCCGGAGACTTCCGCCGTTCCGCATACTCCCGCACCAGCTTGTGAAATCCCGGATACGTCGCGCCCGACAGAAAATCCGCATCCAGCGAAACAATCACATCCGCATCGATCAGCGCGTATTGAACGCCCAGCCCGCTCTCCGCCCACGTTCCCGCAATCGCCGGGTCATACTGCACCAGCTTCGCTTTCGGCCACGCCGTCTGCGCTGCCTTCCATTGCCGCGCCAGCGTCGGCGAAGTAATGGTCGCGCTCAGGAAATAGACTCCCGTCCCGTCCTTGCTCGCCGCCGCTTTCAGCCGCAGTTCCTGCGCAAATTCCGCCCACTCCCGGTTCTCACCGCGATAGGTCACGTGCTGCGAGCGGTCCGGATCGTAGAGGTCCAGCAGCGTCCCTTGCGTAAACGGGTCCGACGACCCCTGGTTATACGCATGCTCCGGGTTGCCGTCGATCTTGATCGGCCGGAACTGGTCGCTCTTCACCAGCAGCGGCACCGCCCCGGTCACAAACGGATGCGCCGTGGCAAAGTAATTTGGCTTGCCCAGCACCAGGTCTTCGGGAGCCTTTACATACGGATAAATAGGTTCATCGGGCTGTTTCGTGCATCCCGCCAGCCCCGCCAGCGCCATCGAAGCGCCCATCAGCTTCATAAAGCCGCGCCGTGAAACCGGGTCCACCCACTCCTGCGCCGCGGAGGGAAACTCCTTCTCCACCGCCGCCTGAAACTCCGCCGTATTGGCCAGCTCGTCCACCGACCGCCAGTACCGCTTGCCTTTCACGCCCTTCAACTCCTGGCGAATCTGAACCAGTGTCATCGGCGCGGTGGCGTTTTTCGCCTCGTGTCCCACGGCATTCCCCGCCTCGTTCTTGCTCTCTTGCTTCCCGTTTCCGCTGATATTGAGGCTCATCGGTGGCAGACCTCGCAGCTGGTCAGATCCTTCGGAGTGCGAATCTTGTAGTGCTGCACCAGGAACTGCCCCAAATCCTCCTGGCGGGTGAACTTCTTATAGGAAAGTGTCACCGGCAGCTTGGCCCCGGCCACATCGGCCACCGGCCCTTTCGCGCTGCTGGCCGGCAACTCCAGCAGAGCCATCTCCGCCCCCGCGCCGCTCGGATCCTTCGTCACGCAGTTCACGCTCTCTGCCGTCGGCACGCCGCTCTTCTCATCGCCCACCGCGCACCACACCGGCCTGTCTTCTGCCGGCTTCTCCCACGCCATGTTGTAGGTTTCCGTCGTAGGCCGCAGATTCTTTGCCGGGTTGCGGTGGCAGTCCAGGCACCACTCCATCTGCAGCGTGTTCTGCGCATACATCAGCGGCATCTGGTCCACACGCCCGTGGCAGCTTGAACAGCCCAGCCCCTTGTTCACGTGAATCTCGTGGCTGAAGTAGACGTAATCCGGCAGGTCGTGCACCTTCGTCCACACCAGCGACTGCCCGCTCGCCCAGCTCGTACGAACCGGTTCCAGCAGTTGCGCGTTCGTCCATATCTGCGCGTGGCAGTTCATGCACGTCTTAGTCGGCGGGATCCCCGCGTAGCTCGATTTCTCTACCGTCACATGGCAGTACTGGCACTGCAGGCCCAGTCCCTGCACATGGTGCTTGTGGCTGAAGGGCACCGGCTGGTCGGCGCGCTGGCCCTGCCGCGTAACCCACGGAGAGCGCTGCAACTCATCCAGAGTCACCCCCAGGGCAATCACCAGCAGCCCCGTCAACACCAGGCTCGCCCGAGCCAAAGCATTGGAGCTGCGTTCAAATATCTGCGCCATGAATGCTTTCCTGTTTCTTCTTCGTTTGCAGACCGGATGGTGCGCGATGTGTTCGCGGTCACACAGGTTGAGGTTATTTTCCGCTTGTGGACAAACAACACCTGAGAGGTGGACGACCCCGAAGATTTAATATAGCAGCCCGGACCTCGTTTTTATCCGATCGAGCCTTCCAAATTACAAAAAATGTTCATCGTGCCAAAGTTTTGTAATCCACTGAAAAGACTATATGTTGTGATGAACTCGAAAGAAAGCGAGTCCCTCCCGCTCGTCCGCCGCCCCGCGTCCCGGAGAATGGGATTTCCCGGCCAAATTTTCGCTCCCATTCAAGACGCTCGTTCCTCTCCCTCTCAGCGGCTTTTGACCCCGGCGCGGTCCTTTTTCATCCATGCGGTCATTCTTGTCTCCTCTTCAGATCTGCCGCATAAGTCTCTGCAAAAGACTCGTCCGGCGAGGAACCCGGCCAACCGGTCATGACTAGAAACACGTCCAGAACAAACAGCGCGATGGCAATATCGTTGAACAGCGTAGCCTGCTTAAGATCGGGCCAGAACTGATTGGCGGCCCAGAAAAGGAACGCAATCGCCAGCAACACCGCCTTCACGACCTCCAGGCGTGCAGGCCTGTGGGCGACTTGGTAGACCAGGTAAGCAAAAGCAATCATGGCCAGCGGAAACGCGGCCAGAGTGTCATGCGCTCGCGCAGGAAACAACCCCGGAGCGGCATCCCAGGCCAGCAGCACAACCACACTCGCTAAAGTGACCGCGCCAAGCACCAGCGGCAGAGCCCGTCGGGCTCGATTCAACCGATCGTACATAGGCCATTATTGACCGCCGCTCGAAAGGATTTCATAAGCGCCCGTCCACCCATTCATTTCGATAAGTGCCGCTCGCACCATCGCGCCCCCACCTCGTAGACGCTCCACCTCGATTAGTCGTACCCACCATATGCTTTAGAATTTATCAAGGCGTTCCAACCGGTAGCTCTCTGGCGCAGATTTCATTCTTGAGTTGCGGACCTCGGTCCGGAGCGCAGCCGTCCATCGCAACAAGTCGAGGCTAGGCGAACAGATCTTTGCGAATAGGGTTTCGGTCTCTGTTCTCTGTTCACTGTTCACGGTTCACTGTTCACTGATCGCTGTTCCCTGATCACTGACCACTGTTCACTGATCTCTGAAAGGTAGGGCCATGAAATACGCCGGATTGCTGGTTATGCCAGCCGGTCTTTTGCTCTGCATCGCCGCAATCATCCTGTTTCCCGCGCCCGCGCCGCGCGCCGCCTTTGTCCTCTGCGGTCTGGCCGTTGAAGCTATGGGCCTGGCCGTCGCCGTACGTGGCCACATGGGTCTGCGCCCCAGTCCTCACGCCCCGGTATTCGCCCGCGGAGTGGAAGAGGAAAAGCGCCCATGACCTCGCCCGCGCCTCTGCCCTTCTCTGAAACCTCTTTCGCCCTCTCCCTGGGCCTCCTGCTGCTTGCGCCTCTTGCCATTACCGGCGTGGCCCTCATCAACACCGGCCTGGGCCGCTCCCGTTCTGCGGCGCAATCGCTGCTCGGCAGCCTGGTCATGATGGCCGTTGCCGTCATTGCCTTCGCGCTGGTCGGCGCCACCTTCGCCGACGGTGCCGCCTCTCACGTCTTCCAGCTCTCCGCTAAGCCTTGGAACTGGGCTGGCGCAGGCCCCCTGCTGTTGAGCGGTCTCGGCGCTGCCCCGGCCCGTGCGCAGCTCGCCGTGCTCTTTCAGTTCCTCGCCGTAGCCTTCGCCGTGCTCATTCCCTGGGGCTCGGGTGCGGACCGCTGGCGGCTCACCGCGGGTGCGGCCTCGGCTGCCGTCCTCGCCGCCCTCGTCTTCCCTCTCCTCGCCCATTGGATCTGGGGCGGCGGCTGGCTCGCCCAGTTGGGCGTCAACTTCTCCCTCGGCGCCGGCTTCCTCGATGCCGGCGGCGCCGCTACCGTCCACGTCCTGGGCGGTCTCAGCGCCCTCGCCGTGGTCTGGATCGCCGGCTCGCGCAAAGGCAAATTCCCCAGGGAAGGCCTCTCCACCGCCATACCCGGCCACAACGCTGTCTATGTCCTCTTCGGCTGCCTGCTGGCGCTGGTCGGCTGGCTGGCTTGGAACATGGCCGGAGCGCTTCTCTGGCTCAGCGACGCCCCCTCTGCGCTGGCTGTCATCGCCATCAACACCCTGCTCTCCGCCGCCGCCGCTCTCGCCGCCACCTTCTCCGTCACCCGCTTCCGCTTCGGCAAGCCTGACGCCAGCCTCTGCGCCAACGGATGGCTCGCCGGCCTGGTTGCCTCCAGCGCCTGCGCCGCCCTTGTCACTCCTGTCGAATCGATCTTTGTCGGCCTCGTCGCCGGCATCCTCACGCCCCTCATGGTGGAACTGCTCGAGCTCGCCCTTTCCATCGACGACCCCTCCGGCGCCATCACCGTCCACGCCGCCGCCGGCCTTTGGGGACTCCTCGCCGCGGGCTTCTTCGCGCCCCTCCCCGGCCAGTTGCTGGCTCAGATCATCGGCATTGCGACTCTCCTCGGCCTCGTCCTGCCCCTGGTTTATCTCCTTTTCTGGCTGGTCAATCGCGTAGTTCCGTTCCGCGTCGACCCCGACGGCGAGCGCATCGGCATGGACCTCCACGAACTAGGCGGCGGCGCCTACCCCGAATTCGTAATCCACCGCGACGAGTCCTACCGCTAAGCAAAAAAACAAGGCACTGTCCGGTTAACGACCAGCCTGCCGGGCGTCTCAGAGCCTGCCTCTGAGCGAAGTCGAAGAGTCTCGCCTCTAAAACCGTCCAAAAACCAACAAGGCCGTCTACCGCACCTAATTCAGGGATGCTCTCCCCTCCGAATCCAAAGGACGGCTGCCCTCTTGCATAGAATTATGTCCGCGCGGCGCATAATGGAATTCGAGTCGAAGGCAAGGGCGGGAAGCGTCACCAATCGACCCATGCGTCCCGAAGCTGCCCACAGGCAGGCGCAGAAGGGTGTTTGTCTCCCTGAATTTGGCAGGTAAACCATCGACCGCACCCCGAAAATGCAGCCTAACTCCTTTAACGTCTATATTCTGCGGCGAACTCCTGTGGAATCAATATTTTGCCACACAACCCCTCCCTTAAACACATGAAAAGAGAGAATTTATCTACAGAATCGGGGGATAGGGGAGGGGGTTACTCCTCGGTTAACTGGCTGGGTCGAAACCACAATAGCCCGCCCCAATGCACCGCGACCGAGCCGCCGGGTGCCCCAGGTCCCGATTTTGGGACCTGGGAAAGCTAGCAGCTAGAAGCTGCCTTTTTCACCGTCTCGCCAGCAGCATCATCAACCCGAAAATCAATATCGGAACCAGCGCCATCCCTGTATACAGCAGCATCCGCTTGCTTACCACCAGCCGCCGCCCTCGCGCCGCCGGCCGTGTCCCGCGCTCCTCCACGCCCACCTGCTCCTGGTGTTCCAGGTCCCAGGCCATCTCGTGGGCCGTCGCGTACCGGTGCCGTGGGTCCCGCTCCAGCGCGCGATACAAAATCTCTTCCTGCTCCGGCGAAATCTCCGGGTTCAGCTCCCTGGGCCGCGTCGGTTCATTCAGAACCCGCTCGTTCATCACCGCCAGCGGGTTCGGCCCCACAAACGGCACGCGCCCCGTCAGCATCTCGTAGAGCATGATGCCCAGCGCGTAAATGTCGCTGCGCTGGTCGCCGCGCTGCCCCTTCACCTGCTCGGGAGAGATATAGTCCGGCGTGCCCAGCATCGCCGACAGGTTCACAAACGTCAGCCGCCGCGCGTCTTCCTTCATCGCGATGCCGAAGTCGATCAGCTTGATGTGGTCCTCGTCGTCCACCATCACGTTTTCCGGCTTCAGGTCCCGATGCACCACGCCGTGCTTGTGCATGTAGTCCAGCGCGTCGCAAATGGCCAGCGTAATTCGCACCGCCCGCTCCATGGGCAGGTTCTTTTCCTGGTTCAGCAGGGTACGCAGCAGCCGCCCGTCCACCCACTCGATCACCATGTAAACCCGGCTGCGTTCCTCGCTGTTAAAGGTCTTCACCACCCCAGGGTGATCCAGTTGCTGTCCGATCTCCTGCTCCCGTTTGAAACGCTCCACCAGCACCGGGTCGGCTTCCATCTCCGGCAGCGGCACCTTGATCGCCACCTGCCGCCCGCTCTTCATGTCGGTTGCCTTGTACAGCGCCGACATCCCTCCGCGCGCCACCATTGCGTCGATGCGATAGTGGTCCAGCATGTCGCCGGCCGCGGGAGTCGTCATGGTGGTCTCTGTCGTCATGGGCACGTCTCGCCGTTCACACCGATTGTTTCATGTCCTTTCATAAGAAATCCGTCAGGAAAAGCGAAAGAGTCCATAGGAACCAACCCATCCTCGGTGCCGCACCCTTGTCGCAGTTTCATCGTGACAAGGGTGGGAAGCCTGAACCCCGCCCGTTCCCTGCCTCTATGATGGGATGAGCCTATGCGCCGCATTCTGAGACTGCTGACGGTCTGCCTCTCTATCGCCTGGGGACTGGCGCCCACCCCGGCCCACTCCGCGGCGGGGCCGCACAACTCCCAGCAGCGCAACGTGCAGGAAACCGGCTTTCTCAACCGCCGCATTCAGTTCCGCGGTGTCGCCTATCGCTTCCAGGTCTACCTGCCGGAGGAGTGGCGCCGCGACGACCACAAGCCCTGGCCCATCATTCTGTTTCTTCACGGGCGCGGCGAACGCGGCTCTGAAGGCATGTGGCAAACCCAGATCGGCCTGCCTGAAGCCATTCGCGATCACCCCGAGCGCTGGCCCTTCATCGTGGTTATGCCCCAGTGTGCGCAAGCTGGCTACTGGACCGACCCCGGCATGCTCGCCTTGGCCATCGCCACTCTCGACCAGGAGACCGCCGAGTTCCACGCCGACCCCAACCGCACCTACCTCACTGGACTCTCCCTCGGCGGATACGGCGCCTGGGAACTGGGCCGCCTCTACCCCCGTCGCTGGGCCGCGGTAGCCATCGCCGCCAGCGGTGTCTTCTGGAGCTACGCGCCCGAACGCTGGCATGAATCCTCCATCCTGCCCGCCGAATACGCCCGCGCCCTCGGCCGCACCCCCGTCTGGCTCTTTCACGGCAGCGACGACCCCGTCGTTCCCCCCCGCGAAAGTGAACTCATGTTCGCCGCCTTCAAGGCCGTCGGCGGCCACGTCCGCCTCTGGGTTTACCAGGGCCTCAAGCACGACTGCTGGAGCCGCGCTTTCAACGAGCCCGATCTGCCCCGCTGGCTGCTTCTGCACCGCACCGGTGCAGTGCTTGCGCCTTCGCCCTTCGCCGAGCGCGTCATCATTCCCCTCCACCCGCCTGCTCTCAAGCTCACCCCGGTGCAACTCGAAAGCTTTGCCGGCGACTACGTCGACTCCCATGGCCAAGTCGCCATCACCGTCTTTCGCCAGGCCGACCAGTTCTACCAGAAAAACGTCCACGGCGAAATCTCCGAACTGGCCGCCGAGTCCCTGTCCACCCTCTTCTATCCCAACGGCGGCAGCATCCCCAGGATCACCGTCGAGCGCGACTCCCAGGGCCGCATCACCACCCTCATCTATCGAGACGACCGCCACGAAGAACGCTGGGAACGACGCACCCCGCCCCCTCTCCGCTAATTCCTTCCCCGTCTTTCAAGGCTGAAAAACCGATCCCCTGGGTCGCCCAGAAGCATTCGATCCCCAAAATGCTGGTGAAAGGTCTATATTTCGCGGACTGTTAGGCCGGGGTACACTCGTGGAGAAACACAACGAGGTAACCTATGCACCTTCTCCTTCGTGTGCTGGCTGGCTTGTTGATCCTCCTGGGAATTGTCTGGATTCTGCAAGGACTCAATATCCTGCCCGGAAGCTTTATGACGGGGCAGATCCAATGGGCCTATCGCGGCGGACTGATGGCTATTCTTGGAGGTGCGCTCCTGCTGTTCACGCGCCGGCGTCCCCGGTAATTGAGGACATCCAGGGCTTCAATACCCGCGTCATCATCGGATGAGTGAGGCGGTGCAGCTCTTCAGCGCGACAGCAGGTCTAACCGCTTCGAGTTGAGGCCGCGCAGTCAAACCATAGCGCCTGCTGCTCCGCGCCCACTTCTCCCAAATGAAGACTCCACATCGCGCCGTGCGCGCACTACCATGGAACGCATCCCCCTTCCGTTTCGTAGTACTCTCAGGTCTGAATTCGGAGGAGGCAAACATGTTTTGCAGCGGATGTGGTCAGGCTCTAGTTCCCGGGCAGCCGGTTTGCTCCCAGTGCGGACGTCCCATAGGTCCGCCCGTTCCCCCCGTTCCCAATCTCCAGTTCCAGGTGGCCAACTATGCCGGCCGCATCCGGGCTCTCAGCATCGTCTGGTTCATCTTCGGAGGGCTCTACCTCGTCCTCGGCGTCATCGGCCTCACTTTTGCCCACGCCTTTCTCAGCGGTCCGTTCGGTGCCTGGAGCCACGGCCCCTGGTCCCACGGCCCCTTCCCGCCGGAGATGCTGGGTCCGGCCATCCTGCGTTTTGCCTGGGTCCTGGTCGTGCTTCGCTCCGGCCTTGCCCTGGCCGCCGGCTGGGGACTCATGGAGCGCACTCAATGGGGCCGCATCGTGGCCATCGCCGCCGCTTTCCTGTGCCTGATCAAAGTCCCCATCGGCACCGCCCTCGGCATCTGGACCCTGGTCACCCTCCTCGGTTACCGCAACACCACCCTCTACGACCAGTTGTAATTCGCCCCGTGTCCTTCGTCGGACTTCCAAAATTGAAAGGTCTCCCACCCTTTGCCTCTTCAAGCAAAAGGTGGGAGACCCTTTAAGCCATCCGTCCCCGTTCCAAACTCAATCTACTGCTTAAACGTCCTCACATACGCAATCACCGCTTGCACGTCTTGCGGCGGCAGACGATGCCGGAACCCCGCCTCATCGATCTCCACCGGAGGCATCACTTTGGTACCCAAAGTGATCAGTTCAGTCAACTCCGCGTCCGACTTGGCTCGAACCTCATCTGAGTTGAGCCGGGGAATCTTCAGTTGAAAGAACTTGTCCGCGCTCGCATCGCCCTTGCCCTTCTCACCATGGCATTTGGCACATGTCAGCTTGTAAGCCGCCTCGCCGGAGTAGGCGCGGGTCGCGTCCAGATCGGCGCCCGACAGGGCAAGCCGGCCATGGCCCTTGGGGACAGGATGCACGAGGATTCCATCCGTTCCCGGCGTCCATACTTCTGAGAGAATGCGGCCGTTTTCCGCATTATCAAATATCAGGTAGCCGCTCCGAATCAACTCCGCCGGACCACTCAGCCGGGTAACGATGTTCTGGCGTATCACCGCGCCGTTGGCCGATTCCACCGCAAGCCAGCCTCTGTCCACTGAAAACGTATAGGTTCCTGCTGGCAGCACATTCGAACCAAATTTGAACTCATATGGCACCTGGAATCGCATACCTTGTCCGTTCGCCCCGAACGCCAGGCCCACCGCGAAGAATGTGACAAATACCAAAGCCACAAACCTTCTCGCCATCGCATCCCGACTCTGCATTTCTCGCATACCGGATACTCCCTTTCTGTTTTCGGCTAGCCAACGTTTGAAATTCGAACCACCCGGCGTAAACAGGTGGCCATCTTTCTTCAGCAATCGGGTTCCTGACCTCCCGCGTTGCCTTCCTGCAGCCCTGCACGCTGCTTAACCTGTCTTCCTTTGTCGTCCACGCGCATCTTCAGCTATGCTCCAGCGCCATCGAGAGATAGAGGCCGCCCAGACGGTGAGTTAGTCAATTCATCCAGCCACACAGCCGCTGGACACACCTTACTTGCACCGAGAGAGCGCGGTTGGTAATAGCCCTAGGAAGCCGGAAAATATGAAGAGACTTTTTCGATGGAAAGGGAAGTGATAAAGTCTCAAAGCGTTGAAACGACTGACACTGACGGTTACATGCCCCGCGATTCATGTCAAGAACTATCGCCAAAAATTAACCACGATCAGACAGGCTTGCGGCGTGCCCGGTTCAGAGAAGCGAGAAACCCGAGCCCCCCAGCCCCGGTGGTAGATTGATACGTGGACTCTCCGCCGTCAACTGAAAGCGATGCGCCCGGCAAATGCAAAACCTGAATCGTCTGTCTTCACTCCTTTCCGTGCTGCTTGCATCGATCGCTCTCTGCAGTTGCGGTTCTTCCGCTCCTTCGCAGGCTCCCCCTTCCGGCCCGTCCCCCACATCCATCGACCTCCTGCCCGATCCCGGCATGCATAACCCGGTTCTGCAGTTCGGCGATGGCGGTGTCGCCAATAACCAGGGCACATTATTTCCCGGCACCTCGCCCGCCATGGGCTATGCGGATTACGGCTGGTGGGTGACGCAATGGAGCAAATTCAGCAGCGACACCCCGCCCATCCCCTACTACCTCACCCCAAATAACTACGTGCAGAACGACTCATCCACCCAGGATCCGAATTTCGGCGTGGCGCCGCTCGTTTTCTACTCGGAAAACGACCCCACCATCTCTCACCTCGCGTTGTATCAGGACCAGGCTCTCAACAACTGGGTCTACGAACTGTGGTCCCAGGATGGATTGCTCACCGCCGGCGGGGGCACCAACCTGTTTCTGTCGAACACCGTAAACAGCCCCGGTAGTTCGTCGCTCAACGCGGACGTCCATCTCGCCTTCGCAACCAAAATCAAGCAGCGAGTCCTGTCGTTCAATGACGCGGCGGCGATGACCGATGGTTCTGTTCTGGCCATGTATTTCACCGGCTTGACGCTGAACTATACCGATCCCGCCTCGGGCAACCAATACTGGCAATTCCTGCAGATCCCTCATGCCAACACCAGGGAAAGTACCGCGACGGACGCGCTTTGCATGAATCTTGGCAGCGGCGGTATTCCCGATGTGATGTGGAGTGGTGTTTTGCCCGGCGACACGTTTCTCAGTTCCACGCCTTCGACCGGTGCATTGCAAAGCCTCGACTATGACGTCAACAAGTACGTCTGCGCTCTGGTCAAGGCTGCGTATAACTGCGGCACGGGCACGGTCAGCTTCCCCCCCGCGGCCTACGATCTGCGCAACTGGCAAATCGCATCCCTTTACATAGGACTTGAAACCGAAAACCGTATGGTGCCCGACGACCAGGTCGTTCGTGGACACGCTGGCCTCGGCGTCCAGATCGAGGATCTCCATCTATACAAATTCCCCGCCAACAGCGGTCCGGCTTGTACGCAGTGAAGCGAGCCGAGTCGCCCGCCCTGGACCCTTTACAAATAGAGGGTGCCGATCATTCACGCACCCGGGTTGGCCGATCTCTGATCCCCCGCTGTTTTACAATCGACCCATGAGCTTCCCTCAAAACCGTATGCGCCGCTTGCGCCGCAGCGAGTCCATGCGCGCCTTGGTCCGCGAGACCACCCTTGATCCCGGCGACCTCATCTATCCCCTGTTTCTTTGTCCCGGCAACGGCGTACGCAAGCCCGTAAGCTCCATGCCCGGCGTCTTCAACCTCTCCGTCGATGAAGCTGTACGCGAAGCCGAAGAAGCCGCCGCTCTGGGCCTCGGCGGCCTTCTGCTCTTCGGCCTGCCCGACACCAAGGACGAGCAGGCCACCGGCGCCTGGGCCGACGATGGCATCGTGCAGCAGGGCCTGCGCGCCCTCAAAAGCTCCCCTGCCGCCGCCAAACTCGTCCTCATCGCCGATGTCTGCCTCTGCGAGTACACCAGCCACGGCCACTGCGGCATCGTCCAAAAAAACGGCGACAGCTATGAGGTCGACAACGACTCATCTCTCGACCTGCTCGCCCGCACCGCCGCCAGCCTGGCCCGCGCCGGAGCCGACGTAGTCGCCCCCAGCGACATGATGGACGGCCGTGTCGCCGCCATCCGCGCCGCGCTCGACAAGATTGGACTCATCAATATTTCCATCCTCAGCTACGCCTCCAAGTTCGCCTCCTCCTTTTATGGTCCCTTCCGCGAAGCCGCCGATTCGGCTCCCCTGTTCGGCGACCGCAAAACCTATCAGATGGATGGCGCCAACCTCCGCGAGGCCCTGCGCGAGATCGACCTTGATCTTGAAGAGGGTGCAGACATGATCCTGATGAAACCCGCCATGCCCTACCTCGATGTGGTGCGCGCTGCCCGCGAGCGCGTCGACGTGCCTATCGGCGCCTACCAGGTCTCCGGCGAATATTCCATGCTCCAGGCCGCCTTTGAAAAGGGCTGGCTTGATCGCGATCGCGCCATCCTCGAGTCGCTTCTCGGCATACGTCGCGCCGGCGCCGGCTTCATCGTCACCTACTTCGCCAAAGATGCCGCCCGGCTCCTTTAGCAGGCTGCCAAAAAACACATTCCGGAGGGAGGCGGGGGTGATGAGCCCCCCGCATGAAGCCGACTGAATCAACGTGTGCTTAACATGTCCTTCTCTACCCCTTGATGAATGCCAGCAGCTCCGCGTTCACTTGATTCTTCAGAGTCGAGCACATCCCATGCGGCGCTCCCGGAATCACCTTTAGCGTCGCTCCCTTCACCAGCGCCACCGACAGCAATGCCGAGTCGTTGATGGGCACAATCTGGTCGTCGTCGCCGTGCAGGATCAGTGTCGGCACATCGATCTTCTTCAGGTCTTCGGTGAAGTCGGTCTCTGAGAATGCCTTGATGCAGTCGTAGACAGCTTTGAACCCGGCTTGCATCCCCTGCAGCCAAAACGAATCCCGCAGCCCCTGCGACACCTTCGACCCCGGCCGGTTGGCCCCATAGAACGGCATGGAGAGATCCTTGAAGAACTGCGAGCGGTCCGCAAGCACGCCGCTGCGGATTCCATCGAACACCTCTATCCCCAATCCACCGGGATTGGCTGCCGTCTTCAGCATCAGCGGAGACACCGCCCCGATCAGCACCGCCTTGGCCACTCGCTTTGTACCGTGCCGTCCAATGTAGCGCGCCACTTCGCCGCCTCCGGTCGAGTGCCCCACGTGAACCGCATCTTTCAGGTCCAGCGCCTCGGTCAGCTCTGCAAGGTCGTCTGCATAGGTATCCATCTCGTTGCCGTTCCATGGTTGGCTTGACCGCCCATTCCCGCGGCGATCGTGCGCGATCGTGCGGTATCCATGCGACGACAGGAAGAGCATCTGGTCTTCCCACGCGTCCGCGCTCAGCGGCCACCCGTGACTGAAGACCACAGGCTGACCTGCGCCCCAGTCCTTGTAATAGATTTGTGTTCCATCTTTGGTCGTAATCGTCGGCATAGAACATCTCCTTGATTCGGGTTGGGAAAGCTTGGTTGGTTTCAGTCAGAGCGGTGTGGGGAACTCAGCCTGGATGCCTATAGCGGTTCTCTTTGTCTCCGTCCCACCGGCCGCCCGGACAAAGAAGCTCAGCCCCGCAAGGTGCTTCCAGTCTCCACTGGAAAACGTGCTCGAATTGCGGCTCATCAAAATCTAACAAATTCGCGGCTGGCGCGTGTGAGTCGTTCTGCACAGGTCCGGTCCGCCCGTCATTGCCGGCCTCATTCGCAGCAAATGAGAATCCACCAGCGCCGCGGCATCCCACAAATCCTTTTGCGATGCGGCCTGCTTGTGATCTCCTACTAGTACCCGCCTATGCTCAAGCAACTCGAACGCTATTTTGAATTCACTCATCTGGGCACGACTTGGCGCACTGAGATTCTGGCCGGAGTCACCACTTTCCTGACCATGGCCTACATCGTGCTGGTCAATCCAGCCATCCTGTCCGCCACGGGAATGCCGCTGGCAGCCGTTACCGCGGCCACCTGTCTTTCCGCGGCCGTCGGCTCCATTCTCATGGGCATCGTGGCCCGCTATCCCATCGCCCTTGCCCCCGGCATGGGCCTCAACGCCTACTTCACCTACACCGTGTGCCTCAAGATGCACATTCCCTGGCAGACCGCCCTCGGCGCGGTCTTTCTCTCCGGCGTCATTTTCCTCGCGCTTACCGCCGCCGGCATTCGCCAGATGATTCTGCGCTCCATTCCTCACGAACTTTATGCCGCCGTGGCCAGCGGCATCGGCCTCTTCATCGCCTTCATCGGCTTCACCAAGGCTGGAATTGTCGTTGCCGACCCTGCCACCTTCGTCAGCCTCGGCAACATCCGCAATGCCACCCCCGCACTCGCTCTTTTCGGCCTCATCCTCATGGTCGCCCTCGAAATAAGAAAAGTCCGCGGCACCATCCTCATCGGCGTCCTCTCCACCACCGCTATCGCCTGGATACTCGCCGCCTTCAAGCTCCCATGGGCGGCGGGTCTCGTCCACTGGGCCCCCAATCCCGGCGGTTTCCACGCCCTCGCCGCCACCGCCTTCAAACTCGACATTCGCGGCGCTCTCAACAAGGGTCTGCTTGAAATCATCTTCGTCTTCTTCTTCGTCGATCTTTTTGATAACCTCGGCACCCTGGTCGCGGTCACCAAGCGCGCCGGCCTCATCTCCGCCGATCACTCCATTCCCCGCCTTAACCGCATCCTCATGGCAGACGCCACCTCCACCATCATTGGTTCCCTTACCGGAACCTCCACCGTCACCAGCTATGTCGAGTCCACCGCCGGCGTGGCTGCCGGAGGCCGTTCCGGCGTCACCGCAATCGTCACCGGACTGCTCTTCCTGGCCGCCATCGTCGCCGCGCCTTTTGTAGGCATCGTGCCCCCGGCAGCCACCGCGCCCGCGCTCATCCTCGTCGGCTGCATGATGCTGGCCACCATCACTGAAATCCGCTGGCACGACCCCCTGGTCGCCATCCCCGCCTTCCTCACTCTCGTGCTCATCCCGCTCACCTACTCCATCGCCAACGGACTGGGTTTCGGCGTCATTGCCTGGGCCGTCCTTCACCTGGCCACCGGCCGCTATCGCAAGCAGGACTGGCTGCTTTACATCCTTGCCGCACTTTTTCTGCTCCGCTTCATCTATCTCGGCGCAAGCTAGATCTCTGACCACCGATTGCTGTACCGATGTGGGTGCCACATGTCTGGATTTTCAGACATGGGAAAGCAACACCCTCGATGTTCCTTTCGTTCTCTCTGAATTCAGCACGAAAAATGGGTGCCCCATCCATGCGGCGTATTTGTTCTTTGCCGCATGGGTGGGAAAGCACAAAATCACACCGTCAGAATCTCGGCGAGTTCTTCCCATTCGCTTCGGGAGCCACAACCGCGGTCCTCTTCAGCCGCGGACCCGCAGGAGCCTGTGTCTTGGTAACAAGCCTCGAAACACATCCCAATTCGAATCCACCCGCTCTCCGCCTGATCTCCATCACGCCCCCGCAGCCAGCTCCCCGCGTATACTGCTGCCCAAGGCAACGCACACCATGGACCCATCCTCCTTCACTACCCTCAACCTCTCTCAGAACGCGGCCATCCTCACCATCGTCCTAGCGTTCGCGGGCTACCTTGTTACTTTCCTCAGCGCGCGTATGCTGGCCCGCCGCCGCGATAAGCTCGATCTCGTCAACAAGCGCCTCAACGAGTTCTATGGCCCCCTCTACGTAGCCTCCGAGGCCGGCAACATCGCCTATCGCTCGCTCCTCCAAAAGCAGGGAAAGTCCCAAAGCTTCCCCATCCTCGACGACGAGATGAAGGAGTGGGTCCTGTGGATGACCACCATCTTCATGCCTCTGAACGATATCCGCGAAAAGATCATTATTGAGAAGGCCTATCTGATCATTGAGGAGCAGATGCCCACCTGCCTGCTCGATTTCGTCACTCATGTCGTGGGATACAAGGCGGTCCTGGCCAAGTGGGCCGACGGTGACTACGGCGAGCGCCGTTCCACCATCGGCTGGCCTCCCGAGTTCGACGTCTACGTCAAGCGATCCTATGCCGCCCTCAAAGCCGAGCAGACCCAGTTGCTGCAAAGCGGCATCTGGCGCATTTATCGCCGCTTTTTCCCTCGCTGAACGCGCGTGCCTGTCAGCCGCGGGTCAAGTCTCCGTCAGCCTCGTCTTAACTTCAAACCGTCAGCGCCGGATTCAGTGACGTCACCTGCGCCACTGCCTTCGTGAGCCGTGCCTCCTGTGGCCGGCTGCCCTTACGATCCACGCGCGTGTAGATGTGCTCCACCGTGTCCACCAGGTAAGCGCCGGAAAGAAACGCCACCGCCTCGCCAACCCCGTGCCCGGGCAGGAAAACCACATCGCCCGGCTTGGGCAGCGAGTGCAGTGTCTCCAGCGGCACCAGGTTGATGCACGACCCGTCCCCTGCAATAAACTCCAGGCAGTTCTGGCTGTGCAGCGTTCCATCGCGCGCGGCGCGTGCCTCCTCGCGTGACTTCGACGCCTGGTAATACGTTGCCAGTGCCACCAACAGCCAGATCACATTTCCAACAAAGCTTCCCAGCGGCGCATACCGTATCAAAATCTCAATCATCACTCGCCTCTTCTCTCAAGCAGATTCGATCTTCACCGTCTGCCCACCGGACAGTGCTTGCGCAGGCCCAACCTGCCCGCCCGGCTGGAAACGTGAACCATTGAGTCACCACATTACCAAGATGCTGCCGCGCTCGTCTCTATCGGATTTAACGCACCAAATGCAAAAGCCCCGGCCGTGGCCGAGGCTCTGCACTTAAACGTCCGCGTCAAGAAAATCAGTACCGGTAGCTCTCCGCCTTGTAGGGCCCTTCCACCGGCACACCCAGGTAGTCGGCCTGTTTCGGTGTCAGTGTCGTCAGCTTTACGCCGATCTTTTCCAGGTGCAGCCGCGCCACCTCTTCGTCCAGCCGCTTGGGCAGCACATACACATTTACCTTGTAGCTGTCCTTCTTCTCCCACAGATCGATCTGCGCCAGTGTCTGGTTGGCAAAGCTGTTGCTCATCACAAAGCTCGGATGCCCCGTCGCGCAGCCCAGGTTCACCAGCCGTCCCTCGGCCAGCACAAAGATGCTGTGCCCGTCGGGAAACGTATAGACATCCACCTGCGGCTTGATGTTTAGTTTGGTCACGCCCGGCTCCTGGTTCAGCCGGTCCATCTGGATCTCGTTGTCGAAGTGGCCGATGTTGCAGACGATGGCCTGGTCCTTCATGCCCTTCATCTGCTCCAGAGTGATGATGTCCACGTTGCCGGTGCAGGTTACGTAGATGTCCCCGCGCCCCAGCGTGTCCTCCACCGTCGTCACTTCGAAGCCTTCCATCGCCGCCTGCAGCGCGTTGATCGGATCGACCTCGGTCACGATGACGCGGGCGCCCATGCCGCGCAGCGAGTGCGAGCAGCCCTTGCCCACATCGCCGTATCCGCAGATCACCGCCACCTTCCCCGCCACCATCACGTCCGTCGCCCGCTTGATGCCGTCCGCCAGCGATTCGCGGCAGCCGTAGAGGTTGTCGAACTTCGACTTGGTCACAGAGTCATTCACGTTGATGGCCGGAACCAGCAGTTTGCCCTGTTCCATCATCTTGTAGAGCCGGTGCACGCCCGTCGTCGTTTCTTCTGAAACCCCGCGCCACTCCTTCACAACCTTGTGCCAGTGCTGCGGATCTTCGGCATACACCTTCTTCAGCAGGTCCTTGATCACCTGCTCTTCATGATTCCCCGCGGGCCCGTCCACCCACTTGTCCCCCGCTTCCAGTTCATAGCCCTTGTGAATCAGCAGCGTCACATCGCCGCCGTCATCCACCACCAGTTGCGGACCCTTGCCGCCCTTGTGCGCCAGCGCCTGGTACGTGCACCACCAGTAATCCTCCAGCGACTCGCCCTTCCACGCAAATACCGGAACCCCGGTCGCCGCAATCGCCGCCGCCGCATGGTCCTGCGTCGAGAAAATATTGCAGCTCGCCCAGCGCACTTCCGCTCCCAGGCTCACTAGCGTCTCAATCAGCACTGCCGTCTGAATCGTCATGTGCAGCGATCCGGAAATCCGCACCCCGGCCAGTGGCTTGCTCGCCGCATGCTTGTGCCGGATGGCCATCAGCCCCGGCATCTCGTGTTCGGCGATGGCAATCTCTTTCCGTCCCCAATCGGCCAGCGCCATGTCGGCCACTTTGTACTTCAATTCCGTCACTTCCGACGTTTTCGTTGCCATCCCATCTCCTCATATCGTTCTATCGTGATATGTTGATATGTATCAGATTGCCGCTGCGCCGTCAATCCAAACTATGCCGTCAATTGTCAAAATCCTCCGCGTCGTAGCCGACCCCAACCGGCTCCGCATCCTGCTCCTTCTCCAGGGCGAGGAGCTGTCGGTGGCGGAGTTGCAGGAAATCCTCGTCATGGGCCAGAGCACCATCTCCACCCACCTGTCGCAGCTCAAGCAGGCCGGCCTGGTTGAAGATCGCCGCACCGGCAAAAGCAATCTCTACCACCTCAATGTCTCCGCCGACGACGCCATCCTCATCGGCCTGCTCCAGCAGGCGCGCGACGAAATCCCCGAGGCCGTTCCCGATCAGGCAGCCATGCGCCGCGTCCTCCGCAAGCGCCAGGACAAGATGCGCAGCTTCTTTGACAGCGTGGCCGGGCGTCTGGGCCGCGACTACGTGCCCGGAAAATCCTGGAAGAGTCTCGCCGAAGCTCTTTTGCGCCTCTTGCCTCCCCTGGTCATCGCCGATCTGGGCGCGGGCGAGGGCGCCTTTGCTCTCTTGCTTTCCCAGCGCGCCACCAGGGTCATTGCCGTCGACACCTCGGCCAACATGATCGAGGTAGGCCGCGAACAGGCTCTCCGCCACGGCATCGAAAATGTTGAGTTCCGCATGGGCGACATGGAGGAGCTTCCCATTGAAGACGCTCAGGTCGATCTGGCCTTTTTCTCCCAGTCGCTCCATCACGCCCTGCACCCCGAGCGCGCCGTCCAGCAAGCCTTCAGAATCCTCCGCCCCGGCGGCCGCATTGTGATCCTCGATCTACTCCAACATCGTTTCGAAGAAGCGCGCGACCTCTACGCCGACGAGTGGCTGGGATTCAGCGAGACAGAATTGGAAGCAGCGCTCGAAAAAGCCGGCTTCACTGAAGTCCAAACCTCGGTAGTCCACAAGGAATCCGAGTCCCCTCACTTCCAAACCCTCCTTGCCCTCGCCACCAAGCCCGGCAGAATCGCTCCGTAATCACCTCGGCGATTGACCCTAACCCGCCGCTTGCGATCTATGTTGTACCCAATGGCGAAAAGGCGGTTGAAGCAGTCGTGATCTAAAGGAGAGAACAATGCTCGGTTTCATCATTCTGACTGTCAGCAATGTCGAACGTTCGTTGGCGTTCTATGAGGCGGCCTTGAAGCCTCTTGACATTAAGTTCTTCCTACCCTACAAGGGCCAAGGGGGTCATCCTGATCTGTGGGGATTTGGCGATGGAAAGCAAGCGTTCTTTTGGCTCCAGCAGGGAAAGCCAGATCCGGCCTCAATTCACTGGGGCTTCATGGCCGAAAGCAATGCGAAGGTCGATGAATCTTACCGGGCTGCAATCGCCGCTGGTGCCAGGGACAATATTTCACCGCGAGCGCGACTTGAATACTATCCCGGATACTACGCAGCCGATGTATTTGACCCGGACGGCTATTCATTCGAGGTCGTCCATAAGAGCTGATGGCTGGATTGTCGCGTTTTGATATCGCCCGCAATCACCAACCCATTTGCCGCATCCGTTCCAGGATGAGCCCGCTGTAGTGATTCATCCGCTCAGGCCGTCGCTTCAACGGAGCCGGCAGAATCGCGGCCAGCCGTGCCCCTTCTTCTCTGCCCACATTCCGGGCCGGGGTCCGGTCATAGGCGCGGCACGCCGCATCTGCGCCATAAATGCCGGCGCCCCATTCAACCACGTTGAGGTAGAGTTCCAGAATGCGCTGCTTGCCGAGGACAAACTCGGCCACCGGCACCAGTGTGAACTCCGCGCCCTTGCGGAGCACCGAGCGGCCCGTTCCGAACAGCAGGTTCTTCACCAGTTGCTGCGTGATGGTGGAGGCTCCACGGCTGCGTCCGCCTTCCAGATCGTCTTCGGCGGCGATTTGGATCTGGTGCCAATCGAATCCATGGTGCTGGTAGAAGCGCGCGTCTTCCGCGGCGACGACAGCGTGCTGCAGATCGGGCGAGATTTGGCTCAGCGGAATAAATGTGTAGCGTTCGTGATAGGGCTTGTGGTGAATCCAGGCCTGCAGGCGGCGCTCGATATGCACCGCTGTAGTTGGTGGGTCGATCCATCGGGTGGCCACAAGCGTCAGCGCGGCAAGCAACCAAGCAAGCGCCAAACCGAGGCCAAGCCATCGAGCCAAGGATCGGAGAGTGGCCTTCCGCTGCGGAGTCTTGGGCGCTGTGTCTGAACTTTCAGTCACATTTCAGAATAATCGCCTGGGCTGGGTTGCTGTTTATAGAGGAACCAGAGCAGGTGCATTTCGAAGGCGCACCTCTCAAGTCGACGCGACCAACAGGCCACAGAAACTCGGGTTTCGCCCCAAGTTCTCAACTCCCGCCAACACCCCGTCTCCCTCCCGGCCCCTGCGGCGTTTACCATTACTAATCAGCCGTTCAGCAGATAAATCATTCTCGATGCGTGCGTTGGCCTGAAATCGTCAACTGTCTTTCTCAGTAACCTTAATCGACAAAATTCGGTTGACTTCTAGGTCCGAAGATCGGGACCTGAAAGCATTAGGTAATCCCCCGTAGCGCATACAGCATATGGAGCCAGCGATAGGATCAGCGTGTTCCGGTAATAGGCAATGCCGTAACCGCTTTTGTATTCAGGTTGAGAAGATATACCTTACTCAAATTTGGGAGACTTCCCCAGCGCGAAGTCCAACGCAGAACAACCGCCGAGTTGCCGTCAGGAGAAATGACCAGGTCCGTTGCGTAACCATTGTTGGCAGTAAGTTTAGACAGGGTAATGGTTGCGAGATCGAGACGGAAAACGTCGTAGTCGTATGCCTTGGTGCCCTGAGTAGCCGCAAGGAAAATGACGCTACGGCCATCTGGTGCCATGTTGGGAGAAACGTAGATCGGAGAATCTGGCCCATTCGGAATGTGGAAACGAAGAGGTTCAACAGACTTGTCGGGCGCATCAAGGGAGACAACGTACAGGGAGTCTCCAGAAAGGCCCCCGTCGCCGTAAACGAAGTGGCGTCCGTCGTCCGAGAACGAAGGTCCCGATTTTACAGAGTAGTGCTGCGTTGTGAGCGGAGCAGCAGACTTACCATCAAGGCTTGCACTGTAGACGTCCCATGGTTTGGGACCTGGCGGGTCCGGAGTGATGCCCTCGGCAACACGCGCGAACTGAATGTGCTTGCCATCGGATGTGAAGTGCGGGGCGAAGTCATTGGTGAGATCCGTACTGAACAGCGGATGAAGATTGCTGCCATCAATATCGGTGATGTATATGCGCGAATGGCCGTCAGCCGATTGAATGCTGGCGAACACAATCTGTTTTCCATCCTGGGAGAATGTAGGCGAGAATTCCGCTCCTGATTTGGCTTGCGTAAGACGGAGCACTGCACCGGTATCCAGAGTGACCCTATAAAGGAAGGTGCCCTCATTGAGGGTTCTTGAGAACAGAAGCGAGCGGCCGTCTGGCGAGATAGCGAAGTTACCGATTGCACCTTTTTGAAAATTTCCTTTTGGACCGTTCCACGAGGTGGCGATGGCAACAATGGCAAGCGTAATAACCACTCCACCTGACATAAGCCAAGTCTTGCCACTGAGCCGCGGCGGTGTGCGGCGAGTGGGAGTGACGGTTGCGCCAGACTGGGAGGGATCAATAAGTGGTTTGGCACCGGAGGAATTACCCCTGATGCGGCGAATCAATGCGTCTATGGCACGACCGAGCAGGTGCCACCATAGGGTTCCAACTATGCCCCACAACGCGAATGCGATACTTCCGTATGTAGTACTGCTGAATATGACGCCGAAGGCAAAGAAAGAAAAAGGAAGATCCGCAATCAGGAGTATGTCGAACGGTAGTCGGGCGGGGCCATTCATCAGAGGTTCGTCGAAACCTGCATAAAGAGCCCACATGGCGAGAAACAAGAAAGCGTGGACAGCAGGAGCGATGTACTTAGCTTGCGCGGATCTTCTCATTGGCATTACCTGCGGTCCAAGATTTCACGAGATAATATCGCGCTGATGATAGCATCCCGATCTAACACTATCTGCTGTCAAGAAGGCTGCGGGACGATGGTCAGGAAGAGATGGTGACAGCCGGCGGCAGGCCACGTCCGAAAGAGCTTCTCGTCATCCATGCGCTCCTCATTCCCAAATCATCGATGATTCAGACATCGAGCGATTCTCAGCAACCTCACTGTGTGCATCACCGATGCGCTCTTCGAGATCGGATTGATACCGCGAAGTCGGCCAGCATTACATCAATCTGCCAGCACAGAAATCCTGGTTGACTCCAACCAGTCCGCTTCACTCCCCACCCCAGCCCAGCCGCATCCCAAACAAACGCCTGTAACTCCCCTTTGCAGGGAATAACGTCCCACCGGCGCACACTATCCGCAGGCGAATCCTGCATGTCCACACCGCCAGCGACAAAACCCGCCCAGCCCCAATCCGTCTCTCCGCAATGCCCCCGGTTCAATCTGTCAGCCATGTCTCGGTCTATACCCAAAAGTTGACCGATATTCATGCTTGGCCCCGGCAAAGTGGCGTGTTTTGCAGCGAGCCCTTCAGGGCGTAGCCTGCACTCCGCACAATGGCTCCGCCGCGACACTTTTCCCGTCCAGCCGGAAGCACGCGGCCCCGTTGATGTCAGTGCTATAAGTGCGGACTTTTGCCGTTTCCAGCGCCTCCAGCACTTCCTCGCGAGGGTGGCCGAAGCGGTTGTGCAGCCCGCAGGAGATCACGGCCCACTGGGGCGCGACGCGAGCCAGAAACTCCGGGTGCGTCGAAGTGACGCTGCCGTGATGGCCCACCTTGAGCAGCGTGCTTTGCAAGCCCGGCTCGGCCAGCATGGCCTGCTCAATCGGCTCCTCCGCATCGCCCTCCAGCATCACCGAAGTGGCGCCGTAGGCTACGTGGAGCACCAGTGAGTCGTTGTTGCCTGGCTCGGCGCCGGGCTGGTAATCGCGAAAGGGCGCCAGCACATTGACTTGGGTGTCGCCGAGCGCGAAGGCGTCTCCCGCGCGCAGGCTGCGGACCCTGACATGCAGTCCGGCCGCTTCATCCAGCAGCGCAACGTAGTCCGCGACGCGCGGGTTATTGCCCACCCACAGTTCGTCGGGATGGAAGTTGCGCAGCACGGCGGGCAGCCCTCCCATGTGGTCGGAGTGCGCGTGGCTCAGCGCCACCACATCCAGGTGGCGGATGCCGCGCGACCAGAGCACCTGCGATACCACCTCCTCGCCGATGTCGAACTCCTGCGGCGCTTGGCGCGGGCCGCCGCCAAATCCGCCTCCATCCACCAGCAGGGTCCTGCCGTCCGGCGTGATCAGCAGCAAAGAATCGCCCTGTCCCACGTCAATGGCTTCCACCAGCAAGGCGTCCCGTGGACGGTCGATCGGCCGCGGCGCCACAGCCACAAAGGCGGCAGCCAACAGGGCTACCCAGGCTGCGCGCCGCCCCCACCGGCCTCGGCGAGCCAGCAAAATGGCCGTGGCCAGCAACGCGCAGAACATTGCAGACTGCCAGATCAACGGTGCGGGGATGCGGAAATCCCCCCACGCGAGCGACCCGAACAGGTGCACCAGTCCCTCACTGAGGTGGAGCAAGACTGCCACCGCCATTGCGGGAACGATTGCGGCGGCGGGCCACACCAGCAGTGCCAGCAGCGTCACCAGTGCGGCAGGCATCAGGAGAACGAGTAGCGGCAGGATGAACACGTTCACCGGCAGCGCAAACACTGTGATGCGGTGGAAGTAGAGAGCCATGGGCAGGGTCATGGCCAACTCCACCACGCAGGAAACCACCAGCAACTCGACAGCGCGCAGCACCAGCCGCACCGTCCCGGGAAAGATGCTCCAGCCCACCCGCGGAGAGATAGCCTTTTGCAGGCGGTCCGCGAACATGCGCAGCACAACGCGAAACTGTGCCAGGCTGGGCGCCAGCTTCACGTCTATGGCCATCAGGCGAAGATCGCGCGTGGCGGTCAGGTAAGGATGGATTGTGCTTTGCAGCAGAGGCATCGCAATCCCTGCAATTGCGACCACCGCGAGCAGCGTCATCTGCAGGCTTGAGTCGAAGAGGCTGCGAGGGCTCAGGGCCAGCAGGCATAGCGCGGCAAAGCCGATGGTGTTCAGAGGATTGCGTTCGCGATATAAAAGCCGGGCCAGCATGTAGAGCGTAACCATCCACAGCGAGCGCTGCACGGGCGTGGCAAAGCCGGTAAACAGCGCATAACCGAACGACGCGAGGATGGTCAGGAGTGTGGCCGGAACCCGCGGCAGGCGGAGGCGGCGCGCGATCCAGAACAGGCATCCGGCCACAATGGCAAGGTGCAGGCCCGAGATCACAAGCATGTGAAACGAACCGGTGCGCTCAAAGCCCACACGAAGGGAGTGATTGAGGTACGTGCGGTCGCCCGTGGCCATGGCGGCCAACATCACTGCGTCGTCGTCGTTCAGGCCCAGCGCGGCAGGCAGTTTGCGCATGGTGGCGGGCAGGGCCAGCAGGCGCGCGCTGGTGGCGTGCTGCAACTCGCCGATGCGGCAGGCCGGGAATAGACCCGGCTCTCGTCCAACTCGCTCGACGCGCTCCACTCTTACTGAGGCCGTGGATGTAATTCCCTGATCGAGCAGATAATCCGCACGGCTCCATGCGCCGGGATCGCGATAGACCTCCGGCGGCAGCAGGCGGACGAAAACGCGAACCCGCTCGCCACAGCGGAAGGGCTGCGGACTGGGCTGGCCCTGGGTTCCCTCAGGCCAGCGGACGGTGAGCTGCACACCACCTGGCGCTGGAGCCAATGCATCGTCGCTGTCGGTGACTACTTCCATGCTGGAGACGCGCAGATCGATGCGCTGCGAAGGGCCATCCTTGCTTGGCTCGTCAACGTTCTGCACTGTTCCATCGCGCACGGGCCCGGTATCCACCACCGTGCCTTCCACGGTACGCAACAGACCGTCTGACAGCGCAGCCACCACGGCTGCGGGGGCCGGATGTGGCTCCATCTCGGCGCACCACGCCCCCAGCAGGCACCACAGCGCCGCGACCGGCAGCCATGCGATGCGCTGTGCCCTGAAGGCCGCAACGCTGCACAGCACGGCCACCGGCGCCAGCGCAATCAGTACGAGGCTCGGCCGCAGCCAGACAGCATGCGCAACGATAATTCCCATGGCAAAGAGCCATGCGGCATGAAATAGCGGAACCGCGCTCACCCCCGCAAAGGGAGAACCTGACAGGGATGGCCCGGGAGTGGTCAACTTCGTTCGCATTGCCCAGAAATGAAAAGCTTCTATGGCCGTCAAGCCTATCAGGCGCGTCGCAAGCGGACTACCGTCTCCAGGTGGAAGGTCTGCGGAAACAGGTCGGCCAGGGTCACGGATTCAATCGCGTACCCCGAGCCTGTGAGCCCGCGCAGGTCACGGGCCAGCGTAGCCGGATCGCACGAGACATAGACAAGCACGGGCGCTGCCACCGCGCCCAGCAGCGTCGTGGTCTCTGCGCCAAGTCCGGTGCGGGGCGGGTCCACAACAATCAGGTCCGGATGCTCGGTAGTGCTGCGAAGAAAAGCGAGAGTGTCCGCTTTCACGGCCACACCGGTGGTTCCACTCAGGTTCTGCTGTAGCGCTTTTGTCGCGGCCGGCGACGATTCCACCGCAACCACACGGCTGAACTTTTCCGTCAGCTTCCGCGCAAACAGCCCGACACCTGCGAAAAGATCCCAGGCCAGCGATCCCTCCTGGCCCGCGGTCACCTGCTCCACGAGCGCATCCACCAGCCGGCGATTGACCTGGAAGAAAGCGCCGCTGTCCACGCGATAGTCAACGCCCGCTGCGCGGTAGACCAGGGAGGCCGCGCCCCATTGCGCCAAAGAGCGAGGCCGCTGACCAGCGCGGCCCTCGGCAACAACCTCCATGCCGCTAAGGGAAGGAACTGTCTTTGCGAGCGCAGCCGCAAAATCGTCGACTCGTATCTTTGCCGCGTTTGCGGTGAAGAGAGTTGCCAGCAGAGAGGTCTCCTCCGCATTGCAGAAGAGTGCAAGCTCGTTGGGACGCAACGCAGGTGCAAACTGTCGCGCCGCCTCTGTGAAAGCCATCGCCGCCCCCAGCAGCAACGGAGCCGCGATGGGGCATTCGCTCACTGGAATCACCGCGTGGGAGCGCCGTCCGCGATAGCCGGGGTTTCCTTTCGCGTCGAATGCCAGGCGGATGCGATTGCGGTAGCCCCACGGTTCAGCGGCCAGTACCGCGATCTCTTCCGGCACTCGCACGCCGCCCCGATGCAGCGTTTCTCGCAGGATGGCCTGCTTCAGCGCGAGTTGCGTCTCGTATCCTGTGTGCTGGTAGTCACAGCCGCCGCAAGCGCCGAAGTGGCGGCAGGCGGGCGCCACGCGTTCGGGCGCGGCACTCACAATCTCCTCCACCTCTGCGGTTGCGTAACCCCGCTTGTCGTCCACGATGCGCACGCAGGCCTGTTCGCCCGGCAACGCCAAGGGCACAAAAACGGCTTTGCCCTCAATGCGCGCCAGGAATGCTCCGCCGTAAACCGGCTTCTCAATTTGCACGAGCGTTGCGGCTCCGGCTTGCACCGGTCGCGGCTCCGCCGGTCTCGCATTGTCACCACGTGGCCGTGCTCTTTGTGGCCTCGATCGCTTCATTGCTGGCTCATATAAAACAGGCTCAGGCGCGGCAGGCTGTAGTGCACCAGCAGTTGCTTTTGCACAAATTGGCGTTCCACCTGGCGCAGTTGTACGACGCCCATGCGGCTGCGATAGGGAGCCAACTCGCGCGCCGCATGCTCCTTGAGCGCCACCAGCAATTCTTCCGGCGCAGCCGCGGTCAGAGCGGCGAAGAGCTTCTCTTCCAGAACCGTTAAAGTGCGTTCGAGAGATTCAAGATCCTGAACCGCCGCGTTTTCAGGTGAGACGGCGCGCACCTCGGCGGCCAGTTCGCGCAGTCGAACGGCAGCTGCGGCGCAGGCATCTGGGGCGATGGTTGCGGCGTCCAGCGCGACGGCCGCGGATTCAAGATGCGCCGCAATGCGCTCGTGTTCAAAGCCCGATTCGCGGCTCTCAGCGGAGGCGGGCACGGCGCCCGCCGAGGCTTCACGCAGTTCCTCGGCAGCTTCCATCACCGCCTGCGCGCACCATGCGAGGCCGTTGACGCGGCGCATCCGGCCGCGCTTCTGCCGCGCCTCATATTTGTCGAACGCCGCGTCGATCCCGCGCAGCACCGCTTCCAGGGGGATGCCCGCTTCGCGCCATGTCTCAATCAGCGCCCAGTCGAGCGTCGAGAGCAACAGCAGCGTTCCACGGCGTTGCTGGAATCGCTCTTCGATCTCGGTAAAGTAGTTGAAATAGTTGGGCAAGATCTTCCTAGTGTGAACAGACCCTAGTGCGCACGTCCGCGCGGCCGCGCCGTGCGGTTGCGCTCAAACAGGATGCGCAGGCCATCGAGCGTCAACATGTCGTCGATCTCGGCAATGAAGCGCGAGTCGGCAGAAATCTGGCGGGCCAGCCCACCTGTGGCAATAACCTTGGCCGGTGCGCCCAACTCGGCAATGATGCGCTCCAGAATGCCGTCGACAAGGCCAATGTAGCCATAGTAGAGGCCACTCTGCAAGTGCGAGACAGTGTTCGTTCCAATCACCTTGGCAGGGCGCTTCAGGTCAACCCGGCTGAGTCGCGCTGCATGCGCAAACAGCGCATCGGCACTGATGCCGAGCCCCGGCGCGATGGCGCCGCCAATGTATTCGCCCTTGGCCGAGACAACGTCGAATGTGGTGGCCGTACCAAAATCCACCACCACGCACGGGCCGCCGTAGCGTTCAAAAGCTGCGATGACATTGACCAGCCGGTCCGCTCCCAGATCCGCGGGGTTCTCCTGCAAAACTGGTACGCCCGTCTTGATCCCCGGTTCCACGAACATCGGTGGCACATGAAAATATGTTTCGCAAACTTGGCGTAGCGTGGAATCGATCGGCGGCACCACGGACGAGATGATAATGTGCGTCACCTGGCTGGGGGCCATACCGTGCATCTCGAAGAGGTTTACAAAGAACACGCCATACTCGTCCACGGTTTGGGAACGGTGGGTGGTAATGCGCCAGTGCGCCGCCAGCGAAGGTTCTTCCCCTTCCAGCCGGTAAAGGCCCAGCACCGTATTCGTGTTGCCCACATCGATAGCCAGCAGCATTGTTTCTCAGTTCATCTCCGCGGCACGAATTCCGCCCGTCTGCACCGTCACCAGGCCGTCCGCAGTACGCACCTGAAGGAACCCGTGTTCGTCCAGCCCGGCTGTAACGCCCACACAGGCTTGCGGGCCGTGCACTTCAACCTTCCGCCCTCGCGCCCATGTTGAAGCTCTTTCGACGCGCCCGGGAATCGCCGCTGCCATCGCAGCGTCGCGTAGCCCCAGAGTTTCGTGCTCCAGCGATTTTAGCAGGGAGATGAGCAGAAGCTGGCGATCGATGCGCCGTCTGGCTTCGATATCCAGCGAAGTCGCGGGCGTAGCCACGCCCGGCTCAAACGCGCGCTGATGCACGTTGATGCCGATTCCCACCACGGCAAACGCGACTGCGTCCCCTTCGGTCCTGGACTCCACCAGGATCCCGCCGGTCTTACGCTCGCCAAGCAGCAGATCGTTGGGCCAGCGCAGATCGATCCTGAGTCCGCTCACTGCGTCAATCGCATGCGCTGCGGCGAGCCCCGCCGCCAGGGGAACGAGTCCCAGATGCGCAGCGGTCAGGTTCGGCCGCAGCAACACGCTCACATACAGGCCATCGCCGGCAGCCGATTGCCAGGTGTGGCCGCCCCGTCCGCGCCCGGCCACCTGCTCATCGGCAAAGTAGACCGAGCCGTGCGGGGCACCGTTGCGGGCCGCTTCCAGGGCATCTGTATTTGTGGAGCCGGTAGTCGCGGAATAGTGCAGTTTACCCGCAAAGATGGTTCCTCCAAGGGCGTCTTCGTGCGCCCCCAGATCGAATCGCGACGGGCCCATGCCCTGGCTCATTCGGCCACAATACTCATGGAGATGTCCGCTGCTTTGGCTGAATGGGTAAGCGCGCCCACGCTGATGAAGTCCACACCGGCCTCCGCGTACGAGCGAATGTTCTCCAGCACAATGCCCCCCGATGCCTCGATGGGAATCCAACGATCCAGCTTCTTGATACGGTCGACCGATCCTCTCACTTGTTCTGCCGACATGTTGTCTAGCAGGATCGCTTCGGCGCCGCATTCGAGCGCCTCTTCCAACTCTTCGCTCGTGCGAACTTCCACCTGCACCCGCTGGCCCTTCTTGCGCAACTCCAGCGCCCGTGTCAGCGCCGCGCGCACGCCGCCACCCAGCGCGATGTGGTTGTTCTTGATCAGGATGCCAGAGGCCAGATCGATGCGGTGATTGGTCCCTCCGCCGCACATTACCGCGTATTTCTCCAGGGCCCTTAAGCCGGGCACGGTCTTGCGCGTATCCAGCACCCTGGCGTGGGTTCCTTCGATGGCGTCTACGTATCTCCGCGTCAGCGTGGCGATACCGCTCAGGTGCTGCATCAGATTCAGAATCACGCGCTCCGAACTCAGTAGCACCCGCGCGTTGTGGCGGATCACGGCCAGCACCTGGCCTCCGTGAACCCGCACGCCGTCGAAGATCTCCGGGTGGCTGACAACCTCAAATCGTGTGTGCGCCTGCGGGCGGGGGTCAAGCCGGGCAAAAATCTCAAGCAGCCGCGGCACCGCGCCCAGGCCGGACACAACCATCTCCTGCCGCGCCAGGATGGAAGCCGAGGCGCGCAAATCGGGGTCAATGGTCAGGTTGGTTGTGGTGTCGCCTGCCGCCTGGTCTTCTACCAGGGCCTGCTCCAGCAGTGCATCGATGCGGCTGCTCTTCCAATCCATTCTTCGCTTACCTTTGCATTTATTCAGGTGGCAGCGCATCGAGGTCGCCGCGTATCTTGTCCCGCAAACGCCGCGATTCGCTCAACTGCTTCTTCAGCCCCTCTACAATGTGGGGCGGAGCCTTGGCCGTAAATCCGGGGTTGTTCAGTTGGCGCTCGGCATTGGCAATGGCTTTCTCAACCTTCGCGAACTCCTTCGTCAGCCTCTCTCGCTCCGCGGTCACGTCGATCTGCTTTTCGTAAAGAACCTGTACCTCGAAATCTGCATTCGAGCGAATATTCGATCCGCTCAATCCCGCTTCGCTGAAGTCTATCTTTGAAACCTTTGCCAATCGCTCAATGATGTCCCCGTTGCTTACAAAGACCTCGTCCGGCGTCTCGTTTGCCACCGGACGGGTGCAGCGGATCTTGATCGGCACTTCTTCCTTCTCCTCGGCCCCGGCCTGTTTGCGCAATGCGCGTACATCCACGATCAGTCCCTGAACCATTCCCATATCGACCTGCGACTTCGAGTCGTAAGCGCCCGCCTGCGGATACTGCGCCAGCGCAATCGACTTCGCCGGAGGATTGCCGTCATACACCGCGTGCCAAAGCTCCTCGGTCAGGAAAGGCATGAAGGGCGAGAGCAGTCGCAGCGCGGCTTCAAACACTGCAACCAGCGTGACCAGCGCGGCGCTCGTCTTCGCCTTGTCGGCGTCTTCTGCAAAATCCAGCCGCAGCTTTACGATCTCCAGGTACCAGTCGCAAAAACTGCCCCAGAAGAACTGGTAGATGGTATTGGCAGCGTCGTCAAAGCGATTGTTCTCAAGCGCCTGATTGACCTTGGCCGCAGTGGCGTGCAACTCGGCCACAATCCATCGTGCTTCGAGCGGCGCGTCTTCGCCCACTGCCGGCATTCCACCCAGCGCGGCGGAATCGACCCCGATGCCAACCTCTGCGGCGCGGTCTACGTTCATGAACAGGAAGCGCGCGGCGTTCCATATCTTGTTGGCGAAGGCGCGATAGCCCTCTGTCCGGGCCACGTTGAAGGCGATGTCGGTGCCGGGCGAGGCCATTGAAGCCAGTGTGAACCGCACCGCATCGGTCCCATACTGCTTCACAATCTCAATGGGATCGATTACGTTGCCCTTGGTCTTGGACATCTTCTCCCGGTTGGCGTCGCGCACCAGCGCGTGAATATAGACTTCGCGGAACGGCGCCGATTCGGCCAGCGAGCGCTTTGACCCATCCAGCATCGGCACATCGCCCGCGAACCAGCAGCCGAACATGATCATCCGCGCTACCCAGAAGAAGAGAATGTCGAACCCGGTGATCAGCAGGCTTGTGGGGTAGAAGGTGTCGAAGTCCGCGCGGTTCTCTGCGTGAATGTTCGGCCAGCCAAAGACCGAAACTGGCAGCAGCCCCGAAGAGAACCACGTGTCCAGCACGTCGGTCTCCTGCACTATCTGCTCCGAACCGCAGTGAGCGCACGCGGTTGGATTCTGCCGCGCCACGGTAGTTTTGCGGCAGGCCGCACAATGCCACGCGGGAATGCGATGGCCCCACCAGAGTTGCCGCGAAATGCACCAATCGTGGATGTTTTCCATCCAGTTCAGATAGGTCTTTTCGTACATCTCCGGCGTGATGCGGATGTGCCCTTCCTTCACCGCCGCGATGGCGCGGTCGGCGAGCGGCTGAATCTTGACGAACCATTGCAGTGAGAGCCGGGGTTCCACCACCGTCTTGCAACGGTCGCAGTGGCCCACGTTGTTCGTATAGTCCTTGACCCCTGCCAGCAGGCCCTGCGATTCAAGGTCTGCGACAACCTTCTTGCGCGCCACGTAGCGGTCCAGGCCGGCATAGGCGCCGCCCTCCGCGTTGATGTGCGCCGTTTCATCCAGCACGTTGATTGAGGGCAGATTGTGGCGCTGGCCCATGGCAAAGTCGTTGGGGTCGTGCGCAGGCGTCACCTTCACCGCACCGGTTCCAAACTCCCTGCTGACCCAGTCGTCGAGGATCACGGGAATCTCGCGGTTCATCAGCGGCAGTCGCAGCTTTTTGCCGTGCAGATGCAGGTAGCGTTCGTCCTCGGGGTGAATCGCCACGGCCACGTCGCCCAGCATGGTTTCCGGGCGGGTCGTGGCCACCGTCAGAAACTCGCCGGTTTCCCCGCCATCGTCACCGAGCACCGGGTAACGGATCTCCCATAGGTGCCCCTTGTGCTCGTCGTAGACCACCTCGAGATCGCTGATCGCAGTCTGGCAGCGCGGGCACCAGTTCACGATGTAGGCGCCACGATAGATAAGTCCCTGCTCGTGAAGCCGGACAAAGGCCTCGCGCACCGCAACGGAGAGCCTTTCATCCATGGTGAAGTACTCTCGCTGCCAGTCGACCGAGGCGCCCAGGCGCTTCATCTGGTTCAGGATGGCGCCGCCGTAGTGCCGCCGCCACTCCCACACGCGCGCAATGAAGGCCTCACGGCCCAACTGTTGCCGGCTCGTGCCCTCGCTTACCAGTTGGCGCTCCACGAGCATCTGCGTGGCGATGCCCGCGTGGTCTGTCCCGGGCAACCACAGAACACGACCGCCGCACATGCGGCGCCAGCGCACCAGGATGTCCGTTTCCGCATGTTCGAACATGTGCCCCATGTGCAGGTTGCCGGTCACATTGGGAGGCGGCAGCAGAATCGTGAAGGGGGGCTTGTCGTCCAGGTGCGCAGTTTTGGATGCGGGCGTCGGGGTCGGCTGCGCAAAGAGCTTCTCGCGCACCCAGTATTCGGCCCAGTGATCTTCAATGGACGTGGGGTCGTATGTTTTGGGCAGGTCGTGAGCCATGAGGGTCGTTTGCAGCCCCCGTTTAGGTCTGCTGCAAACCCCCTTCCAGAGAGGGCTTCGGGCATGGGGACCACCCCTAACTTTACCAGATGCGGCGCCTGAAGCGATGAAGGCAGACAGGACGAATCGCCCGATATCTAAAATGAAAAGGCCGCACCCGGCAAGGTGCGGCCCTCTGATTGCCTTTTTCTCTTGAACTTAGAACGGGTTCAATTTGCCCAAGCCCTTTTTCTTTTTCTTCTTGCTTGAGGACTCGTCGCTTAAGTCTGCCTTGGGCGCTTTCTTCTTCTTGGCATCGGCCGCGCTGGTGGGCGCCGTGGGAGTTGATCCGGGCTTGACCTCATTCACCTGGTCCGGTGCCTCCGCAGGCTTTTCGGCGGCGGGCAACGCGGTATTGACGGGGCCCACCGGCTTCAGCCCCGCGTTGGGATCGGGTGCGGCCTCGCCGGACGGCGCGTTCACAATCGAGACGCCAACGCCGGTGCCGCCCGCAGGTGCTTCAAGCTGCAGCGGCGCCTGCGAGGGTTGGTCGCTGCGCGGCGGCTCGTTGGGACCGGTGGCCACAACAGGAGCGGCAGACTCAGCAGGCTTGCCCGCGTTGGCGGCAGAAGTGAACAAAGCGAGGTTCTCCTTGGTGACATCTGGCGCCAGGGTCCGCTTGGGATCGTCGAGGGTTGGTTCGCCCACGTGCACCGCTTCCACCACCGAAGGTCCATGCTTGATCAGGCCCAGGGTCCGGTCGGTAAAGCGCAAGGGCTGGCGGCTGCGCTCCTCGGCGTCATTCTCCGCGATCGCCGCCTGGGTGGGATCGGGGATCGGGCGGTTCATGGCTACCAGCCGGTCGCGGGCATCTTCAACGTGCGACGCCATTGGATAGCGGGTAATCACCTTGGCATAGGCCGCGGCGGCCTTGTCCAGGTAAAGCGCTCGCATACGTTCCTTGACCGCGGCGGGCAAACGGGGCAATAGCTGAATAACGTGGGCCTGGCCGGCATAGGCATCGCCAATGCCAAGCAACGCCTGGTCGCTCTTGGAGTAGAGCGGGTAGGTGTCAACCACTGTCTCCAAACGTGCAATCGCGGCTACAAAGTTCTCGCGGCTATCGTAGTAGAGGCCGATCTGCGTTTCGCGTTCCGCCATCACTTCCTGCACGTCGCGCAGTTTCTGCTTGGCGCGCGGCACCAGTGTCGAGTCGGGGAACTGATTGATCATGTCCCGGTATTCCTGCTCGGCGCGCTGGGCATTGGTAAAGTCGCGGTCAGGCTTCTCCATCTGCTGGTAGTAGATGTCAGCCACCTTCATCTGCGCCTCAGCCGCCTCGGGGGCATTGGGGAAGAAGGTAATAAAGTCCTTGTACTCGGCCTCCGCCTGCGTCAGCGCCGCGGCCCCGCCTTCCTTGAACCAGGTGTCGCCCACCGCCAGCTTGGCCCGCATCCGATATTCCGAATCCGGGTAGGTATTCAGCATGGTCTGCAGGTCGAGCCGCGCCACGTCGAACCGGTTCTTCTTCATGGCGATCATGGCCTTGTCAAACAGCACCTTGTCGGGCTGTTTGGAGTTCACATTGGCCAGCGGGTTGGCGCTCAGATCCAGGTTCTTCTTATGCTTCGGCTTCTTTACCCGAGCCTGGGCCGAAACCCCTGCCAGGACCAGTGCAGCCAGGACCAGCACGACAAACTTTTTTGAAAACCGGTTCATACCACCTCATCATTGCAGCGATGACCCGTCGACAGGCCATCCGCCTTTGCCTTACTCATTCTGGTCTATCAACCTGGTCCGCGGCCTCGCGCGCCGCAGCCAGCAGGCCCCGCGCATCCCGCTCCGGATGGCCCCCGCCAAAAACGGCGCTTCCAGCCACCAGCAGGTCCGCACCGGCTTGGACGATGGCGGCGACCGTGTCGTGAGCCACCCCCCCGTCCACTTCGATTCTAAATGCCAGCCCCATCTCATGGCGCAACTCGGCCAGCCGTCGGATCTTTTCCAGTGAAAATGAAATGAACTGCTGCCCTCCGAACCCGGGATTCACGCTCATGATCAATACGTGGTGGACCATGGGCAGAATGTCCACGATCAGGTCGACGCGGGTGGCCGGATTCAGCACCACCGCCGGCTTCATTCCGTGGTGGGCAATCAACTCCAGCGAGCGATGCAGGTGCCGGCAGGCCTCATAGTGGACGCTCACCCAGTCGGCCCCTGCATCGGCAAACGCGGGAATGAACTCGTCGGCATTCTCGATCATCAGGTGGCAGTCCAGCGGCAGACGGGTAACCTTGCGCACACTGTTCACCACCTGCGGGCCCAGCGTGATATTGGGCACGAAATGTCCGTCCATCACGTCGAGGTGAATGACCGTGCCGCCGCCCCGCTCGGCCGCGGCAATTTCCTCCCCCAGTCGCGCGAAATCCGCCGATAAGATCGATGGCGCCAGCTCAATCATGTGTCTGTATTGTCCCGGATCCTTGCCCGCTCAGTGTATCAGCCGCGCGGACCGCCTCGGCTGCTTCCGGCCGGGCGAAGCCTGATCGCCGATCCGTTCCAGGCCACGCAACAGGATGCGGCCGCGGGCTCGCATGGCCGGCGTTCCACTGCGCGTAAGGATGCGCAGCAGGTCCAACACCTCCGGCAGCAGAGACGGATTCTGGCGGCCAAGGCCGGCCAGACCCTGCATCGTGCAGGTCTTCACGATCGAGCTTCGATCACCAAGCCACGGCCGTAGCAACCCCGCAATGCGCTCCGTCTCCGGCACCGTGAGTTTAAGGCGAGGTGCAATGAGCGCGAGATTCCAGCGCAATTTGTTCTCGGTAGCCTCCACCATCCGGCCAAGCAGGGCTTCTTTGCACGGCGCCAGAATTGCGGGTTGCTTGCACGACGCCCTTTCCAGTGCATCGGCGGCGCGGTTGGCCACGCCCGCATCTTCGTCCCAAAGGCACTCGGCCACTTGATTGGCCCTCTTCGGCTGCGCCAGCAGGAGTTCGGCCACCTCCCGGACTCGGCCAGCGGTGAGGCGCTTCCCCACTAGGAGCATCGAATGGACGGTCTCAGTCTTCGCCATGTGCAGCCTTCGGTTGGCTTTCAATTACACGCGGCCGGCGGGCGTCAGCATCTTCGCGGCCACCCGCCCCACGCCTCGAAGCATGGCCTTCACCGGCCAATGGTCGTCGTTGTCAGGAAAAAAGACTTCGCCGGTGCGGCGGCCTTCAGGGCGATAATACCAGCGCTTGAGCAATGCGAGGTGGCCTTGGCGAAGGGTTGCCGAGGACGCATCAATCGGCTCCGGCAATGCGGCCAGCGCCGCTTCCATCCGGGCTTCAAGCAAACCCCGTGCGGTCTTGACCGCTCGTTCAGCGCCAGCCTCGGACATTGCGGGCCCCGGCTGAGAAACTTCAGGGAACGGAGATTCCGGAACTGGCTCCAGAGCCACCGGATGTGCGAACAGCGAACTTGACCCGGACTGCTCATTTTGGATGCGCATGCCCAGCGTCGAAAATCCCGTCGGGCCGCGCAGGCGCCCCTTCTCGAAAAGAAAGACGGCTACCTCGTCCGGGTTGGTCGCGGGCTGCAGAATGACGGCTCGAAGCCGGCTGAGCGGGCGCACCAGTTCGCTGGCCAGTGCGCGCACGCTTTCTACGCGCTGCACCTGGGCATGAATCGAGGCCGCAGACTCGAACTCCAGCTTCGCTGCGGCCTCTTCCCGCTGGGTGCGCAGCACCACCAGGCGGCTTTCCCCGCGCGTGGCCATAAAGCTCTCAACCGCCGCAGCCTCCTCGGCATAGCGCTCATCGGTACAGCCCTGGTAGCAGGGAGCCAGGCACATCTTCATCTCGGAATACACGCAGCCGGGGTGACTCGGATTGGGGTCCAAATCGTCCGTGCAGCGCCGCAACAGGAAGAGCTTCAATGCCTCCTCGGCAAACCGTTCCGCCGCAGCTCGTGATGCAAACGGCCCGTAGGCCCAATCGGCCTCGCGCTGGCTGGGCCGGTGCGTGACCGTGATGCGCGGGTAAGGGTTGCCGCCCAGGTAGCGCACAAATGCCGGGGCCCGCAAGTGCATACGCTCCAGCGCTCGATCGCCGAAGACCGCAACCAAAAGGGAAAACTGCGCGAGCAGCGATTCAAACTCCGAGCCGGTAAGCCGCCACGCAATACGCCGCACCCGGCCGGCCAATTGCAGCCGCCGTGGATGCTTGGCGGAGGGCTGCAGCAACCGCTCCAGCCTGCCGCGCAAATTGGGTGTCCGCCCAATGTAGGGCTCGGCGTGTGCCTCCGCGCCGTAGAGCGCGAATACGGCAGAGCTTTGCGGCAGTTGAGCCAGCGTAGCGCCGGCGACGGACGGGTCGAAGGCAAGAGATGTGAACTCATTCGGCACGTCTGCCCTCAACTCATGCCCCCGCGATGGTCATTCCGTCGATCCGCAGTGTAGGCGAAGCCACCGGTCCGCGGAAGACTAGGTCGTTGCCGATAGCGGTCACGTGCAATAGCATCTCGCCCAGGTTACCGGCCACGGTCACCTCTTCCACGGCGTGCGTCAACTGCCCGTTTTCGATCCACAAGCCGGTCGCGCCGCGGGAGTAATCGCCGGTGACGAGATTGGTGCCAAAGCCCATCAGGCTCGTGACATAAAGTCCCGCGGGGATCGCTCCGATGATCTCCTCCGGTGTCAGCGTGCCCGGTTCCAGATAAAGATTCCCGCAGCCAACGCCCGGCGTGCCGGCCAGTCCCCGCGTCGCGTTGTGGGTGGACTTCATGCCCAGCTTGCGCGCGGTATAGGTGTTCAGCAGGTAGTTGCGCAACACGCCGCTCTCCACCACCACCGTACGCCGCGAGGGCAGCCCTTCGCCGTCAAAAGGCGACGTCCCAAAGCCGCCCACACCCGAGGGCAACAGCATCGTGTTGTCATCGATGATGTTGAGCGCAGGCGCGGCGATTTGTTCGCCCAGTTTGCCGGCCAGAAACGACGCGCTGCGCCAGATTGAATCGCCCGAGGCTGCCTCGAAGACTGACCCGATCAGCGATCGCGCCGCCTCCGGCGCAAAAACAATTGGAACCTGTTGCGTAGGTACGCGCCGCGCTCCCAGCCGTCGAAGCGTGCGCCGCGCCGCTTCCTTGCCGACGGCTTCGGGCGATTCCACATCTCCCAGCCTTCGCGCGCTGCTCCACCAGCCGTCCCGCTGCATCTGGCCGTTCGCGTCCATGGCCAGCGGAGCCGCCGACACCCCCGCGTAGCTGGTGCGATACCCGCCCAGGAAGCCGCGCGAGTTGGCCAGCACCTTGCGCCCTGTGGCCGCGTCAAAGCTGCCCCCATCGGAGTTGGTGATGCGCGGATCGGCCGCGAGCGCTGCCGCCTCGACCCGCCGCGCCCACTCGATTCGCTCTACCCCAGGCAGCGAGTAGACGTCCTCGTAATAAAGGTGAAGATCGTCTGGCAGCGAATCGAATTCGTCTGTCTCCGGTAGTCCGCTGAACGGGTCTTCCTCTGTGACCTTGGCCAGCGCCAGCGCGCCCTCCACCAGCAGCCGAATCCCCTCCGGCGTCAGGTCACTGGTGCTCGCGGAAGCCGACCGCGTGCCCAGAAATACCCGCAGCCCCAGCCCCCGCGAGCCGGATTCTTTCAGCGTCTCCACTGCGCCCATGCGCACGTTCACGCTGAATTCATCGCCTTCGCGCGCCACCGCCTCGGCGTCGCTGGCGCCCCCCTTCATGGCCAGGGCCACCACATCGGCAGCCATGGATTCAAGGTCCAAACCAGTTAAATCGGGTTGAGCAACCGTCTCGGGCATGGCTCAACACTAACAAAACGGCTTAGTGTTTAGCACATGCGATGACTCGCCGGAACATGGGCCTTGGATTTTTGTGGAAGAGCAGAACTTGCAATTGTTATCATTAAATGATAACAATTAGACGTCATGCAGGTGCACGATCCTGCTCTCGACGCGCTGCTCGACCTCGACGGCCTCACGTTTGTGGTAGACCCAGAGGGCGGGCACTCGGTCCGGTTCGTGGTCACGCGGGTTACGCCAACGCCGGAGAAACCGCACGGATTGGATTATTCGCTCACCCTGCATGGACGAAACGGCGAGCGTCTGGTGGGATTCGATAACGCTCATCCCCTTGGGAAGCAAATGCGAGGCTATCCGCAGGACCATCGCCACCGCATCCGGACCGTAAAGCCGTATGACTACAGCGACGCCGCTACATTGCTCGCCGATTTCTGGACGGAAGTGGACGCAGTACTGAAGGAGAGAGGAGTGCTCCAATGACCACGCTCAAAGTTGGAATCGCCAGCTACGACGAGATGAAGGCTCTGACCCTCGCCATTGCCCGCGGCCAGCGCAAGCTAGCGCCGCAGGAGCCTCGCGTCTGGTTCCCCTCCACTGAGTCATTCGCCAAAGTGCTCTCGGCCGGCAACCGCGATCTGCTGCGCATCATTGTGGAGAAGGCACCAGGCTCGCTGGAAGGACTGGCCCAACTCACCGGGCGGAAAAAGTCCAATCTTTCCCGTACGCTCAAGACCATGGCCAACTACGGTCTGGTGCGCCTTGACCGCGGCCCGCGCGGACGCATCGCTGCAACAGTTATCCACGACCGCATCGAGCTGGATTTGCCATTGGTGCAGAAAGACTGTGCGGCATGAATCACAAGAAAACTGGTCTGGTTCAAGTGGGAGTGAGCCTTGACCTGAGGGGCGAAGAGTGAATGCGTTCTTCTCCATTCGAGCCATCGTGCACCCCGAAATCACCGTCCCGTCCCACCCACCGTCATCCGATCCAACTTGATAGTTGGCATTCCCACTCCCACCGGCACACTCTGCCCGTCTTTGCCGCAGGTCCCAATGCCCTCGTCCATCTTCAGATCGTGTCCGACCATCGAGACATATTTCAGCGCCTCGGGGCCGTTGCCGATCAGTGTGGCGTCGCGCACGGGTGCGGTGATCTTGCCGTCTTCGATGAGGTAAGCCTCCGAGGCCGAGAAGACAAATTTGCCGTTGGTAATGTCCACTTGTCCGCCGCCGAAGTTCACCGCATAAAGGCCCCGTTTGACGCTTCGCAGGATGTCTTCGGGTGAGTCGTCGCCTGCCAGCATGTAAGTGTTGGTCATGCGTGGCATGGGGATGTGCTGGTAGCTCTCGCGCCGGCCTGAACCTGTATTGGCTGCCCCGGTCAATCGTGCTGAAAGCTTGTCTGTCAGGTAGCCGCGCAGCACCCCGCCCTCGATCAGCACCGTTTCCTGCGTAGCCGAACCCTCGTCATCCACGTTGAGCGAACCGCGCCGCCCGGCCATCGTTCCGTTGTCCACCACCGTAACCTTCGAACTGGCGACAGATTGGCCAATTAGCCCAGCAAAGGCCGAAGTTTTCTTGCGGTTGAAGTCGGCTTCCAAACCGTGGCCTACCGCCTCATGCAGCAGAATGCCGGGCCATCCCGGCCCCAGCACCACCTGCATCTCTCCCGCCGGAGCGGGAACCGCGCCGAGTTGCAGAATCGCCCCGCGCGCCGCCTCGCTCGCCAAGCTCTCCGGGCTTTTCGATCCCGTGAATTGTTCCAGGCCTGCCCTTCCACCCCCTCCCGCCGAACCCCTGGTCGAGAGCGCATCCTTTTTGGCGATGACGAAGACATTCAGCCTGCACAGAGGTTGCGTGTCGCTGGCAAAGGCGCCATCCGAGGCCGCGATAAGGATGCGGCGCAACTCTTCGCTGTAGCTGGCGCGCACTTGCACAATGCGCGGATCGAAAGCTCTGGCAGCCCGGTCAGCGCGAAGAATCAGTTCCAGCCGCGCGGCCAAATCCAGATCGAAGCCACCCAGTGGGACGGGATAAAGGTCGGCCGCGGGAGCCTCTGTGAACCCCTGCACGGGCTGTTTCGCCGGCCCTGAGGCAATCAGCGCCGCGGTACGCGCGGCATGCAGCAGGCGGTCGGCGCTCAGGTTGTCGGTGTAAGCGTAGCCGGTGCGTTCGCCTGAAAGCACGCGAATACCGCAGCCTGCACTGGTCCCCTGGCTCGCGGATTTCACAATCTGTTCGTCCACGCCCAGCGCGGTGGCAGTCATCGACTCGAAATAGAGGTCGGCGTAGTCTCCGCCTGCGGCCAGGGCCTCTCCCAGGCAGCGCTCCAGCAGCCGCTCGGTGATGCCGAATTTTTCAAAAAAGTAACGTTTATGACTCGGACGCGGGGAAGCAGCCGGATTATTCATCTTCTCTTTAGTTTACGCCGATTTCCACCGAGCCAGGCATCGCCGGCCGTGCGCGGCAAGCCGTTTTCTCTCTTGATACAGGGTCTCCAAGCCCCTACCACTCGAGCCGCCATCATGCTACATTCGGGCCATGAAGAAGTTTATTGCTGCTGCCCTATTGTTGATGGTGTTTGCCAGCCCGGCTTTTGCCGCCGCTCACCATCATCACCATCACCACCATCACCACTATCACCATCACGCCTAGAGCGGGCTACGGTCTTCAGGTTCCGGGGGCCGCGCGACTGCGCTCGATTGTGCATTGCCTCCAACGCCATGAATCGCGCCTGGATTTAAGCCATGGGAAATGTGGTTGATCTGCGTTACCCGATTGGGCGCTTTAGCCCGCCGGCAAGTACACTGCCAGGTATTCGCGCTGCGCATATTCAAGCGCTGCGCGAGTTGCCTGTGCATCTGCAATCTGCCGTCGCCGGTCTCAACGACGCCCAGCTTGATACCCCCTACCGCGAAGGCGGCTGGACGGTGCGCCAGGTGGTGCATCACGTGGCCGACAGCCACGCGAATTCTTACGTCCGCTTCAAGCTGGCGATTACTGAAGACTGGCCCACCATTAAACCCTACGATGAAGCTGCGTGGGCTAACCTGGCCGACAGTCGCCGGATGCCCATCGACAGCTCGCTCGCGCTGATTGCCGCGCTCCACACGCGCTGGGTGGCAGTGCTCGACTCGCTTTCAGAAAAGGATTTCTTGCGGGGTTACGTCCACCCCGAATCGGGCCGCCAGGATCTGGCCACCGCTTTGGCCATCTACGCATGGCATTCGCGCCATCATACGGCTCACATCACCGGCTTGCGCGTGCGGCAGGGCTGGTAGGCCCCGCATGGCCGACTGCGAAACTGCCACATCCCCAGCCCGCCTGGCGCAAACCATCGAAGAGTATCTGACAGATCACCCCGCAGCCGCGCTGCTCGAGGATGGCCGCATCCAGTTCGATATGCGCACTGCGCGCTATGCGGTAAGTGAGTCTCATGGCCGCTGCTTGTTGCAGCTTTGGAGTGATGAGCGCAACGTGGTCCGCTCCGTGCTCGAGGTTCAGGAGCGCGCGCAATGCCTGCGCCTGATGACTCGCCGCATGGGCGCCGCCAAACCGCAGGCCCTCGAACTGGTGCCCACCAGCGACCGGCGCACGCCCACGGCCAGGGACGCGGCGAGGCGGAACTATCAACACATTTTGGAGCGAGCACTGACCCGCAGTTTTGTCGGCTCAAAAGTAGACGGAATGCGTTCGGCTATGGACTTGGAGCACAGCTTCGGCCCTGCCTATGCGCGCGGACGGCTATTGAAAGGGACAGCGGCCGAAGCGGTGATCGGCGTGGGTGAGGCGGAGTCCGCAGCCATGGTCGACGGGATTCTCACCCTGGGCATTCTGTGGCTGGATCATTGTCGCCGCCATGGCGACGGGCGGAGGCACTTCGGCGGCCTCAAGGTCATCGTCCCTGCGGGCGCGTGGCGAACTACGGCGGAGCGGATGGCATGGCTAAACCACGCAGCAGCCGATTTTCAGCTTTATACGCTCGACGAGCGCAGTGAAGAACTGACCGCCATGGATTTTCGCGACACCGGCAACCTGGATGCGCGGCTGGTGCACGCTTTTTCAGCCGCGGCGGCGGTGGAGCGCTGCAAAGCCGGCCTGGACCGCATTCTGGGGCTGATTCCGACCCCGGCGCGGGCGCGGGTGGAGATTCGGCCCCATTCGGCAGCCACAGTGGGCCTGCTGCTGCACGGGCTGGAGTTTGCGCGGGTACGCCACGGAGCGGCGGCACACTCCTTTGCGGGCGAGGACGGGATCAGCTTTGGAGCGGGAGCCAATGAGACTCCGTTAACCACTGAGAATGAAGAACTTTGCCGCGATCTGCTCGCACGGCTCTTTCTCAGCCGTCAGGCAAATGGGACGCACACAGATGCGCTGTTCCGCCTGCAACCGGAGCGCTGGATTGAAGCGGAGTTACGCACAGGAATGTCAGAATTGCTGCCGGGGTTGCGGGGCGACCTCCTGTATTCGCAAGTGCCGGCTCTTTCCACGGGCGATCGGGGCATGCTGGACCTGTTGACGCTGGATCGCAACGGGCGGCTGGCAGTAATGGAGTTGAAGGCCGACGAAGACCTGCATTTGCCCTTGCAGGCACTGGACTACTGGATTCGGGTCCGTGCGCTCAATGACGACCGCCAACCCGGCGCAGGCGGAGGTCGGCCGCTCTCGGCTTTCGAGCGCCAGGGCTATTTTGCCGGCGCGGAGGTTTCACCGCTGCCGCCGCGCCTCCTGCTCGCCGCCCCTGCGCTGCGCATCCACCCCGCCAACGAGCCGGTGCTTCGTTACTTCTCCCCGCAGGTGGAGTGGGAGTTGATCGCGCTGAGCGAGCACTGGCGACGGGAGTTGAAAGTGGTCTTCCGCAAGCGGAGCGGGGAGTAGAGAGTACGGACCAGTCGCGAGATCAGTGGTCCGCGATCGGTGCCGCGCCCCGGGTCCTGCATCCACACCGGCAGACAGTGTCAGGACCCTGGCCGTATCGTATGTGGCTCATCCCGTAAAGCAGAACAGCAGCGAACCTGCCCTAACTTTGCGTTTGCACATCTCGGTCCGTCACCTCGGTATTCCTGCCTCATCTCATCTGCACCGCCTGCCCGCGTATAATGAATTGACTAGTTCTTCTATCTTTTGCGGAATGAGCAACCCCGCTCGCCGCCACGGACTCTGGATGCCGGATCACATTAAGAAGCAGCTTCTCAAAGAGATCGAACTCCTTGAGCACGAACTTGCACACGAGTTACCCGCCGAGATCAAGAAGGCGGTGGCCATGGGAGACCTGTCAGAAAACGCCGAGTATCACATGGCGAAGCAGCGCCAGGACTTTGTGAATGCGCGCCTGGGGCAGTTGAAGAAGCGCATGGCGGAACTCTCGCTGGTGAACCTGGCCAACATTCCCAGGGACAGGGCAGGCTTCGGCTCGACGGTCGTGGTATACGACTCGACCAAAGATGAGGAGATCGTGTACCGGCTGGTGACCAGCGAGGAATCGGACGTGACCAAGGGGCTGATTTCGACCACGTCGCCGATTGGCCGCGGGCTGGTGGGCAAGCGGGTGGGCGATGTAGCCGCCATTGTGACACCCAACGGCAAGCGCGAACTGGAAGTTCTAAAATTGACCACGATCCACGACGAAGCCGGTGAGGATAACGAAACTCCGGCGGCGACGCAGAGCAGTAACTAGGAAGATTTGCATGACCTGGACCAGCGCTTTTGGCCGCGCCTGCGGCTGGCTTCTTGACCGAATCGTTCACGGGCTGGCGCTGACGAAAATCTCACCCAACATACTCACATTCATCGGGCTGGTGATCAATATCGTGGCCGCGTTTCTGTTTGGCCATGCCGACGCCAGCAACGCCGGACGCATGTTCTTCTATGCCGGGATGGTGATTTTCGGAGCCGGAATCTTCGACATGGTGGACGGGCGGGTGGCGCGCCGCAACAACCAGGTGACCGTATTCGGCTCGTTTTTCGATTCGGTGATCGACCGCTATTCCGACGTGGTGCTGTTCTTCGGGCTGCTGGTCTACTACGGGCGCATCAACCGCTTTCGCTACGTGGTGCTGGTGGCGTTCGTGATGGTGACGTCGCTGATGGTCAGCTATACGCGGGCTCGCGCTGAAGCGTTGATCGGCCAGTGCAAGGTGGGCTTTATGGAGCGGCCGGAGCGCATCGTGCTGATTCTTCTGGGGGCACTGTTCAACCACTGGGGTGTAATGGCTCCGGTGCTGTGGGTGCTGGCCACGCTTTCCACCATCACGGTGGCGCACCGCATCATTTACACCTATCAGAACACCAAGCACATGGCTCCGCTGAGCTGACGCTGGCGGAAGAGCTGGCTCACCCATTCCCTACATATCTAGCAAGTGATCAAGACCACGGAGCAGCCGGGCCTTATCGGCTTCCATTGCACCAGAAAACCGGTGACGGAGGAGGACTCCATGCGGCGCATGGCCTCGAACTGGCCGTTGGTCTGGCTGTAAAGCAGCTTGCCCTGATCGCTGAGCACGGCCAGGGCGGGCACGCCCTTCTGCAGCGGAACCTGGTAGCGGGCGGCGATGTCGAGGTTCTTGTCCATGTAGCCGATATTGACGTGGACAAGCACAAAGTTCGCTTCGAGGATGGGGCGGTTGGCGGCGTCGTGGAAGTAAATGTCGAGCACCTGGCAGTCGGCGCACCAGTTGCCGCCAAAATCGAGCAGGATACGCTTGTGGCTAGCCGCGGCGGTGCGGAGAGCGCCAGCGAGGTCGGCTCGGGCTTGTGACGGATCGGGGTAGATTTCACGGCCGGCGGGGTGCGCAGTTCCGGCCACCAGCGCCAGGGCAGCCGCAAGAGCCAGGATTCTGGTCATTCTCATGAGGTGACACATTCTCCAGCAACTGTTCCCAGTCTGCCACACCGCGCTGTTTCATACCACTTTCGTCCGCCCTTCCAGACCGGCGTGCGTGTAGTCTGGTGTGTGGTAGACGATCTGCGCAACCGGCTGCAGTCCGAGGCGTTTCCCGATCTGGGAGCGATGATGGAGGGCTACGCGCGGGCGGCGGCAACGCTGGCCCGCGAGGAATTCCGTCAAAGTCTGGACTTTACACCGGAGTCGATCGACGCGCTCGACGAGATTCTGGTGCTGATAGGGGAGAGCCCGGAGCTGGACCTGGACTTTGAGGCGCGGCTATGGGGCAGCTACCTGGGCGAGGTACTGCGGCGGCGCTATGCGGGAAGTTGGGAGATGACCCAATACCCGGGCGGGGTGGCTGCGGTCCCCGCGGTGGATGTGCGCGGTTCGAGGCTGTTTCCAATGATGAAGGTCTATCGTCGGCTGACCATTGGGGACGAGGAAGATCTAAGCAGCTTTTATGCCATGGTGACGGAGCGGCTGGGCAATGCGGCGCAGGTGAACTAGGCCGCGGTCAGGGCGCGCTGCGCGTGGGACTGGCTTTGTGCGACAATAACCTGTGATGACGCGCCGCTGGATCGTGGCGTGCGGAGGATGAGTCAATGGGCGATCTATTGCAGCCATGGCACCTGATTGTGCTGGCTATCGTGGCATTCCTGTTATTTGGGGCCAAGCGGCTGCCGGAGCTGGGCAAGGGCTTGGGTGAGGGTTTGAAAGGCTTCAGGGAAGGGCTGAAGGGGGTCACTGATCCCCCACCGCCGACGACGAATGTGCAGCAGCAGAGCACCCCGCCCCCGCCGCCAAGCTCCACTACGACTGAACAGAAGTAAGAGCGGCTCGCCGGGAGCCCTGGTGGTCCCGCAGTCCTTCTACCGACAGCGAAGCCCTGGAGAGCATTGCATCTCTGTCCCGGACAATGATTTGCAGAAAAGGCCCGTGCCATTGCGCGCGGGCCTTTTCTGCGTGTTGGCCCTCTCACACGGCCAGCAGCGCCACGGCGGCAAGGGCCAGCACCATGCCTGCTATCTGCCGCCGGGTTGGCCACTCATGCAGGAACACCGCGGCGAGGAAGATGGTTCCCGCCGGGTAGAGGGAGCAAATCACCGCCGCTACGTCGAGCCGGCCAAGGCGCGTGGCGCCGATATAGAACAGGTTGCCGAGGGTGTCGAAGGCGCCGGCCACGATACCGGTGAGCCAGAAACCGCGCCAGGGCCCACTGGGCGGCGCCACAATCAGCACCAGCAGAAGGGCCGCGACGCCGGCCGCGCGGGCTGAGGTAAGAGCCCACAAAACGCCACCGGCGCTGGCCAGTTTAAAGAGAACCAGTTGCGCGCCAAAGCCCATGCCGGCAAGGGCGCCGAGCAACAGCGCCGCCCGCGGGGTCCCCGCGCCCTGGGCAGAGGTAGTGCTTGTGATGAGCCAGATGGCAACGCATCCAGCCGCCAGTCCGAGGGCAGTCAGCGGAGCGGGAAGGCCGTCGTGGACGAGGGTGAAAAGCACAGGCAGCAACGCGGTCAGCAGCCCGGTGAGCGCGGCGGTCAGGCCCATGGCGCCCATTGCAAGGGCGCGGTAAAACGCGGCCAGGGCAAGGGCTCCCTCAAAGCCACCCACGGCGGCATAGAACACAAGTGTGGGAGCGGGAACGGCAAGCCGCATGACCATGCACACGGCCAGCAGCGCGATCAGGGAAAGAATCTGCCCGGAGGCGGTGATCAACAGCGCCGGAGCGCGGCGCGCACCCACTCCGCCGGCAAAGTCTGACCCGCCCCAGCTGATGGCGGACAGCAGTCCCAGGCCTGCCGCGGAGCCTACAGGCGTCACAGGCTAGTGAAGATCCTGGCCGGAGGGGAAGTAGCCCTTCTTGGTGATGACCTCAAGCCCGGGCCGGTCCACGCGCACATCGATGGTACGGAACTTTCCGTCGATAATCGGCTGATGGCTCAGATAGCCGAGGGTGTACTGGTTACGGGCCTCACGAGCGATGTCCTGGTAGCTGCTCTCGATCCCGCTCACGCCTCGCGCCGAGTCCAGAACGCCTCCGGTGTTGAAGCTGTATTTGACCAGAATATTGTCGTACATGGTGAAGGGCAGGTGGACGCGGCTTACAAACCCCTCGCCCCAGCGGGCCGAGTCACCCACCAATGTGCCGTAGACGGCGATTTTATTGGTCTCAAGATAGCGCAGCACATCGCGATACGTGGCCTTGCTGCCGTATTCCTTGCCGTCGGAGATGACGTAAATGATGCGGCGGCGGCCTTGGGGCCGCGACGAAAGCTCCTTGGCCGCGGCCAGAATGGCGTCGTTGAGGGTGTGAATCTCTTTGGGGAGGGTGATGAACGGCCCGCTGCCGGCAGAGCGGCCGGGCTGCAGGTTGGGGTCGGCGCAGTTTCCGTTGACATGGATGTTGCAACCGGCCATTGGACCGCTGTTGAAGGGCACCATCTCTTCGCTGCCCGTCTCCTTGGTCAGGGCCAGTACAGCCGGCAACCGGGCGCTCTGCGCTCCGGTAAAGCCTGTCCGCTCCTGCGACCCGTTGTTGTAACTGAAGACCGCGACCTCATCGTAAGGTGTGAGCGCTCCCTGGATTGCGCCCAGGGAGTCGTTCACCTTGCCCATTACGTCTGAAGTCAGGCTTTGGTCGATGATGAAAGCGATCGACAGCGGGAAGGGATCCACTGTGAACAGCCGCAATGGTTCGCGAATCCCGTTCTCGAAGACCTTGAAATCGCGGAAGGTCAGACCGGCCACCAGTTTGCCTTTTGTGTCCTTCACTGTGACCGGAAGCTCAACGAAGTTCACGTTGAGACGGATAATCGTGGACGTCGCTTCCACACCTTCTCCGGCAGCCGGCATCTGCGGAGGAGCCGTCTGGACCTCATCCTTGGGCGGGCTGGAAGGAGGTTGCGCACCTGGAGCGGGAGCCTGCTGATTGGGGTTGGCTGAGGATGAGGTGGGCGAAACGGGCGAGGCGGGCGCATTGGCCGTGGTCCCGGCGCCAATGCCGGGCGTGATGGGACCGGACAGGTTGGTCAGGGAGCCTGGCGTTTGGGGCGTAGGCGCATCGGGCACCGCGGATGGCTGCTGCTGTTGCTGGGCCATCACCACCGTGGTGAGAAACAAACTGGAACTGAAAAGCGCGGTCAGCGCCATTACCGTCAAACCAGGCTTCACAGGTATTTCTTCCTCCCCAAGTGCCCCGCCATGCCGGGAAACGGCTTGCGGACCAGCTCCTCACCGGACGGAAACCGGCCAGTTGGGCTGCACTCGTCAGAGTATCAGACGCGCCAGCGCGGCGCTGGTCTCCCTTTTACCTATAAGTAGTTAGGGTATGCTCTCTTCGGGGCTTGATTTTCGTCTATCTGAGCAGAATGCTGAATCGTGGGAGAGTTGTCGCCTTACTGCTGACCCTGCCGGTGTTTTCGGCGGCGGGACGGGCGCAACTTGCTCCGTCGCCGGACGCCCCCCCGGTCAGTACCGCCCCTGCCCCTGCGCCCGACGAGGAATCGGTAGCGACGCTTAAGCTCAACGTTAACCTTGTGGACCTGTTCTTCACCGTGAAGGACAAGAACGGCGAGTTGGTTCCTCACCTGACCGCGAACGATTGCACGGTGTCGGAGGACAAGGTCGCGCAGAAGCTGAAAAACTTTGCTGCCGAAACCCACCAGCCTCTCACTCTGGGCATTCTGCTTGACACTTCGGGCAGCCAGCAGCGGGTGCTGCCGCTGGAGCAGGACGCGGGCAGCCAGTTTCTTGACCGCGTGCTGAAGCAGAAGGATGAGGCGTTCCTGCTGTCCTTTGACGTGAACGTGGACCTGCTGCAGGACTTCACCAACAGTCCGCGGCTGCTGGCGCGGGCCATGCAAAAGGCTGAGATCAATACCGCGGGCGGCAACGGTGCGGCAGGCATTCCGGGTGCGGGCGGCGGCACCATTCCCACCGTGGGCGATCCCAAGGGAACGCTCCTTTACGATGCGGTTTACCTGGCCTCCAACGAGAAACTGAACCAGGAAACGGGCCGCAAGGCAATGATCATCCTGACCGACGGCGACGACCAGGGCAGCAGGATCAAGATCAACGACGCAATTGCCGCGGCGCAAAAGTCAAATGTAATTATTTACGTCATCCTGATTGCCGACACAGGCTTTTATGGCAACTTCGGGATGGGATATTACGGCTACTCGGCAGCCAAGAAGATGGCCGAGGAAACCGGCGGCCGGGTCATCAACGTGGGCAACAACGGCAAGAAGCTTGAGGCTGCATTCCAGCAGATCGAGGACGAGTTGCGCACCCAGTACGTGGCCAGTTATACGCCCAGCAACGCCAAACTCGACGGCACTTTCCGGCATATCGCGGTGGAGTGTCGCGGAGACGGGATGAAGGTGCAGGTCCGCAAGGGCTACTACGCGCCTTCCCCAGAGAACTAACGGAACATTCCTACCGTGACCTTCTGATTTTGTAATCGTGCCAATGAATCTGGGTGCCTCAGGTCTCGCTTTTCACCGGGATCCCCGCGGATAGGTCTTCGTCCGTGGGGTGGTTTGAGACCTGGGAAGCCACATATCTACACGGTCACGACACCAGTTGCTTCAGTAACTCTGCATTTGGTCAAGGGAATGCCACGGCCTGGCCAGATCCGCCGCATAGAAATTCTCACATGCGAGAAGTTACACGATTCGCGAAGAAAATTCCGATCCATCTCTGTGCCGGCGCTCGTTAGCCGCGGGCGGTCGAGCTGCTTCGCGAGTCTTAATCTCAGTTGAATCAGCTCCTTCAGCCGATGGGGCAGCTCCTCACCGGGTTTGGCACGCGACTTGCGAGTCAAACGGAATACATGTGCGGTACCGCGCGAATCCAGACGCACAAATCCACGGAGGATGTTCCGATGAAGATTGTCAAATTGCTCGCGGTGCTGCTTGTGGTCCTGTCGAGCTTTCCTTTTTTTGCGCAGCAGCAGAATCAAGATACCCAGCAGAACCCTGACACCCAGCAAAGCAATCCTCCTGGTGCGCAGACGCAAGCAACGCAGGCGCCTGCCAGTCATCCTGCCGCACGCTCCGATGTTTCCGCTGCAGACATGCGTCCCGTAAACGCCGAACTGGTAAGCAAACTGGATTCAAAGACCGCCAGGACGGGCGACAGCGTAGTCCTGAAGACCAGGACGTCGGTAAAGACCGCTGACGGAGTTGAGATTCCCAAGGGATCGAAGCTGGTCGGCCGCATCACCAGTGTGCAGCCCAGTGGCGACAGCGCCCAGAATTCCCAGGTGGCAATCCAGTTTGAGCAAGCCGAGTTGAAGGGCGGACAGAACTTGCCGATTCAATCGGTAATCCAGTCAGTAGCCCCATCAGACAGCGAGATGGCGGCCAACCGGCCCGACACGGCAGGTGGCGCAATGAGCGCGCCTCCAGTTGCAGGCCCTGGAAGTTCAGGCGCGGGAGTGGGTTCGCGCAGTAACCCAACCGGCGGCTCGGCTGGTCCGCCTGTCCAGGGAAGCACGGAGCCGTCGGGCGCCGAATCTGGTTCTGGCGCAGCGGCCAACGGGGGTCCTGCACCCGGCACTGTTGTAGCCAAAAGTGGAAATATATCCATCCGTGCCACGTCGATTCCCGGAGTGCTGCTGGCGGTGAATGAACCGGGACAGGCGGATCCCCGCATGGGCCAATCGTCCGGCATCCTGCTCGGCGCCAAGAGAGACGTGCAATTGAACAGCGGCACGCAGTTGGTGCTTGCAGTCTCCGCTGCGAGCGGCGGCACACGCTAACGTGCGTTGTTCAATGCGGCGGAGATAGAGAAAGCGCCTTCATCGGACTCGACTGTGGAAGGGCCTTGTGTGCAAACAAGGCGCAAGGCGAGTGCGGGGCCAAGGTTGACCTCCGACCCTTGTCTCGTTTTTGGACAGTCAATTACCTAAGAGGTACTACACGGTAATCTGGCGCAAAAGTTGAGTCATCGCTACTATCGGCTCTGGGTGAAGAAACTTGAGGCCGCCTACCAAATAATTTCCGGCCACGGAACTCTCACCCCAGGAGCCTGTCATGTTGACCAACTGCGCCGCCCAGGATGGTTTTGAGATCAGTCCCCGCTTTCGCCGCACCATTGAAGAGCGCGTTGCCCGGCTGGAGCGGGACGCGGACTACGACGAAGCACAGGTGGCGCGGCTTGTGAATGGCGACCACATCCGCAGGCAGTTGCGGCTGGTGGCCGTGGAGCGCGCCGAAGTGCTGCGTATGCGGCTCTTTCTGGATCGCGCCAGGATTCGAGTGCCCCGCCCGTTGATCGAGTTGTAGAGAAAACCGCCGGTAGACCAGCGCGATCTTATTGGATCGAGCAAAAGGGCCGCGATCCGCCGAAACGGGTTGCGGCCCTCTTGCTTGTAGCGCAGGATTTGGAGCACCGGGCGGGGATCGAACCCGCGTATACAGGTTTTGCAGACCTGCGCGTTAGCCACTTCGCCACCGGTGCTTGAAAAGTAGTTGTCATCTGTCAGTCGACAGTTGTCAGTTCATTCTCGCCTGAACCAGCAGCATCAAGTTGCGGCTGGCAGCCGCGATTCTCAATTCCCTGTTCCCTGTCTTCCGATTCCCTAAAAGCAAAAAACCCACCGCGCGGGTGGGTTGTCTGGCGATTCTTCACTTGCGGAATCTAGCCCAGCGAACCCACGCGCGCAACGCGGCAGCCCTGACAGCAGCACAGACACGTTGCGAAGGTAGAGAGATGGGACATCGAATCCTTTACCCGCCGGCTTTCGTGTGCTTCACAACAGCGGGTATTCGTAGACTAGTGGCTATCCGCGTGCATGTCAAGCAGTTCAGGGGGCAACGCCGGCAATATGCAACCCTGAGATTGCATTTAAGAGATGGGTCGGTTATTATGCAACCCTGAGGTTGCTGAATATGAACGGCCGGATTGAGAAGCGCATTGAATTGAAAGCCCCGGTAGCCCGCGTGTGGCAGGCGCTGACCGGCTATCGCGAGTTCGGCGAGTGGTTTCGGGTAAAGCTGGAAGGTCCGTTTGTGCCGGGGCAGATATCCCGCGGCATGATTACATGGCCCGGCTACGAACACGTGAAATGGGAAGCCGTGGTGCAGCGGATGGTGCCGGAACGGCTGTTCTCGTTCACATGGCATCCCTACTCTGTCGATCCCCAGATCGATTATGCAAAGGAGCCGTCGACATTGGTTGAATTCAAACTCGAGAAGACGGCAGGCGGCACGTTGCTGGTGCTGACCGAGTCCGGCTTCGAGAACATCCCAGCCGATCGCCGTCTGGAAGCGTGGCGCAGAAACGATGGCGGCTGGACCCAGCAAATGAAGAATATCGAGGGCTATGTCGCACAAAAGCCGTAACAAGAGATCGATCACAGGGCGGGAGCAGGCGACGCTTTTTGCCGCGCTGGGCGATAAGACGCGGCTGTTGCTGGTGGCGAAGCTCAGCAGCGGACAGCCGCACTCGATATCGCAACTGACGCAGGGCTCGAGGCTGACCCGGCAGGCGATTACCAAGCATCTTCGCGTGTTGGAGACGGTGGGGATTGTGCACGGAGTTCGCAAAGGCCGTGAGAGCCTGTTCGCATTCAATCCAGATCCGCTTAAAGAAGCCAAGGGATACCTTGACCTGGTTGCCGAGCAGTGGGATCGGTCTCTGGCCCGGTTGAAGCAGTTTGTCGAAGATTAGAACTGGTTGCATAAACTCGGTTTTGAAAGGGCACGGCTTCAACCGCCATTGAAAACACGTAAGTTATTGAATCTTCAATAAGCAAAATGAGCAAGATAGACGAGAAAGGCGCACCCGTAGCACAAATTAGCACAAAATCTGGCGCAGGACCGCTGTATGCATGGGCCGAAACTTCCCAATTGGCGACCATCCGACCACAATGCCGGTCCGGCCCCCTCATCCCTCTGCCCACAGCAATGTCATCCTGAGCCACAGCGAAGGATCTGCGGTTGCCTTTGAAAGTCTCAAAGTGGCGTTACTTCCGAATTGCCGACAATAGGAAAATGATCGCCGACCTGGTCGGCCTGTCGCATCCGGTCAATGCTGCCCTTGCGGTGTCCTTTCGTCGCTCGCCATTGATGATGGCCTCAGGGCTGAAATGAGATAGACTTTCAGGCGTGTCAATAAGTGCAGACATGATTTCCGGTTTTAGCCGCGTCAATGCCGGGCACCTGGCAACCGCCGCCTGATCGTGCGGGGTGGCTTCCGTCTTCCTGCCAGATGCCGGGACCGCAGGCCACGGGCTCGCGAGCCAGTGGCAGCCCGGCGATGTGGTACTGGTCAAGGGCTCACGCGGTGTTCATCTGGAGCGAACCATTGAAGTGCTTCTCAACGGTCCCCTGTTCCAGTGATGCCCGGCTTCAGGCAATCTGCTTGCCGGCGTCAGGGCCTACCGACTGATCGAAGACTGCTTCGACGGTGATGTTTACCACGTGATGCACCGGCGGAAGGCCCTTTGGAGCTGCTTTCATTTGCTCGATCGCCTCATCTAAGAGTGGGCCGGAATTTATTATCTCTGCCGTTCCTTTGATCTGGTATCCCTTGCCCGTTCCCGGGTCCGCCACGGTGACCGCAACATTCTTGTTCTCAAGCAGGTTCTTTCCGGTCTTCAGCGAGAACAGGTCGGCGAACCGGACATGCTGCTCGTCCAACAACGTGAGGGAGCCCTTGGGAGTCACATTGGGGATACCATCGCGAGAAGCGGTTGCCACCCATGCTAGTTTGCCTGGTAAAAAATCCTGAACGTGCTTGGGAATACTGACCATGATCGTGCCTCCAGAGATTCATTGTAGACCGTCGACTTCCTTCTGTTGTCCAGATTGGTTTCGCATCGCTGCCGCGATTACAGCCGCAGCGTGAGCTCGCCGCCTGCCTGGAACGCAATGGGGCAATTGCGTGCCGCTGGGCTGCAAGATCAGGCGTAGCTGACCTCGTCTATTTTGCGTCTGGTCGTATCACCGGCTATGCGGAAGTTTCGATTGCAGGCATCCCGTACTCACTATCTTGCTGGTGAGGCGTAGCACAAAATCAGCACAGAAATTTTGAAGCATTCGCCTCGTGCGTTGATTTGCAGCAGTTACGGATCGGCAGTTTTGAAAGGGCACGACTTTAGTCGTGCCGTAAATGCCGCGACATCAGCGGACTTTAGCCCCCGAGGGAAATTCCCTTGCTGGTTCGATGGCATTTATGCAACCCACTATAGAGCCCGTTGCCGGATAATGGCTCCATGCCGACGGTCACCAAGGGTGGGCTTGCAGAGCTCGAGTATTTCATCGCGGACGTGTTCACTGATACGCCGCTGAAGGGCAATCCGCTGGCGGTGGTGATGGATTCCGTCGGGTTGCCGACGGAGCGGATGCAGGCCATTGCGCGCGAGTTCAACCTGTCTGAGACCACGTTTGTAGAGCGCAAACCGGCTGGCGTGGAGCGGGCCGAAGGCGTGCGCGTGCGTGTCTTCACCACCCAGGAGGAGCTGAACTTTGCCGGCCATCCCACACTGGGCACGGCCACCGTTCTCAAGCTGCACGCGCCCGAAACTGTACGGGCTGATACGGTGACGCTGAAGCTGAACGTGGGCCAGGTGCCGGTGCGCTTTGAGGCGGAGGGTCTGTTTGGCGAGATGACGCAGCGCGATCCGGAGTTTGGCGCGGAACTTGACCGTGCGGAAGTGGCGCGCCTTGCCGGTCTTGCAATAGAGGACCTTGACCCGGCGCTGCCGCCGCAAGTGGTCTCCACTGGAACTGCATTTGCCATTGTGCCGTTGCGCTCGGCAGAGGCACTGGCGCGGCTCCAGGTGCGGCAGGCAGAGGCCACGGCATGGCTGCGCGAACGCGGAGCGCGCTGGTTGTATGTACTAGGGCCCTCACCCGGCCACGCAGACGGCAGCAGGCCCGAGTATCGCGCCAGGATGCAGTTCAACGGCGGCGAGGACCCGGCCACTGGTTCGGCGGCAGGATGTGCCATTGCCTACCTGCTGGCGCGTGGTGCCGTCGCTGCGGGTGAGCGTATTGTGGTGCGGCAGGGTGTGGAGATCGGCCGTCCCAGCGATCTCTATCTTTCCGCCAAAATGAAATCGGCGAGGGTGACCGATGTGCGGGTCGCAGGTAGCACCGTTCTTGTGGCAATGGGACGGCTTTTCCTGCCGTGATGCACATGCTTTCAACAGATATTCATCATTGCAAGTTGCGCCCTGTGTTAGCTCTACCGGATTTCCACTTGTTTCAGGCGGTTTTTCAGCGGCGGTTTCGCTAGTATTTCCCTCTTCCCATCCGACTCCGGTACTCGTACCCTTGCGAACTATTGAAACAATTCAGTCGGCGAGTATGCCGCGCTTGCCTCAGGGCATAAGCAACATATTGACCGCGCACATAGGCCAACCTTCATCGGGTTGATTGCCGGATCGCATAAGCGACAGCGCTGTGCCCGCCCGGGCACAACACGCAGCGCAAGCGATGCGGAGCAAGATCGACCAGGAAGGGAGCGCCTGACCGCGGCTATCGGTCCCGGAAATACATCGTGTCAACCTGCCAACAGAGCGGGTATCGGAGATGTGTGTCCACCAGGCTAGCGAACTTAATCTTCAAGGAGCGGAATTCCAGATCATGCGGCCCAAGAAAGTAATTCTTTGCGTAGACGACAACGAGCAGGATCTTTCCGTACTGAAGTTCATGCTTGCCACAAATGGGTACAAGGTGTTGTCAGCCATCAACGGTCAGGAAGCCATCGGCATCTTTGCCGAGAACCTCGTTGACCTGGTGCTGGCCGATTTCTCCATGCCGCAAATGAACGGCGACCAACTGGTGATGAAGCTTAAGCAGATCGCGGCCCATGTGCCGATGATCCTGCTGGGCGACCCGCAAAAAATGAACGGCGAGTTGCACGGAGCAGACGCGCTGGTGGGCAAAAAAAACTGCTCCTCGCAGGAGTTGCTGGAGCGCATCAAGGTGATGAGCGCCCGCAAGCGCGGTCCCCGCAAGGGCGTGCAGCGCATGCAGCAGGGCGCAGAACTCGCCGTCGCCTCGTGAGAAATGCAGAACCCGCCGCCCCACGGGCGAAGGCCTGTCCGCAATAGCTCCGGCAGCGAACAGCACTTCGACGTGGTGTGGGGGGTGCTCCACAGCGGCCAGGGATCTGAAGACGCAGCGCCCTCTTCCCTGAGGCCGGCTCGTTTTCCTGTCACGTATTCAAATTATTCCCGTAATAACGCCGGCCCTTGACGACTCGGAGCGGTCCTAGGCATACTCGCCAACTGAGCCCAGTCTGGTGTATGTTCCTTCGCACCAGCGGAAGAAGGCTTTTCATGGATCTCATTCTGATTCGTATTCTCTTTGTGGCCCTGCTGTCAGGGGTCTGTTATTTCCTTCATCCTTTCGGCATCACAGGATGGGTGGGCGCGGCCACGGGCGCAGGGGCGGCAGGCGCGGTAATTGTATTCGAACTTCGCGTGCGGGCACTGAGCCTGCGACGCCTCATTGGCGCGGTGGCCGGTAGCGTATTGGGCATCTTTGGAGCGGCGTTGTTCTGCCTGGTCCTGCGCTCGGCGCCACTGACGGGGTCCACTTTGGCGGCGTTGCAGATTTTTGTGCTGCTGCTGATGACCTACGTAGGCCTGGTGGTGGGAGCCAACAAGGGCGACCTGCTGAATCCGGCGGCGTTGGGCACGGTTTTCAGCGGCGAGCGCCCCACCCGGCGCAGCGCCAAAGTGCTTGACACCAGCGTGATCATCGACGGGCGTATCGCGGACATTGCTGAAGCTGGCTTTATCGACGGCATGATGGTGGTGCCGGAGTTTGTATTGCGGGAGCTGCAGATCGTCGCCGACTCCACCGACGCGTCAAAAAGGCAACGCGGACGGCGCGGCCTCGACATGCTGCAGCGCATGCAGTCCAACACCAACATCCAGGTGCAGATTGTCCCCGACGACTTTCCCTCCATTCGCGAGGTGGACCTGAAGCTGCTGGAGCTGGCCAAGAAGTGGGAAGCCAAGGTCGTGACCAACGATTTCAACCTGAACAAGGTGGCCCACCTGTACCGCGTGGAAGTGCTGAACATCAACGACCTGGCCAACGCGCTCAAGCCGGTGGTGCTGCCCGGCGAGCGCATGACGGTGCTGATCCTCAAGGAAGGCAAGGAGTACAACCAGGGCGTAGGCTACCTCGACGACGGCACCATGGTGGTGGTGGACCATGCGCGGAAGATGATCGGGAAGTCCGTAGACATCTCCGTGACCAGCGTGCTCCAGACCGCCAGCGGCAAGATGATCTTCGGCAAGATGGACGAAAACGGCAAGGGCGAACCAGGCAGGGCGGGGCCGGTGGAGATGGCGCGGTAAGTTGCATCCCCAGAGAGCGCCGCGCAAAGCCGTAAAATGCGCTCTCCCCAGTCGCACAACCTATATCAGGCTATGCCTGGCACTCCTGAGAAGATGCCAGGCATGAAAACCCATCTTTCTTACCGAATTGAAGTTGGTAGCAAACAAGAAGGTGCAGAGATAAAAGCAGGCATAGAACCATGCCGGCGAGTAGTCGAGGAAGCGAAGTGGCAGCCGGGAAAGCAAAGCGCGCAGCTTCCCGATTGAGCAAAGGCTGCCGATTCCGATGCCAATCAGCGCCCCGGCCACAACGTCCGTCGGGTAGTGGTCACCCAGATAGATACGGGGCAGACACACAATAAAGAACGCATGGCAATAGCTTAGAATCCCAGCCTTCCGTGAAACCAGGTAGATGCACGTGGCAAGAGAAAAGTACAGCACGGCGTGGTCGCTCGGGAACGAGCTCCAATGGATGAGGTAGTTATAAACCCCAAGCGTTCCAAGCGGAGGCCGGAAGTGCAGTTCCGGAATAACGTACGGCCGCTCACGGAATGGCAGCAAGAGGGCAAGACCACGGGCGACAAACAGGGCCGCGAACGACACCGCGAGCCCGGCGAGGATGATCTCTCTGTCTCTGGCCTTGGTTTTGCTGTCGCGGAACCATGCCCACCAGTAGAAGCTCGTGGCGATTCCGCCTGCGACAAACGTATCTTCTGAAATGAAGGCTACCGTCTGGTCGAGCGATATGGATCTCTGCGCAAATTGATTCAGAAACTGCAAAATGCTGGTGTCGAATGGGTTGACCATGATCGATCTCATTTCTCTGAATGATTTTACATGGGGTCGTCGCTTTTCCAGCAGGCTCAAAGCGCCGGAATCTTCGAGCCGCCCTGCGGACAGGTGCTCCAGGTCCCGATTTTGGGACCTCGGAGAGCTCGAACCCAATTCGACGGGTCTGGTGTCAAGACGCGCTCAACTCCCCGGCCCCAAGCCTGATCTGTTGACTATGACTATTCCGCCAGCCCCCAACCAGCGCCGCAGAGCAGCAATGCCTCTCGCAAGCCCGCCTTCTCGGTACTCATCAAGTCTCAATGAGCGCCTTGGCGATTATGCCTAAGTTGAGAATCAGATTGGATGGAATTGTCCCCGGTCCCCGAAGGCGAGGGACCGGGGGCACCCTGGTCTGGATAAACTTTCAGTTAAGACCGGGGCCACCCGCCGGAGCCTAGCACGGAATAGTGTCTTTTCGATGCAACTCAGCGTGAGTGGCGCGAGGTTTGGCACGTTCCGCATGGAGCTATACTTTAGGCACCCGGAGAGACTATGCGGAGACAGGTGGCTGATCGAATCAGGAAAGCTACAACTTTTGTCCTCGCCATGTTCTTATGGCTTCACGCAATTCTCTTTCTAGATTTTCAGTCGCCGCTCATCGTCACGCTGTCTGGTTTTGCCAAACTCACAAGCTCTGAGGTCGTCCTTCTCGTATTGCTATTTGCGTTCTCGCTGCTGGCAGGGGCGGGTTTCTGGAGAATGCTTCTAAGCATCCTGTACATCTACTTCTTTCCATTTGTGCTGTTTTGGCGTCTCTTCCAGATTTTTGTTGTCGTCCTTCGTTTGATAAATGTTTGGTTTAACGCCCAAAGAGGCATACAGCCGTCGGAATCGGCAACGGCTCCAACCACAATACACGCTATAACAACAACGGCTCAAACCCAACCGGCTGTCACCCCTAAGCCTGGAGTCAAGAAGGACAAGCCGCTGTGGCATTATCTGCTGCGGCCTTTCCAGAAGTTCACGTTTCTCTGGTGCATTCTTCTGCTCATCACAACTCACAGAGCGATTCTTTCGATTTGCTTAGTGGTTGTATCGGTGCAACTGGCAAGAAAAGTGTTCTTTGTTTTGAAGTTTCTTTACTTTTCTGACGTGTGGTGGCAAAAGTATCGCCCGGTCATGTTTGCTGGCCTACAGAAAACACTGGATGCGTTCGACGCAATTGCCCCCGATGTTGGCCCAAGCAATGAACTAAAGCAGCTAATCGGCCAACTGGACTTGTGGGAAAAGATTCTGAACTTCCTTACGGACTCATACCTAATGTCGCGGTGGGGTGCTCTCATCGTGGCCGCTGTGCTCGGCACTATCTACACGTACTTTGCCTTCCTCTTTTCTTTCCTTTATCACGGCCTTGCTTACGCCTGGGGCGTCCAGTTTGCGTGGTCTGACGCGATTGTAACTTCCGCGTTCATCCCATTCCTCATTACGGATTTGCCAAAGGTGGCCGTTGTCAGATTCGTTGGTGGTATCCACTGCACGTTGATCGTCGCAGTTGGTGTAGGAACAATCGTGAGATTCTTCCGCCGCAAGTTGGATGATGTTCGCAAGTCCGCTGAGGAAATGAGGAAACGTCTAGCCGATCAAAGCGTGCGTGAAAAATACTTGCTTGTACGGGAAAAGCAATCGCTCAGCGAACAAAAGCCAGCAATTCCTCCCACTCCTCAGCCCAAGGTTAGGAAAGGACGGAAGGCTAAACCAACAGCCACTTCTTGACCGGCGGGTGGCCCCGGTCCCGGTGATCTTTCCAAACCACAGTTGAGGGTGCCCCCGGTCCCTCGCCTTTGGGGAGCGGGGATGCACAGCCCTCAATCCGGAATCCGATCTCGGTACGCTCGGTCAACCGCGGAAGATCCATCAGGTCGATCCCAATTGGTGCGTACAGGCCAAACCACTCTTCCAGGAAACATCAAGATTCCATCGGGTTCCGAAATCAACCCCGCTCATCCCCGCGAGCTGGCTGCGTGCCAGCGACAGCAGCACCCCGTCTGCCCCGGGAGTCCCCAGCGACAGGTCCTCATCGCTGGGGTGGTTCGCCCGGTGCCCTCTCGCCTGATCTCTGTTCCCTGTTCTCGGTTCACTGATCACTGTTCACTGATCTCTGTTCCCTGTTCCCTGTTCCCTGTTCACTGCTCACTGTTCACTGATCACTGCTCTACCAACTCTTCCGCGCTCACCGTCAATTGCGCCAGCTTCATCGCCACCTCCAACGCCTCCCTCTTCCGCGCATCTCCCCGGTCCGTCTTCCTTGGCCGAATCCGCACCCCCTCCCGCCGCAGCGCGACGCGCACACCTTCCAGAAGCGCCTTCCGCCACCCAATCGCTTCCAGCCACGGCTTACGCTCTGCCAACTTCTTCTCGTATGCCTTTGTTTGCTTTGTCGCCCGCGCCTTTTCGCGCGCCGCCTCCTGTTGGGCCGCCATCTCCTCCAGCGACCCCTTGCGTGGCACCAGTGCGTACACCAGTTCGCAATCCAGTCCCTTCGCAGCCTTCCGCAGCGTCGCCAGCATAATCCGCGATTGCATCTCCGACTGCTCCAGCCTGTAAACTTCCCACCGCGCCACTCCCAGCCGCCGCGCAACCTCGTTCACTGGAACCCCCACCGCTTGCCGCACCGATCTCAACCACCCGGCTACGCGGCAGTTTCCCTTCCGAGCCACCCGAAACCCCAGCAGCGCATCGTCCATCTCCCGCCGCTTTCGCTCCTGAGCCGTCTCACTCATAACGCCCTCCCCGCCGTAATCCGCAGAAACCACACTTTTTTTGACACAGTTGTCCCATATCCATCTCCTAAGACAATGAAAGAAAACATGTTAGATTGATTTTCCAAACGAGCGATATGGCCCAATTCCCGCTCCGCGCCTCACGTAGAATCAATAACTTAGTCGATCCTGAAATAGCGAGCAACTATATTTAGAATCAATAATATAGATTGGATAAATGTGCTATAATTGCCCCAGAAAGAATCTCAATCCGCCACATAACCTGGGGAAAATCATGCGC
>Ga0182013_10000063_pt1 | contig 119838 bp, 108 predicted proteins | sample 612S2MmetaG_FD_120487 | JGI IMG/M metagenome (GOLD analysis project Ga0182013, IMG submission 120487) | Permafrost microbial communities from Stordalen Mire, Sweden - 612S2M metaG | ecosystem: Environmental > Terrestrial > Soil > Wetlands > Permafrost | place: Sweden: Stordalen | collected...
AATAGCGAGGAAGCGCGCGGCAGCCCATGACGGTCCTACGCGCCAGGTGGGCCTGGAACAAGGGTTCCAGATGCAAATCCGCGACGAGTTCCATCATCGATCGGTGTGGCATCGAAACGCTCCCATTGATGTAACGGCAGCCCAAGGATACGAAGGTACGGCGGGTTTCTCGGTGCGTTAACGCACGGACGAGGCATCCCTTCGCGGGTACAAGGATCAGGATGTCCACCCCTGCATCCATCGTGGCTGCGCAATGGCGCTCTGTGCTATTGACCGGCATCCCGCTGATCGCGGCCGCTCTCGCCGCCCGGACCCTCCGCGGAGCGTTCGCTTAGCTGGACACCTCATGCCGGCACTCCATGAATTGACGGACGACGCGCTGGTCGGTCGCCTGCAGCGGGGCGCATTCGACTACTTTTCGCGCTATACCAACGCCGAGAACGGTCTTACCGCCGATACGTCTCGAATTGGATCGCCATGCAGCATTGCGGTGGTGGGGTTCGCCCTCTCCTGCTATCCCGTGGCGGTTGAGCACGGCTGGATATCGCGCGGCGATGCGGCACTGCGGGCCTTGAAGACCCTGCGCTTCTTCTGGCGCAGTTCCCAAAGCGAAGCGCCCGACGCCACCGGATACAGGGGCTTCTACTATCACTTCCTGCAGATGCAGACCGGTCGACGAGTGTGGCAATGCGAGCTTTCGCTCATCGACACCACGTTGCTGATGGCGGGGATCATCACGGCGGGTTGTTATTTCGATGGCCCGGGCGGGGAATCCGAAATTCGCAGCTTGAGCGACGCCCTGTATCGGCGCGTCGACTGGCAATGGGCCCAGAATGGACTTGTGACGGTATCGCAGGGCTGGAAGCCGGAATGCGGCTTCCTGCATTACGGCTGGGAGGGCTACAACGAAGCCACCCTCGTTTATGTTCTGGGCATTGGTTCCCCGACGCATCCGCTTGCGGCGGCGAGCTTCAAAGGCTGGACGTCCACCTACCAATGGCAGAATTTGCTCGGCCACAACGTGTTGTACTCCGGCCCGCTCTTCACGCACTTGTTCTCTCACGCCTGGATCGACTACCGCGGCATTCAAGATGAGTTCATGCGTGAAAAGCGCAGCGACTATTTTCAGAACACCCGAAGCACGGTCGCCATACATCGTGAATATGGGGCGCGCAACCCGCGAGAGTACGAAGGATACAGCCGGGATTTTTGGGGCGTTACGGCGGGCGATGGCCCCGGCAACGGGGAAATGCGCAAAAACAGCCGTGACCGGCGCTCCTTTGGATACATGTCGCGCGGCGTGCCGTACGGACCGGACGACGGCACCATCGCCCCCTGGGCAATGCTGGCCACACTGCCCTTCGATGCGCCGGCCGCACTGCGAGGTACACGCGACTTGCTGCAAGCCTACCCGCAGGTTTGCACCGACGATCGATTTTCAAGCGGCTTCAACCCGACATTGAACATCTCCGGCGGCGGCTGGCTATCCAACGGTTGGTATGGCTTGGATCAGGGATTGCTGGTGATGATGATCGAGAATCACCGCAGCGACTTGCTCTGGAGTCTCACGCGCCAGTGTCCGGCGATCCGCGCCGGACTGCTTGGGGCGGGATTCACGGGAGGATGGTTGTAGCCATGTCCGAATCCACCGCTGAACGAATGTCCGACCATTTGACCCGCGAAGCATTGCTGCACCGCGTCCACCCGCCCGATTGGAAGAATCCTGTTCCGCAGGCGCGGTACGACTTGGTCGTTTTGGGCGGCGGTCCCGCCGGCGTGGCCGCGGCTGAGCTCGCGAGACGGCTCGGCCGGAGCGTCGCGCTCGTTGAACGCCACCAGCTCGGCGGTAATTCCCTGAATGTGGGTTCCATCCCCTCCAAGGCCATCATTCGCGCCGCAGGCAGGCTGGTCTCCATGCGCGACGACGAGGACTATGGCGCCGTGGCATTTGCGCGGCCCGCGACCGATTTTGGAGTCGTAATGGCGCGGATGCGGCGAGTTCGCAGCCGCATCGCGGAATACCACTCCGCCGAGCGGCTGCAGGCACTCGGTATCGATCTCTTCTTTGGCGATGCTCGCTTCGATTCATCCACCGTGCTGGCCGGCGACACCCGGCTCCATTTCAACAAAGCCCTCATTGCCACCGGTGCGCGGCCTCGTGCATCCGAGATTTCCGGGCTGGAGAGCGTTGGGTATCTCACCAATGACTCGATCTTCGAGCTCACCGAATTGCCCAAGCGCTTGGGGGTCATTGGCGGCGGACCGCTGGGTTGCGAACTGGCCCAAGCTTTCTGCCGGCTGGGGTCGCAGGTGAGCATCGTGCAGAACGAACCCGCCTTTCTGCCGCGCGAAGAGCGAGACGCGGCCGAACTGCTGTCGATGTCCATGGCGCGTGACGGTGTGGAAATACGCTTGAACACCACGGTGGTAGGGGCCCGCCGGGAGGGCGATACCAAGTGGCTCGATCTGGTCAGCGACGATGCCCGGTATTCCATCCCTGTCGATGAAATCCTGCTCAGTGCCGGCCGCACGCCGAATGTCGAGGAGCTGAGCCTCGAGTCCGCGGGCATCGCATTCGAGCCGCTGGCCGGCATCGAGGTCGATGAGTATTTACGCACCACCAATGTCGACGTGTACGCCGCCGGCGACGTGTGCCAGGACCATCACTTCACCCACATCGCCACGGCCTGTGCGCAATTGGCCGTGCACAACGCCTTTGGCGCCCAGCTTGAGCCTCCGAGCCATATGTTGGGCCCCTGGTGCACCTATTGTGATCCCGAGATCGCCCACATCGGCATGCACATGCACGAGTGCCATCGCCAGGCCACTCCGGTCACTTGTTACACGGTGATGATGCAGGATGTGGATCGCGCCATCACCGATGGCGACGACGACGGCTTCGTGAAGATCTTCGTGCAGGACGGAACGGACACGATCCTCGGCGCGACCATCGTCGCCACGCGCGCCAGCGAACTCATCAACGAAATGTCCGTCATCATGGCCGCCAACATCGGAATGCGCCAATTGGCGACGATCCTTCATACCTATCCGACCCAATCCGATGCGATTCGGATGGCGGCCCTGGCGTACATGAATGATCAGCCGATCCCGCGCTGACGGCCGTACTGGCCGCGCCTCCAGGCGCGCGCGGAGCATGCCCAAGCCATCCGGCCTTTGGTCGCCCGGCATGAACGCGACCTTGAGCGTGCAGTTTCTTTCGGCGTTGGGCGACAATGCGCTCCTCTTTGCCGCGCTCGCACTCGTACGAAGGGACCACTTTCCACCGTGGAGTGGGCCCCTTCTGCAAGCCTTCTTCGTCGCCACTTACATCCTGCTCGCCCCTTTTGTCGGCGCTCTTGCCGATGCGTGGCCCAAAGGACGGGTGATGCTCCTGGCTAACCTCGTCAAATTCGCCGGTGCGTTGAGCATGTGCCTCAATGTGAATCCGTTCATCGGCTACGCCCTGGTCGGATGCGGAGCGGCGGCGTATTCGCCCGCCAAGTACGGCATCTTGGGCGAACTCACTGCGCCGAAGCACCTGGTCAAAGCCAACGGCCTCATCGAGGGATCCACCGTGGCCGGGATTCTGTTCGGGGCCATCGCGGGTGGCGCCTTGACGGATTGGAGCATTGATGGCGCCCTGAGGGCGATCACCGGCTGCTATGCCGCCGCCGCATTGATCGCAGTGTGCATTCCGCGCGTGAAGCGGGCGGTCGCGATGGCTCGTTTCTCGGTCATCGACAGCGTCAAGACGTTTGCTGGGCAGACCCGGGCGCTACTGCAGAAGCCCCGCAGTCGACTTGCCCTGACCGGCACGGCGCTCTTCTGGGGTGCGGGCGCCGCGCTGCGCTTCCTCGTCATTGCGTGGGTGCCGGTGGCGCTCAAGGTGACCAATAATCGACTGCCCGCGTTCCTGACTGCGATGGTGGCCGCCGGTATCGTGGTCGGCGCCGCGCTGGCGGCCCGTTACGTGCGCCTTGAGGTCGTGCATAGGGCGCTTCCCGCCGGCATCCTGATCGGAGTGGGCGTGTACTTGCTGTCCTTCGTTCACACCCTGCCTTATGCCTTCCTTCTTATGGCACTGATCGGAATTTGCAGCGGGTTTTTCTTGGTGCCTCTGGACGCCCTGCTGCAAAAGCAAGGCGGGGATGGCGACGGAGTGGGCTCCGCAATCGCGATCCAGAATTTCTTCGAGAACTTGAGCATGCTCGCGCTGGTGAGCGCATATGCCGCCGTCTCTTTCATCGGTGTACCCGTCAATGACGTCGCCGTCGGTTTTGGATTCTTCCTCGCCCTGTCCATGGGAGCGCTCACCTTGACGCGCCCCAGAACGGCCAATGGCGCCCAGCAGCGCTAGCACTAGCACTAGCCCCAGCCTCAGCCCCAGCCCCAGCCCCAGCGCCCGCCCTCGCGCCCGGCCCCCGCCCCCGCCGCCCCGCCGCCCCGCAGGGAGGCGCGCAGGCGGCCTGGTTTCGCCGGGTATGTACGGAATCGCACAGTGCTGATGGCGCGGAATCTGCTTGAATACCGGATCCGGGGGCTGAAACAGTTGCCGAAGAGTCATCTCCTTTCTCAATGAGGACCGCGCCATTGACCGATTCAGGCTGGCTTGGGCGAGCCGACGGCGACACCACTGTGCTCACACTCACAAGCGACTGGACTTCGATCGATGCCACCGCCGAGACGGCCGGTGCCATGAAGCTGCTGGATCGCCCGGGTCTTCGCGCAATCACCTTCGATACAGCTGGATTAACGCGGTGGGACAGCTCCCTGCTGGTATTCATCTCGGGACTCTGCCGGGCGGCGAGCCAACGAGCCATCGGAGTGGACGCATCCGGACTGCCGCCGGCGACCCGCGGACTGCTCGCGCTCTTGCCCGCCGCTCCGCCGGCAGCGGCGGGGAAACCCCCAAGCGGCACGATGCTCGAGCGGATCGGAGACTGGGCCATCGCGCAGACCGGGGTGTGGGGCGCCGTCGCGGAGCTCATCGGCGAGCAGGTGCTCCGAACCGCTGCATGGCTCCGTGGCCGCGCCAAGATTCGCGCCGTGGACGTCCTGACGCTCATGCGGGCGGCCGGCATCTCGGCTCTTCCGATGGTGGCGCTGGTCAACTTGATGGTGGGCGGCATCCTCGCCTTCGTGGGGGTCGTGCAGCTGCGTCGGTTCGGCGCTTCCGTCTACGTCGCAGACTTGGTCGGCGTCGGCGTGGTCCGCGAAATGGCGCCTTTGATGACCGCGATCGTGATGTCAGGACGCACGGGCAGCGCCTACGCGGCGGAACTCGCCACCATGCAGGGCAGCGACCAGACCGATGCGCTGCGGGCCTTCGGCATCCCCGTCTATGACTATCTCATCCTGCCGCGGGTCAGCGCACTCACGGCAATGATGCCCGCCCTCTATCTCTACGCGAGCGCAATCGGCATCGGCGGCGGCTTTGCAGTCGCCGTGATCATGCTGAAGCTCTCGCCGGACGCGTTCATCGCCGAGTTGCGCGGGGCGGTCACCGGGACCCAGATCCTGTTCGGACTGACGAAAAGCCTGATCTTCGGTGCGTGGATCGGCATGACGGGATGTCGGATCGGCCTGAAGTCCGGCCGCAGTTCCAATGACGTCGGCGATGCCTCCACCCGTGCCGCGGTCACCGGCATCGCGGGCGTGATCGTCCTCGACGCGGTATTTGCGGCGTGCGCCAATGCCTGGGGCGTCTGACGGCATGCAGGGCGCAGCCAAACCGCCGAAGCTCGAGGTGCGAAATCTCTCCGTCGGTTACGGCGAGGTCGCCGTGCAGAAGGGAATCTCCTTCGACGTGAAGAGCGGCTCGATCTTCGCGATCATGGGGACCTCGGGCTGCGGAAAGAGCACGCTGCTTCGCGCCTTGATGGGCCTGCTGCGCCCAAGCGAGGGCACGATCATTTTCGCAGGGGAGGACTATTGGGCCGCGCCGGACGCACGGCGCGCCGAGCTCGGCCGCCGCTTCGGGGTTCTGTTCCAGGGAAGCGCGCTGTGGACTTCATTGACGGCTGCGCAGAACGTGGCGTTGCCGCTGCAGATGTTCACCACGCGCCGCCCGGCCTCCGTCGATGCATTGGTCGAAATCAAGCTCTCGCTCGTCGGCCTCGATACCGGCAGAGACAGCTTGCCCGCCGCGCTGAGCGGAGGGATGCAGAAGCGGGTGGGACTCGCTCGCGCGCTGTCCCTGGATCCCGAGATCCTGTTCCTCGATGAGCCATCGGGGGGGCTGGATCCAATCTCGGCTCGCCGCTTCGACACGCTCATTCGTCAGCTGCGCGATGGGTTCGGTGTGACGGTCGTCATGGTCAGCCACGAATTGCCGAGCCTGTTCGCCATCTGCGACGACGGCATATTTCTCGATGCCGAGTCGCATACGGCCATCGCACACGGGGCGCCCGCGGCGCTCCGCGACACGTGCTCGGCACCGATCGTGCATGCGTTCATGAACGGCGAGGGGGATGGCACCCGGCCAGCCTCGCCGGTCGGAGTGGCGCATGCCACCGGCTAAACCCGCCGTCGTGGGCGGCTTCGTGCTCGGTGCGCTGCTCATCGGCGTGGTGGCGGCCCTGATATTCGGCGGCACCCAATGGTTCACGTCGACCGTGCGCGTCATGGTGGTGTTTCGGAACTCCGTTGCGGGACTCGCCACCGGCTCACCCGTGACGTTCCGCGGCGTCACAATCGGAAAAGTCGAGTCGATCCGCGTGCGAGTGAAGGGACCGGACCACGCGCCCTTCATCCAGGTCTACATCGCGCTCGAGCCGGACCAGCTCTCGTGGACGAGCGGAACGAAGCCCAGCATCCAAGCGGAGCTCAAGGCGGCGGTCGCCGAGGGCCTGCGCGCGCAGCTCAGCGCCCAGAGCCTGATCACCGGCGAACTCGGCGTCGACCTCGATTACTACCCTCACGCGCCGCCTGCACCGATCGACTCGTCGGATTCCGCGCTGCAGATTCCGTCGATCGCATCGGACCTGCAACAGTTCAAGGACCAGGTGCGGAACATGAATCTCCCGGAGATCGCCAACGAGGCGCGTCGCGCCCTCGGAAGCCTGCAGCACATCGCCGACACGCTCGACCAGAGAGTTGGCCCGGTCTCGGATGGCATTCAGGAAACGCTGAAAGCGAGCACTGCGGCGGTGAACGAGCTCGAACTGCGCTCCACCCGCACGCTGGCCGGCATTGACCGGCTGGCGACAGCGAGCAGGGTCCAGGTTAAGAAGGACGGTGAGGAACTCGATCAGCTGCTGCAGACCGCGCAGCGCGCCACCGCCCAGACCGAGGCGCTCGCCGCGTCCCTCAACGACATGACGTCGCCTCGCTCTGCCATGAGGGGGGATCTCGAGGCCGCACTGCGCGATCTGGCAGCGAGCTCGAGTTCGCTGCGGACGTTTTCGCATGAGCTCGAACGCAACCCGGCGGCAACGCTGTTGAAGCGGTCATCGCCGTGACGCCAGCGCCGCGCGTCTTCGCAGGCGTTCTGCTCGCCCTCGCAGGTTGCGCAGGGGCCCCCCCCGTCCGTACCTTCGTGCTGAGTGCCGCCCTCGATCCACAGACCTATCCAGTCCCGGCGCAGGCCGCGCCGGCCGTGCAGGTGCAGCCCGTCTTGCTGCCCGACTACCTCGATACGGAGGAGATTCTGGTGCGGAACGGACTTCACGAACTGCAGGCGAGCGCAACGGGGCGGTGGGGCGAGCGCCTCTCCGCGGGCATCGCGCATTCCCTGAGCGCCGCATTGGTACTTCGACTGCCGGGATATCGCCTCGAACCCGGCCGTCCTCGCGACAAGGCCGCCCGTCAGGTCATCGTCGACGTTGAGGCCTTCGACGTCTGGCGCGATGGGCACTGCGCCCTCAGCGCGAGCTGGACGATTCTCGAGCGCGAGACCGGAGCCGTTGTCGTCGCCGATCGCGGCCTGTTCACGACACCGCCCGGGAGCCTCTCTGCTTCGGGCGATGACACCGTGGTCGCAGCCATGGCCCGCGCGGTGGGCGAACTCGCCGTGGCACTCAGCGCGGCCGTGCTCACGCCCGCCGATGCATTCCCATAGCCGATGGCGGAACGCCGCGGCGCCGGCTCGGAATTCAGTAAGCCACGACCAAGTTATCCGCCACGCTGTGGACACCGGGGGCGCTCCATGCGGTATCGCAGGCTGCGTCGCGCTCCGACCAGCTATGAACCGTTCCGGAGAGCGTCACATCGCTGCCATCGACGCCCACTGAGATGCGCTGCGCATCCGAGTGAATGCGGCGCTTCAGGGCGGCCTCGATTTGAGCCTTGGCGGGCTTCGTGGAATGCGGCGGCTTTACTACGATCTGATCGCTGACGCCGACGACGCCCATGAGAGGACGAACCGCAGCGCTGGCGGCCACCCGCTGGTATTCCCACTGCACCTCGCCGGAAAGCGTTATCCAACCCCCTTCGACCATGACCTTGATCTGGTCCTGCGGGAAATAAGTACTCCACAGCAACACATTCTTTGCGGAACGCGCGATGTCCACATCGTTCCGAGCGCTGGACCCGGGAAGGGTTACGTCCATCTCCACGGCAAGTGCCTTCACGCCGTTGACACGCCGCGCCGCGCGTTCAGCCTCCCACTTTTCAACGAAACTCCCCACGTGGCCGGCAAGGGTGACGACACCGTCCATCACTTCGACGCCAATCTGAGAGGCGTTGACGGAGGGCTCAAAGCCAAGCTCCGCAATGACGTCCTGCTGTAGCTGCGCATCTGTTTTCAAGGTATCAATTCCTTCATGGTAAGAGCCGCAGATGGTGTGCCTTGCGGTGCGTGCCGTCGGTACGCCAACGCACGTCCTCGTGTATGATGGGCTTGTCCGGTTCCTTCCGGCCGCCAGGATGTTTGTTGCGATGCTTGGGTTGCAGGTCGATTCACGGAATGAAAACCACCTGTTGGCCGCGCTCCCGGCCGCCGTGCAAGCTAGGGTTTTCCTGCACTTGAAGCGGGTCCCGATGCCGCTCGGCAAGGTGATCTATGAGTCCGGTGCTGCGCTGCGGCACGTCTATTTTCCGACGGACTGCATCGTTTCATTGCTGTACGTGCTCGAAAATGGCGCATCCGCGGAGATATCCGTGGTCGGCAATGATGGGCTGATTGGCATCGCGCTATTTATGGGCGGCGAAACCACCCCCAGCCGCGCGATCGTTCAGAGCGCCGGCCACGCTTACCAGCTCGCCGGTCCAATCCTCAAGGACGAATTCCACAACAACGCCGACATGCAGCAGCTGCTGCTGCGCTACACGCAGTCCTTGATCACACAAATGGCGCAAACCGCGGTCTGCAACCGCCATCATTCACTCGATCAACAGTTGTGCCGATGGCTGCTGCTGTCGCTCGATCGGCTGCGATCGAACCAGCTGACGATGACCCAGGAGTTGATTGCCAACATGCTCGGTGTGCGTCGCGAAGGCGTGACCGAAGCGGCTGGAAAGCTGCAAAGACTCGGCGCCATTCACTACCAGCGCGGCCAGATCACCGTGCTGGATCGACCCATGCTCGAGTCGCTATGCTGTGAATGCTATGCCGTGGTCAAGAAGGAGACGGATCGGCTGCTGCCGCCGCTGCGGGTGTGAGCCAACGTACAGACGGCCGCAGTGCGACATTCTCAATATGAGGGCGGCATTCGGCCCCGCAACCGCTCGCGTTTTCAGGAGATGATCCAAGAGCGAGTATCTCGATGCCGCCATCACCGGGCAGATCATGAGGACAGCACCAAGCACGCGGTGGACGACGACTTTCTGAGTCGCATCGTCGGGTCGCTCGATCACACTGGACACACGCTGATTGCCGGCCCGGGCAACTCGAAATTCGAGTTGCAGAGCTACATGGAGCGCCACAAACCGGACCTCGCTTCGCGCATATCCGCGGTGGAGACCCTGGACGATGCAAAGGACAGCGCCATTCTCACGATGGCACGGCATTTCTTCGGTATTCGGGGCCATCGGCATGCCACGACGCCGGAACCCAGCTTCCGCCACAATGACGCGCCGTCCAAATCCTGACGCCGGGTTTTCCGGGCGCCTGAGGCACTAAAGGCGCCTCGCGGCCGCGGCCCGCTCATGGTTCCAGGTCGAGCGACGGAAGCGCCAATACACGGTTTGGACGGCGGATCAGGTCAGAAATGGCGGCGGCGCTCAAGGGGCGACTGAAGTAGTAACCTTGCGCCTCGGCACATGCCATTTCCCGCAGACACAACAGTTGATCCTTCGTTTCAACCCCTTCTGCCACCACGCGCATCTGCAAGCTCTTGCCCATTTGGATGACCGCGCTGACCACCCCGGCGTCGGCGGCATCCGTGATGAGATCGCGCACGAAGGATCTGTCCACTTTCAAAGTATCGACCGGGAAGCGCCGCATGTAGCTCAAGCTCGAATACCCGGTCCCAAAGTCGTCCAGTGCGAGCGTGACGCCGAGCCGCTTCAGGGCTTGCAGAACGACGTCGGTTGACTTCGACTCCTGCATGAGGAATGTTTCGGTCAGTTCCAACTCGAGAAGAGCCGGATTGAAGCCCGTCTCCGCCAGAATTGCCTCCACTCCGGCGACGAATTCCTTCGACCGCAACTCAACCGCCGAAACATTGACGCACAGCCGGAACTCCGTCGCACTTGATTGCTGCCATGCCTTGGCATGCCGGCAGGCCTCCCGCAGCACCCATCGACCGATCGGGACGATCAATCTGGAATCCTCTGCGATGGCCATGAACTCCGATGGCGGGAGCCGCCCACGGGTCGCGTGGTGCCACCGGAGCAGAGCCTCGACGCTCGAACAACCGCCGGTGGCCAGATTCATGATCGGTTGGTAGTTCAACTCGAATTCGTTGCGCTCGATCGCGTACCGAAGGCCGGTCTCGAGCAGCTGGCGCTCGCTCGCACCCGAGTTCAACTCTCGCCGATAGAATTGATAATTGTCTCTACCCAAGCCCTTGGCTTCATACATCGCGGAATCGGCGTTCTTCAACAGGTCTACCACCTCGGTTCCGTCGCTCGGAAAAATGGCGATTCCGATGCTCGACGATATGTGAAGTTCCTGTCCGTCGATGACGAGGGGGGCCCGCAGGCTCTCCAAGACCTGGTCCGCGCACACTGCCGCATCCTCGGCATGCGCCACCTCCGACAATACGATCACGAATTCGTCCCCGCCGAGACGGCACACCGTGTCGGATGCCCGGACGCATTCGATCAGACGCCGGGCAACCGCCTGCAGCAGCCGATCGCCAACCGCATGACCCAGCGAATCGTTGATGTGTTTGAACCGGTCGAGATCCAGGTAGAGAACGGCCAGCACCGCATTGTGCCGCTTGGCGGTCCTCAATGTCTTTGCGAACAGATCGTTCATCAGCACCCTGTTCGGCAGATCCGTCAAGCTGTCGTGATGGGCGAAATGCGCCAGCCGATTCGTGAGCGATCGTGTCGTGGTGACGTCATGAAACACCATGACCGCACCGACGACGGCGCCGCCCCGATCATGAATCGGCGCGGAAGAATCCTCGATGGGAAGTTCCACGCCGTCGCGTCGAACCAGGATACATGCGCTCGGCAGCCCAATTGTGGTGTCATGAAGGGCGGCCGCCATCATCGGATTCAGCACTTTCGCGCCGGTTGCGGTATCAATGATCCGGAGCACCTCTTCGAAGGGGCGGCCGACCGCCTCGTCCGAGGGCCAGCCGGTCAGTCGTTCCGCGACGACATTGAGATACGAGACGTTGCCGCCCACATCCGTGCAAATAACCGCGTCGCCAATTGAATTGAGGGTTATCTGTGCCCGCTCCTTCTCGTTGAACAGGGCATCCGCAACATCCGCTCGATCGATGACCGCGGCCAGTGTCTTGGGCAATACGTAGTCGTCCAACCGTTCCTTCAGCAGAAAATCTTGGGCCCCATGCTGGAGTGCCGCCTCCGCCACCGCTTCGTCCCGAGCGGTACTCAATATCACGATGGGAATGGCCGGCGAGGCCGCATGGAGCCGATTCACGAACTCGGTGCCCGTCCCTTCGGGCACGGACAGATCGACGAGAATGACGGCGATGCCGTCCATCCCGGCGTTCGATTGCCGGCGCACCGCACGCAGTCGATCCAGCCCGAGAGCGCAGGTTCTCACCCACTCAATTTCATAACGCTGGTTACGCGAAAGCGCATCGCGGACCACACTGGCGCCGTGGGCATCGTCCTGAATCAATAACACCTTGAATGGCAAGGGAGCCCCTCCGCGCTGGTTCGTTGAATCCACCTACACCCGGTAGCGGAAGGGGCGTCTGTCCGTTATTGCTTAAACTCAAACGCATCGAGAAGAAACCCTATTAGAGCATGAAGAGATTCCCTCATTCTGTACGCTGGCGCACCCCTGATATGCGGCAGCAAGGGAACCGTATTGATATCTCCGATCTTAAGCGCGGCAGCGCACCGACGACTCCCTGCGCGTTACGTACTATGGGCCTAATTACGGTGACTTGGGACCCTGCAAAGGATTGGGACAATGAAAATTGAGTCACACATGGTTCGTTCCGCGCCGCCGTATCCCTCGCTTCCATCGACCTATGACGACTTTCTGTATGCGCCTGTCGGCGAGGATAGGAATGGCGCCTGCCTTACCGTTCTTTCCATGCTCGCGCGCCGGAATGTGGACCCCTGGGAGGAAGCGGCCGATTTGAGCCGGCTGCCTCGGGATAGTGCGAGGCAAAAATTGGTCTCGATGATCACGGCATCATCTGACCAGCCTTCAGCAACCGCCGAACTGAGGGCGGTTGCCGATCGTGTGGTCGCTCTATTGCCGGGCCGCAGCTCCTCGGCTGTCGGATCGCGCGACGTGTCCCTGGGTGCACCGCCGCTGGGTCAGCCCCCCGCCCGTTCCGGATGGTTGCTTATCGCGATCTACATTGGCCTGGTGTTCTTCGGCCAATGGATAGCGGCCAGTGCCTACGAACGATCGCGGGTGGACCGCGCTTCTACGGCATCGGTTCCGCCGAATGGAGAGACACTTCCATCAACGACGGTGAAAAGCCGACCGATCGAGACCCTTCAATAGACCGCAATGGAGGTCCTCGACGAGGATGAGAACGTCCCCGCAATTCCGCCGATGTCTGATACCGCACAGACCAAATTCCCCGGATGGCGTAAAAGGCTCACCATGAACTCGAACAGCACTATCGTCGACGTCTTTAGAAGCCGGCGCCGTGATTTATTCAAGCGCCCGCGGATGGAGGATGAGCCACGATTTGACCTCACCGCGCGCGCCGTGGGCAGCAATAGCAATGCAGTAGGCTCAGAAACGACTCGCAATTGGATGCGCCAAGACCCGGCTCGTGTAAGAAGGCAGACTGTTTGATCGAGGAGGCGAGGCCGAGGGCGAATTGGTGCATCGCTGTGTGTCAGCGAACGGACGCACCCAAGTCGATGACGTATTGTAGCTCGCGATCAGCAACGGAATAATTCTTAGGAGATCTGACAATGCTACGCAGCGTAATGAGTTTGGAGGGGTTTTCAATCGGCGCCACCGACGGAACAGTCGGCAAGGTAAAGGATTTCTATTTCGACGACGAAGCGTGGGTGATCCGCTACGCGGTCGTCAACACGACATGGCTCGGCCGTGAAGTGTTGCTTTCGCCTTACTCGATGGGTCGGGTGGACTGGGCAGCAAAGACAATCCCCGTCACGATTACCAAGGAACAAGTCAAGAACAGTCCGGGCATAGACACCGACAAGCCGGTATCGCGACAATACGAAAGCAGCTACCTCGGTTACTACGGTTATCCGTATTATTGGGGCGGAATCGGGCTTTGGGGCGGAGGCGACTATCCCGGCACGATCCCGGCCGACATGACGCCCAGTGGTTTTCGTGGCTACCTGCGAGCACCGTCGGCTGGCCGAGACGAGGACGCTCACCTTCGCAGTTGCAACGCCGTCAAGGGTTATCACATTCATGCCCGCGACGGTGAGATTGGTCATGTGAAGGGCTTTTTGGTCGACGATTACCTGTGGGCCGTTCGCTATCTGATCGTTAACACCAGCAATTGGTGGGTCGGACACGAAGTTCTGATCTCTCCTGAATGGATCCAGGACGTCAGCTGGTCGGACTCGAAGGTCTCGATCGATCTCGATCGCCAAACGATCAAAAACTCTCCGGAATATGATGAACACGCGCTTCTCGATCGGGACGCGGAGCTCCGGATTTACAAGCACTACGGCCGCGACGGCTATTGGCAGGACCAGCGACAGCGCGCAGTCGCCTAGCCCGGAGGGATGGGATGGCCGCAGGTCGCAGAAGCGACGCCGGCCATCCCCACTGGTTCAATTGAGGGACACCGCCATGCGTGCCAACACTCGGTCAATTGCGTCGCTTCTCCAGCTGCTTCTCATCTTGGGTAGCGCTTCGGCTCTCGGCGGTGACGGCATGACCATTACCATCAACAACAACACGACAAGCGATCTTCTCGTAACTATATACGACATGAACACCCTTCCTGCCCAAAAGCTGCTTTCGAGCGAAAGCGTCAACGGCTTTGCATCGATCACAGTGGCGATAGATCCCGATGCCTCGGGACGGGGCCATTTGTCGTGGAGCGCGACTACTGTTGGACGGGATATGCGCAAGTGTGGCCATCGCGACATGCCTGGGCTGAGCGACGGTGACACGGTGCATGTATTTGCCAATGACGAGTGTGCGGCAAAATGACGCCGCCGAGCGGGGGTTTTCCGACCCTGGTCTTCGACATGCCCGCCTTCTTATCTGGGTCCCTTGGGAAAGAAGCGTGCGAGAAACACGGTTTTGTCGCCATGACGCTTGAAAAGCCGCTCGGGCCATTCGAACCGCGCCTGCGTCAGATGCAGCCAATGAATTCTTTCCAGGCGTTCGTGACCCAAGCGCCGGCCCAGCCAAAATGCGCAGATACCTCCCAAGAAGGCTGCCAATGTCCCGGCTAACATGGGTTCCCAGAGAGAGCCTGCGGTCCTTGCCCATACGAATCCGGCACCGGAGAGCATGACCTTCCCGGGGAATGGGGCGCCGATATTGCTGAGGAATACCATGAGAAACACCAGCGCAAAACCGTAATGGGGCAACTGGGGCAGCAAACGATCAAGCCAATTGAGCAGGTTCACGGCTCATTCTGACACCGCTGATGAGAGATCGGCTCGATATCGAGCGGCGGAGGCCAGCTCCGCCGCCTTCGCCGCGCCTTATTCCACTTCGACCCGGGGTCGCGGGTCTCCAAGACTGGGTGCGGTATCAGCGCCCCAGAGCTGGCGCTCCCGAATCCAGGGCAACGGGTGCGCCGGTTGCGGGCCGTCGAACTCGCGGGCCAGCCGGTGGCCCTCCCACATTGCCTGACCCACCTGCATGGGGGCCTTGCAGTCGCCGATGCGAAATACGGCCTGAATCTCATTCGCCTTCCACTCCGCGCGTCGTGCCTTGAGTTCACGATACAACGCGTCGTCGGATGTGCGGGAAGTGACGAGAACGACCGCGTCGACTTCCAGATCGAAGTCCCCCCCGTTGTCCCGCCGGGGCACTTCCCCGGTCCCCGGTCCGGTGAGATCGTGGCTGAACTTGTAGAGATAGCTCAAGGTTGCTTTTCCCGGCTGAATGGCGGACAACCAGTGATTGCGATAGGTTCGAATCTTTTTCTCGAACATCATCCGCTTGTTGTTCGGCGCTTCGAGCGTGAACACACCGTATTCTGCAATCTCGGATGCGTCACAAACGTAGGTGACTTCCCTGCCCTGATCGGCAAACATCTCGGCGAGCGAGATGCCTACGAAATGCCCTTCGGCATCCAGCACCAGCACGCGCCTACCCGGGAGCGGCTTTCCCGCCATGATTTGTTCCGGCGTCAGGCAGTGCGGCAGAGAGGTGTCGGCTCCGATTATGGAACCACAACCAGGGCCGACCCCGTCGCCCCTCCAATGCGACCCCGTGGCGACCACGACGCGATCGGCGCCGTAGTTCAGGACGTCGTCCGCGGTCATTCGGCCGACGCCCAGGTGTACTTCGACATTCTTGAGTTTGCCGAGTTGGGTCTGCCGGTAGGTGACGACGCGGCCCCACTCGCTCAAGCGCGGCAGGCGCGAGACCCATTTCCAGTGACCGCCGAGTTCCTTCTCCGCATCGCGAAGATGTACCGTGTAACCCCGCTCCCCGAGAACGCGAGCACACTCCATGCCCGACGGGCCTCCGCCAACGACCAGTACGGACCACGTGTTCCTGGTCTTCTGGAACTTCTCCGGGTGCCACCCGCGCCGGTATTCCTCCCCCAATGTCTGGTTTTGGGTGCACATGATCTGCCCAACCTGATTGAATTTCGAGACGCAGATGTTGCAGCCGATGCACTCGCGAATGTCCTCCAGTCGGCCGCTCTGGATCTTGTTCGGCAGAAACGGATCGGCAATCGACGGACGAGCGGCTCCGATGAAGTCGACTGTTTTGGAATTCACCAAGGCGACCATGTCGTCCGGGCTCGTAAAGCGGCCGTTCCCGACCACCGGGATATCGGGACCGAGGACGGCTTTTCCCTGCTTGATGAACGGAGTGACCCAACCGGACTTGCGAAAGCGTGACGCGCCGGCGTCTTCGCCCCACTCGGCGTAGTTGCCGATCTTGAGCGAGACGAGATCGACGACCCCCTCTTTGCGCAGCAGTTCCAGCACCCGCAGACCATCCTCGCCGGACTCCACGCCATCCGCACCATGCAGCGTGTCCATTTCGAAGCGGGTCGTGATGGCGCATCGATCGCCGAGCGCACGCTTGAGCGCCGACAGCACCTCGAGGTAGAACCGTGACCGATTCTCGAAAGATCCGCCGTACTTGTCGGTTCTCTTGTTGTACCGCGGCTCCAAGAACTGAATGGGTACGGTGTCGTCGCCCGCGGGGACCTCGAGAAGATCGAACCCGGCTTGCTCCGCACGCCGGCCGGCTTCGACGTACATGTTGATGACGGCCTTGATGTCATCCTCGTCCATCTCGTATCCGTACACCGTGCGGGTCGCAAACATGTCGGATTGGAACTGCGAAGGCGAGCGGCCGATTTCACGAGATTCCAAGCAGGGAGCGTGGCCGCCGCTGTACCAGAGTTGCACGCCGGCAAGGCTCTTGTGCTTATGGGCTTCGTCGCACAGGTGGGCGAGATTGCGCACATCGCCTTCGTCCCAAATGCGCGCGGAGGTGTACGGGTATTCATCCGCTTCAGGATGGATCGAACAATACTCCGTGAACACCACGCCCCAGCCGCCTTCCGCCTTGGTCCCGCGCAAGGCGGCATTCGCACCGGGACGCTCGGATCCGGGACCTGCACAGTGCGCGGTCTGGAAAAAGCGATTGCGCGCAGTTCTCGACCCAATCTTCACGCTGTCAAAGAGGATGTCGTATTTGGAATCTCGCGCCATTGCCGGTTCGCTCCTGATGGTTTGCGGTCTCACTCACCGCCTGGTGTACTTTGTTCAAACTGCAGAAGGTCGGCTCTTTCGCACGATGGTGGCGATATCGACACCCAGCAGTTCCGCCGCCTTGCGCTTGCTGCCCGTGCGGCGAATGGCATCCTGAACCACGTGGGACTCGAAGCGCCGCACCACATCCTTGAGTTGACGCCGATCCCCGACCTCGGGCTCGCCGGCGGGCGGCAACGGTCGGGCATCGAGTTCGCCGGCGTTCTGGCTGCCATAGAGCGCCTCTTGGACGTCGCCGACGGCGACCACCCGATCGCAGACTACGGCAAGGTGCTCCACAAGATTTTGCAGTTCACGGACATTGCCAGGATAGTCGTGCGCGAGCAGTCGGCGCCGGGAAGGCGGGTCAAAGCGCAGCGCCGCGGGACGGCGTCGATTGATTCGCGTTACGAATCGATCGATCAATCGATTGACCACGTCGGGGCATTCCCTCAGGGGCGGAAGCGTCAGCTGCACCACGCTCAATCGATAAAACAGGTCCCGGCGGAATGTCCCGGCGGCGACCATCGCCTTGAGATCGCGATTGGTTGCTGCGATGATTTGCACACGCAGTCTTTTTGCGTGGGTCGAACCCACTCGATGGATGGCGCTGTCTTCGAGAAACTGCAGCATTTTGCTTTGCGAAGACAACGGTATCTCACCCACCTCGTCGAGAAAGAGGATGCCCCCGTCGGCCGCCTCCACCAGGCCCCTCTTCCCCTTTGCCAATGCACCGGTAAACGAACCCCTCTCGTACCCGAACATTTCGGACTCGAAGAGGGTCTCCGGGATACTCCCGCAGTTCACATGGATGAACGGGCGAGAAGCCGGACCGGACCGGCGGTGCAGGAGGCGCGCGAATGCGGTTTTTCCGACGCCTGATTCACCCAGCAATAGTAGACGGCTTCCGAGCGCCGCGGCCTTCAAGGCCTGGTCCACCTGCAGCGACGTCTGCTCGCAAAGCACCATGCCCTCGTCGCCATCCCCCATGGGGCCGGCATCCATCTCCCCGCCGAACGGGTTCACGTGCGCCTCCGCCTGCAGTTTGGCCAGCTGCTCGATGTCGCGAAAAATGATCAGAAAACAGGTAACTTCCCCGTTCCAATCGCGAACACAACGGGTGTTCACCATATACGATTGCCGGTTGCGGGCCGGAATGACCTGATTGACCTTCGCACCGTCGGAAAACGCGTCCAATAACATCTCGCAGTCGAGCGCCGACCGCTTGACGAGTTGAGTCAGCGGCTGCCCGACCGCCTCTACTCGCAGTAGTTCATTGATGCTTTCGGCTGCCGAGTTGAGGTACCGGACAAAGCCGGTCTTGTCGACCAAAACGATGCCGTCGGGAAGGAGGTCGACGAGTTGCTGCCACCGCGCGTCCGCCAACAGGTGATCGAGATTCAACGCGTCCGGAGCGCCGGATTCCCCAATGCCAGGAGCGGCGAATTTCATCGGGGCAGAGCCGCTTGTCTGGCGCGGCGGCGGCGCGGCACGTTCGGCGTCGTGACGATGTCGTTTGCTGGCGTGGCCGGGCGAATGCACAAGACATAGCGGCTTAGCTCATCGTCCGAAATGGGGGCCATTCGCACGTCGCATGACACACTCGTACCGTCCGCCTTATTGACATCCGTGGTCCAGCGGCGTTCGGCGCGGGCGAACCACCGGTGGTCGTCCTCGGTGTTCGAGTCCACATTGATGATGGCACAGGCGCTCTTGCCGAGAACATTGTCGGTGCGCCAGCCAAATGAGGACTCGAATGCCGGGTTGACCGCCAGAACTTGCTGGGATTTGTTGATGACCAGGACCGCATCCGGAATGGCCGAGAGCACCTCGCGCACTTCGCGCTCTCGCTGCGCCAATCGATTGTGGGCCACGCGAAACTCGGTCATGTCCCTGACGGTGCCCCACATCCGACGCATCTTCCCGTCCTCAATGTGACATCGAACGCTGTTTTCGACATAGGCGACGGTGCCGTCGTGTCGGACATCGACGCTGGGTGCCGAGTCGATGTGAAACCTCGAGTCGATGAGCTGACGAACGAACGCCTCATTGGTCGGATTGCGGCGGAAGTAACGTGATACGCGCTGCTGATTCAAATCCAGTCCCGCCGGCAGGTTGTAGATCTCGGCCATGGCGCGGTTGCACATGTTCCAGTGACATTCGTTTTCGAATACCTGCCGTAGGATTTCCTGCTCGCCGATGGAGAGATCCACGGCTTCAGTGTACTCGATGCACCACATGGCCTCGGTCGATGCATCCGTGAACCCATTGAGCATCTCGGTCGCGTGCTCGAGCCGCGACAGATGCAGGAAGTTCTCGGTATCGTCGAACCCGGTCAGGCGGATCACGCGGGAACCGCCGTCCTGCCAGGTGTTCATGTGCGCGACAATCCGCACGATCCGGCGCCCGGTGGCCGTCAGTTGCAGACGGACGGTGCAGCACCCTTTATCGGCGGCGAGTTTGCGCCCCTGGTCGAGGAGCGGCCCGACGCTCCCCCGATCCACCAGGTCCCAAAGCGTGAGATCCTCCAGGGTCTCGATCGGCAGGTCCAGGGCCGAGGCCAATGCCTGGTTGCAGGAGACGATAGCGCCCGTGAAATCCACGACTAGGCAAAACAATCCGTCATCGGCCAGGTCCGTCGCAGCATCAATCACGAAAACCTCGATGAATCTCCAGCCTTCCCCGGACGCACCCCGGCTGCTGCAAGATCCCGGCCAACGCCATCGGTCACTGGAAAATCCATCTAAATCCGCTAGTTACGGAGCGTTTGGCCCGGTGAGGCCGCCGCCATCGATGCATTATTGCATCACCGATGCCAAAGTGCATCAAGTGCCGCAACGCTACTGCAGCGGTCAACACGGCTTCGGCCATTGATTCTTCGTACCAGCCGTGAACCTGGTTCCATGCGTTACATCTCGAGAGGTGTGCGACAGCGAACAGACGCGAATGCCGAGCTTGCAGCACTGTGCCGCCCTGATATGAGCACATTATTCGATCCCATTCGATTCGGAAGCCTGACGGCCCGGAATCGCATCGTGATGGCGCCATTGACCCGTAATCGTGCCGGACCTGGACAAGTAGCCACCGATCTGATGGCGCTCTACTATGAACAGCGCTCGTCGGCGGGTCTCATCGTCTCTGAAGCGACACAGATTGCTCCCGAAGCGCAGGGCTACCTCGACACACCAGGCATATATAGTTCCGCTCAACTCCGCGCATGGCGCTCAATAACCTCGGCGGTCCACGCAAAAGGGGGGTCGATCATCGCGCAATTGTGGCACGTCGGTCGCATCTCCCACGTGTCTCTGCAACCGCACGGTCAGGCTCCGGTGTCGAGCACTGGACGACGCGCGGATGCGAAAACCTTCACGACCAAAGGGTTCGAAGATGTGTCGCAACCGCGGGCCCTGCGATTGGATGAACTCCCGGGGATCGTCGGCCAGTTTCGGCAAGCGGCGCGCAATGCCATCGACTCCGGATTCGACGGAGTGGAGGTCCATGGCGCCAACGGGTACCTGCTGGAGCAGTTTCTTCGTGACAGCATCAACGATCGGACCGACGCCTACGGAGGTTCGCAGGAGAATCGAATTCGGTTGCCGATGGAAATAATGACCGCCATTACCGAGGAAATCGGCGCGGGCCGTACCGGACTTCGTCTTTCCCCGGTGAGCCCCGTGAACGACGCCAAACAAGATAGCGACGCTCAAGGGCTGTTCAACCATTTCATGAATCGATTGAATCCGCTCCACCTGGCGTTCATCCACGTTATCGAAGGCGCTACGGGTGCTGCGCGCGATCTCATGTCTTTCGATTTTGCGGCGCTGAAAAGCCTCTTCAAACGCAACGACGCCCAAGGCGCATGGATCGTCAATAATGGGTATACACGATCGATGGCGATCTCCGCCGTGGCCAGTGACGCCGCCGACATGGTGGCCTTCGGTCGACCGTTCATCAGCAATCCGGATCTCGTGAACCGTCTGCGCTTCGACGAGCCGCTGGCGGCGCTGGACGCGACGACGCTCTATGGCGGAGGCGCGGCCGGGTACACCGACTATCCTGTTTTTGATGGGTCGGACTTCGGCCCGAATGCCGGTGGCAACCCGCGAGAGCGAGTCGAATCCGCCGTATGACGGTCAAGGCTTACCTGGTTGGGAGCGGCATCGGTTCATTGGCTGCCGCCGCATTCATGATTCGCGACGGCGCGATTCCCGGGCGAAACATCCTCATCTTCGAGGGCGGCCACGCGCTCGGTGGAAGCCTGGACGCCGCGGGGGACTCCGCAAGAGGCTACTCCCTGCGCGGCGGACGAATGTTTACGAGCGACAACTACGAGTGTACTTGGGACCTATTCAAGACGATTCCGTCGCTGCACAACAAGGGGAAATCGGTATACCAGGAAACGGTGGAATTCAACGAGGTAAACAGGTCCCATTCGCGCGCCCGTCTCGTCAGCCGCGAGCGCTCGATAATACCGGTTGAGTCCATGGGCTTTTCGATGCGAGACCGCGGGGAATTGCTCAAGCTTGTGCGCGCAACCGAGGCGTCGTTGGGAAAATCCCGAATCACCGATTGGTTGGCGCCGGCGTTTTTCGACACCAACTTCTGGTTCATGTGGTCGACGACCTTCGCCTTTCAACCGTGGCACAGCGCCGTCGAATTCAGACGCTACTTGCACCGCTTCATGCTCGAATTTTCACGAATCGACACGCTTGCTGGCGTCAAGCGCACGATTTACAACCAATACGATTCTCTGGTGCTGCCTCTGAAGGCATGGCTGGACGGTCACGGCGTGGAGTTCCGGATGGATTGCCACGTGACCAACCTCGAACATGAGTACGTGGACGGGAAATTCGTCGTCCGGGCCATTGAGTCCCTGCGGTCCGGGAAAAGCGAAAAATTGCCGATCGGCGACGCCGACCTGGTTTTTGTGCAGAACGGCTCGATGACCGATTCGTCTAGCATCGGCTCGATGACTACCGCGCCGGCCGAGTTGAAGCGAAAATCGAGCGGCGGATGGGCGCTCTGGGAGAAGCTGGCGAAGGACGATCCCCAGTTCGGCGATCCCGGCGCCTTCAACAGTTGTGTCGCGCAGACATGGTGGGGTTCGTTCACGGTAACCCTGCAGCACACGGCGTTTTTCGATGCGATGTCGGATTTCTCCGGGAACGACGCCGGTACCGGCGGCCTTGTGACATTCAAGGATTCCCACTGGCTGCTCTCGGTCGTGCTGGCGCATCAGCCGCATTTCCTGAATCAAACTCCGGGAACACAGGTCTTCTGGGGGTACTCCCTGTTCGGCGATCGGATCGGCAATTTCGTGGCCAAGCCGATGGCGGAATGCAATGGCGCGGAGATCCTCCGGGAACTGTGCGGCCATCTGCGCTTCGACCTCGACATAATGACGTCCGCGACGTGCATCCCGTGCCGAATGCCCTACATCACGAGCCAATTCATGCCGCGACTGCATGGCGATCGACCCTTGCCGGTGCCGCCCAATTCGAAGAATCTGGCTTTTATCAGCCAGTTCGTCGAAATACCGGATGACACCGTGTTCACGGTGGAGTACTCCGTGCGCGCGGCCCAAATGGCCGTTTATGAGTTGTTGCATCTGGACAAGACCGTTCCGCCGGTGACGCCGCACGACAGGTCGCTGCGCACGGATTTCGACGCGCTACTCAAATCGTTCAAGTAGCCTTGGCCGTATCCGCTAGCCCCAGGGAGTATCGGCGCCCGAGCGCAAGCAACGCATCGGCGGTGGGATGATCGAGATCCACCACCGCAACGACATGCGATGCAATATTGGGTCTTGCATGGTCGAGGAACGCCTTGAATGCTGACTTGGCGTTTCCCGGTCCCGTAATGACGGTGCCCCCAGGATGGTCAAGGGCGCTAATAATGCGTTCAAAGAACTCGGTATCCTCCGGCGGATTGCCGCCTGCCTCCCAGCCTGTCCGGCGGTGATGCAACCGCTGCAGCGAGGTGTGAGAATGGATATCGGCTTCGGACTTCTCAGCCCCATCAAACCGAAAAACCTTGGCCTCGCTGTGGTCGAGCCAGACGACTGCATGATACCCATCGCTCACATGAAAACTCCTTCACCAAAGTGGGCACTGTGCCGGGCCATGGCTGACTTGACTGTACGCTGAACCACAGAGGCGAGCGTTAACGTACGCCAAGGGCCGCCGACCGGCCCTGCGGCGGATACCTGGCGCTTAGGGCGAACTTTTCCATGGGCTGAGCTGCTGACTGCCTGTATGGCGCTGGGCGCCAGGCGGCGGATGGTCGCTGCAAACCCGCCCCCCCGGGCGAAAATTCTCCGGCCCGCCGGCGGCCGTTTCGAGGGACAATATCGCCTGGAAAGCCCATGAATCTGCCGACGCCAACGAACAATCCCTCGGAAAAGGACCGCCTTCCGGCGCGCATCGTCGGACTGGGCGCCTCCGCGGGCGGTCTTGAGCCGCTGGAACAGTTCCTCGCGCATGTGCCGGTACCCAGCGGGCTTGCATATATTGTCGTGCAGCATCTGGACCCGACGCACAAGGCGATGTTGACCGAACTGCTGCAACGGGCGACGCCCATGCCCGTCCGCGAGGTGGTGAGGTCCTTGCGGGTGGAACCCGACTCCGTCTACGTGATTTCTCCCAACACCGAACTCACCGTGAAGGGCGGACTCCTGCGGCTGGCCGAGCCAAGCGAGCCGCGCGGCATGCGCCTGCCCATCGACGTGCTCTTTTGCTCCCTCGCCGGGGATCAGGGAGCCCGCGCCATCGGGGTCGTCTTATCCGGCATGGGGTCGGACGGAACGCTCGGTCTGCAGGCGATCAAGACGCAAGGCGGCTTGACCCTTGCGCAGGAGCCCGCCTCGGCACAGTTTGATTCCATGCCGAAGAGCGCCATCGCGGCCGGAGCGGCCGATGTGGTTGGGCTCGCCTACGATCTGCCGGAACGCATTCTGCACATCATAGGCGCGCAACCTGACGCAGCCGCGCCCGCGCACGGCGCCGAGGACGCCGCGGCCGGAGCGTTGGAATCCATCCTCGATTTGCTGCGCGCGCGCAGCAAGCACGATCTGACGATGTATAAGCCGAGCACGCTGCGGCGTCGCATCGAGCGGCGCATGGCCATACACGGCGTCAAGAGGATGGAGGACTACGCGGCCTTCTTGCTCGCAAATCCCGCGGAACTCGATCTCCTCTTCAAGGAGATGCTGATCGGGGTGACGAATTTCTTCCGGGATCCGGACGTTTGGGAAGAACTCAATTCCGTCGTGCTCCCGGAGCTGTTCGCTCGCGCCGGGCCCGGCAGGCGGTTTCGTGCCTGGGTTGCCGGGTGCTCCACGGGTGAGGAGGCCTTCTCACTCGCGATGGCCTTCACGGAGACCCGAGAGCGGCTGGCGGGGCCGGCCTCATCCACGTTGCAGATCTTTGCCACGGATCTCAATGCGGACGCCATTGCGTTGGCCCGGCGAGGACGCTACCCCGCCTCGATATCCGCGGATGTCTCGGCGGAGCGTCTGGCCCGCTTTTTTCGCACGCAGGGCGCCGGCTACCTGATTGACCCGCGTATTCGCGACATGGTGCTGTTCGCCCAGCACGATTTGATCATGGACCCTCCGTTCACCCGGCTCGATCTGCTCTTCTGTCGCAATGTTCTGATTTACTTCAACGCCACGCTCCAAAAACGCCTCCTCCCTCTATTCCACTACAGTCTCCTCCCCGGCGGCGTTCTGATGCTCGGCGCATCGGAGACCGTGGGAGCGGCGCAGAATCTCTTTCCGCCTCTGTCGTCGAAATCGAGACTTTACCGGCGCAGCCCCGATGCGGCTGCGTTTGGTGCCGTGGATTTCCCTGTCTATCGACGATTTTCAGTGCGCACGCCCGCGCCGGAGTTGCCCATGTCACTGCAGTCACCCCCTACCGCGAACGTGCAGGCGCTGGCAGATCATCTGCTGCTGCAGAAATTCTCCCCTACGGCAGTCCTGGTGAACGAACTCGGGGACATCCTCTACATTAGCGGACACACGGGACAATATCTCGAACCGGCGGCCGGCAAGGCGAACTGGAATATCCATGTCATGGCACGGCCCGCCATACGAACACAGCTCGCCGTCGCGCTGCGGCGGGCCGTCAAAGAGCGCACGACGGTCGAGTTGCACGGCCTTCGCATGGACGGCAATGCGACACACCAACTCGAAATAACCGTCGAGCCCATCGACGAGCCGAAGGCGCTCGAGGGCATGGTGATTGTCGTATTTCGCGAGGTCGCGGCTCCGCTCGCCGAGAGGTCGCGGAGCAAAAAGCATCGCGGCGCGATCGACCCTGCAATCGCCGCCGATCTCCTGCGTTCTCAGGAGGAACTCAAGGCGCTGCGCGAGGCGGTGCGCGCCTCGGAGGAGGAACGGCAGGCGGCCATCGAGGAGCTGCAATCGACGAACGAGGAGTTGCAGTCGGCGAACGAGGAACTCACGACTTCGAAGGAGGAGGCCCAGTCGATGAACGAGGAATTGCAGACGATCAACGTCGAACTGCAATCCAAGCTCGACGACCTTGCGCTCGCCCAGAGCGACATGCAGAATCTGCTCAACAGCACGGACATCGCCACGCTCTTTCTGGACAAGGATCTCAACGTGCGACGCTTCACCGAGCAGATCAAGCGGATCATCAATCTGCGGGATGCCGATATCGGGCGCCCACTCAGTGATCTCACCACGACGTTGAATTATCCCACACTCGACGCCGATGCGAAGGATACCTTGCGCACCCTCGCATTCAGCGAAAAGGAGATCTCGACGAGCGATGACCATTGGTTCAAGGTACGCATCATGCCGTACCGCACGGTAGCCAACGTCATTCAGGGCGCCGTTATCACCTTCGTCGACATCACCGCAGCCAAGCAGTTGGAGTCCCGACTCCGCAAGGCATAACGGAGTAGACTGGGAGGCCATGGAAACCTGCCGGCATTACACGATCAACGAGGTGGCATGATGACGACGACTTCTCACAACCCGAACGGCAAGACCGGTCTTCGTTCCCGGGCGACCGAGCACTTGAAAGGTCCCGGCGCGAAAACGGACCCGTCGGTTGCCCTCGGTGTGCTCTACGATCTGGCCTCCTCGCCGTCGACTGCTCCCGACGCGCTCGCCTTGCTCCATGAACTGCAGGTCCATCAAGTGGAAGTGGACCTCCAAGACGAGGAGTTGCGCCGCTCGCGCGTTGAGCTCGAGACCTCGCTCTATCGACAGGTTCAACTCTATGACTGCGCCCCGATTGGCCAGTTCACGGTGGACAGCAACGCAGTGCTGCGCGAACTGAATCAAACCGGGGCGACCCTGCTTGGATTTGAGCGCGATTTCCTGCGTGGCCGTTCGCTGGAAAGTTTCCTGACCACGGATGGCGTATCGACACTGCGAGCGATGCTCGCGCGCGTTGCGGAGGGCGCCTCTACTGAATTCGCCGACCTGGGCCTGCGGTCGACGCCGGACGCGGAGACCCGCTGCATGCACGCCTCGGCCTGCCTGGATCTGGCAGGCGGAGGATACCTGATCGGATTGATGGGGGTCAGTGGGACGAAGGCGACGCCGGGTGGCTGATGGCTGAAATCCACGATCCCACCAAGAATCGCCTTATCGGAGGCCTGCCCGCCGACGCGCTGGGGCGGCTGTCACCGTATCTCGAGTTCGTCGACATGCCGCTGGGCGACGTCCTTTATGAGCCAGGCGATGTGCTGCGCCATGTTTACTTTCCGGTTGATTGCATCGTTTCGCTTCTTTATGTGCTTGCGGACGGCTCCTCCGCGGAGATTGCGATCGTGGGTAACGAAGGGCTGATCGGCATTGCGCTTTTCATGGGCGGCGAAACGACCCCCAACCGCGCGATCGTGCAAAGCGCGGGCGGCGCCTATCGTCTGCTGGGTCAACGGATCAAGGACGAGTTTCATCGCAACGACACGCTCCATGATCTGCTTCTGCGCTACACACAGGCTCTGATCACCCAGATGGCGCAGACTGCCGTCTGCAACCGTCATCACTCAGTGGACCAGCAGCTCTGCCGCTGGCTATTGATGTCGCTCGATCGCCTATCGTCAAACCAGTTGAACATGACCCAAGAACTGATCGCCAACATGCTGGGCGTGCGGCGCGAGGGCGTCACCGAGGCCGCGGGGAAGCTTCAGCGGCTCGGCGTCATCCACTACCAGCGTGGCCACATCACGGTCCTTGACCGCCCGAGGCTGCAGGCTCTCTGCTGTGAATGCTATGCCGTCGTGAAAAAGGAAACGGATCGCCTGATGCGCTGATTCGGATGCCGGCCGCACTGATCCGATGACGCCGGATCCCGCCAGGTTCCCTCTGCGGTCAGCGTTCCATCACCGGCGTTCCAGCTCCCCGGTCGAGGGATCCAGTGTGTAGGCCATCGATGTGGCCCCCTGCGTCCCGCGCCCCAGGCCACTGGCGGACGCTGGCACCAGCAGAAACTCCCAGACGACATCGCCGGACCTGGCGTCGAGCCCGTACATGCGTCCATTGACGCCGGCGGCGTCGCCATGCGGATTTCCGGTGAATACGAGGCCGCCACGGATGACGGGCAGGGCCGGGATCCGCTCGCCGCGCGGTTGGCCAATCGCCCTGGCCCAGACTTTCCTGCCGGTCAGGAATTCATAGGCAATCACTTGTCCGTCGTCGCTCACGAGGAACAACAGGCCGTCCAGGTATGCGGCCTCTTGCCACGGGACATTTTGGTTCGCGAGTCCGTAGGTTACCGCGAGCCCGAATTTTTCATGGATGCGCCAGTTCTCGCGGCAGGACGCCGGATCGATGGAGAAGATATCGTGGCGGGTTGCGCCAATCAGCGCGTTGCGGATCCCCGACGGTGCGGTATCGACACGGATGTATTTCTCGCCGGCTTCGGCACATCGCATCCTCGGCCGGCGGATTCCAGCCGAGCCGGGCGGCCCCGAATCGGTACGCCGCCCGGGTGCCGGCATCAGATCGTCCTGCGATGGCGCGCTCACTGCCAAGGTGGCGTCCACCGCGAGCGCGATCAGCAGGCCGGCCAAGAGCGGAATTTTCGGTGCCATGGGTGCCCTGATACAGCGGTACCGGAGCGCCTTGGCAGCGCGCTACTTCTTGGGGTCTTTGAAGCCTTCCTTGAGGTCACCCAGCTTCGATTGAACCTTACCGAGATCCTTTTGAATATTGCCCTTGGCTTCGAGCGTCTCGTTACCTATGGCCTTTCCCGTGGCTTCCTTCACAGCTCCCTTCGCCTCTTCGACGCGGCCCTTAACTTGGTCTTTGTTGATGGTCATGACTTGGTCCTTATAATGGGGTGTCGGCAAGCGGCCGGCGCGCTCAACCACGACCGCGGACGCTTGACACCGCAACCATGGTCAATCGATTATCAATGCGGCGATAGCGTAGGATCGTTTTTCGTCTCGATCTGTGCGGCGTCCCACACAGCACGGCTTTATCGCCCTTGCGAAAATGCCAGGAGTGGCCGGATACCCATTAGAAGGCGCGGTTGCGTCGTCGCCGTAATCCAATCACTGATTCGCCTAAGTAGATCCCACCACGGCTATGTTCGGAGCCGCACAAACAAGGGAATCGCCTTCGTGATCAAATATCACGTCGGCATTATTGACGAAGGGGATCCCACGCAGGTCGGCGGAGGGTTACTCGAACTCGTCCGTACCACATTGAACTCGAACAATTTCTCCGGAGAACGATTATGCATATGAAAACATTAACGGCCGCCCTCGCCCTGGCGGCTGTCAGCCTTTTCGCAAGCGCGACCACCTTGGCTCATACCAAAGCCGAGATTGACCATAGCGCGGATCGGGCCCTGACGCGCTTCTATGCGCTCAACGCCAACCACCGGGGCCTCATTGGCAAAGCGGCCGGCGTATTGATCTTTGGGCACGTCACCAAGGGCGGCGTTGGCGTCGGCGGCGAGTTTGGCGAGGGGGTCCTTCGGGTCCAGGGCCATACGGTTGATTACTACAGCGTTGCATCTGCCTCGGTTGGGCTCACACTGGGCGTGGCATCGCACCGAGAAATAATCCTCTTTATGACTCAGGACGCGCTCGATCATTTCACCAAGAGCGAAGGATGGTCTGCCGGCGGCGACTCGGCCATCGCCGTGGTATCAAAGGGTGCGGGTGGTCAATACGACGCCACCACTCTGGGAAAACCCATCCTCGGCTTTGTCTTCGGTGAAAAGGGTCTGATCGGCGATTTGTCGCTCGAAGGCACGAAAGTCACGAAGATCAAGACCACGGATTGAGGAATATCCATTGGGGCGCCGCCTGGCGCCCCAATGGAGTGGGATGCCGCGTGAATTGCGATAACGGGAGGTTGAAATGGGTACAATTTTGATCATTGTCCTGCTCGTCCTGTTGTTCGGCGGCGGCGGTGGCTATTACGGGTACCGACGGTATGGTGGGCCGGGCTTGGGCGGCGCCCTGGGTTTGGTATTGATCATTATTTTCGTACTCTGGTTGCTCGGCGGCCTGCGTTTCAGTGGTCCGTGATTGGGGCCGCGGAACCAAGGTGACAAGTGCACCGGCCGTTTGAGCCATGTCGCGCTGGGCACTAATGAGGTCCGGTTCCAGCGGCTGTTGCTCGGGCGAGATGCAGGCCCACGGCATCCGGTGGGCGGCCTGCTGCCCGGCCGACGAGAATTACTGCTTATCGATCAGTCGCGAATACGGCAGATCAAGAATCTCCAGCGGCCTGTCGGTTTCGAGTTCCGCTTTCCATCGGGGCAATTCCGTTTCCGCGCCGCGCAACATCACAACGTATTTCCCATCCTCGATCGCCGTGTGCAAGGCTTGAATCGTCTCATCAGGAATCCCGGAACGGTGGAACGCGACGGCAAGTTGAGACAACGCCGCCGTCCCGGCCATGGCCGCGCCTCCGACTATTGCGCCTCCCGCGATCGCTTCCACAATGTATCCAGCCGCGGCAACCGCGCCAATACCTGGAATTAGGAAAAATCCCGCTGCGCCGGCCAGCATTCCCCACAATCCACGCCAAGCAACCCCCTTCTTGCCCCACGCCTTCATGCGTTCGCCGGCGTTAAGGGTATAAATTTCCAGCGTATCATCGCCCATTGGGTGAATACGTGCCAATACAGAAATAAGATCCATCGGATAATTCTTGTCGATCAGGCGCTTTACCACTGATGAGGCCTTCTCCTCGTCCCGGTCGGCCCCCAAAAGTACCTGTCGCCCCGTCATGGACCTCTGTGAACGTTCATCCCTCAGAGGGGCACACATCTAATGCACCCTCCTCCGAATCGGAATTTCTGTGAGGTCAATCTTCATTAAATAGACTCAGCGAAAGGCGTTCTGGTTCTAGGACGGGTTGCCGGTTTCAGCGGGAGTACTCATTGCACCAGTTCCTGCACGAAGGCGCTACTGTGTGGATCAAGGCGCCGCATTATGGTGCCGAGCTACTTAGCACGCGCCGAAATGCAGCAATGATGGCCGGTTGCGGCCGCCGGATGGCCGGAATGGTTTGATAATTCTGCCACCCGCCCCCGAGGCTTTTATAGAGACGCACAAACTGCTCGCCCTGAGCGACTTGCGCGGCCGCATATTCTTCCTGTAAGTCATAAAGCTGTCGCTCCGCGTCAACGACGTTGAGAAAATCGGTCAAGCCACGATTGTAGCGCTCAGTCGCTAAGTCGACGGCCCGCTGACCCGCAATCATCGCATCGCCTAAGTTCTGCAAGCGATCCTGTTGTGCCGTATAGGCCTCCAGCGCAGTATCGACTTCTTGCACGGCACCTAAAATCGTTCTGCGATAACTGACCAGTTCCGCGTGAGCCTCCAGGTGGGCGATATCCACCAGCGCGTCAAGCGCGCCGAAGTCCAGGAGGGGCCAGATCGCCGCGGGTCCGAACGACCAGATGTGTTTGCTAATATTCGGAATCGTGCCCCACCCTTGTGCTTGCTCACCGATCGAGCCGACGAGTGCAACCTGGGGAAACAAGCCGGCGGTGGCGACCCCGATACGCGCTGTCGCTGCCGCGAGGTTGTGCTCGGCCTGTTGAACATCCGGCCGACGCTTCAATAACGCCACCGGAACACCCGGCGCGGCGGGTCCCGGCATGGAAGGAATCAAATCCGGTGTCGCGAGTTCTTGAACAATCGCTTCCGGGTAATCACCCACCAAAACCGCAAGCGCATACTGCGCGGCGCTGACCTGCGCTTCTAACGGCACTATCTGCGCTTGGAATGTGTCCAATTCCCGGGTCGCAAGCGCCACGTCCAACTCGTTGGTAATGCCGCGCTGATATCGAATGGTAACGATACGCAGCGATTCCCGAAGGACATCACTCGCCTTGCGCAAGATCCCGACCTGCGTCTGAAACCCTCGAAGATCCACATAGGCCCGTACGACATCGGCGACTACCGACGTGAGCACCACGTTGCGCGCAGCGGCGGCTGCTTGCATGTCATCGCGGGCGGCCTCAATCTCCCGTCGATATTTCCCGAAGATATCGAGTTCCCAGACGGCGTCGAATCCCCCAATCGCGTTGATGTGTTGAAGCCCGCTGGTATCGTCCGCCGACGTGAGCGCCTGCTCCGCCCGCCCCTTCGTCAGATCAGATCCGGTGCCGCGTCCAGCGGCAGCGCTTGCGTCAACTTCGGGCAATGCATACCCTAAAACCACACTTTCATACGTGCGGGCCTGTTGAAGTCGGGTGAGGGCAATTTCGAGGTCGAGGTTGGACTTGATGGCTCGCTCGACTAGCGAATCGAGTTCCGGGTCGTTGAGTGATTTCCACCATGCCGCGAGATCGACGTTCGTCGCCGTCGGCTGTGAATTGCCTGTTGAAGTGTGTCCCACAGCAGATGCCGCAAATTGCGATGGCACGTCGGATTTGGGGGGGCGATAACCAGGGCCGGCCGCGCAACCCGTCAAAGCCATCACGAGGCCGAGCAAAATTGTCTTCGACACCTTCATAGGATCACTCTTCAGCGTTTCGCCGCAAGGCTTTTGGGGGCGGCGCCGGCTACGCCGGCGGGATCAATCGCCGACACCGCTTGACCCGCGCCGATCTGACTACTGATATTCAAGACCAGACGGTCACCCGGTTTCACGCCCGAGGCCAACTCGACCAGGCTGCCGTTGTCGCGGGCGATCGTCACGTTCGTGAACTCTATTTTACTGTTGGCATCGACCCGCGCGACCTGCGTGCCGCTCGCGCGAAATATCAATGCCGCGGCCGGCACTTCGACCAACCCGCGGGGCTGGAGCCTGAACGCCACGTTCACGTACATTCCGGGCACCAACCGATGGTCGACATTAGGCATGTCGACTTCCACCCTCATCGTGCGCGCCTGAGCGTTGATGGATTCCGCGGAGCGGGCGATTTTACCTGAGAACACGCCGCCCAAGGCGCCGGTTGCGCGTATCTCGGCCGGCACGCCGGCGTTCATCAATTCCCCGGAGGCGCTTTGCGGAACGTCCACGAATATGCGCAGAGGATCGGTCTGCGCCATCCGATACATGGGCGTGGTCGTCGACGCACTGCCGGCCGTCACCAGGTTGCCAATATCAATCTTGCGTTCGGTGATCGTCCCGTCGAAGGGTGCGATGACCTGCTTAAACTCGGTCAACGCGTTGTATTGATTCACTCTCGATTGATCAAGGGCCACTTGAGCGTTGGCCGCATATAGCCGCGCCTCCGAACTCTCATAATCCGCTTTCTTGGATTCCCGCTCCTGTTCGGACACGACGCCTTTGGGGGAATCACGCCATCGCTCGTTGGTGGTCTTACTGAACTCCGCTTCCGCCTTGCGCGCATCGACCTGGGCTCGTGAGGCCTGCAACTGAGCTTTAGCCGCCGCCAATTCCGCATCGAGTTCGGGAGTCTCGATGGTAGCGAGCACCTGGTCCTTCTTGACATGATCGCCGATGTCCACGAACCACTTCGCAACGTAGCCGTTGACCCTGGCATAAATCGTGGTCTCATACCATGCCGCGGTCTGACCGGGAAGCACGAGATCCTGCCCCACCGATGGGGGATGCGCGACGACGACGTCGACGGGGGGTGGCGTCGAATAAGCCGTTTCGCCGGACTTCGACACCGCGCGCTCGTCAAAGAATCGGAATACGCTTACTGCGATGAAACCGAGCACCAGCAAGGCGGCTCCGATGACAACTGCTTTTTTTACGCGACGGGCGGTGCCGGGATCGAACTCGGTCGAAACCGTGTCCGGCTCCCTGCGGGACGTATCATCGGGAAATTCAGCGCGCCGCGCAATCTCGGGTGGAGTCGGCGATGGCACGTTGTGCTCGTTGTCATGCAGTGGCATTGGATTTACCTATAATGGTCGGATCAGTTGCCGCGCTCGGTCGGCGGCGCAGTAATCGGTACATCGTCGGCACGAAAATGAGCGTGGCGAAGGTAGCGAACAGCAAGCCGCCGATCACCGCCCGTCCCAACGGCGCATTTTGTTCACCGCCCTCTCCAATTCCCAACGCCATCGGAACCATGCCTAAAATCATCGCGCTGGCCGTCATTAAGACCGGTCGCAAGCGTGTGTAGCCAGCACTTGCTGCCGCTTGCAGCGGATCATCGCCGGCGTCCATCCGCTGATTGGCAAAACTGACCACCAAGATACTGTTCGCCGTCGTCAACCCGATACACATCAAAGTGCCCATAAGTGCCGGCACGCTCATCGGCGTTTGCGACAGGAACAGCATCCACAGCACGCCACCCAGCGCAAAGGGGACGGCCATGAGCACGATGACCGGATCGATCCAACTCTGGAAATTCATGACGAGAAACAAATACACAAGGACAATGGCCAACGCAATGCCGGTGAAGATCCCCGTATAGCTTTCCCGCATCGTATCCACCTGCCCGCTCAAGGTGACCGTCAGTGCTTTAGATGCATCCGGTCGATGCGCCGCCAGGAGAGCGTCAATATCATGCGCCGCGGAGTTCAAATCACGCCCTTGCACGTCGGCGTGCACATCGAAAACGGGCCGTATATTCAGCTGTGACGCCACCATTGGTACGGCTTCCCGACCAAACGACGCGAGGTTCATCAGCAATTGATTTTGGTTCGTCCCGTTGCCCGATGGCACCGGCATCGTCTGCAAATCTTGCGATGAAGCAAATGAATACGTCGGGACCTGCACGACCAACGGGTAGCTCACGTTATTGCGCGGATCCACCCAGAAATTAGGCGCCGTTTGCGCGCTCGAGTTAGTGGCCACCAGCACGTTGTTGGCGGCCTCTTCTTGTGTCACCCCTTCCTCGGCGGCCAAAGCCCGGTCCAAGTCGACGGTCAGTGCCGGTGCATTCGGCACCTGGAAGACGTGCGAATCAACCACGCCGGGCACCCGCGTCATTGCATGCGCAATCTCCGACGCCAAGGAAAACGCCGCATCTTGGTCCGGTCCGGATATCCTGACGTCGATCGGCGCCGGCCGGCCGAAGTTGAGCACCTGATCTACGATGTCGGCAGGCTGAAAGAAAAACTGCAGATCGGCGAATCGTGCGGGCAATGCGGCCCGCAGAGCCGCGATCAGTTTCGCCGTCGTGGTATGCTTCTTGGTCAGCGAGATCAGAATCTCTCCATCCATCGGGCCCACCGTGGCGGAATCGCTCAAGGCGATGTTGATGCCGCTATACGGCAATCCGATGTTATCGAGCATCACGTCGATTTGGTCATTACCGACGATTTGGCGGATCTGCGCTTCCACTGCCGCAAAGTATTCCTGCGTCTTCTCGATTCGTGTTCCCGCAGGGGCGCGCACGTGCAGGCGCATCTGTCCGGCATCCACTTGCGGAAAGAAATCCCGGCCCAGCAGCGGGAACAATAGGGACGACACGACGATGAGTAGCATAAAGGCGATGACCGTCATCGTCGGTTGCGACAGCGTCCAGGCCAATGTATTGCGGTAGCTTTCGCGAAATTGTTCGAATTTTCGCTCGAAAGCCGCTTGAAACCGCCCGAATGGATTGCTCGCGCGTCGATGCTCCCCCACGGCTCTGTGCTTAGCCTCTGCAACGAAATCGTGCACGGATTTGCGCATGAGATAATTGAACAGCACCGGCACCATCGTGAACGAGAGCGCCAAACTCGCGATCAGCGCGCCGATGACGGACAGGGACAAGGGGGAAAATAGATATTTAGCGGTACCTTGCAACAAGAACACCGGGACGAACACGATGCAAATGCACAACGTGGACAAAAACGTAGGGACCGCCACCTCGCTGGCGCCGGTCACGATGGCCTGATGCAGGGGTTCGTTCATGGCGACGTGACGCTCGATGTTTTCGATGACCACCGTGCCGTTGTCGACCAGAATGCCGATCGCCAATGCAAAGCCGCCCAGCGTCATCGTGTTCAGCGTCTGGCCGACCAGCTTGATGAATAACACCGCCGTGACGATGGACAGCGGAATAGCCGCCAAAATGATCAACGACAGACGGACATTGCCCAAGAATAAAATAATGACCAGCGCGGTCAGGCCCGCTGCCATGCACGCGCTCAGCAGCACGCTGTTCAGCGCCGCCTTGACGAATACGGACTGATCGAACAGGGATTTTACCGTAACGCCTTCGGGCAGCACTTTTTCCATGTCGGTCAGCGCCGCGCGCACACCGTCGATCACAGCAAGAGTCGATACACCGCCGGTTTTGCGGATCACCATCAATGCCCCCGGCGTGCCGTTGACGGAAACCGAATTCGTCTGCACCTGAAAGCCATCATGCACGTGCGCCACGTCCCGCATGAACACCGTGCGTCCATCGACGGTCCTAATGGGAAACGCATTGATCGTCTCGATGACGTCCGGCGAATTATTCATGGCTAACGTGTAGTCTTTGTCCCCAATCTTCACATCACCGGCCGGAAGAATGACGTTTTGATGCTGGAGTGCCGAACTCACATCCGTCGGTGATAACCCACGTGCCTGCAGCGCCTGCGGGTCCAAGTCGGCCATGATGACGCGCGGTTTACCGCCGTAGGGGTACGGCACCTCGGCTCCGTGCACGACGGCGAGCGCCGGACGAATGATATTCTGGCCCAGGTCGTTGAGCTTTGTGTCAGGTAAAGACTTACTCGACAAGCTCAACTGGATAATCGGCACATCCGTCGCCCCATAACGCAATACCAACGGCGGAGTGATATTCGGGGGCATGTATTTGAGCACCACCAATGCGCTGCTGGCGAGCTGCGAGACCGCGCGGGTCACATCGGCGCCTTCGTGAAGGTAGATCTTTTCCACGCCGACGCCCTCGTAACTTATGGCTTCGATGCGCGAAATGTCATCCACCAGGGAGGCAAGCTGCCGCTCGTGCAAAGTCAAGATGCGATTCTGGATGTCCTGTGCGCTCATGCCGTTGTACGTCCAAACGACGGCGACCACCGGAATGTCGATTTCCGGGAAGATGTCGATTGGCATGCGCAGTGCTGCGCCAACGCCCATCAGCGTAATGAGTATCAGCAATGCGACTACCGTGTAAGGCCGTTTTAACGCGATTTCGACGACGGACATGCAGGGTCCTCTATTGCAAGGCGGATGATCTTGGACGAAACGAGGTCATTCGAGCGGCTCTCGCCGTCCTGGCGAATTCGCTGCGAGAGCAAGGCACGGAAAGGGCGTGAAAATCATTGCCATTGTAGACCGCCACGGATTGCCCCTCGCCGTCACCACTCATGCGGTGAATCATCATGAGTTGACGCTCGTGCAGCTGACTTTTGATTTCTGCACGATTGAAGCCAAGCCGGACAATCTGATCGGTGATCGGGAGTACGACAGCGACAAGCTTGACGCGCAACTGCGCACCGAGGGCGTTGAAATGATCTCGCCGCATGGCTCGAACCGGATAAAGAAGAAGACGCAAGACGGTCGTCGTCTGGGACGCTACGAGCGACGTTGGATAGTTGAGCGCTTCTTCGCTTGGATGCGATGGCAACGGCGGCTCCTCGTTCGCTGGGGCACTACTCGACCAGTTTCCTCGGCTTCGTGCATCTCGCAGCCATTTGCATACTGCTCAAGCAATTTTGCGATGGGTTCTAGAAATCCGATCATGAACGATCTCGGACGGCTCCAGCAACAGAAGGGAGCGAGACGGTGCTCCGCGCCTGCGTGCGCCCTCCGCATCAAGTAGTTAGCCATGGTGGGAACGAACAAGATGAACGTGTAAGGCCTTCTCAGCGCGATCCGGACGATCCACACGGCGACAGTCTCCTAACGGCAGCTCGACCGTTGTGGACATCATGCCGCCTCCCGGGCGCGTGCGAGACAGGAATTTGCAGCGCTAGATGTCCCCACTGCGCCCCAGACACACTTTGTTACAAAATTCTCATCCCAAAGGCCGGGGACGTCACACCCGGGGCAGGTTCCCGTCGGATGCCTCGGGAAGAAAGATCCGGACGCACAAGCCGCAGGGTTGCCGATCCAGGAGATCGATCGTGCCACCGTGAGCTAGAATGATGGTCCGCGCAATGGCCAATCCCAGGCCCATGCCCTGGCTATCCGCCTCCTGAGCCGACGCGGCGCGGTAAAACGGCTCGAACACTTTGCCTTTCTCGGCGTCTGGGATGCCAGGACCGTCATCCTGGATCTCGACGATGAACCCTCTGTTCGGCCGCCGCTCGAGCGATACGCACGCGGTGCGGCCGTACTTCGCAGCGTTCGCAACGACATTCGTCAACGCGCGCATCATGGATTGAGGTTTGCAGTGATAGCGGCTGCGCCCGGAGCCCGCATAGGAGACCTCGCGGCCCAAGTCGGATACCAGGTCGCAGACGGTCTGCAGTAAGGAGTCGAGATCGACGATGTCGGGAACCTCCACTTCATCGACACCGCGAATAAACGACAGCGTCGATGTGAGCATTGCTTCCATGCTCTCGATGTCGTCGAGCATTTTGGATTTCTCGTCCACGGCGCGATCGGTCTCGATGCGCAGACGCAGCCGCGTGAGCGGCGTACGCAGATCGTGGCTTATCGCCCCCAGCATGCGAGTTCGGTCCGACAGAAAAAGCTGCAGGCGCGCCTGCATTTCGTTGAAGGCGCGTATGGCTCGCCTCAACTCCGCCGGGCCTTGCTCGGGCAGCACCGGAGCATGCACGTCGAGGCCGACGCGTTCGGCCGCGTTTGAAAATCGGTTGAGCGGCCGATTCACGGCCCATGTCGACCAAGCCCAGAGTCCGCCGGTGGCAAAAAGCAGAAAAGCGACGATCGCCACCTGCTCGATATGACCGAGCCGGCTCTCCAATCCGATGGCAGTGACGAGTTCGACCGCGCCTCCGCCTCGCAGCGAGACATCGATGCGCTTCGAGTTTGCCATCGAGCCTCGTTCGATCGTCTGAACCGTTACGGCGGATCCTGAGCGATGCAAACTGGTGACTATTTGCTCACGCAGTTCCTCATCAGACGCACTTGCCGTCGCTCCCGGCGTTGCAGGCGTCCCGGCGTCAACGAAATACGCGACTCTAAATCCCTCGTCGTCCCATAGCTTGGCGAGCGCGGGCCGATCGGTTTGCGACACCGATTCGAGCAAGCGTACGATCATCGCAACCTTGGTTACCGCCAGTTCGGGCCGCAAGACCTTCTGCCACTGTGGCAACAGCGCGATATATAGGAGCGCCGCCATGGCCTGCGAGAGCACCAGTCCGAGGAGCAATATTCCGGCCACTTGGCCATGTAAGCCGGTAGGCGACAACCAGGTCAGCAGGCGCCTCAAGTGGCGGTGACCTCGGGAGTAAAGATGTAGCCGCCGGATCGAACCGTTTGGATCAGCACGGGATCCTTCGGATTTTCCTCCAATTTTCGCCGTAATCGGCTCACTTGGATGTCGATGCTGCGGTCGAAAAGCGCCGCGGCCCTGCCGCGCGTCAAGTCCAAAAGCTGCTCCCGGGTCAGAACACGCTTCGGATGCTCGCAAAATGCCACCAAAAGCTCAAATTCGCCGCCGGTCAGCGGGATTGCGGCGCCATCCGAGGATTGCAACCGGCGTAACCCGAGGTCGAGCTTCCAGCCGGCAAAGGACAGAAGCGAATGGCGCCGCTCGCGCGGGGCGCGCGCCACCATCTGAGAACGGCGAAGTACCGCACGAATGCGCGCCAGCAACTCATGCGTGCTGAAGGGCTTCGTCAGGTAATCGTCCGCCCCCATTTCCAAGCCCAAGACGCGATCGACTTCGCTGCCGCGCGCCGTGAGCATGATGATCGGCACGCTGCTTGTGGCACGGATCCTTCGGCACACCGACAGGCCATCCTCCTTCGGCAGCATGATGTCGAGTATGAAGAGGTCTATTCGGCTTACATCGAAGATCCGGTCGAGTTCACGGCCGTCCCGCGCAGCGCTGACTCTGTATCCATTCTGCTGCAGGAAATCGCCTACCAGCGTGCGAATGTCGGCATCGTCCTCGACAAACAGAATATGGGGGGTCTGATCCGTCACCCCATGATTTTGCCGCTTAAAGCCGCAGGTTGGCGCCTTTTTTTTGTAACTGAATGCAACGATCAACACCACTCCCATGGGGCCTGTATTATGGCGGTGACCCGGCCTGACCCGAATCGCCTTCGGTGCGGTAGCGAACCGATCTATCTCACGACTGCGTGTAACGTGCACCCTTGGCCAAAATGTAGGTGATTCATATGGCCACGACAACTTCATCCTCATTTGCCAACCCTCCGGCCGCCCCATCGGCGACGCCGGCAAAGGCCGATCAGTCGAGCGGGCTGACCAGTGACGAAGCGCGCCGTCGGCTGGACAAGGTGGGTGCCAACGCGATGCCCGATACGGCGGTGCACCCGCTGCGCCGTGCGCTGGAGAAATTCTGGGCACCAGTCCCATGGATGCTCGAGGGCGCGATCGTGCTCGAACTGGTGCTTGGAAAATACGTCGAAGCCGCCATTATCGCCGCCCTCCTGGTGTTCAATGCGGCACTTGGCTTATTCCAAGAGAGCCGTGCCCAGGCAACCCTGGCCGCGTTGAAATCGAAACTGGCGCTGAATGCGTCCGTACGGCGCGACAGCGCCTGGAAGACGGTCCCTGCCGCCGATCTGGTTCCGGGCGATGTGGTGAAGCTCTCGCTCGGCGGGGTGGTCGCGGCGGATGTGAAGCTGACCGGGGGAGAAGTCCTGCTCGATCAATCCATGCTCACGGGCGAATCGGTTCCCATCGAGGCCGGACCGGGCGTGCAAACCTTTGCCGGAGCGCTGGTACGTCGAGGCGAGGCAGTGGCGGAGGTAACGGCGACTGGACCACGCACCAAGTTTGGCCGCACGGCGGAGCTCGTGCGCACCGCCCATGTCGTCAGTTCTCAGCAGAAAGCGGTGCTGCGCGTGGTCCGTAACCTCGCCGCGTTCAACGGCGTCGCCATCGTCTTGTTGGTAACCTATGCCTATTTTCTGAAAATGCCGCTCGCCGAGATCGTACCCCTCATTTTGACGGCGGTCCTGGCCTCGATTCCGGTCGCGCTACCGGCGACGTTCACGCTGGCAGCCGCGCTCGGGGCGCGAGCGTTGGCCAAGTTGGGCGTGCTTCCTACTCGCCTCTCGGCGGTGGATGAGGCGGGAACGACCGATGTATTGTGCGCCGATAAGACCGGTACGCTGACCCAGAACGCACTGACGGTGACGGCCGTTCATCCCATGCCCGGCTTCGATGAGGCACATGTTCTGGCGCTGGCCGCGCTGGCCAGTTCTGAGGGAGGGCAGGATCCGGTGGATGGCGCGATTCGCGCCGCCGCGGCGAGCAAGACGGTGGCCGACGCACCCAGGCTCGTCGAGTTCGTGCCATTCGATCCGGCGAAGAAGATGTCCGAGGCAGCCGCCACTGATTCGAGCGGGGCACCGCAACGAATCGTGAAGGGCGCCTTTACCGCGGTCATTGGCCTCACACCCGCATCGTCAACCGCCGCGGAACAGGCGAAGGGGCTCGAGGATCATGGCTTCCGCGTACTGGCGGTCGCCGCCGGGCCGCCAGCGGCTCTCAAGCTGGCAGGACTCATCGCGCTCAGCGACCCGCCGCGAGCGGACTCGAGCGATCTCGTCAAGGAGCTGCACGGTTTGGGCGTGCGCACCGTGATGGTAACAGGGGACGCTGCGGCGACGGCTGCCATCGTGGCACGCGCAGTCGGGCTCGATGGCGCCGTGTATCCGCCGGGCCCCATCCCGGACAACGTCCATCCCGAGCAGTTCGCGGTCTATGCCGGCGTGCTGCCGGAGGACAAGTACAAGCTCGTCAAGGCTTTTCAGAAGGGCGGTCACACCGTCGGGATGTGCGGCGACGGCGCGAACGATGCGCCGGCGCTGCGCCAGGCGCAGATCGGCATCGCGGTCTCGACCGCTACCGACGTCGCCAAATCGGCCGCCGGCGTGGTGCTAACCGAAGCTGGACTCGCCGGCATCGTCGCCGCGGTCAAGCAGGGACGCATCACCTTCCAGCGCATCCAGACCTACACGATGAACTCCATCATCAAGAAAATCGCGACCGTGCTGTTCTTGGTCGTGGGCGTGATCATGACAGGACACGCGATCCTGACTCCGCTGCTGATGGTCATTGTAATGGTCGCCGGTGATTTTCTGGCCATGTCATTGACGACGGACCACGTACGCCCTTCCCTGGCACCGAATGCTTGGCGCATCGGTCGCTTGACGATTGCCGGCATCATCCTCGGTGTCTGCATGCTGGCCTTCTGCAGCGCCGCCCTGGCCATCGGCAAATTTGCCATGAATCTGCAGATCGGGGCGCTCAGAACACTGGCCTTCATCGCCCTGGTCTTCGGCAGCCAAGCGATGATCTACGCCATTCGCGAGCGCCGCCACCTGTGGAGTTCTCTCCCAAGCCCATTGCTTGCCGTGTCGTCCGTTGTCGATATCGGGATCGCCTCGACGTTGGCCATTGGCGGTATCGCAATGGCACGCCTATCGATCTCTCTCGTGGCTGGAATGCTTGCAGCCGCGGCCCTTTCCGCTTTCATAGTGGATTTGGTCAAGGTTCCGGTATTTGTGCGTCTCGGGATTGCGAAGGACCCACGTCATGCTCCGAGTTCCCCAACACCTGGCGCCACGCCTGATGCCAAATCGGTGCCCAAAGGCCAGACCATAGCCGAATCGCCAGGCGACACCAATCCCCCGTCCCAGCCCCCGCCGGAAGTGTCGCCGCAACTCGTCAAGCGGGTCCATGAGCTTTACGAGCAGCTCGGACGCCAGGACGTTCGAGCCGTTGACGACTGGGACAAGGCGCAAGAACGAGATTCGAAGGAACACCCGGTCAAATGAATCGCGGCAATTCTGGCGGCATCAAACGCGAATAGGAGAAATATGAAAATCCATTCTGATGACTTCAGAGTACGGGAAAGCGGCCACGTCAATCTCAGGAAGTGGCCGACGCTCATCGAGCCGGTCTACAAGTCGAAGGAGCAGTACTCGGAACTGCTCGAAGAACACGTCAAGCAACTCAGCTCGATGCAACAGCTGCATTATGCGACCAATTCACACGCCATCCTTCTCATTTTCCAGGCGATGGACGCAGCGGGAAAGGACGGCGCCATCAGGCACGTCATGTCCGGAGTCAACCCGCAGGGGTGCCAGGTGTTCAGCTTCAAACATCCGAGCGCGACTGAATTGGAGCACGACTTTCTCTGGCGCACCACCCGCAACCTGCCGGAACGCGGGCACATTGGAATCTTCAACCGCTCCTATTACGAGGAAGTGCTCATCGTGCGCGTGCATCGGGACATTCTCCGAGGCGAAGGGCTCCTGGACCCACCTCACGACAAGCGGCTCTGGCGTGGCCGGTATCGCTCGATCAACGACCTGGAGAGGCATCTCTATGTAAATGGCACCCGCATCATCAAGTTTTTCCTCCATCTTTCGAAGGACGAGCAACGCAAGCGCTTCCTGGCGCGTATCGACGATCCCGACAAGAACTGGAAGTTCAGTCTTGACGACATCAAGGAGAGGGGGTACTGGAAGCAATACATGAGGGCGTATGAGGAGTGCCTCAGTGCCACGAGCACCGCGGACGCCCCCTGGTACGTCGTGCCGGCCGACGATAAGGAGAACGCGCGGCTCATTGTATCGAGAATCGTGCTCGATTCGTTCAAGCGGCTCGAAATGGCTTACCCCAAGTCGGACGCCAAGCGCCGCCGGGAACTACGGTCGATTCGCCGGCACCTTGGACGATAGTTCGCGCATTTCCGCCGAGCGAATGACGGGATCGCATCGGCGCCATCGATTATCTGGTCCAGACGAACATCTCGCCGGTGAACATTGTGACCTTCAACCGCGTGCCGTTTGGCCGGCTCGACTACGGCATGCCTCAGGGTGCCAACACGGGGGCGCGCTAACGACGCGCCGTCGATCGACGGTTTGGGCCGATCCAGCGGTTGACGTACTGGCAATATTCTACGTAGCTGTCGCCAAACTTGTCCCGAAGAGCGATTTCTTCGGGGCCGATTTGCACGATCACCAGGATTCGGGCAAACAGCCAAACGGCGAGGAAACTGATCGGGCTCCCCAGGAGCCACGCCCACCCGGAGAGCACCAGCACCAACCCCAGGTACATTGGATTTCGGGACAAACGGTAAACCCCGGATACGACCAATCGGCTGGCCCGCTGCGGCTGCATGGGATTGACCGTCGTACGAGTACGAACAAAAAGCAGAATCGAGTATAAATCCAACCCCAGTCCAAGCGCGATTGGCACCCATCCGGCTTCATTCCAGGGCGCAGGAACCCATCGGAGCATTGGCACAAACTGATTCACCAGCCAGATGAGCGCTGCCGTGCATAGCGCGTAAACAGGCGGTGGAATTCTCGTGCGAATCATGTCTTGGGGGGGGCGGCCGCAGCCCCGCCCTACAAATCGCCCGTCGCCCGTTTCAGTCGGAATTGTGCAATGAGTAGATCGAAGGACGCGTCATCGCGGTTGGTCAACGCGACGACACGGAGGCTCTCCGCGTCCAATACCTGATTGCTGGTACCGAGTCCACTCGCGTAGAGTTCCTTGGCCACCCGGACGTTCTCCTCGGCCTGGTTGACAGCGGCGACGGCAACGTGAATTCTCGCAAGCGCTTCCTCACGATTGAGCGCCGCGGTTTGCACTTGAAGCGCCACGACCGATCGCAAATCGGCGAGTTGTTGACCCGTGGCGCGGGCGTGCCCCTGTAACGCGCTCGTCCTTGCCTTGAGTTGCCCGCTGTCGAAGACTCGCCATTGAAAGCCGATTCCGATCGAGGCGAAGTTCTCGCGGTCGAGGATCTCATTGTCGAAGTGATTATAGCCCGCGTGCAAAGCCACCTGCGGTAGTCCTTGCGCGCCCTCCGCCCGTGCGGCCTGCTCAAACTTCTCTTGCTGCGCGGCAAGTGCCGCAATCTCCGGCCGACGTTCAAGGGAATGCGCAACCATTTGATCGAGCGGTTCATCGGTCTCAGCGGCCGGCATGCTCGGGGGCTCATCGAGATCGGGGGCGCGATCCAAAGGCTGACCCACCCAGCGGTTGTATGCAGCCGTCGCCAAATGCAGGGCATTCGCGGCGCGCAATCGTTGTTGCTGGGCGTTGGCGAACGACACTTCAGCGCCGAGCAAATCCGACCGCGGCACCGCCTGTTTGTCGTACATGATCTGAACATCGTCGCGATGTGATTGGAGGCTCGCGACGTTCGACTCGGCGACCGCCAATGCTCTGCGCGCGCGGAACACCGACACATAAGACTCCGCCACGGCGAGTTTTACGTCGGCCGCGCTTCCCACCTCCTGGGCGGCGGCGCCTCGGGCGCCGGCCGCAGCGGCTCCGATGGCTCCGCTGGTGCGACCGGACGTCCAAACCGGCACCGATAGGTCGGCGCCTGCCATTGCGTAGCCGTCGTGCCGCCAAATCGGCGCCTGCAATTGGCCAGCCGGCGTCGTGATGTCGAGAAGCGGCGCATGTTGCAGCTCGGTGTAGGACCCGTTGACATCCAGCGACGGCCAACGTGCGCGCAGCGCGGCGGAATGTTCCGCGTCTGCGGCTTCCCGTTCACTGTGCGCAGCCGCGACGGTCCCGTCCGACTGGAGCGCCATGGCCCACGCGTCGTTTAGCGATTCCGCTTGGCTGACCCAGGGGATCACGAGCAATACACCGAGCGCCCAGCGCGGGCGCCCTGGGAAGCCGCTGCGACTCAACATACGAGCGATCATGATACCCATCGACGTCTTCAGCTGGCGCGGCGCTTGAGCGACATGATGCCGAGCGCCTTGAGCACATAGGTTTCGTAGACGGGCGTCAGCGATCCGGTGCGGACCTTGCGCATGAAATACTTCTCAAAAGCGATTTTCGCCAGATGCACCCACTTGCCCTTCTTGGACCAGGTCACGTTGCGCGGCGGGATCTGCGGCAGCGCTACGAATGCGGCGCCCGTATCGCCGAAGTCCGCCAGACAGATCGCATTCCACGTGGCCTCGTTGTGCGCGGGCTTGCCGGCCAGTTCCGCAACGATATTCGCGGCCGTGGCCGACACCATCGACTCGATCATGTAGCCGGTCTTCGGCGCACCGGTGGCCACCGGCGTGGCTTCGACGGGCGGGATGGCGACGCAGACGCCGACTGAAAATATCTTGGGGTACTTGGGGTTGCGTTGATGCTTGTCGATCATGACAAAGCCGCGCGGGTTGCACAGTCCCGGCACGGCCGCGACGGCGTCGACGCCCTTGAACGCCGGGATGACGGCGCTGAACGCGAAGGGAAGCTTGTGCTCCTTCTTGAGGGCGCCCGACTCGTCGAGCTCTTGCACCGTCATTTCGTTCGCGGTTACCGACGTCATTTTGGCGTTGGTAATCCACTTGATATGGCGCTCGCGAAGCTCCGATTCCATGAGACCCTTGCTGTCGCCGACGCCCCCCAACCCCATGTGGCCGACATACGGCTCGCTCGTCACATAGGTCATGGGGACGCGATCTCGAAGCTTGCGCTTGCGCAAGTCGGCATCGAGAATCATCGCGGTTTCGTACGCGGGTCCGAAGCAACTCGCGCCGGGCGCGGCTCCCACGATGATGGGGCCGGGATTCTTCAGGAATTCCTGGTAGCGCTGCCAAGCAAGGGCGGAGTGATCCTGACTGCACACCGACTGCGTAAATCCCTCCGGCCCCAACCCCGGCACCTCCTCGAAGGCGAGGCGCGGTCCGGTCGCAATGACCAGGTAGTCATAGTTGAGCGTCTTCCCGTCGTCCAGCGTGAGCTTGGAGCTTTCCGCGTCGATTTGCATCACCGTATTGACGAGCCAGTCGATGCCTTTTCGCTCGAGCGGGCCCTGCATGGTGACTCGCGTCTCATCGCTCGAGCGCCAGCCGGCCGCGATCCACGGATTCGACGGCGTAAACTCGAAGTACGGCCGGGCGCCGATCAATGTGACCTGATGATTCTTCGGGAGATGTTTGCGCAGGTCGAATGCGGCGGGAACCCCGCCTAGTCCGGCGCCGATGACGATGACGTGTGCCATAAATCCCCCCTTTTTGAGTTAATGAACGGCGCCCGCGTGGGAGCGCCTGATGTAGCCGTAGTACAGCAATGGAATCAGCAGTAGCGTCAGCACCGTAGACACCAAGATGCCGAAAATCAGCGAAATGGCGAGACCGTTGAATATCGGATCGTCGATGATGAAAAACGCACCGATCATGGCGGCAAGGCCCGTGAGGACGATGGGCCGCGCGCGAATGGAGGCTGCGCTGATGACCGCCTGGGCCAGCGGCTGGCCGGCCGCGATTTCCTGGTTGATGAAGTCCACCAACAGAATCGAGTTGCGAACGATGATGCCGGCGAGTGCGATCATGCCGATCATGGAAGTCGCGGTAAAATTGGCTCCCAGCAACGCATGGCCCGGCATGACCCCGATGATGGTCAGGGGAATCGGCGCCATGATGATGAGGGGCACGGCATACGAGCGGAACTGCGCGACGACGAGGAGGTAGATGAAGATCAGGCCCACTGCGTAGGCGAGACCCATGTCGCGGAACGTCTCGTAGGTGATGGTCCACTCCCCGTCCCATTTCACACTGAAGTCGCTCAGGCGATCGGGCGGACTCACGAAGCGTTGCAGGATCGGCTGACCGACGGGAGGCGACTTATTGATTTTCGAAACGATGCTGAACATGCCGTAGAGCGGGCTATCGAGGCGGCCGGCCATGTCGCCGGTGACGAAAACGACCGGTAATAGGTCTTTGTGGTAGATCGTCGCGTCCCAAGGCACCTTCGACACAGTCACGAGCTCGGATAGGGGGACCAAGGAGCCCGTGGCACTGCGCACCGGGAGGGCGAGCGCCTGCTCCAGTCCCTGCTTATCGGCCGCACCGAGTTCCAGATGCACGGCAATCGGATCGCGTTCACGCCCGGTGCGCACGTAGGTGGCATCGAATCCGGCGAGCGCCATCGTGAGCGTTTCCGTCACTGCTGCCTGGGATACGCCGAGCAGAGCCGCCTTGGCTCGATCGAGCGCGACGACGAAACGAGGGACCGCGGCGGCGAGGGTATCATCGGTATCGACGATATCGCGAGTCGTATCGAATACCGCACGCAGGGCCCGTCCAATTCTCTCCTGGGCGGCATACACCGGCCCGTAGATTTCGGCAACCAATGGCGCCTGCACCGGGGGGCCGGGCGGTACCTCGACCACCTGAACGGATGCCGCCCCGAGTCGCTTACCTTCCGCCGCCAGTTCCGGTCGAATGGCGCGCGCAATATCGTGGCTCTTGCGGCTTCGATCCTGCTTGTCGACCAGATTGACCTGCAGGTCGCCCTGATTGCTGTCGCCGCGCAAGTAGTATTGACGCACCAGTCCATTGAAATTGATGGGCGCGGCGGTTCCCGCATAGGCTTGATAATTGGTGACTTCGGGTACCTTCCGAACGATGGCCGCCAAACCCGCCAGCACCCGGGCCGTGCCTTCGACGGGCGTCCCTTCCGGCATGTTGACGACCACCTGGAATTCCGACTTGTTGTCGAAAGGGAGCATCTTCAAGACGACGAGTTGGACGACCGCGAGCAGCACCGCTACGCCGATTGCTCCAGCGGTGCCCAGGTACAATCGAAGGCGGTTGCGGCGCGCATGATCGCCCAGCAAGAACGGCGCCATCAAACGCTCGAACCAGCGGTGCAGCTTGCCTTCCGTTTTGGATTCCGTCGCTTCGCCAGGCGTTGCGCCGGCGAATAGTTTCCGGCACAGCCACGGCGTGAATATCAAGGCGACGGCCAGCGAGATCAGCATTCCCATGCTCGCATTGATTGGAATCGGACTCATGTAAGGGCCCATGAGGCCGGAGACGAATGCCATCGGCAGCAATGCGGCGATCACCGTAAAGGTGGCGAGAATCGTGGGACCCCCGACCTCGTCCACCGCGATCGGAATGACGTCGGATAGAGCACCTTTGCCCAAGGACAAATGCCGGTGCACGTTCTCGACGATCACGATGGCATCGTCGACGAGGATGCCGATCGCGAAGATCAGGGCGAACAGGGAAACCCGATTGATCGTAAAGCCCCAAGCCCAGGAGGCGAAGAGCGTGGCGGCCAGCGTGACGATGACGGCGGCCCCCACCACCGCGGCTTCGCGCTTGCCGACGGCCAACAACACCAGGATCACGACCGACGCCGTGGCAAATAGGAGTTTCTCGATCAGTTTCTTGGCCTTGTCATTCGCCGTGACGCCGTAGTTGCGGGTGACGGTCACCTCGACCCCGGCCGGAATCGTGATGCCTTTCAGTTGTTCGACGCGATTGATGACCGCGGTTGCGACATCGATCGCGTTGCTGCCGGGCTTCTTCGCAATCGCGAGCGTCACCGCCGGCGATTGATTCACGGGCGGCAGCCCCATCTGCCGGACGGCGGCGCCGGTACCAAACCACGCGTATTGCGCGGGTGTCCCCGGCGCATCGGTCACCGTCGCAACATCATCGAGATAAATGGGGTTTCCATCCCGCGCCGACACGATGAGGCCGCCCACGTCGTCGCGATTCGCGAGGTATTGACCCGCCTGTACGGGCGATAGCCGGTTGCCCTCAACGACCGCCCCGGCCTGACGTACGAGATTCGCCGCCTGCAGCGCGGCAGCGAGGTCAGCTGCCGTGAGGCCCGCCGCAGACAGTCGACCCGGATCGAGCTCCACCCGAATCATGGGTTTGGCATCCCCGATCGTAGAGACGTTGCGCGTATTGGGGACTCGCTTCAATTCACTTTCAATTGCGCGCGCGATCTCCCCCAGTTCGTGTCCGCCCAGGGCCGGATTGCGACTCCACAAGGTGAGGGTGACGATGGGCACATCGTCAATGCCCTTCGGCTTGATCAGCGGCTGCCCGATACCAACGCCCGCGGGGCGCCAATCCTGATTGGAATATACGGCGTTGTAGAGCCGCACGATGGCGTCGTTCCGGTGAATTCCGACTTCATACTGGACGGTCAGGACCGCGAGGCCTGGCCGCGACACCGAATAGATGTGTTTGACCCCGGAGATCTCGCCAAGCACCTTCTCCATCGGTGTTGCAACGAGATTCTCGACCTGTTCGGAGGTCGCACCGGGGAATGGAATAAGAATATTGGCGAACGTGACCTCGATCTGCGGCTCCTCCTCGCGCGGCGTCACGATGATCGCGAACGCGCCCATCAGGAGCGCCGTTAACGCCAGTAGGGGCGTGAGCTGGTTCTCCAAAAAGAACCGGGCGAGCCTCCCGCTGAAGCCGAGCGGGTTCGTCACGAGGCGGGTCCCGCCGCTACTTGCGCGCTGGCCGCGATGGGATCGAGCGCGATTCGCTCGCCAGCGGCGATCCCGGCAAGGATCTCCACTTTGTCGCCGAAGCGGTGTCCGGGACGCACGTACCGGAGCGATGGCCGCCCGTGTGAATCGAGCACATAGACACCCGTGACTTCGCTGCGCTCGACCAACGCGGAAACAGGTATCAAGAGGCGATCCGTTTCACCGACGACGAGTCCCACTTTGACGTACATGCCGGGAGCGAGGTCCCGCGCGCCGGGCGGCAGATCCAACCGGGCACGAAACGTGCTCGATGGAGCGGCGGCCTCCGGAAAGATCGTGATCTTCGTCGCTTCGACGCGCTCATCGCCGATGTAGATGGCCGCTTGTTTGAGCCTGCGTACCTGCATCACGACGCTCTGCGGAATGTTCGCGTCGACCCGCAGGTCGCGAAGCGACAGCCCGGTCATCAAGGGAGTCCCGGGACTCACGGATTCCCCCACCTCGACGAGCCGTTTCGTGACGACTCCGCCATAAGGGGCACGAATCTCGGTATAACCAACGCCCTCGCGCGCCGTCGCAAGGCCCGCATCCGCAGCCGCCAGGCGAGCGGCCGCGGCATCTCGATTCGCCGTCGCCTGATCGAGCTGTGCCTTCGACACGACGTGCCGCTGGAACAGATCCGATATTCGCTGATGGGTGGTCGCCGCCTCCGCGTTGCGCGCTTTTGCCTCCGTGAGCGCGGCCTGCGCTCCCTCGAGGCTTGCGCGCTGTTCATTCCCCTTGAGACGGATGATGACGGCGCCGGCGGGCACCACGTCGTTCACATCGTAGAGAATTTCCGTGATTCGCCCCGCCGTTTGCGCCGAGAGCGTCGCCTGATTGACGGCCTCGATCGTGCCGTCAACCGTGCGCTCGAGCGGTGCATGCACCGGCTGCACGACGATGCTTGCCAGAGTCGAAGCTTGCGAGCTCGCGAGGGGAGGTGGCGTCTTGCCGCCGCATCCCCCGACGAGAAGGACGATTCCCGAGAGGAGAATCGAGAGAGATGCCGATCGGCATGAGCGCACGGGAGGCACTTGGGTTCCTTCAGGAAAACGCGTTGCCGGGCTTGACGCCGAATCGCTTTAGGGCGATCGCCAGCGGGCAGAATCCGGTAAACGACGACTGGAACAGATTGGCGCCTACGAATGCCGTGAGCCAAAGCCAATCGACACTCACGAAATGCGCGAGAAGCAGGCTCAAAAGGATCATCGTGCCCGCGAATCTCATCACCCACCGATCGATGCTCATTCGTGCTCTCCTTTTCCTGCGTAGAACCATTCGCGCGTTAAGGTGGCATATTATATCATTGTTTGCTAAATTAGCAAGTTATGAACCGCAGACAATTTTCTTGCAGCCCAACGGAGGTAGGCGTGAGAACTTGTGAAGCTAGTGGTACCCCGCGCCGCCGGGTGCTGCCCGCACTCGAGGGCATGCAGGATCATGCAATCGAAGCGGCAACCTTCCTAAAGGCGCTGGCCAACGACCAGAGACTTTTGATGCTGTGCTGTTTGATCGACGGCGCTTTGTCGGTTGGCGAGATCAACGCGCGCGTACCCTTAAGTCAGTCCGCCCTGTCTCAACACTTGGGCGTTTTGCGTGAGGCAGGCCTCGTGACCACGACCCGGAAATCGCAGACCGTCCATTACGCCCTGGCGCAGGGTCCCGCGCTCGATATCATGGAAATCCTTTACTCGGCGTTTTGCGGGTCACGTGCCCCGAAGAAACGCGCTAAAAGGCAGAAGGGCAAGGCCCCCGGGGGAGAATTGCTGTGAAAACGCCATCAACCCATAGCCCATGAGCGAGCCTATATCTTGCTTCATCAGCGATTGATGCACCGCAGGTCGGTTTTGGAGCCCGTCAAGCGGCCGCTTCGCGCACTTGGATCTCGAGCGCTCGCACACCGCGCAGCGAATTTGCCACCAAGCAGACCTTCTCGGCCCGTTCCAAGAGTTCTCGCGCTTTCGAGTGATCGGTGTTCGGCTGGACGGTCAATACCGCTCGCGTGATGTAGCGGACAAATTGGGTAACGCCGGAGTCCCGTTCGAGCGTGCCATCCACATCGGCTTGGAGGCTGATCCAATCGAAGCGGGCGGCGCAGGATACGCCTCGGAACGTCAATATGAAACAATCGGCAATCGCGGCCACGAACAACGTCTCGGGTGACCAGTGGCCTTCGGGTCCATCGAATTCCGGGGGTGGCGCCGTGTCGAGACGCGGCAATCCGGGCGACGTCACCGAGACCATTCCTGTCGCAGAGGCTTCGGCGCTGACGGTATAGACGTGCGGGTAAGGCTTCATGATGGATTTCTCCGTGGAATCAGCGTGCGGGCCGCGCAATCAGCGGGAAGCTCCGGGCGTAATCACCGGCAGGCCTGCCGCCTTCCAGGCCGCGATACCGCCGCGCCCCAACGTTTCGACCGGTGATTTCGGCTCATTCACGAGCGATCTCCTTCTTTCGGGCACGACGACCCGGTGCGGTTCCCGCCGGTTTACAGAACAATCGGTACAACAACTTGGCGAGCGGCTTGATCTCCCGGGACTTCAGCCGATAGAACACGGACCGTCCGTCGCGTCGCCGCCCGATCAAGCCTTCCGCCTCGAGAATCGCCGCTTGCTGTGACAGCGCTGGGGCAGGCAGGCGCGCGCGGAGCGCCAATTGGGTTGCCGAGAGTTCCGCATCCATGAGTGCACAGACGATCCGCAATCGCCCCGGATGCCCGACCGAGCGAAGAAATTCTGCGGCCCGTTCCGCCGATTCGTTCAGCACATCGACTCGCATCTTAACCAGAACTCCCTAAAGTGAGGACGTGATACATCACGAAATATTCGTGGTGGCTGCCGGGCGATCACCCGCATTCCGATCGGCGTCGAGTTCGAACCACATGGCATTCAGTATCGCGAATGCACAGGCAAGCCCCAACCCCAGTATCCAGCTGAAATACCACATGGCAGTTCCTCAATAGCTCGTGTCACGATTGGCTTCAATGTAGGCGCTCGTCACCGGCCCGCGCATGACTCGGTAAACCCAACCCGTATAGGCCAGAACGATGGGCAGAAAAATGATCACGGCAATCAACATGATGCCGAGCGTTCGATGACTGCTCGAGGCGTCCCACACCGTCAGGCTGCTGCCGGGATGCGAGGACGACGGGAGAAGAAAGGGGAACAAACTGACGCCCATGCTGCCAATGACGCCGGCAATACCAAGACCGCTCACCGTAAACACGACGAGCCTATGGCGAATGCCGGAAAGCGCCGCTACCAGCAAGGGAGCCGCGAGGCCGACCATGGGCACCAGCATCGTCAGCGGCCATTTGCCGTAGTTGGCAAGCCAGGCTCCTGCCTGGGCTACGGCGGTCTTTGCGAGAGGATCGGGCTCCCCGCCCGGTAAAGCGCCGGTCACGATCGCCATCCCGTAATGGCTCATCCAGATCCACACACCCGCCAGCGCGAACAAAGCGACCCACGCCAGCGCCGCGACGCGGGAAACCGCGCGCGCGCGGCGCGCGATATCACCATCGGTTTTCATGGCCAGATACACCGCCCCGTGCGTTACCAGCATGGCGACGCTCACCAGCCCGCTGAGCAGTGCGAACGGATTCAACAGATCGAACAAGCCGAAGCTGTAGGTCGCGCGAAGTTCCGAATCGAAGCTGAACGGCACCCCCTCGATGAGGTTCCCCATGGCGACCCCGAAGACCAGCGAAGGGACCGCGCCGCCGGCGAACAGCGCCCAATCCCAGGTGGCGCGCCAGCGCGCGCCCGGCATTTTACTGCGAAACTTGAAGCCCACCGGCCTTAGGATCAGCGCCGCCAAGACCAAGAGCATCGCCAAGTAAAACCCCGAGAAGCTCGCGGCATACAGTGCGGGCCACGCCGCAAAAATGGCGCCCCCGCCCAGGATCAACCAGACCTGATTGCCTTCCCAGACTGGCCCGACGGTGTTGATCACCACCCGCCGTTCGGTATCGCTGCGCGCAATGAACGGCAGCAGCATCCCAACGCCCAAATCGAAGCCATCCATGATGGCGAAACCGATGAGCAGCACCCCCAGGAGCAACCACCAAATGACTTTCAAGGTCTCGAAGTCGAACATGATTACTCCTAATGCCGCGGGCCGAGGGTTGCCGGAACCGGGCCGGAGTCCGCGGCCCCGGCGCGCGGCGGCGATTCCCTACCGGGCCCCAATTTGACGTACTTATTCAGCAAGAAAATGTCGATCACGGCCAGCACGGTGTAGAACACCACAAAACCGGTGAGGCTGAGGGCGACACTCGACGCGGGAATTGGGGACACCGCTAGAAACGTGGGGAGCACGCCCTCGATCGCCCACGGCTGGCGCCCGTGTTCAGCGACGAACCATCCAAGCTCCGCCGCGCACCATGGCAGCGGTAGCGTCCATAGGGCTGTCTTGAGGAAGGTGCGGCTCTGCGCGATTCGGCGGCGCGCGGCAAGATAGAAACCAATACCGAAGAGAGCGATGAAATAGAAACCCAGACCCACCATCACACGAAAGGTCCAAAACATGGGCCCCACCGATGGCACCGTATTCCAAGCGGCCCGGTCAATCTGCGCGGGCGTCGCTTGCGCGGGATCCTCGACGTACTTGCGCAGCAGCAGTGCATATCCGAGATCGCTCGCATGCTCCTTTAGTGTCTGACGCGCAACCACATCGTTCGGGCTTTGTCGCAATGCACGCAGCGCCGTGTAGGCGGGTATGCCATTGATGATTCGGTGTTTTGCCTGGTCGACCAACTCAACAATCCCGGGCACCTCGGTGTCCAAGGACCGCGTCGCGATGATCCCGAGCATCCATGGAACCTGGATCGACGCATGCGTCCGATGCGCATCCGCGTCGGGTATGCCGACGATGGTGAAGGGCGCCGGCGCCGGCTCCGTGTGCCACATGCCTTCGATGGCGGCGATCTTCATTTTTTGGTGTTCGGTCACGGTATAGCCGCTTTCATCGCCCAACACGACCACCGATAACGCGGCCGCGAGTCCGAAGCTGATCGCCACGGTCGCTGAGCGCTTGGCAAATTCGACATGACGGCCTCTGAGGAGGTACCAGGCACTGATGGCGAGCACGAAAACCGCCCCCGTCACGTATCCGGCACTCACGGTGTGTACGAATTTCGATTGTGCGACGGGGTTAAATATGACGTCCCGGATCGAATCCAGTTCCATGCGCATCGTGCTCGAATTGAAGTGCGCGCCCGTGGGGTTCTGCATCCAGGCATTCGCAATGAGAATCCACAGAGCGGACAAGTTGCTGCCGATGGCAACCAGCCAAGTAACCACCAGATGCTGGCGCCGGCTCAAGCGGTCCCAGCCGAAAAAGAAAAGACCAATGAAGGTCCCCTCCAGGAAGAACGCCATCAAACCTTCAATGGCGAGCGGCACGCCGAAAATGTCGCCCACGTAGTGCGAGTAATAAGCCCAGTTCGTGCCGAACTGAAATTCCATCGTAATCCCGGTGGCAACGCCCATGGCGAAGTTGATGCCGAAAAGAATGCCCCAGAAGCGCGTCATGTCGCGCCAAATGGGTCGATCCGTCATGACGTAGACGCTTTCCATGACGGCGAGGAGCACGGACAATCCCAACGTCAGCGGGACGAATAGAAAGTGATACATCGCGGTGGCCGCGAATTGCAGCCTGGACAGATCAACCAAATTCAATGAACTCATTTAGAATCCTTAGGTGCATTCGCCCCGATGAGCGCCGCCGCGGTTGCGGCAGCATCCGACGGCAAGCGATGTGCCGGACCGAAGAACAATAGATAGATGGCTAGCAACAGGGCCGCCTTCAGAGCGACCGCAACAGTCAAATCTCGCGCCGGCCCAGGCGCGAGCCGGCTACATCTGCTGAACAAGCTCTTCATGACTCCTTCTCGCTTGAATGCGGGACGATACGCAGAGTTGCGCGCTTTCGCAAGTATGCAATATACGATTGGCGGTCAGCGTTTGTACCTAGCCGCCGTGAGAACATTCTCGTTTCGATATGTAGAGCGATCCGGCAATCGCCAGGACCACGAGCGCCCGCGTCCGTTGATGCGGCGCAGTTGTCTTACGGGGTTCATCGCTTGACGGATCGACAAGATTTCGATAAATATGGAAATATGAAATCTAATGACGTCGTCAAGGCCTTGAGCGCGCTCGCTCAAGAGTCGCGGCTGGCCGTATTTCGTTTGCTGGTCAAACGAGGACCGCAGGGATTTCCTCCGAGTGTCATGGCCGACAAGTTGAATATTGCCGCCCCCACATTGTCTTTTCATTTGAAGGAGTTGCAGAACGCGGGGCTCGTCGAGGTGCGGCGCGAGGGCCGGTTCCTCTTTTACAGCACGCGGTTTGACCGGATGAAGAGCGTGGTCGGGTTTTTGACCGACGAGTGCTGTAGTCAGGCGGATGAGGCCTGTGACAGGGATTGCATACTCGTGGCCGCTCAAGTGCGACGCCGCAGTGCATGAGCGCGGCCTCAGTCGGCCCGCCGGCAGCCGCGATCGCCGCGGCACGCAGCTCTGACCTCTCGCAGATTCGATGGCTGCTCAATCTGCGAAACCTGCCGAGCGAAGACATCACGCCCGAGTTGCTTGCAAACTTCCTGGTGTGTCGCGACGCGATCGGCGTCGTCGGCGTGGTCGGACTCGAGTACTACGGCACCGTAGCTCTGCTTCGCTCGCTGGTGGTCGCTGATGGATTCGAGGGCCGTGGTCTCGGAGGGCGCCTGATGGGCGCCGCCACGCATTTTGCGCGACGGCGTGGGGTTCGGTGGATTTTCTTGCTCACGACGACCGCGGAGGCGTTTTTTGAAAGGTTCGGATTTCGCCGGATACCGAGGGACTGCGCGCCACGGTGCATCGAGGATTCGTCCGAATTCAAATCGCTGTGTCCGTCGACCGCCGCCCTCATGGTGAATCCATGAATGCCATCGGCAAAACTCCGTTCGAGGGTGTGCCCAAGTGAGCGTCTTCGAACGGTATCTCACGGTGTGGGTCTTTCTCTGCATCATCATCGGTATTGCGCTCGGACAGTTCCTGCCGGGCGTGTTTCAAGTCATCGGCGGCCTCTCGATCGCCCAAGTCAATCTGCCGGTGGGGATTTTGATCTGGGTGATGATCATCCCGATGTTGGTCAAGGTGGATTTCGGTGCCTTGGGCCAGATCCGCCGCCATGTGAAGGGCATCGGCGTCACCCTGTTCGTCAATTGGCTGGTGAAGCCCTTCTCGATGGCTTTGTTGGGCTGGCTGTTCATTCGGCATCTATTTGCGACGCTGCTGCCGGCCGATCAGCTGGACAGCTACATTGCCGGACTCATCCTATTGGCCGCGGCGCCGTGCACGGCCATGGTGTTCGTGTGGAGCCGCCTTACCAACGGGGATCCGCTGTTTACCTTGTCCCAGGTGGCGCTCAACGACAGCATCATGGTGATTGCGTTCGCGCCCCTGGTCGGTCTCTTACTGGGGATCTCGGCGATCACGGTTCCGTGGGGCACCCTGCTGACTTCGGTGGTCCTCTATATCGTCATTCCGGTGCTGCTCGCGCAAGGCTGGCGCCGTTACCTGCTGAAGCGCGGTACAGCAGCCTTCGAGAGGGCCATGCATCGCATCGGACCCTGGTCCATCGGGGCACTCCTCGTGACTCTGGTTCTCTTGTTTGCGTTTCAGGGCGAGGAGATTTTGCAGCAGCCGCGGGTGATTGCTCTCCTGGCGGTGCCCATCCTCATCCAAGTGCTGTTCAATGCCAGCTTGGCGTATTGGCTGAACCGGGCGTTCGGCGAGAGCCACGACGTCGCGTGTCCGTCCGCCCTCATTGGCGCCTCGAATTTCTTCGAACTCGCGGTGGCCGCGGCCATTAGTCTCTTCGGGTTTCATTCCGGAGCGGCGCTCGCCACGGTGGTCGGGGTGCTGATCGAGGTTCCAGTCATGTTGCTGGTCGTCAACATCGTCAACCGATCCAAGGGCTGGTACGAACAAGCCGGCATGCCGTCGCAGGTGAAGCCATGACCGATGTCACGATCTATCATAATCCCGCTTGCGGCACGTCGCGCAACACGCTGGCGCTCATCCGTAACGCCGGGGTCGAGCCAACGATCATTGAGTACTTGAAAACCCCCCCCGACCGCGCAACTCTTGAATCGCTGCTTCAGCGCATGGGCATTCGTCCGCGCGAGCTGCTGCGCCAGAAAGGCACTCCCTATGGCGAGCTGGGGCTCGATGCCGATCACTGGTCTGATGCGCAACTGATCGACCAGATGCTGGCGCATCCCATTCTCATCAATCGACCGATTGTGGTCACGCCGTGGGGCGTCAAGTTGTGCCGCCCATCCGAGGTGGTCCTGGATATTTTGCCGCTCCCTCAGCAAGGGCCGTTTGCGAAAGAGGATGGCGAGCCGTTGATCGACGCTCAGGGTCGCCGCGTATCAACCTGATCTCTCCGCGTTTCCGTGAACCGCATTTCCGCCGTGACTGCGCGCGCCCTCATTTCGCGGCGCCGGTCGACCAGCCGCCGCCCAGCGCCTTGTAGACCGCGACCAGGTCCGTGGTCAGCGACGCATCGGATTGCACCAGCTGATCCCGGGCTCCCAGCACGGCGACTTCGGCCTGCAGCACGTTGACGAAGGTCACGAAGCCTGTGCGATACTGGGCCTCTGCGATCGCGAGTGTGCTCTGCGCCGCCTGTAATGCCGCGAAGATCGACGCGTGCCGGGTCTGCTCGGCCTGGTGGCGCGCGAGCGAGTCCTCGACATCCCGCAGGGCGCCCAGAATTGCGATCCGATAGGCGAACTCAGCCTGGGTGTATTCCTCCTTCGCCTCGCCGAGGCTGGCGCGATTGCGCCCGGCGTCGAACACCGGTTCGGTGGCCAACCCGAGCGCCGCCATGACGAGGTTCTGCCTGGAGAAGAACTCATCCAGCGATGAGCCGGCGAAGGTCGCGAGCCCCACGAGATCGAACTTGGGGTACAGCGCAGCGGTCTTGACGCCGATTTCGGCATTGCCGGCGGCCAGCCGCCGCTCCGCGGCGCGGATGTCGGGACGCTGCTTCAGCAGATCCGACGGCAAACCGGGCGGCGGCAGCGGCGGCGGCGATGCGGGATACCCGAGCAGCGGCGCGAGTTCCAGGGTGAGGCCTTCGGGCGCTTCACCGAGCAGTATGTACAGCGCGTGCAGGCGCGCGCGCGCCTGCGCGTCGAGCTGCGGGATCTGGGCCGCGGCCGTCTGCACCAGCGTCGACTGCTGGTTCACGTCCAGTTCGGTGACGAATCCGGCCTGACGGCGCGCACCGATCAGCGCGAACAATTCCTTCTGGCGCCCGAGTTCCTCGACGCCGACGCGGATCCTGGTCTGAAGCGCGCGCAGGGTGAAATAGTCCTTGGCGATTTCTGCGCTCAGCGACACCTCGCCATCGCGCCGGTCCCACACGCCGGCCTCGATGTTTGCGCCGGCTGCCTCGACCGCACGCCGTGTCGCGCCGAACAGGTCGACTTCCCAGGTGGCGTCGAACCCGGCGGAATACAGGTTCAGGTGGGCGGGAAGTTCGCCGCCGCCGGTGCGTAGTGCCAGCGCCGATCCGTCGGCAGTCACGCTCGGAAGGCCGGCGGCGCCTGCCTCGATGCCCTTGAGACGGGCGGCGCGGATGCGCGAGGTCGCGATTGCGAGCGTCGGGCTGTCACGCAGGCCGCGCTCGATCAGTCCCGTGAGAGTCGCATCGTGGAACTGCAGCCACCAGTCGTGCAGACCGCCGGCATCCGCCGGCGTGACTGCTGCCTCTGCGGACGGGGTTTCCGCATACGCATGCGGCGCCGGGAAAGCCGGTGTGTGGTAGTCGGGTCCCACGGCACAGGCGCTCAAGCTCGCCAGCGCCAGCGCAGCGGTCGGCACGGCACGGCGCGGCGATGGCGCACCGCCCTTCATGCGCCCACGGCCGGCGTCTTGGTTCTGTCCGGCGGGCGCATGAAGAGGAGAAGCGGGACCGACAGGAAGACCATGACCATCAGGACGTGGAATCCGTCGAGGTACGACAACATTGCGGCCTGGCGCTGCAGGTTTTCGTACAGCATGGCAACACCCTCCGGTGCGGCCGCGGCCGCCGGCTGTCCGTGGCTGACCAGCTCGTGCGTGATGCGCGCCAGTCCCGCGGTATAGTTCGGATTCAGCGGGTTGGCGAGCTCGGTGAGCCGCGCCTGGTGGAACTGCTGGCGCCGCGCCAGAATAGTCTCGACCATCGCGATGCCGATCGTGCCGCCGAGGTTTCGCGCCACGTTCATCAGGGCCGATGCCTGGTTGCTCTGGTCAGGCCTGAGTCCCACGTAGGCGAGGTTGGTCAGCGGCACGAACAGAAACGGGATGCCGACCGCCTGGAACATCCGCGCCAGCGCCGCGCTCTCGAACGACATGTTGGTGTCCAAGTGGCTCATGTTCTGCAGGGCAAACCCCTGCACGAGAAAGGACGTGCCGATCAGATAGCGCACATCGACGCGTCCGGTCAGCAGACCGCTGAACGGCATCGCGACGATCGTGGCGAGGCCGCCGGCCGCCAGCGCGAGTCCGGCGTCGGTGGCCGTGTAGCCCATGACCTGCTGCAGGAGCTGGGGGATGAACAGCGTGGTGCCGAAGATGATCACGCCAGTGACCAGCAGGAGAATGCTCGAAAGGCCGAAATTGCGCTGCCCCAGCATGCGGATCGGCACGATCGGCGCCTTGCGCGTCAATTCCCACGGAATGAACAGGATCAATGACACGAGCGCCGTGACGCCGGTCGCGAGGATCGTCGGGCTCGAAAACCAGTCATCCTCCTGGCCCCGGTCGAGCATGACCTCGAGGCCGCCGAAGAACAGCGCGGCGAGCACGAAGCCGAGGACATCCACCTTCAGGCCGCCGGCCAGCAGCTGCTTGCGCTCCCGCTGCAGGGCGGCCGGTTCGACGACCATTCGTTGCACCAGCAACAGCGAGATCAGGCCGATGGGTACGTTGATCAGGAAGCACCATTGCCATGACGCATTGTCCGTGATCCAGCCGCCGACGACGGGCCCGAGGATCGGACCCGCGATGACGACCATGCCGTAGGCTGCGAAAGCGAGGCCGCGCTTTTGCGGCGCAAAGCTGTCGACCAACATGGACTGTTCGATCGCCGCGAGGCCGCCGGCCGCCAGGCCCTGGACGACGCGCGCCACGATCAGCAGATCCAAATTCGGCGCGATTCCGCACAAGAACGACGCCAAGGTGAACAGCGCGACCGACCACATGTAGTAGCGCTTGCGTCCGATGACGTTTGCCAGCCAGCCGGATATCGGGATCACGATCGCGCTCGAGATCAGGAACGTCGTGCTGACCCAGCTCGCCTCGTCGTAGCTGACCGCGAGGCTCCCGGCAATGTGATCCAGCGCTACGTTGACGATCGATACGTCGAGCACGGTCATGAATGTGGCGATCGAAATCACGCCCACGATCGCCCAGGCATTTCGATCCCCCGCGACCGACCTCTCTGGCGTCCAGGCAACAGCCTCCGCGCCGCTCGCAGCTTGCATTGCGGCCATCTCAGCGCACCCGTACCTGAGGCTGCACCGACATGCCGGGACCGAGGAGGCAGGTCTTGGGAATCGAGTCCATCAGGATTTTGACCGGGACACGCTGCACGACCTTCACGTAATTGCCGGTCGCATTCTCGGGCGGCAGGATCGCGAACGCCTGTCCCGCGCCGCGCTCGATCGAATCAACGTGGCCGCGAATGCTCGCGCCCTCACAGGCATCGACGTGGATCATCACCTCCTGCCCCGCACGCATGTGCGCAAGCTGCGTCTCCTTGAAATTCGCGGTGACCCACAGCTCGACCGGAACGATGGCCATGAGCTCGGTCCCCGGCTGCACGTAGGCGCCGACGGCAACGCTTTTCTGCGCCACATGGCCGGTGAGCGGCGCGGCGATCCGAGCGTGGCCGAGCCCGATCGCCGCCGTGTCGAACTGCGCCGCGGCGCTCTGGACTTGCGCGTCGGCGGCGGCCACCATCGTCTGGCTTGCGGCGAGCATCTGCGCGCGGACCTCGACGGCGTGCTGCGCGGCATCCTGCTGCGCGGCTTCCTGACTCGCCGTGGCCTGTGTCTGGTCGAGCTGTTGCGGGGCGACCGCGGCCGGATTCAGCGCGGTCAGGCGCTCGAAGCGCTCCAGGTCAAGCCGGGCGATTCTCGCCTGGGCTGCCGCGGCGGCGAGTTCCGCGCGGGATTGACGCAAGGTGGCGGCGTTGACCAGCACCTGGGCACGGGCATTGGAGGCCTGGGCCTCGGCTTGGGCACGCAATGCCCGCGCCGCCGCGACCCCCGCCTCGGCATCGTCAGGGTTGATCAGGAGCAGCGGCTGTCCCTGCTGCACCAGCTGGTTGTCATCGACCAGCACCGCGATCACCTGGCCCGCCAGCTGCGGCGCAAGACGAACTACATGTGCATCGATGAATGCGTCATCGGTCGACTCGAACTGTCGCGCGTGCAACCACCATAGCACGCCAGCGGCAATCAGCAGGATGCCTAGCACCCCTGACCCGATCAGCACGAGCGGGTTCGCGAGCAGCTTGCGCTTCTGTGCCGGGGTGTCCTCGGTTGCCATCGTCGTGCGATTCTGGTTCGCCGGCACGTCATCGCTGGAGCGGTGGAGCGCACTTCATCGGCAGCCTCGCCGAAGAACATGCGATGATCGCATGATCAGTTCATGGCAACCGGTGGATGCGCGGCCCAGTAGGCATCGACCTTGCGGCTCTGGGCGGCAAACCCCGTCGGCCCGTTGGCCTCATCCTTGCGGACCTGGGGGGAGGCATCGAGGGCGGACTTGGGCACGGTGAGCACCAATAGGTTGTTGCCGATCGTGGATTTGAAATCGCTCCACGGTACGGGCGAATACTTCTCGTCGACCCCCCAGAATCCGCCGTGGCCGATCACGAGATAGGCGATCTTGCCGGTTTGCGGGCTCATGACGATGTCCTCGACACTCCCCAGGTCTTCATCCTTGCCGTTGACGATGCTCTCGCCAATGAGCAGGTCCGAACGATAGACGATGCCGCCGCCCGACACGGGAACCGCGGTCTCGATCTGTTGCTGTCTCCAGGTGGGAATGTCCGCCGTTGGGATCTTTCCGCTGCGAAGCTCCGCGACATAGGTCGCATACGAATCGCGTGTCGCGCTCAATACCGTCTCGCAGGGCTGTTGCTGGCCGCGTTGCGCGAGAATGCGCGCAGCCGCGAGCAGGGTTCGCACCTCGTAGCCCGGGCGCGCCCGCCCATATCCCGCCGAATCGCCATAGCGATCGCCGTAGCTGTACCCGTAGCCGTAGACAGGGTAGCCGTAGCCCGTGCTTTCGATCCAATAGCCGTCTTTCTGCATGGTGGCGCTGAGGACGCCGAGATCCGCTAGGCACTGCTGGGCGGGATGCGCCGCAGTAACGGGGGCGGCGGCGACCGCCGAGCACGCGAGCGCCAAGCAGCCCACGGCCGCCAACAAGGCCGTTTGCGGTCCGCGGATTACGTTGGTTTCGACCGCGTAAGTCTTCGTCATGTCATCTCCTTGCAGGGTTGCCGATTGGAATCCCGATCACAGGGCCCGTCACCGCGCCGCTGCTGGGCCGTCACCGCCGGTCCGCCGACGGCCGCGGGGTTTCCGACGGCCTGAACTTCGGCTCGGGGTTCTGCAGTTCGACCTCGCGAGCCCAATAGTCTCCGAATCCGTAGTGGACTTGGAGATTCCTTTCAATCTCACGAGTGAGGGGCCCGCCCGCGCGATAGGCGGGAGCCCGCTTCACGGCGTCGCGGGTCAGCCCCACCAGCACACAATTGTCGTCCCACCGGCACTCGTCGATCCATTCGGGCGAGATGAGCACGTCATGACCTCTCCAGAATTCGCCGGTGCCCACGACCATGTAGCGAATCACCCAGCCGAGTTCGTCAATGAGGAATCCCTTGACATGTCCGATCTCGCCATCGGACGCGTGGATGCGATAGGCCTTGACGGTCTCCATGCTGCGCAGGTGGTGATCGCCGCGCGGGCGATGTTCCGCATCGGCTTGTGCGTCGGCACGACGGTTTTCCTCCTCGGAACGACGATGCGCGGCGGCCGCTCCCTCGTGTTCCGGCTCGGACACCAGCGAGCCAGGGTGCGCGGCACCACGGCCCCAGATGGTGCCGCCCTCCCAGTAGAACGGGTATCCGTAATACCGCAGGTATTCACGTTCGTGCTGCCGGGACACCGGCTCGTTCGTGTCTATGCCCGGACTGTCCCTTACCTGCTGCTTCGTGAGGGCGACCTGCACCCGCTTCGACTCCCAGACAGGCATGGTCACCGATGCCGGCACGATCAACACCCGCCGGCCCGACAGCCACGGGCCGGTCGCAACGACAAAATAGCGAATGACCCACGATTCATCGTCGAAGTACAGATCCTTCACCGTCCCTATGAGACCGTCCGCGGCCTCGACGGAATGACCGAGCAAATCTTGGCCCTCGCGCAACATGGGATCCTCCTCACCCGCAATGGTTCGGGCGTGCATCGTGTCCGTTCGTGGCGGCCATGCCATCGATGAGACTCACTTCGGAAGCTTGTTTCCGTTTGCCTTGAATTTTTCCCCGAACGCCGTGAGCGCGCCGCCGCCCTGCGGATTCGTATGGCAATCCCCGCAAGACTTCCCGGTATCCTTGCCAAACTGCACCGTCGCAGCGACGGGTTGAGCAATCAGCAACGACACCGCACCGGCAATCACCGCCGCAGTGGCGGTGCCACATGCGAGGACGAGCAGCTTGTTTGCATTCACTTTCATAGTCGACCTCTCCAATACCGATGTTGCTGTTTCCACCGCCGCGGGCCGGATCCCGCATTTATGCACGTTAGATTCAAATCGCCTGTTTCGTCTGTGCGCTGCCGTACGGCATGTTCATTTGGATTTCTGTGAATCCGTGCGGTCTCGTCCAAATTGGTAGCGCACCGTGAGTCCCAATTGGTTCACGCTGTCGTGGTACGGCTGCACGCCGAGAGCCAATAGGTTCGGCACGGTCGACGGCAACACCGCATTGAGCGCCCAGTCGTTGGAGTTGTACTGCTCGCGCGTGTAGCGGAAGTGAACCTGCAAGGCGCTGGTCCATTGATAGGCGACCTCGAGACGAGTGGAATCGAGTTTGGTCCAGGATTGCGGAAAGGCCTGCGGCTGGCCGCCGACTGTGGAATCGGTGCCTTCATATGAGGGTGCGAGGAGGTAGTTCAGTGTGAGAGTCCAGCGCTCCTGCGGCACCCAACGCCCGCCGATATCCATGTTCCAAAACCGCTCCGTGTCCGCGGCGAGCCACGGTGCGGTGTCGAGCCCGGCGTAGCCATTTTGCAGATTGAACAATCGCTCATAGCCGGCGTCGATATAGGCACTCAACGTCTCACGCGGCGTCCAGGTGAGCGTGGTCGACGCACGCTGCTCGTGTGTGGCTTGCAGTCCGAGGGGCGAGGACCGATAGTCGTCCTTGGCGACCGAGGCCTCGACCGACCAGGTCAGTGTCGACGTCGCAGCCCATGCAGCGGTGAGCGTGGAGAACACCCGATCGCGCGGGGCATAGTCATACGCGAAGACCAACGGGTTTTCTTCGATCGGCAATGCCTCGGCATCGAACGACGAGGTCTTGCGCAGGCCATTGCCGATCTTCAGCGTGAGACTCAAGGGCGCAACGGGCGTGATCGTCGCGCGGCCCCAGCTTTCCGCGTTTTGAGTCCATGTCACAATCTGCCCTGGTCCGTAGTGGTCGTCGCTGAGCTTGCCGCCGACTCCTATCTTCAGCCAGTGCGCCAGGGCATAATCGGCGCCGCCGTCGAGGCGCACGCGGTCTTCGCTATAGCGCGGCGTGACCGCGGTCCCACCCGGAAAGGTATCGGTCACGACGTACGCGACGGCGATGGGTGTCGTCCGGTCGTCTCGGCCATCATAGGTCGCATTGCCGCGCAGGCTGAGCTTTGGCAGCGGCCGGGAGGCCAACCCAAGGGCGTAGTGCGACAAGTGCACATCGCCGTCGAGCGATCCCGGCATCGATGCGGTTGGCTCCGGTAGCGTGCTGACCGGGATGAACGCGGTGTTTTGCCGGAGGGTGCCCATCGATGCGGCGTAGTTGAGCGTCGTCGCGAACCATGGGAATTGCGCGTTGCCCGCTGCGCTCAGCTGTTGCAGCGTGTTGCCGGGCGGCACTCCGAGGCGCCCTTCGGTCGAGCCCGGCGCGATCGGCAGATAGGGGTTCGCGAAGCTCAGCGCACCGCTGTCATCCTCGAACCAGGAGCCCGTATAGGTCAGTCGGAAGCTCGCCTTGCGGCCCGCCCAGGCGGCACCGGTCTCGAAGGAGTCGGTCACGTAGTCGATCGGCTGCGGCAGCTGCACCGCCTCGGTCAGAAAGCTGGCGCTCGTGAGGTCGGTGCCGATTTTTTCCTGGCGCCGGAACTCGCCGAAAAGTGTCCACTCGGGACTCGCGAAGTAGCGGCCCAGGAGCGCCACCGTGCGGCGATCGAAGCCCAGGCTGACGGGCGCGAGACTCGAACCGAGCGCGCTCATACCTCCCGTGCTGCCGGCCGCGACCCAGTCTGCCGGCAGACCGAGGGTTGTGCCGTTTCCTCGAAATGGAGTGGCGGCGGTATCGTACAGCCGTGTCGGTTGGCCGTCGTAGCTCAGACGCAGGTCGTAATTGCCCTCGCGGCCGCCCTCGACGTATCCGTCGCGTGAGGCGAGGCCGAGCCGCTCGAGATCGTAATTCGCATATGTACCGTCGGCGCTGCGAACCTGGCCGGAGGCGCCGACATCGGCGTACGTGCCGCTGTGGTCGATCCCGGTATAACGGCCGTAGCTCGCGTTCGCACCGCTGGCGTTCAGGGCGCCGGCCTCCGCCTCCCCCTCGTAGCCTTGCAGGAACGGGCACTGCGTGCACTTCCAGTCGCTCGTATCCGGGGGCGTGCTCGCGGCTGGCGGATCGGCCACCGCCAAGTTCAGCGCAAACGCCCCGCCCAGTCCCCACACAAGCGAGGCGTATCCATGCCGAGAGAGTATTTTCATGTTGTGAGCTACCGCATCAACGCGCGGCCCGAGGGACTGTTCGAGCCGTGCACCTGGGAGTGACAATTGACGCAGCCGCCGGCGAGAAGAAATGCGCTGGGCATTCCCCCCGGTAAGCCTTGGGGCGTGTTCACGATGGACGGATGGCCCGCGCCCTCATGGCACGTCTGACAAAGGAATGGCGGGCGCATCTTGAGAAGCGCCGGTTGGGCGGAACCGTGGGGATCGTGACAATTGGTGCAGTCCTCGGCAACCGGCTGGTGCTCCCACAGAAACGGTCCGCGGTACTCGGCGTGACAGGTCGTGCAAGTTTCCGTGATGCTGTTCTTCACGAGCTGCGCCGGCGCCGTGGAGCCGTGCGGCGAATGGCAGGAGGTGCAGGCCATTTTCCCTTCACGCAGGGGATGATGCGATGGCTTGAAGAGATCGGTGTGCTGCGCTTGGTGGCAGCCGGTACAGACCTCGATCTGCGTGGCCGCGGCCTGAACCGGGTCTTTGGCCGCGTGCAGCGTGTGACAGCTCGCGCAAGCCACCCCGCTCGCCGCGTGCGCACTCGTTGCCCAGTCATGAGCGGCGTTCGACTGGTGGCAGGCCAGGCATTGCGCGTTCTGCATGAGCGCCGGTGCGAGCGCTTTTGGCCCGAAATCCACCATGCCGGCCGGCGGGCCGCCGCCCGCTTTCACGTGCGCGCCGGCCGGCCCGTGGCAAGCCTCGCACTGCAGGCCGCCATGACCGAACGGGCCGTTGGGATCATTCGGACGCGCATGCTTGGTGCGGAACAAGCCCATGACCGTGGGATCGCCATGACACCCGAGGCAGGTGTCGGCTCCCTGCGCACTGTACGCAGAATGGGTGGGCGGCCTGCCGCCGGCGCTCGCGGGAGCATCGACCGAGAACGCGGGCATGACGCCGCCCAACGCCACAGCCGCCGTCACGCAAGCGCGCGCAATACGCCGCATTCAATTCGCCGTGACAGGGATGTTGTGCACGACCCGCACATCCGCGACTCCGCCCGCGCCGTGACACACGCTGCAGGTCTCGACATTCGCCGGGTTCGCGCTCTGAATCGTGCGGCCTTCGGCGTCCTTCGCGACCGTGGTCGAACCGCCGTTTTGCTGCATATGCACCAGGGTGACGGCGTCGACATGGCACGCCGAGCACACGGACATATTCGCCGAGGTGGCGATCGGATTACCGACCGTGGTCGGGTTTGGCAATTGCTTCGACAGGCCGGTGAGGAACGTGGTCGCCTGCACCGCGGTGTCGGCCACCGGATAGTAACTGGTGCCGACATGACAGGCGTCGCAGCGGTTGAGCTGGCCCGGATAGACGACGTCGGTGAAGTTGTTCACCGAACCGCCGTAGCCGTAGATGACGAAGGGCGAACCTGCGGCGCCGCGCACGCTGCCGTCATGAATCGCGTGGATCATGTGCTTGAAGTCGATCGTCTGCTCCCATAGGCGGTCGATTCCGGGCATCGTCGCAGTCAGCGTTTGCCGCTCGCTGACGTCGGTCGATGCCGGGTTGTGGCACGTGGCGCAGACCTGCGTGTTGTTGTTGCGATTGGTCCCGTGTTCGGCGAGCAGGTTGTGGCAAACGTCGCATTTGGCGATGGCCACGACCACGCGGCGAGCGACCGGGGCGGTGCCGGCGATGTTCCCGTAGCCGACCGCGCTCGTCACCGGGATGGCGGTTGCCCCCGGGCCGGTGGTGACGACGCCGGGATGCCCTTCGATGACAACGCCTATGTTGGCGATGGCGGGGCAGGCCGTGCCGCCTCCCGGGGGACAGTTGGCCGCAGGCGGATTCGGCAGCGGGGTGGGAGAAGTCATCGTAAACGCGCCCGTCGGATCGGGCCCCGATAGTCCGGGGGCAGGCGTCGCAGTGCCGCAGCCGGCGAGCGGGTTGAGCGAAATCGGCTGACCCCAGGTGGACGGCGTCGTGCCGCTGCCCCAATTGGTGTAGTCGCTCGTTTCCCAGGCGATGTCGATCGCGAGGCGCGCCGTATCATCGGCGCACACGGGCATCCCGGTTCCCGGATCGGTGCCGGCAAAGGGCGCGGCGGTGAGAATGTTGTAGGGCGCATTGCCGTTGGTCGGATCAACGACCGAGAAATTCACGACCGGATAGATGTTTCCGGCGGTGGTCTTGAAGGTGACGCTATTGACGAGGTAGAGAAACTTGGCCGCCTCGACCACCTCGGGAATGGTGTGGGCCGCGATCACTTGGAGATGGCCATTGTCGATATTCGAGGCCGTACCGTGGCAGGTCGTGCACTGAGAGTCGTTGGCGACGATGCTCGCAGCGCTGTGGTTGGCACCGGTGGCAAAGTTCACGTTGTCGTGGCAGGCCCCGCAGGCCTCCGCGGTCGGTACCGCCGCGTAGTTGATTGCCTGCGTCGCCGCCGGAATCGTCTGCACATGGCAGGTCTGACAGTTTCGGGTATCCTGCGGGTAGAGCACGGTGTTGAAGTTCGACAACGAGTCCCCGTACCCGACGATCCAGTAGCCGATGCCCAAAGTCGGAGTGGTGTTCGGACCCGTCGGTGTCTGGATGCTGGGCAGCGTGTTGCCGGTGTGGATCTTGTGGACCATCACTTTGAAATCCAGTGTATTGGCGCTATTCGGATCGATGGTGCCCGGGTTGTGGCACATCACGCAGTACTGGACCTCGACGCGTGCGCCGCCGTGCGCAGTCAATGAGGTGTGGCAGGTGTCGCAGGTGGCCGTCTCGACGATTTCGCGGCTGAAGATGCCGGTGGTGGCTCCGGTCGACGGCTGGAAGGTGTAGGAGCCATTGTTCGCCTGCGCCAGGCCGCGGATTTCAAAGGCCACGCGATGAGTCAAGCTCGCGTTGTAGACGACGCTCGGGATCTTCGTGACATCGGTCTTGAAGGTGTATTGATAGGTGCCGTCGCCATTGTCGACCAACGCGCCGTTCGTGGCGGCCTCGACGGATGCCTGCGTCTCGGGGGTGGTTGCGCAGGCTGTAACCCCGGCCGGACAGGCTGCAGGTGCGACGATGCCGAAGATGTAGGAATTCCACTGGCTTGACAGGCCGTTTTGGCCCGGGACGAGTTGCGCGATCGCGAACCCCAGGTCGGCGGCCGGCAGGCCCTGCAGCGGCGCACCGTTCTCATCCCGGAGCTCGAACTTCACCACCGGCGGTCCGCTGATGGCGACGCTGGTGATGGTTCCGGTGATGGCGGTGGCCGTGCCGACATTGAGTGCGGAGCCCGTGGTCGACGGCCCGGTAGGTCCGGTTGCACCGGCTGCGCCGGCGGGACCGGCCGAACCGGTGGTGCCGCTGCAGGCGGCCAGAACTGCGCACAGCAGCACAGCGCCCATTGCCGCGCCGGCGCGGCAGCGGCCCAAGTCGCGAATCCCGTTTGCGAACCACATGCAGCAATCTCCCAAGATGAACCCGAGATTCAACCCCGCCCCGCGTGCCGTGCGGAACCACCCTCGCGTTTTTGAGGCTACTCAGCGCGCTTGACACCCGTCTGTACGTCAGCGAACAGAGCGCCGACGCGGGATTCGAGTAGTATTTTTCCCGTCGCTCGCGAACCGTATCCATGACCTGGGCCAGCCGGTCGGAATATAAGGACTACTTATGGCCGCATCGAGAGGTTCGAAGTGAATTCGCCGAAAGCGGGAGGTCGGGGGTTTGCCGCATGGTTGTGGCGACGCCCTCAGCGTTGGTTCCTTCTCGGGATTCCGGTGGGAGGCGTAATTGCCTTCATTGTCGGCATCGGCCTTACGGGCGGCTTCTTGGGCGCCCTCAAATATACGGAAACCGACAAGTTCTGCACCTCCTGCCACGAGATGAATACACCGTTTCAGGAACTTAACGTCAGCGTGCATTACTCCAACGAGTTCGGCATCCAAGCCAGCTGCGGAAACTGTCACGTGCCGCCAACGCTTCTCCCCGGCTTGTGGCGGCACGTCCGGGCCTCCGTCGAGGTGTGGGGTCACGTGCGGGGTGAACTCGACACTCCCGCAAAGTATGAAGCCCACCGATTGGAACTCGCTCAGACCGTCTGGAAGGAGCTGAAAGCGAACGACTCCGCCGAGTGCCGCAGCTGTCATACGCCGGCCGCCATGGCGTTCGCCAAGCAACCGCCCGATGCCGCCAGCGCCCACCAATCGTTGCCGACGAGCGGCATGACTTGCATCGATTGCCATCACGGCGTCGCGCATACGCCTCCTCCACAAGGTTGAACGCTCCAATGAAACTGGCCAAATACGCCAAATTCCGCCCGGAAAAATTCGGCGGCGTGTTGTTCGAAACCCGCTCCGAGAAGGTCTACGCGTTGAATCCCACGGCGGCGGCAATCGTGCGCGAACTGGGTGCATGCTGCGATGAACCCAGCCTGGTTCGCCGGATGAATGACAGATTTCGCGATTCCGGCGATTCCATCGAACGCGAAGTCCTGGCATTTACCGCCAATCTCAGAGCGCACGGCCTCATCGAAGAATGATCGTGCCGGCCCAGGCGACCGATCCCGCGTCCAAATCCGTGCCTCTCGGCACCCCTCCAGTCGCTGCCGGCACCGGCGACATGGGCGCCCCCCTCTATATCGCCTGGCAGGTCACGAACGAATGCAACCTCGCCTGCTTGCACTGCATCGAGGAAAGCGGTCCCGGAAAGGCGTTTCGCGATGAGCTGAACGAGGCGCAAGTATTCAACTTTCTCGGGCAGGTTATGGATTGGCAGGTGCCCTACCTCTCGTTCTCGGGCGGCGAGCCGACGCTCCATCCGCTCTTTTTTGAGATGGTGGAATTCGTCTGCAGCCGCAACGCGCAGCTCAAAATTGAAAGCAACGGTCACGGATTAAGCGTCGAGAAAGCCGAGCGGCTGCAAATGCTCGGCGTGAAGGCCGTGCAGGTCAGCCTCGATGGCGCTTCACGCGAGACGTTCAATCGCATGCGGGTGCGCGGCGACTTCGACCTGGCGATCGAGGGAATACGAAATCTTCATGCCGCGGGCGTGCCGGTCGAGATCAACTACTCCCCCACCCTGTTCAACATCCACGAGATCGGGCTCGCCGTGGATCTGGCCTACGAGCTGGGGGCCTACAGCTTTTACACCGGCCGCACGATGTACACGGGAAACGCCGTGAAGACCTGGCAGCGCCTGGCTCCGGCCGAGGAACAGTACGCAGCGTTCTTCGAGGTCTTGCGCGCGAAGGCCGATGAGTACCGCGGCCGGATGCGCGTGTACTACCACGAGATGGGGCTGTTGGATGAGCTGCGCTACCGCCTGTATCATCCGGCCGCGCTGCTGATCGTGCTCCCGAATGGGCTGGTCAAGCTCATCAACGCGCTGCCGTTCGTGTGCGGAGATCTGCGGCTCCAGCCCCTCGAGGAGATTTGGGCGAACTTCCAGCGCGCTTGGACCGACCCGCGGGTGGCGACATTCATCGAGGACCTGGCGACCGATTCCCGCAAGACATCGGCGTTGCACCAATGGATCTACCTCTAACCGCGCCGTTGCGCCGGCTGCACGGTCCGGGCGCTGCGCACGCGCGCCGCCTGCTGCGGATCCTCGGCATGGTGCGCTACCGGTTCTTTCTCTACGCCGGACTCCTGCCGTATTTGCTCGGTGCGGCATGGGCGTACGGTATGGCCGGGATATTCGATATCTCGATTTTCTCGAGCGGGCTCGCGGGTGTCGTGCTCGCGGTCATCGGCGTGGAGGCATTCAACGAATACTTCGACTCGCGCATGGGTACCGACCGCGTCTTCAACCCGGACGACGCGCCGCCGATGTCCAGCTGGGTATTGTGGCTTGGCACGGCGGCGTTTGCCGGAGCGCTGGCCGTCGGCGTGTACCTGTCGATCCGCGACGGGTGGCCCATCCTGGTATTCGCTCTTCTCGGGGGCATCGCGGCGATCTTCTATGTGGCGCCTCCAATACGCTGGGCCTATCGCGGCCTGGGCGAGGCGGTGATTGCGCTATCGTATGGGCCGTGGTTGGTGCTGGGAAGTCTCTACCTGCAAACGCGCGCCCTGTCGTGGGGCGCCCTTTGGGCATCGCTCGTTCCGGGTTTTCTGATCATGGCGCTCGCGGTGGTCAATGCCATTCCGGACTTCCACCAGGATCGCCTGGTCGGCAAACGCAATCTCGTCGTACGTTTGGGCCGGCGCCGCGCCGTGTGGCTGTACCTGGCGCTGGCCGCGGCCGGATTGTCGGTGGCGCTGGCCGGCGTCATCGCCCGCCAGTTCCCGGTACCGTGCCTGGCGGCGCTCTTGGCGCTACCGCTTCTCGTCGCAAGTGGCCGGCGCGCGATTCACTCGTTCGAATCGCCACGGCGGTTCGTACCGGCCATTCGCAGCATCGTCAGCTGTTACATGGTGGCGGTCGCGCTGTTCACCGCGGGTGTTTTTCTCCATGCATGGCACTGAGCCCACTCCTGCGTACCGGATCGATAGCCTGAAGGCGCCGCTGTTCGTCTCCTGGCAGCTCACTCGAGACTGCGACTTGAGTTGTATTCACTGTTGCACCGGATCCGCCCCCGGGAAGCGGTTGCCGGATGAGCTCAATGCCGAGGAAGCGATGTGCGTAGCGGCGGATCTCATTCGCAACGACGTCCCGTATGTCATGTTGTGTGGGGGAGAGCCCTTGGTCGTTCCCCACTTCCTGGCGTTGGCCGAGAGGCTTGGGAACGCCGGTGTGCAGATCAAGCTCGAAACCAACGGTCAACAGCTCGACGGCGCGCTCACCGAGCGCCTCGCGGCGCTGACTGTCCGCTCCGTTCAGATCAGCCTCGATGGCGATACGCAGCCCGTGTACGCGAGACTGCGGCCGGGTGCGTCGCTGGACAAGGCGCATGCGGCCTGTCGCAGGGTGGGCGAAGCCGGATTGCCGCTCGAAATCACCTTCGCCCCGACCCGCCTCAATATTCACGAAGTGCGGGCGGTGATCGATCGGGCCAGCGCTCTCGGGGCATTTCGCTTCAACACGGGCCGGCTCATGCGTATGGGTACCGCGGCACGTCGGTGGGAAAAAATCGTACCGAGTCCCGAAGAGTACCGGACATTTCGTGATACACTGCGAGACGCCAGAAGCGAGCTCGGAAGCGCAAAGATTGAGCTGTGCTACACACCGTTCTCAGTCGGCGATGCGCTGCGCGGCGCCATCACAGACCCCCCCGCAACGCTGCTGGTGCTGCCGAATGGGTGGGTCAAAGTGGCGGCCGCCCTTCCCTACATCTGCGCCGATCTGCGCCGTCACACGCTGGCGCAAGCCTGGGCGCGCTACCGGGCCGCCTGGCGGGACGTGTCCATCATCGCCGCACTGCGTCGGGCGATCGGCGACGAGTCCTCCCATGCTGAATCCAATACTTGGCGGACGGCCGCCGTGGCAACCCACTGACCTCACGGAGACGTTTATGACAACCGCGATCCCGAACAAAGAATCCCACGACACTGTCCAGTCGGACGCGGCGGACACCTCAGCGTCGAGCGAGAAGTCCACCTGGGAGACGCCCACGATGGAGGACGTCTCCGAGCAGGTAATGGCTCAGCCGTATATCCGCTTTACCTGAGAGATCGCAAACCTTGTCCGTGGGCGGCCGTTCGGTCGAGGCGTACACGGCACCGCTCTTCGTCGCCTGGCAGCTGACGAATCGCTGCGGCGCCCGTTGCCTTGCCTGCTGCGAGGAGTCGGGTCCCGATAAAACGTGGAGCGACGAGCTTTCGCGGGAAGAGGCGCTGACCGTCGCGCAGCAAATTGCGACATCGGAGATTCCGTATGTTGCGTTCGGCGGAGGGGAGCCGCTCGGTGTACCGCACTGCTGGGACATATTTGAGCGGCTTGCGCGGGCCGGGGTTGCCCTCAAGCTCGAAACCGACGGCCGCCACATCGACGATGCCGCCGCCGACCGCCTGGTTGCACTCTCGCCGCAATGTGTGCAAATCTCGGTCGATGGTGCAACCGCCGCAACACATGAGCGCGTTCGACCCGGATCGAGCTTCGCCGCTGCCATCGCGGGTATCGAGCGGCTGACCGCCCGCGGATACGCACCGCAGATCGTATTCGTCCCGAGCCGCCTCAACATTCATGAGGCGGTCCATACCTTTGATTTGGCAGTTGCCCTCGGCTGCGAGGCCTTCGTCACCGGTCCGATGATGCGCATCGGCCGCGCGGCGGCCGCTTGGGACCGCATTGCGTGCGACGACGGAGAGTGGCGGGAAGCCGTCGACCGGCTGCGAGAACGGGCGCAGGCTGCTGACGCCACGAGCCTTTTCATCTACCCCTGGGACATCCTCACCGAAATGGAGCGGCGGCGCGCCAGCCCGCAGGCGATGCTGCTGATCGTGCCCAATGGAAAAATCAAGCTCCTGAATGCGCTGCCGTTCGCGCCGGCGGATCTGAGGCGCGACTCGCTTGGGCTGGCGTGGCAGGCCTATCGCGACGCGTGGCGCACGCCGGAGGTCGGTGCATTCATCGCCGCCTGCCGAGCCGACCCGCGCCTGCTGCGCCACGCCAACGAGACGTGGCCGATGGAAGCGGTCGGCGCCACGCTGCGTCAGGTCACTTGAGATGCCCGCGAGGGCCGGCGCAAGCGCCCGCTGACATATCGAGCGAAAATGCGCACGATTTCCGTCATCCTGAAATTGAATACTCGTCGCGGCCAGAACAATTCACGCTTGTCGCAAACCGTGGAAATGCTGAAGCGCGAAATCTCCCCTTTCAGCTCCTCGTCCACCGCCCCCACGTCCCCCTGGGCCATTCCGACGTCGAGCCGCGCGCGCAATTCCCGGGCCGCGGCAATGCCCTTGGCCACGCCGCGTCCGCGCCGCCTGGAGAGACGGCCATGTTCCACTTTCAGTTCGTTGAGCCGCTCGGCGGCATCATAGGTCGCGTCGACCAGCTCCTTGCGAGTCATCCACTTCGTCTCATAGTTGAGAATGTGCTCCCAGGTCGGCTGGATCAGAAGCTGCCGGTGCTCCTCCAGCGTACGGGCGAACAGGCGGTAGCCGAACCGGTCGGGCTCCTCGAAGCCCCGGCTTCCGGGATCGATGAAGGGTCCCATCGGCGAAATGAAGCAGGATAGCCGCTTGTCTCCGAGTTGGAATAGACGCCCACAGTACTCGACGGTGTCGCGGACGGATGCGGTCGTCTGCGCCGGCAATCCGATCATGAAAAAGACATCGATGCGTGAGCAGCGCAGACTCAACGCTTCCTTGAAGACCGCCTCCATGTCGAGGGTGGTGTATCCGGACTCCCCCTCTTGGGCGTCGCGCACCGACTGCTCGTGGCTTTCCGGGCTGAACTCCATGCTCCAGTGCCGGACGCAGCGGTCGATGTCCCTGAGAAACGCAGCCGGCGGTAAGGCGAAGAACTCAAAGACGATGTTGTTCGGCAGGTCGGCCTCGCGCAGACGCTCGAGAACCTCGGCGGCGTGCTCCGGCCCGGCCATCAGAAGGTCGCCGACCAGCACGATGGGCCCGTGTGCCAGACGGCAGATCGCTTGCATGTTGGCGACCAAACTCGCGGGACTGCGATACACCGGTTTTTGCCGCTTCATCAAATGCGTACAGCTCGTATGCGAACTACCGCACGTCACGCATTCGAAGGCGCAGCCCTTTACCGTGAAAACCGTGGTGATCGGATTGCTCCACCAGCCGTTGAAGGGCAGCGTGCTTTCCAGATCGCCATGGCGCATCACCATCTCGACCATCAGATCCGGCCGCAGGTCCACGTAATCCAGGGTCTCCGGCACGAACGTGAGAGGATTGACCCGCACCCCGTCGGCGCTCTTCCAGGTGAGATTCGCAATCCTGTCCACCGGCGCGCCGCTCTGCAGCGCCGTGAGGAGCTGGTGCAGCGGCGGCTCCGTGCTGTCGCCGCGCAGGACGAAATCCACCTGCGGGTAGTCGATCAATTCTCGGTGAAAATAGCTGGACGACAACCCGCCCATGATGACCGGCACGTCCGGATAGATCTCTTTCACGATGCGCGCCACTTCCAAGGCGCCGTGGGCGTGCGGCAGCCAATGCAGGTCGATGCCCACCGCCTTCGGCTTGAGGCGGGCGAGGAATCGCGGCACATCGAACCGGCGGCTGTTCATCATGCGCAGCGCCAGATTGACGACCCGCACCTTCATGCCGCGATCGTGCAGGTAGCTCGCGATCGTCAGGAATCCGAGGGGATACATCTCGAACACGGTGGACGACGGAACCATGTCGCTCACCGGACCGTAAAGGATGGCCCGCTCCCGGAAATCATACACACTCGGCGGATGCAGCAGCAGCAAGTCCGTTTTGCCGCGCGAGGCCCCGATCATGCGCCCCTGCTATTGGACACGAACCTGAATCAACTCAGCGCCGCCCGGATCGACCACGTGGACCGCGCAAGCGAGGCAGGGATCGAAGCTGTGGATCGTGCGCAGAATCTCGAGCGGCTGTTTCGGGTCCTGGACGCTTTGACCCCGCAGTGCCGCCTCGTACGGACCCTCGACGCCCGCCACATCGCGCGGACCTGCGTTCCAGGTGCTCGGTACCACCGCCTGATAATTCGAGATCTTGCCGTCGTCGATGACGACCCAATGCGCCAAAGCACCGCGCGGAGCCTCCGTAAAGCCTACTCCTTGCGCATGCCGCGGCCATGTCGAGGGCTCCCACAGAGTCTCGTTGAAGGTGCGCACATCGCCGGCCTTGATGTTCGCCATGAGGCTGCCGTACCACTGCGGCATCGCATCCGCAAAGATTTTGCATTCCAGCGTACGCGCGGCGGTTCGGCCCATGGTTGAGAACAGCGCCTCCAGGGGCAGGTCGAGTTGCGTGAGCGCCTTATGAGCGAGTTCCTTGGTCGGCTCGTTCCCGCTGGCGTACAGCATCAGCACGCGCGCCAGCGGTCCGACCTCCATGGCGTGGCCCTTCCAGCGAGGCGACTTGAGCCAGGAATAGCTCGCCGTCGTATCGAGGTTCTGGTACGGCGGCCGTGGCCCCGAATAATTCAACTTCGTCTCGCCGCGATAAGGATGCAAGCCGGTCTCCTTGCCGCCGCCGTAGTCATACCAGGAGTGGGCCACGAATTCCTGGATATCCTCTTCCGCGTTGAGATCGACCTCCTGGATGTGGGAAAGATCGCGGCCCAGAATCGCGCCGCGCGGCACCAGAAAGGTCTTCGGATCCTGGCTGCCGGTTTCCGGAAAATCGCCGTAGGTCATGAAATTTCCGACGCCTTCCCCGGTTTTGAACCAGTCCTTGTAGAACGACGCGATTGCCAGCGTGTCCGGCAGGTAGACCTCATCGACGAAGCTGCGCATCTGGTCGATGATCTGCGCCACCTGTTGCAGTCCGACCTCATTGACGGCAGTGCTGCCGGTCCCCTCCCCGCTATGCACACTGATCGCCGAGGGCGCACCCCCCACCACGAGGTTCGGGTGCGGATTCTTGCCGCCGAAGATCGTATGCAGTTGCGCGACCTGCCGCTGCCACGCGAGCGCATCGAGATAATGGGCCACCGCCATGAGATTCGCTTCCGGCGGCAGCTTGTATAGCGGGTTACCCCAGTAGGCGTTGGCGAAAATGCCGAGCTGTCCGGATTCCACCAGCTTCTTGACGCGATTTTGCGCATCGGCGAAATAGCCCGGCGAGGAGCGGGCGTAGGTCGAGATCGATTGCGCGAGTGCCGAAGTCGCCTTCGGATCGGCCTTGAGCGCCGATACCACATCCACCCAATCGAGCGCGTGCAGGTGATAGAAATGCATCACATGATCGTGCACGAACTGCGCGCCGATCATCAGATTGCGGATGAGCTGCGCATTGGCGGGGATCGTCATTTTCAAGGCGTCTTCCACCGCGCGTACGGAGGCAATGCCGTGGACCAGCGTGCACACGCCGCAGATGCGTTGCGCGAATGCCCAGGCATTGCGTGGATCGCGGCCCTGCAGAATGATCTCGATGCCGCGCACCATCGTGCCGGAACTCGACGCGCGGGTGATCACCGAGCCGTCGAATTCCGCCTCGATCCGCAGATGTCCCTCGATCCGCGTGACGGGATCGACGACAATGGTCTGTGTGCTCATGTTCGGTTCTCGGCCCCGCTCAAGTTGTTGGCCACCAGCTCCAGGAGGCTCTGCGGCGAGTTCTTCCAGCCGAAATGAGCTTTCGCGTCGTCGAACGTGCGCCGGCAGTCCGAGCAGCTGGTCAAGAATGTCTCGGCGCCGGTGTGGTCGATCTCGCGCAGCTTGATTTCCATCGCACGGTAGCGCAAGGGCGCCGCGCCCTTGATGTCGACCACGCCGCCACCGCCGCCGCAGCAGAAGGCGAAGCCGCCGTGATCCTCCAATTCATTGAGTTCGATACCCATCCCTTTCATGAGTATTCGCGGCGCATTCTTCACGCCGCCCTTGCGCACCAGCTCACAGGGATCCTGGAAGGTGGCCTTGCCGGGGGCGGCTCTCGCGAGTTTCAGCCGCCCCGCCTGCAGCTCGTCCGCAAGGAACTCGGTGACATGGCGCACCTTGAAGGGCAGCGGTTTGCCGTACAGATCGGCTTCTTCCCAGCGCAGGGCGTTGTAGGCATGACCGCATTCAGGCACGAGAAGGATCTTGGCCTTGCAGGCAATGGCTTGGTCGATCAGCCGGAAACTGATTTCGCGTTGCCACTGCTTGCTACCCGCATAATAGCCGTAGTTCTCCGCCACTAGAGCGTCGCTGCGAAAGGTGCACGACACACCGAGGTGCTGCATCACTCGCGCCAGCGCCGCGACCGCGCTTGGGTAGTGCTCGATGTCGGTCCGCGGTATACACAACATGAGTTCCACGTCGGGTCTATCGAGCGGTATGGCGACATCGAATCGTGCGCCGATCGCCAAGAGTTGATCGCGGTACGGCTCTGCGCTTGCTTCGGGCTGGCCGGTGGCCCGCTGGTGCGCGGCCTTTTGGTAGAGTTCCTTCGGCGCGAGACCGGCGTCGAACATCGCGTGCCGCGCTTGTTCGATGAGTGCGGCCACGTCGATCCCCATCGGGCAGATCAAGCTGCAACGACCGCACATGTTGCAGCTGTCGAACAGCAAATGCTGCCACCGCTCCAGTTCGTCCGCCCTGACTGCGCGTTTCAAACCGAGCAGCCGGTAGAGGGGGGCAAACGGGCTTGCCTCGCGTTTGTACGCTTGTTTGAACGGCTCGACCTTCCAAATCGGAGTGTACTGTGGATCCTCGGTGGCGATATAAAAGTGGCAGGCATCGGCGCAAATGCCGCAGTGGATGCAGGATTCGAGACGGAAGGCGCTGAGCGCGCCCATCTCCTGCGCGAAACCCTTCATGGCGCCGGCCACGCGCGCCTCCGGCGTCCTCGCCTCTTCGGGCGCGAGATTGGCGGAGAATCCGCCCACGGCGTCGCTCATGAGGTGGCTCCCTTGCGCGCCAGGATGGCGCCGTTGATGCCGCGCGACGGAAAGATATAAAAGGCGTGCATGAGCTTTCCGAACGGGAACCAGATGAGCAGCACGTCGACGCTCAGGATGTGAAGCCCCAACAGCGTCTGGTACCGCGCGCCGATGTGCGCCGTCGCGGCGAGCCCGGTGACCAATACCAACATGGTGATGAACCAGCTGAAATAGTCGTCGAAATTGGACAACATCCGTATCACCGGGTGCGTCACGCGCCGAAACAGCACGGCCAGGAACAACGTCAAGGTCAATACCGAGATTATCGTGATGAGGCTGCTCGGCAAGCCCGGCCACGTGACGCCGAACAGGCTGCCGAGAAAGAGGATGTGCGGCTTGAATAGCAGCACCACGGCGAACAGGCCGAGGTGATAGCTATAGCCGAGAGCCTCCCCGGGACCCGTGCGGGCGATGAATTCCCGGTGCGGCCACGAGCGTGAGCCGATCGACAGGAGGCCGCCGCACGTGTATTTGAATACCGAGGTGCGAGGGATGTCCAGATCACGGCGAACGCGCAGCAGGGCAAAGCCGACGATGCGCCAGACGACGCCCAGACAGAACACCGCGAGCGCCACTTTGAGCGCCGGCCCGCGTGCGAAGCCCAAAAGATCCATGATCAGCCTCCCTCAGGTGTGTCGTCGGCCTGTTGCTCGACGCGGTGTTGGCGCAAGCGGCTGACGCCGGCCGATGCCGCCCCCAGCACCGCGCCGCCGGCGGCGGCGGCGGCGGCCAACTCCAAGACTTGCAGCGGCCTGGTCTCGCCCGCCCTGCCCCATGCGGGGGCGGACAAAGGCGAATAGAAACTTCCTTCGTCCCAGAATCCGGGCTCGGAACAGCCGATGCACCCGTGTCCCGATTCGATCGGAAAACTGGTGCCCCCGTTCCACTTGATCGTTGCGCAGGCGTTGTAGGTCGTCGGCCCCTTGCAGCCGAGTTCATAAAGGCACCAGCCGTTGCGGGCGCCCTCATCGTCGAAGGTCTTGGCGAATTTGCCCTGGTCATAGAATGGCCGCCGATAGCAGCGGTCGTGGATGGTATTGCCGAAGAATACTTTGGGGCGCCGGTGTTCGTCCAAATCCGGTACCCGTCCGGTCGTGACGAATTGCAGCAGCGTGCCGGTGATCACTTCCGGCATGGGCGGGCAGCCGGAAACATTGATGAGGGGTTTGTCCCCCACGATGGCGGACACGGGCCAAGCCGAGGTCGGGTTGGGATCGGCGAAGGGAATGCCGCCGAAAGCTGCGCAGGTGCCGACGCAAACGATGGCGGCTGCGCCCTTGGCCGCCTCGCGCAGCGTATCCTCGGCGCTGCGTCCGCCGGCCGTGCAGTAGGCTCCTCCGGCTCCGGTGGGCACCGATCCGTCCACCACCAGCACATATTTTCCAAAGTTGTCTTTCATGGCCTTGGCGCGGGCCGCTTCGGCGGCCTCGCCGGACGCGGCCATCAGCGTGTCGTCATAGTCCAGCGAGATGGTGTTGAAAATCAGGTCCTCGATGGTGGGCGCAAAGGACCTGGTCAAGGACTCCAGACATCCCGTGCATTCCTGGAACGACAGGTACACGACGGAGGGCCGCGGCGAATTGCGCAGCTGTTCGGCCATAGCCGGCCCCATCCACGGCGGCAGCGCCATGGCCGACGCCACGGCGGTACAGTATTGGATGAAGCCGCGCCGGCTGATTCCGGCCTTGAGCAGCATCTCGCCCACCGTCAACTCGTTTACCTGCGTCATTGATCCTCGCTTCGCACCTGATCGCGAACTGCGTGCCTCATCTGTTCGCGCAGCACATTCGCCCCCATGGCGATTTCATCGGATGCGCGAGCGAGAATCTCCGGAACCCGCGTTACTTCGAGCAGCTCGGCGGTAAGTTCTCCGTGTCGATTACGGTGCTGAACCCACCACACACCCGAAATGCCGGTCTCATGAACCGTCGACACCGCGTCCGCGTCCACTGTTGCCCGCACTTCACCGTCACCGAGAGCACGTTTGAGTTCGATACGGTCCTGCGGACTCATCGGCAGGCTGCGCAGGTCGATCGCCGTCGGCGTTTGCCTTTGGGCCAGCCGCTCGAGCATTCCCACGAGTTCCGCAAGAATGGCGGCGACTCCGCCGCCCAATCCGAAGTCGGGAGCAGCGGCCGGGCCATCCGGCCCGGCGCCGGTCGGCATTCGTTCGATCCGGACGGGGATTTCGGTCAGGCGGCTCAAGTATTCCTCCACCGCTCGAGCAGCGCTGCAGCCTGCAAAGCGGCCTGCGGAACGGCTTGCTCCACGGGAGCGGAAAGTTGCTCGCTCCAATCGATGCGGCCGGGTTGAATGCACAGCAGCGCTCGGCGGCGCGGTAAGCAATCGCGGAGCCGCGCCATATCCAAAAGATCGATCAGGCCCACTTCATGTACCGATCGGCGGCGCGCGCTCGAGAGAAACGCGTCCATTGCCGTGTCTTCGAACAAAAGGGTGGTGCCAGGCGCACGCTGGATTTCACCGGCATCGATGACCAGCAGCGAATCAGCTGCCTCGACGTAGGGAAGCAGGCTGAAACTCAGCGTGCCCCCGTCCACGAACTCGGCCGCGATCGGCCCCAACTCCAATCGCAGTTTCTCGACCAGCCGGACACCGGCGCCGTCGTCGCTCAACAAGACATTCCCGAACCCGAGCACCAGCGCCCGCGACGATACGGAGGGAATCCGGTCATTCACTGAAACGCCGGGCCGAACTGGGCTGCATTCGCTCATGTCATGCCCGCACTGACGTCCCCACGCATCCCGTTTAAGATCTTGGAATCTGAACACGCTCGCGACTGGGTGGTCTGTGCGCGAACGTACATAAGAGAATCCCTCAACAGGCTACGCTCTGCGCTGTGCACGAGTTGTCCGTCTGCCAGGCCCTGTTGACGCAGGTCGCCGCAATCGCTGCCGGCCGCGGCGCCCGCTTGGTCGAGCGAATCACCATCGAAGTCGGTCCGCTCTCTGGCGTCGAGCCCGCGCTCCTCGCCAGTGCATTTGCGGCGTTGCGTGCCGGCGGTTGTGCGGCAGAAGCTGCTCTGTCGATCGAGTCCACGGCGGTCGCAATTCGTTGCATGACATGTGGCACGCAATCGCCAACCAAGCCGAACCGCCTGGTATGTGCGGCCTGCGGCGGCTTCCGCACGCGAATCGTGGCGGGAGATGAACTTCGGCTGCGTCGAGTGGAGCTGCGAATGCCACCGCCGCGGCGAGAGTCGGCGCATTGATAAATCTACGGGAGACAGTCACAATGTGCGAAACCTGCGGCTGCGCAAAGACGCCTGGCAATGGACACCTGCTCGAGGAGGGCCAGGGTGACCATATAGCGGCCATCGACGTGTTGCAGGATCTGCTGGCCGCCAACAACCAGGTCGCGATCCACAACCGCGCACACTTCGATGATCATGCCGTGCTCGCCATCAACCTCATGTCCTCACCGGGCGCCGGAAAAACCGCGTTGCTGGAGGCGACGATCCTAGCGCTCCGCGGCCGGTACCGGATCGGGGTCATCGAGGGCGACCTCGAGACCGACAACGATGCGGCCCGCATCCGGGCCCACGGCGTGCCTGCGATACAAATCACCACCGGAACGGCCTGCCACCTCGATGCGCACCTCGTGCATCGGGCGCTGCATGACTTGCCATTGGCTGGTCTTGATTTGCTGTTCATCGAGAACGTCGGCAACCTCGTCTGCCCGGCAAGCTTCGACCTCGGTCAACATCGCAACGTAACCCTCCTGAGCGTCACCGAAGGTGACGATAAGCCGGCGAAGTACCCGGTGATCTTCCGGGCCAGCGATCTGGTCATACTCAGCAAAACGGACCTGCTGGACGTGCTGGAGGATTTCGATCCGGCGCGCGCGGCGGCCGCCTTGCGTGCGCTTGGCCGCGACACGCCGATGATCCGCACCGCCGCGCGGCGCATTCCCTCGATTGGCCCCTGGCTGGACTGGCTGGAACAGGAACTGACGGCATGGCGCCCCATCGCACAGCGGCCGCGATTGAAAATCGCCGACGCGGGCGCCGTAAGGGCCTGATGCATGTGCCTGGCTGTGCCGGTTCGAGTGACAGCACTCTTCGATGATCAATGGGTCGACATCGAAGTCGGCGGAATTCGCACTCGAGTCTCGATCGGGCTGATCGATGATGTGAAGGTCGGCGATTACGTCATCGTGCATGCCGGCTTTGCCATCGCGCGCCTGGACGTCGAGGAAGCGGAAAAGACGCTGGCCCTCTTCGCTGAAATCGCCGCACACCTCGAGGGGCCCGCTCATGCGCTATATCCACGGCTTCCGTGAAGGGGCGGCGGCGGCGGGCCTTGCGAAACTGCTCGACGCCGAGGTCGACCCGCAACGCGACTATCACCTGATGGAATTCTGCGGCGGCCATACCCATGCCATCTTCCGTTACGGCGTTGAGGACTTGCTGCCCGGCAATATCCGCCTCGTCCACGGCCCGGGATGCCCGGTCTGCGTGCTGGCGGTACCGCGGCTCGATGCCGCCATCGAACTCGCCCGGCAACCCAACGTCACGCTGGTCAGTTACGGCGACATGCTGCGCGTGCCGGCGTCGCGTCGGCGCAGCCTTCTCAAAGCCCGCGCCCAGGGCGCGGACGTCCGCATGGCCTATTCGGCGCTCGAGGCCTTGGAGGTGGCCGCGGCGCATCCCGAGCGCCAGGTCGTGTTCTTCGCCATCGGCTTCGAGACGACGACACCCGCAACGGCTTGCCTCATTCTCGAAGCGAAGCGCCTGGGGCTGCCGAATCTGAGCGTGTATTGCAATCATGTGGTGACCCCGGCCGCGATACAAAGCATCCTCGATTCGCCCGAGGTCCGTGAATGGGGACAGGTGCGGGTCGATGGCTTCATTGGGCCCTCGCATGTCAGCGCGGTGATCGGCAGTCAACCTTATGAGTACTTCGCGGAGGAATACCAGCGGCCCGTCGTCATCGCCGGGTTCGAGCCGCTCGATGTGATGCAGGCCGTTCGCATGCTGGTAGGGCAACTCAACTCCGGCCGCGCCTGTGTCGAGAATCAGTTCACGCGCGGTGTGTCTCGTGATGGCAATCTCAAGGCGCAACGGCTGGTCGCGGAAGTCTTCGAACTGCGTCCATGCTTCGAGTGGCGCGGCCTGGGCGAGCTGCCATACAGCGGTCTGCGCGTCAAATCGGCGTACGCCGAATTCGACGCCGAGCGCCGCTTTGCGCTCGAGTTCCGGCCGGTGCCGGAGAATGCGGCGTGCCAGTGCCCGGCGATCATTCGGGGAGTCAAAAAGCCCACCGACTGCGCCATTTTCGGCACCCGATGCACGCCGCGCGACCCGATCGGCTCGTGCATGGTTTCCGCAGAGGGCGCTTGCGCCGCTTATTACAAGTACCGCCGTGGGGCCGCGCAGGCGGTTGGCTGATGCGCGTCTTGCTGTTGGTGCACGCCTTCAACAGTTTGGCGCAACGACTCCATGTGGAGCTGACCCGGGATGGCCACACGCTTTCGGTTGAACTCGATATCCACGAACGGGTCACTTGTGAGGCGGTGGACCTGTTCCGGCCGGACGTGATTCTCGCACCTTTTCTGAAGCGTGCCATACCGCCGTCGGTCTGGCAGCGCTGTCTCTGTCTCGTCGTGCACCCCGGGCCGCCGGGCGATCGGGGCCCATCTGCGCTCGATTGGGCCATTCTGCGTGGTGTGGACCACTGGGGGGTCACCGTCCTGCAAGCGGCGGCGGAGTTCGACGCGGGGCCGGTCTGGGCCAGTGCATCGTTTCCTATGCGCGCCGCCCGCAAGAGCAGCCTGTACCATCACGAGGTCAGCGAAGGCGCCGTCGGCGCCGTGCGCGCGGCGCTCGCCCGCGTCGAGGCGGCCGCAGGGCCGCTGTCCGACCCGATCGCGGGATCCGAGCATGGCTGGCAGCCGCCGCTGCGGCAAGCACAACGTGCGATCGACTGGTCCCGCGACGATACCGCGACCGTACTGCGCAAAATCCGCTCGGCCGACGGCTTTCCGGGCACCGAGGACCTCTTGTTCAACCGCCGGTTCAGGCTGTTCGATGCTCATCCGGAAGCTCATCTGGCCGGTCGACCGGGTGCGGTCATCGCGCGCAAGCACGACGCCATCTGCCGCGCCACTCTTGATGGCGGAGTGTGGATCGGCCAGTTGCAGGCGGTCGAAGAGCCACGGCGCGATTTCAAGCGTCCGGCGGCGCTTGCGCTCGGCGCCCTGGCGGACGGACTGCGCAGCCTCGATGACGGTTCCGACGCGAACGGCATTTCCGCAAACCGGGAGATCCGATACGAGGAATGCGGTGCGGTAGGCTATCTGCATTTTGATTTCTACAACGGCGCGTTGAGTGCGGTCCAGTGCGAACGCTTGCGCACCGCCTATGCCGGCGCGTGCCGGCGGCCGACTCGAGTTATCGTGTTGATGGGCGGAGTGGACTTCTGGTGCAACGGGATGCACCTGCACTGTATTGAGGCTGCCGACAGCCCAGCCGACGCCTCCTGGATCAATATCAACGTCATCGACGATTTTACCCGCGACATCGTGACGACCGATACCCATCTGACCATCGCCGCGCTCCAGGGCAATGCCGCCGCGGGCGGCGTGTTCCTGGCACTCGCGGCCGACCGCGTTCTGGCGCGCCGCGGCATCGTGCTCAACCCACACTATCGCAATATGGGCAATCTGTACGGATCCGAATACTGGACTTATCTGCTGCCTCGACGTGTGGGTGCCCAACGAGCGCAGGCCATCATGGATCGCCGTCTTCCGGTCGGTGTGCCGGAAGCCCGTGAGCTCGGCCTGATCGATGACCATGCCGGCCCGGATACGAAGGAGTTTCTCGCCCTCATCGAAGCTCACGCCGCCGACTTCGCGGAAAACGCTGGGTTTACGCGAATGTTGGCGGAGAAGCGCGCCCGACGAGCGCGCGATGAACAGATACGCCCGCTCGCGGACTACCGCGCCGATGAGCTCGCCCACATGCGAATGAATTTCTTCGGCTTCGATCCCAGCTATCACATCGCACGTCATCGGTTCGTCCACCGCGCACCGCACGCCTGGACACCGCTGCATCTGGCACACCACCGCCGCACCGATGCTCCCAGACGGCGAGACTCGGCGAGTGCATGAGCGTCACGTCCCAAAGTATTCCATCGACGGCGTCTGACCCGTCGGCGTCTGCGGCACGCCGCTGGCGTATTGGCGGGCGTGTGCAGGGAGTCGGCTTTCGGCCGTTCGTGTATCGACTCGCCCATTCCTATGAACTGACCGGCTGGGTGCGCAACAACGGCGGCGAGGTCGAGATTCACGCGGAGGGCCCGCTGCATCGTCTTCAGGCCTTCGGCGACGCATTGTTGTCGGGAACGCCGCCCGCAGCGGACGCACGGCTGCGCCACGTGCGGCCCGCGCTCCGTGAGTTGAGCGTTGAGTTCCGAATTCTCGCCAGCACCTGCGACGGCGACTTGCACATTCATGTTCCAGCCGATCTATTTACCTGCGATGACTGTCTGGCCGAGATGCACGATCCCAAGGCGCGACGTTACCGCTACCCCTTCATCAACTGCACGCAATGCGGACCGCGCTACTCGCTGATCCGCCAAATGCCCTATGATCGTGCGAACACGACCCTCGATCGATTCACACTATGCCGCCAATGCGCCGCCGAGTACGCCGATCCCGACGAGCGCCGGTTCCACGCCGAGCCGCTGGCCTGCGCCGCGTGCGGGCCTGCCCTGCGCTGGTGCGACGGCGGCCGGACAATCGCCGGCAACGAGGCTGCGCTGGCTGCGGCGCTCGAAGCTCTTCGCGCAGGAAGGATCGTCGCTGTGCGCGGTGTGGGTGGCTATCACCTGCTGTGCGATGCGGCCGATACGAATGCAGTCGCCCGACTGCGTACGCGCAAGCGGCGCCCGGCGAAGCCCTTGGCGGTGATGGTCCCGTGGCGCGGCAGCGACGGGTTGGACTACGCGCGCAGCTTGGCCCACCTGTCGCCGCTCGAGGCGGCCACGTTGCGCGGCTCTGTCCGTCCGATCGTGCTCGTATCGCGGCGAGCGCAGGTGATGATCTCCCCTGCGGTCGCGCCCGGTTTGCGGGAACTCGCCTTGATGCTGCCCTACAGCCCGTTGCATCATTTGTTGCTCGAGGAGTTGGGCGGCCCTTTGGTGGCGACGTCCGCCAACTTGAGCGGCGAGCCGGTGTTGATCGAGCCCAAGGATGTAGAGGCGCGACTCGGCGACGTCGCCGATGGTTTCCTGCATCACGACCGCACCATAGCTCGGCCGGCGGACGATCCGGTTTTCCGAGTCACTGCAAGCATCCCACGGCCTTTGCGGCTGGGGCGCGGAACCGCGCCGTTCGAACTTGACCTGCCGCAACCCGTCCCGGTCCCCACCCTCGCGGTCGGTGCCTATATGAAAACCACCGTGGCGCTGGCGTGGGGAAATCGCGCCGTCGTGTCGCCCCATATCGGCGACCTCGCGAGCCCGCGCAGCCGCGAGGTTTTCGCGCAAGTTGCTCGCGATTTGCAGCAGCTCTACGGCGTACGTGCTGAGCGCATTGTCCACGACGCGCATCCCGGCTTTCCCAACAGCCGTTGGGCCCGCGACTCGGGTCTGCCGACGCAGGCGGTTTGGCACCATTTTGCCCACGCTGCCGCGGTCGCCGGAGAGTATGCGAGCGAGGCGCCGATCCTGTGCTTCACTTGGGACGGTGTTGGCCTGGGTCCGGACAACACACTGTGGGGTGGCGAGGCGATATTGGGCCGACCCGGTGCCTGGCGGCACGCCGCGAGCTTCCGGCCGTTTCGCTTGCCGGGCGGCGAACGTGCGGCGCGCGAGCCCTGGCGCTCGGCGCTGGCGGTCTGCTGGGAGTCCGGACATCTCTGGCCGGACGGCGCGCACCTGGGCGGCTCCTTGCTGCGCAGTGCCTTCGACAGCGGACTGAACGCGCCCTCCACGACGGCGGTCGGTCGACTCTTCGACGCTGCCAGCGCGCTGATCGGCGTATGCCTTCATGCGAGCTACGAAGGCGAGGCACCCATGCGCTTGGAAGCGCTCTGCGAGGAAGTCGTCCCGCCGCTGGTGCTGCCGCTCGCGCGCGATGCGGCCGGAATCTGGCGCAGCGATTGGGCGCCGCTCGTTGCGGCTATGCTGGACGCACGCCGCACCCCCGCCCTCCGCGCCGCCCTGTTTCATTCGAGCCTGGCGCACGCGTTGTGCGCCCAAGCACTCGCCGAGCGCGAGCACAGTGGAGTCGCGCGTGTTGGGCTTTGCGGTGGAGTGTTCCAAAACCGGGTTTTGATCGAGCAGGTTCACGCACTTCTGACTTCCGCCGGCTTTGAAGTCTTGATTCCGAAGCGGCTGCCGATCAACGACTCGGCAATCAGCTATGGACAGTTGATCGAGGACACCGCAATGCAAGGGATATCCCCGTAAGGCGCAACCTGGATGACACCCGCACTCAAGTTTCGCGACACGCATATCAGCCTCGCCCACGGCAACGGTGGGCGCATGATGCGCAACCTCATCGAACAACTGTTCGTGCCCGCGCTCGCGAACCCGCGGATTGACACCGGTGCTGATGCAGTATCATTGCCGATTTCCGATGGCCACGAACTCGTCGTGACGACCGACGGATTCACGGTCCAGCCGCTCGAGTTCCCGGGCGGCAACATCGGCTCACTGGCGGTACACGGCACCGTCAACGACCTTGCAGTGAGCGGAGCAGTGCCGCGCTTCATGACCTTGAGCGTATTCCTCGAAGAGGGTCTGGAGATTGCCCGGCTGCGCCGCGTGGTCGATGAACTCGGCAAGGCGGCGCGCAACTGCGGCGTCTCGGTCGTCGCCGGCGATACGAAAGTGGTCGGCCGCGGCGAATGCGACGGGATCTACCTCGCCGCCACTGGAATTGGCTTCCGCCCTCGCGGGATCACTCTCGGGCTCGATCAAGTGCGCGCCGGCGATCGTATACTAGTCAGCGGCCCGGTTGGCGATCACGGCGCGGCGGTCATGCTGGCCCGCCAAGCATTCGGCCTGCGCGGCGACCTCGAATCGGACGCTGCCAGCGTGCTGCCCCAGGCGCAGGCTCTTATGACCGTCCCGAACCTGCGTTTCATGCGCGATCCGACGCGCGGTGGGCTCGCCACCGTCGCTCATGAACTGGCTCGGGCGACGGGACTCACCGTGCGCTTATCGGAGGCTAAGATTCCCGTCCACGACTCGGTGCAGTCGGTGTGCGAACTGTTGGGCTTCGATCCTCTGTATTTGGCCTGCGAAGGCCGCATCGTCGCCGTGGTCGCGCCGGAGACAGCCGAATCCGCCCTGGTCGCGTTGCGCAAGGTGGCGTCACAAGCCGCGCTGATCGGGGAGCTTGCCGCCGGCTCTGCGCAGGTCATACTGGATACGGCCTTCGGCGGCCAACGCTCGCTCGATGAACTCGAGGACGATCCCCTGCCGCGAATCTGCTAATCGCGTCGCCGTGGCCTGAAGAGAGGGCGGCCGGGCTTTCGCTATCGATTACCCTTTGCGGAGTGACTCCACTTCTTGGCGTTCTCGGCAAACTGGGCGCGCTTGGCGAAGACGCCGCCCTTCGACTTCTCCTTCGCGATCTCGGCTTCGGTGATCTTGGCCCCCGGCGCCTTCTTGACGTCCTTGTGCATTTGATTCTTCTTCAGATCCAGCTTCATGGGCGCGCGTGCCATTATTGCCCCACAACGATGCTGTTATGAACGCCTCTAACGCCGTCGGTATCCTTTGCAATCATTTCGGCAAGATCGCTGGCATCCTTGGTCGGCGCCTTCCCACTCAGCCATACGATTCCATTGTTGTCGGTGTCGACCTGGACGTTGGTCAGGGTCGATATATGCTTTTCGGCCAGCTTCGCTTTGACCTTGGTGGTAATGACCGAATCCTTCACAAAATTGCCCGGGTGCGAAGTGTCGGGGCCGGCCGGCGGATCTGCGATGGCGATCGACGCAACCATTCCGGTTCCAACGAGCATGGCGGAAAGCAATAGGACTTTCATGAACATTCCTTCTTTTATCTGGAGCCTACACCGTCGCGCAGGAGTATCATTGATCACAGGTCAAAAGTCTGTACGCGAGCGCACACAATGCCAATCGCACGATGTCTCTGCGCTCTCTTGCTCTGCTTCTCTATGGCGAATCTATCAGCCGCGAGTACTCCCGGAGAGGTGCCCATCGGCGCGAACCTGCGGGATGCCGAGCTGCAGGGATTGAACGGTCCATCCCGGGAGCTCAACTCGTTTCGTGGCAAGCCGCTGCTGATCAACGTGTGGGCCAGTTGGTGCGGACCGTGCAGGCAGGAAATGGCGTCCTTGGAACGGCTCGCGTGGCAAGAGCGGTATTTCGCGATCATCGGCATCTCGACGGATGATTATGCCGATAAGGCCAGGGGCCTTTTAAAGGGCACGAATGCGACCATCAGCCATTTCATCGACCATGACCTTCAGATGGAAAACATGCTGGGCGCATCGCAGCTGCCTCTGACGGTTTTCGTGGACGCCAACGGCCGCGTACTCCGAAAGATTTACGGCGCGAGACAATGGGACGGCGCCGACGCCCTACGGCTCATCGATGATACTTTTCACGAGGGGATCCGTCCGCGATCTCAGACATCGGATCTCCTCCTTTCCCAGACTCATCCTGGCGCGAGGGAATGGGGGTCCCGAGCCTCGCAGTCGCGCTCTCGGGCCTCGGTTACAATGACACCGGCACGCAACACGCGAGTGGCGTCCTCGGCGCCGAGCGGCCTGGAGTAGTAATACCCCTGGATCTGCGTGCAGCCCCAGCCCCTCAGCAGTTCGAGCTGTTTCCGCGTTTCCACACCTTCCGCGATGACACCCATGCCCAGTTCACGGGCGAGACTGATGGTGGCTCTGATGATCGACGCACTCTCCGACGTTGCGTCGAGATTGCTGACGAATGTCTGGGCAATTTTCAGGCGATTGCTCCGGAAGCGCCGCAGGTAGTCGAGCGACGAATAGCCCGTCCCAAAATCGTCGATTGCGATGCTGACACCGACGCTGCGGAGACGTTGAAGCACTCCGGCATGTTCGCGTGCCGTGTCCATGAGCACGGATTCAGTCAGCTCCAGTTCGAGAAGGCGCGGTTGCATCCCCGTCTCCGCGAGGGCCGCGGCGACATCGGCTTCGAACTCGCGTGGCATCCTGAGCTGCAGCGCCGACACATTCACGCACATTTGGACCGGTTCGATACCGGCATCGCGCCATGTCTTGGCCTGCCGGCAGGCGGCCCACAACACCCAATGACCGAGCTTGACGATGACGCCAATTTGCTCGGCTACTCGAATGAACGAATCCGGACCGATTACGCCGCGCCTCGGGTGGCGCCAGCGCACCAATGCCTCCACACCGGTGATTTGCCCGGTGTCGATTATGACCTGGGGCTGATACATCAGGAACAGTTGTCCGGCGTCAATCGCAACGCGCAGCTCCCCTCCAAGCGTCACCCGATTCTGAACCTCCACGTCCATCTCTTCGGTGAAGAACCGGTACTTTCCCCTGCCTTCCGACTTGGCGCGGTAAAGCGCCACGTCGGCGTGCGACAACAGGGTCTCGGCGTCTGTCGCATCGGGTCCATAGGCGGCAATCCCGATACTGGCGCCGGTGTGGATATCGTTGCCCACGATCGAAAAGGGGGCGTTGATGGCCCTGATCAGCTTGTCCGCCAGCAGCGCAGCGTCCGCCGGATCCGCAGTATCGGACGCCACCACTGCGAATTCGTCGCCGCCAAACCGCGCCACGGTATCGGTCGCTCGCGTATTGGATCGCAGGCGGTCCGCCACTGCTTTCAGCAGCTCGTCGCCCACCGGGTGGCCCAGCGTGTCGTTCACATCCTTGAAATGGTCGAGGTCGAGATAAATCACGGCAAATCCCTCACCACCGCGCCTTGCAATCGCGATTGCGTGCCCCAGCGCATCCACGAACACGTCGCGGTTGGCGAGGCCCGTCAGCGCATCGAAGCGCGCCATCCGCAGCGCCAGCGCTTCGGCTTGCTTTCGCGCGGTCACGTCGCGAAAGAACCAGGCGCGCCCGAGGTACTCCCTGACGGGGGAGTAGAGGGTCACGGTGTAACGCTCTATGGTTCGTCCATCGGTGAGTTTCAACTCGTCCTGGCTGTCCTCGCCGGGATGCGTTTCGAGATGTTTCACGCGGTCGTGGAATTGCGCTTGGTTCATGATCTGCGATCCCACCATAGCCAACACGGGCCGGTCATCCGCCGCCGCAAGAAGACTGAGGGGGACTTTCCAGATCTCGGCAAAGCGCCCGTTGTACCTGATGATCTTCAGGTTCCCATCGACGATCAGAATTCCGTCGAGCGAAGCCTCCATCTGGGTCTGGAGCAGCAGGTTCGCAAACTCGATCTGACGCTGCGCAACCATCCGCGCGGTGACGTCGCGCAGGATTCCGATGGCCTCCCATTCGCTGCCGACCAGCGCACCGCTCAGCGCAAGCTCTATTTCGATTTCGGCGCCATCTTTTCTGCGCGCCCCCAAAGCAGTCGTCCTGCCCAGCGCGGCTCCCGTACCTGCTTTCAAGAACATCTGCATCGCGGGATCAGCGATCGATCGGAAGCGCGCCGGAGCCAGGAGTTCATGCACCTGCTGGCCGATTGCATCCGCGGCGCCGTAGCCGAGGGTACGCTCCGCGGCCGCGTTCCACGCTGAAATCGTGCCGGCACCGTTGATCGTGATGATGGCGTCCAGTGCCGTCTCATTCAGCAGGCGGATACGGCTCTCGCTTCTTTCCAGCTGGAGCCGGGCCGCGTCGCGCTGAATCAACGACCCCGTAACGTCGGCAAAGATGCTCAAAGTGTCGCACTCGGCCCCTGTCCATTCCCTCGCGGCCGCGCAGGCGTCAATGCCGAAGTTTCCCCACACCTTGCCGCCGACGGAGATCGGAACCAGCAGCGTGGATTTGTTGTGCAGGCGCTCGAGCAGGACGCGCATTGCGCCCTCGCTCCCATCGAGCCGCGCGCTCACGGGCTTGCCTTCCGCCAGTGCCTCGCGCCACGCAAGTGCCGCCGCCCGATCCGACTGCCATGCCGCGGACAGTGCTCCTTCATCGAAGTTGACAGCGATGGTAGGCGCCTCCCACAAGTGGCATAGCCGGGGCGGCTTCTCCGGGTCCACGTCGTTCCTCAACATCATGAACCGGTCAACGGCGAGGATTTCGCCCAGGAGACGCAGAGCCCGCGACATCCCCGCGTCCAGTGTTGCCGCACCGATCAGGCCGGCAGCGCTCTCGGCGATCCCACGGGAGAGCCTGTCGAGGTAGCGCAGTACATCCGCGGCCTGCCTGACGTCGCTGATGTCCTGTAGAGTACCGTCCACCCGCAATGCGCGTCCCTTGGAGTCGCATGTCGCACGCCTCGACTCATGTATCCAGCGAATAGCGCCGTCACCCCGTACGATCCGAAATTCCACCGTTCGATCGGTCGCAGCACCAAGCGCTCCCGTATGCTCGTCCTCGACCATCGGCCGGTCGGCTTCGTGTACATGTGCCAGCAAGAGCTCATGTGACGGGGTCGCGGTGGCCGGATCAAGGCCAAGGATTCGAAACATTTCCGCGGACCACGTGCTGCTGTTGGCCTCCACATCGTGTACCCAACTGCCGACGTGGGCTATGGCCTGAGCCTCCGCCAGCACCGCACTGCTCGTACTCAGCGCGATCAATAGCCTGCCCTGGTCAATCCGTAGGCGGAAGTTCTCCGCAATCGAGTGATTGATGCGTCTCCCGACAGATCCGCACACGACGGCAAAGGCGGCCATCATCACACCCATTTCGACGTCGATGAGGTCGCCGCGCCCGATCAGTATCACGATGAGCGGCAGAACCGCCGGCATGATGAACGCCAGCATTGCCGGTGCATAGGCTGAGAAGCTGACCATGCTGCCGGCCATCATGCCCCCGAGCACGAAGACGAGGAAGACGTGCTCCAAGGCATCCGGTGTCACCAGAACCAGCAACGCCGTCGCGCCCCACAAAAGGCCCGCCGCGAACACGACCAGCACAAAGGCTCGTCCCCAGCCTTGTGCCGCCTCGCAGCCGGGCGCGGCGGCGATGAAGTGATTCTGCAGGAAACTGCGGGCCAGCAGCACGAGACTGAACGCGCCCAGCCACGCCCCTATCGCCCAATGCGGAATGAGCCGCCAAAACACACTGCAGGCGAGGCTCGCATTGAGAAGGTTGATGAATACATAGCGATGGCCTTGCATGAGCAGACGGATCTGATCCGCGACCAGCTCGCGATCGTCGTCGAGACGCAGCCAGCGTCCGACGAAATTCTGCACGGGATCCGGTGACACGGGCGCCGTGGAGCGGGCGCCGGCGCCGCGATTCAAGTGACCGTCGCCGAACTTACGCACGCAGACTGTCGATCATTGCGGGCCCGCGGACCTGCAAGCCAGCCCATCAACTCCGACGGCGGCAGCGCCCGGCTGAACAGGTTGCCCTGGGCGATGTTGCATCCGTTGGCGTGGAGGAGTTTTAGTTGCTCCGCCGTCTCCACGCCTTCGGCGACCACCTGCATGCCGACGGCATGCCCGATTTCGATGGATTTTTGCACCATGATGCGGGAGCGGTGATCGCTGAGCATGGTCTGGACAAAGGACTTGTCGATCTTCAGCTCCGTGGCCGGCACGCGTCTCAGCTGCTGCATCATCGAGTAGCCGGTTCCAAAATCATCGATCGACAACTGCACACCTTTCATACGCAGCCGGGTCAGGATGTCCAGCGCGGTTGTAAGCTCGCGGATCAGCCCGCTCTCCGTGATCTCCAGGATGACGTTTGCCGGGGAAACGCCGCAGCGTTCGACCAGAGCCACGAATCGGTCGGGAAAGGAGAGATCGTGCAGCGAATGGGTGGAGACGTTCAACGACAGCGTGAGCCGGGTATCCTGGTTCCCCTTGAGGCGTCCGACGTGACGCAAGGCCTCCGTCGCCACGAGCCAGCCCAGATCGTCGATCAGGCCGAACGATTCCGCCACTTCGATGAAGGCGTCCGGAAAGACCAGACCGCGCAGGGGGTGCTGCCATCGAACCAACGCCTCCAATCCCACCACTAGATCAGAGCCGATCTCAATCTGAGGTTGATAGTGCACCACGAATTCGGTCCGCAAGATGGCCTCTCGCAAATCCGCTTCCAGGACCGCGGTCGGCTTCGCCGCGATCGACGGTCGAGAGACCTTGGGGACGTGTGGAACGGCGGGCGCCACGGTCCGCAGCATCGATTCCAGTGCCGACAGCCTGAAAGGCTTTTGTAGATGTCCGGCCACGGACAGCCCGAGCTCCCTGGCCAGATCTTCCGCGGTTTCAAGCACGCTTTCATCGCAACCGCTCATCAGGACGATACTAGCCATGCAGCCGCGGCGGCCCAGCCACCTCAGCAGCTCGATGCCGTCGATGTCCGGCATCATCAGATCCATCATGACGAGCCCCACCTCCGGGCCGAGTTCAGACATGAACTCGCGCGTGCTGGTAGTCACGCTGCAACACAGGCCCAATGCTTGTGCCGCCGCCGCGATGAAGTCCCCGGCATCATGCTCGTCGTCCACGACCAGTATCCTTGAAAGCGCACTGCCTGACTTGTCGACTATCATGGCTCTCGAGCCATGCGTTGCGGCGTGCTCTCAGCCGACAATTCGTCATTCGCGTCGTCCGCCGCATCGCCGCTGAGGACACGACGGACGGCGGCAGCCAATTCGCTCCTATGATACGGTTTGTGCATCAGGGGACCATCGACCTGCGTTCCACTCTTCTCGGCCAGCGCGTCGGAAGCGAATCCCGACGAATACAGGACCTTGATGCGCGGCGTCAGTTGCCGGACTCTATTAGCGAGTTCCACGCCGTTCATTCCACCGGGCATGAAGATGTCAGTCACCAGCAGATCGATTCTCGGCTCGCGCGCGACGATTGCGAGCGCCATGGAACCATTCGTGGCGTGGAAAACCCTGCATCCCATGTCCTCGAGGCAAGCGACGGCGATTTCCAGCAGGTCGACTTCGTCGTCCACCACCAGCACGCTCCTGCCGACCACGGATCGCACGCCGTTTGGCGGAATGGAGGCCGGCGTGGGTACCACGCATTGGCTTTCCGCGAGAGGCAGATAGACGGACACCACGGTGCCGACGCCGAGTTCGCTGTAGATTCTGGTGTTGCCGCCCGATTGCTTGACGAACCCGTACACCGCGGCCAGCCCCAAACCGGTACCCTTGCCGCGCGGCTTCGTCGTAAAAAACGGTTCGAACGCCCGTTCGAGCGTTTCCCGGGACATGCCCTGCCCCGAATCGCGAACCCTGATGCAGCCATAGCGTCCCGGCTTCAATTCTCCGGACTGCACGGGCAGGTAGTCGTTCGAGAGATCACGGACTTCGGTCGATAATCTGATCGACCCGCCTGCCGGCATCGCGTCGCGGGCATTGATGGCGAGATTGAGCAGGACGCTCTCCAACCCCGCAGCATCCACGAATACCGGCGGAACCGATTCGTCGAGGTCCGTCGAAATTTCTATTCCAGGCCCGAGCACCCGGCTGGCCATCTCCACCACATTATGAATCGACTCGAGCAGCGACGTCGGCGACGGGCGAAGCGGCAGGCGCCGTGAAAAGGCCAGCAGCCGCTTGGTAAGATCCGCTCCGCGCATGGCGGCTTTCTGCGCAGCGATCACCCTCTTGCCGGCGGCCTCGTCGCCCGCGACCATGCGCTCGATCAGGTCAAGATTGCCGAGAATCACTCCCAGCAGATTGTTGAAGTCATGCGCCACGCCTCCCGTCAGCTGCCCGATGGCCTCCATCTTCTTGCGATGGCGAGACTGCTGTTCGAGACGCCGAATCTCGGTGATATCGCGCACCATCTTTGAGGTTCCCACGATCACATCGGCCCGATCCCTGATCGCTGAAACCGTGATGGAAACCTCGATGAGCTGCCCGTCCCGCCTCCTTCGCACCGTCTCGAGGTGCTCCACGACCTCGCCGCGCTTGATGCGATCGAGAATGTGCTGCTCCTCCGCCTGCCGATCCGTGGGCAGCAGGCGCGTGATCGGTTCTCCCACCATCTCCTCGGCCGTATACCCGAACAGCCTTTCCGCGCCTCTATTCCAACTGGTGACCGCTCCGTTGGTGTCCCTGCCGATGATGGCATCATTCGAGAACTCCACGATTGCTGCCAATCGCGCTTTGGTCGCCTCGATTTGATTGCGTGCCGTGACATCGACGCCGACGCTCACGACGCAGGCCGCCCCATCGAGGACCAGCCGCCGGCAGGTGATGAAATAGCGCAGCACACTGCCGTCTTTCGGCACGAAATCAACCTCCACATGCGACTCACCCTCTCGGCGCGCCTCGCTTATGGCCCGTACCATCCGCATGCTGTCATCGCCGCGGAAAAACTCCAATGCATGTTTACCGACCATCTCGCCGTCCGCATAACCGGACAAGTCGGCGAAATTGCGATTCCAGCGCAGGAGTCGTCCCTGCTCGCCTTGGAAATAGAGAATTCCCGGCATACATTCGATCATTGCGTCGGTGAGGGATTTTTCGCGCGCCGTGTTTGCTTCGGCGCGGCGGCGCCAGCTGATGTCGCGCAGAATCGCCGTGTAGAAGGGCCGCCCATTGACTTCGATATGCGAAATGCTCGCCTCGATCGGAAACTCTTCGCCGTTGGCACGCACTCCGATGACGTCGCTATGCGCCCCCGTGCGCCGGTTGCTCACGCCCACGCCGCCGAATCCTCGGACGTATTCGGCGTGCTTCTCGCGCGATCGAAGCGGAATGAGCGATGCCAGCGGGCCGCCCCTGACGGACACCGCGGCAACCCCGAACATGCGTTCCGCAGCTGGATTCAACAGCGTAATGTTTTGCTCCGAATCGACCGTGATGATTCCGTCCATCGCGGACTCGATCAATCCCGCAAGGCGGGCGCGCTCCTCGCCTTCGCTCTCCTGCGCGCACTGGGCCTGGTGCGGCGCCATTGTTCCGTGCTGGCCGTGAGTCAAGGCGTCACTCCAACGCACGCCGACGGCTCGCCGCGGCATGGCCGCGAATTGCCGGTATTGGAGACGATCCGAATCAAGCACCGATGTGTCGAGACACGCATGCGGCGATTCTCGGCTGCGCGCAATGCATCAGTTTTGATTTGCCTCAAGACTTTAAGCCCGCGTGCTGCGAGACCAACGCGTGACGATATGGTCGTTAATGCTGGCCCTTAGGGGACTTCCTTAAGCGCCTTAGCCGCAACGGACTTGCGTCACCGTTTTGCAATTCGCAATCATCGGCAGCCCCTATTGACCGATCTTATGTTCGTAATCGCACAGATGCTGTGACGCCTGCGGCACAGACTTTTTCTCGCGCATAGTACAGGCGCTTGGAAGGCTGAAAGGAATCTTTGCCCCTATGTGGACCGTAGCATCTTGTTCCGCGGCCATCACTAATCTTCGACCTCGGAAGGCTTTTGGAGCCGCGTGGAGAGCGCGCAGGGGTGAGGCCATATGATGAATCTAAATGCTTGTGTTGCTTCCGCGGCAACGATCCAATCCGCGGATGCCCCCGAGACCAGGCCCTTCGGGATCGCCGGCAATGCCGATATAGGCAATCTTCGAGCAACCGGCCGGGAGCGGCATTTCGTCCGAGACCGGCAGATCTACGGCGAGGGAGACGACGCCGATTGCGCGTTCCAAGTCGTTGCGGGGATCGTGCGCACCTACAAGTATCTTCGCGATGGCCGGCGTCAGATCTGCAACTTTCATGGACCGGGAAAGCTGTTCGGCCTGGAGATTGGCCAGGCATACGGGCTCTCCGCGGCCGCCGCCAGCGATTGCACAGTCACTTCCTACCGTCGCCGCACACTCGAGAGGCTGGCGGCAATCGATATTCAGTTGTTGCATCAATTATTCTCTTCAGCGCTCTGCGGCATGGCTCGCATGAAACAGCACTCGATAACTCTCGGCCGCAGAACCGCCGTCGAAAGACTGGCGATATTCTTGGTCGACTGCACTGAATATTCGATGGTTGGCAACGATATTCTGCTCGCGATCTCGCGTAGGGATATCGCGGATCATCTGGGGCTCACCATTGAAACGGTGTCTCGGACATTGTCTGAATTGGAGGATAGAGCGTGTATCGAACTCAGCGGCCCCCGGTGCGTTCACCTGATCGACATCGCGGGGCTCCGTGACCTTTGTGAATAGACAAATGAAGAATCGCTCGCGTCCAGTCACCCTTTCCCTTGGATTTGGCATCACCCCAAAGGCAAAGATCGTCAAGGGGCTCAAGGATTGTAGTGTGCCTACGCAGGAGCCCAGGGCGCGCATTCTCGTGGTCACTCCGGATTCCGAAATGCGCCGCATCACCAGCACGCGCCTTGCGGTAGCCCGCTATGCGGTGGAGGCTGTTGACGGCGCACAAGCGGCATTGGATTCCTGCATGCGAAACCGCCCCCACCTCGTCATCACTGATTCGCAACTGGGGGAAATGGACGGGTTTTCCTTGATGAAGGAATTGAAGGGACGCTGGCCTGGGTTGTCGGTAATCATTCTGACCTCTCACGGCACCATACGCGAGGCCGTCCGCGCCACTCAGTACGGCGCCTTCGGATTTTTGGTATGGCCGGTGGATAAATGTGAATTACTGCAGCAGGTGCAACGCGCAATCGAGGAATCTACCTTCGTCACGGCACGAGGCAATTGGCGGGCTGCCATTGTCTCCCGCGGCAAACTCATGGAGGATCGTCTCGGACAAGCCAACTGGGCGGCCGGCAATGCCGCGCCCGTGGTGTTGACCGGCGAGAATGGGACCGGCAAGGAGTTGTTTGCGCGCGCAATCCATGCCGCGAGCAGGCGGCGCGACAAGTCCTTCATTGTCGTCAATTGCCGTACATTGACCGAGTCCGCGTTGGAAGTAGAACTGTTCGGCCCGGAGGGCGGCGGCGTCGACGCCGCTGAGAAGCGCGCATCGGGCGCCATTCAGGCCGCCCGCGGCGGCACCCTGCTGCTGGAGGAGATCGGTGACCTGTCCGTCCGACTACAACTGAGACTCATCGACTCGCTGCGCATCAAATTGATATCGGACGACGATCGCGGCAGTCAATCGCACGACGTACGGCTCATTTGTACCAGTTCTTGCAACCTCAAAGAGTTGATGGACGCGGGTGATTTTCGCCAGGACTTGTACTATCGGATCAACATTCTGCCCATTGAAATTCCCCCGCTCGGTCGTCGCCGCGAGGACATTCCGCTATTGATCTCGCATTTTCTGGAGCAAGCCACCGAACACGGTGGAAGTCAAAGAATATACTCTGCGGAAGCGATTGAATTGATGGCGACGGCCGACTGGCCCGGCAATGTACGTCAGCTCTTCGATCTGGTGAAGCAGAACGTCGCGCTTTCTCGAGACGCCGTCATGACCAAGGCATTCGTTCAGCAATCGTTGGGTGCCGACGGTACTCGGATTCCGACGTATGAGGAGGCGCGCGGCAAGTTCTCGCACGACTATCTAGCCAATACATTGCAACAAACCAAGGGCAACATAGCCAAGTCTGCGCGCCTCGCCAAGCGTAGTCGCACCGACTTCTACAAACTTTTGGAGCGTCATCGCGTTCTGGAGGGAAATTCCATCGACGCTGCGCAGAATCAGAATGATGCCCGTTGAACGGGCCGCCGCTAGCGAACCGGCCCGCGACGGACCAGCAGGTGCGGCAACAGCATCGGAGTGCGCAGCATATAGGCGGCATATGCAGGGAAAGTCCGTGCGAGCACGCGCTCCTCATTGCGTGCGCGCAAGTATTGAAAGAACGACTGCGCCGCAAACAGAGCAAGAGCGCGCCACGACAGATAGGTGATCAGGGCGCCGAGGAGCGCGATTTGCTCGGCGAGATACAGTGGATGCCGGACGATCGCATACGGCCCACCGGCGATCGGCTGGCGCGCCTCGGCCATGAGGCTGTACGAGCGGCCGAGGTGCATCACCGCGTATATGGACGCCAGGTCGCCCAGCGTGGCGAGCACCGCCGACACGTAGTACATGGGCGCAGGCAGGTCCACCCGGACGGGCAGCAGCACCACCAGATAGATGAGCCAGGTTCCAACCAGCGCGGACAGTCGCGGCTTGACGCCGGGTGCCTTGGCCACGGGACGCGAGCGGCTCACGATCAAGGTCACTTCGATCAATAGCAGCGTGAAAATGCAGACGTTCACCACCAGAGTCGGGACCAATCTCGCGGCGCTTCCCCCCGCCTCGATCTGGCGCACCGTCACCTCGATGGCGGAGAATGCCGCGGCGCCGAACAACATGAGGCAGACCGCCCCGACGGCTCGAGTCGCAATGTCCCAGAACCTCGACCGGGATATGGCGGCAAGCATGACCGTCAGACTGGGTAGCTCGCCGTCAATTCAATCTCACGATCGCGCTGCCCGTCAGCGATGTCGGAGACACCATCCCCGGATAGGTCAAGATGGTCTGATGGGCGAGCATTGCGTTGATCTGCACGTAGGTGCCGGCGGCATTGCCGTTGGCGCAGGCCGTGGTGCAGGCCGTGGCGGTGATTCCAGTCGCAACCGGGCACCCGCAGAACTCGGATGGCGCCGGGCTCGCCGTCACCCCGCTCACCCCGGTCGCGTTGACCACCGCGGCACTGATGCCGGCCGAGTTCCAGCCGTGCTTGGCGGCGAAGAGTGCGCCGGCCTCCGCGGAATTTTGCACCTGCATCGCCTCGTAGACGCCGTCGCCGATTTCGACCGCAAGCGTCAGCAAGATGAGCAGCATGGGCGCGAACAGCGCGAATTCCACGGCTGCACTGCCGCGCATTGCACGCGCGTTCCGGATCCCACTGCCCATACTTCACTCTGCTCCGCGTGCCCCCGGGACGTCGGTACCTCACCGCAAGTTGACGAGGCACGCAATACGGCACCTGCATTCTTGTCCCAACGATTAGGGTCATGTTTGATCTGAGTCAAGTACCGGACCTGGCGAGCATCCTAAGATTATCCCCGCACTGATCCAGGAGCGCAGTCGTGAATGAACGTCGGCAGCGCGGCAGTGTCGCGCTCATGATTGGTTTGGCGCTGCCCGTGCTGATCGCGATGGTCGCACTCGGCACGGAAATCACCTTTCTGCTGTTCAAGCAGCGCCAGATGCAGGCGGCGGCGGATGCGGCCGCACTGGGCGGAGCAACCGCCTTGCAGAGCGGTCACCCGGCCCTCGCCGTCGAGGCGCGCGGGATCGCCGCCTATCTCGGCTTCGTCAATGGCGCCGCCGACGGCACCACGGTGACCGTCAATAGTCCTCCGCTCAGCGGTCCGCAGCAGGGCAGCAGCGGCGCCGTCGAAGTGATCATGGCTCAGCCCCAGACGCTCTTTCTGGCCACCACCCTATACGCCGGAGCATTCAGCGTCGGAGCCCGCGCCGTGGCCATCATCGGAACGGGCAGTTACTGCGCGCTGCAGCTCGGCTCCTCGGGCAACGTCAGCATGAGCAATGGCGCAGTGGCCAATTTCACGCTATGCGGTCTCGCGGTCGATGGCACGAGCTCGTCGGCATTGTCGGTGGTGGGCGGCGCCCAATTGAATGCGCCGTCAGTGTCCGTCGCCGGCAGCGACTCGGTCAACAACGGCGGCTCGATCAATCCTTTGAGCGGACTCAAAACCTCTCAGGCCAATATCCCGGACCCCTATTCGGGAGTGGTCATGCCGACGTTTTCCGGGTGTAATTACAATGGCTTCAACACGAACACCTGGCAGCCCTCCTGGACCCTGTCGCCCGGCGTGTACTGCAACGGCCTCTCGGTCAGCAATGGCGCCACCGCCTCTATGAACTCCGGCGTCTACTTCATCGACCGCGGCACCTTTGACGTGGGCGGCGGTTCGCATCTGACGGGGACCGGCGTCACCATTGTCCTGACCAGCAGCACCGGCAGCAATTACGCCAATGCACAGATCGACAACGGCACCACCGTTACGCTGAGCGCACCGACCACGGGCCCCACGGCGGGCCTGGTGTTCTTCGGCAACCGCAACGCACCCGCCAGCACCACCAGCAACGTCGCAGGCGGAGCTTCGCTGAATCTTACCGGCGCGATCTATTTGCCGACGGAGACGCTCGATTGGAACAACGGCGCCAGCAACAGCTCATCGCCCTGCACCGAACTGATTGCCAATACGATCGTGCTGGGCGGCGCCAACCTTCAGATCAACTGTCCTGCCGGGGTGACGGCGATCGGCGCCACCAGCAGCAGTCTGGTCGAATGACGGTCACTTGTGGGCCAGCATGTCGAGCAATCGGAGGACCGCCGGTCCGCCGACGATGAGAAATATCACCGGCATGATGAATAGCATCATCGGCACGGTCATGATCGCGGGGAGGCGGTTGGCGCGCTCCTCCAGATTGATGAGCGCTTCGGTGCGCATTTGCGCGGCGACCACGCGCATCGCCTGCGCCAGTGGCGTGCCGTAACGCAGCGTCTGCGACAGTGTGGAGACCACCGAGCGCACGCTCGGTATATCGACCCGCGCAGCGAGATTGGCGAGCGCCTGATCGCGGCTGGGCAATATCTTCAAGTCAGCCGACGTCAGGGCCAGCTCCGCCGCGAGCGCCGGCTGAGAACGTTCCAGCTCGCCGGTGATTCGATCGATTCCGTCCTCGAGTGAGAGGCCTGCCTCGACGCACACGACCAGCAACTCGAGCGCGTCGGGCAACCCATCGGCCGCCGCCTTGGCCCGGCGTTTGACCAGCCGGCGCAGAATGAGCACGGGGAAGAACCAGCCAACGACACCTATGATCGCCGCGATCAGCAGCGGCATTGCACGAGAACCGGCAAACACCTTGAACCCATGAAACACGAAGATCGCGGCAAATCCCAATCCCATAGCGCATAGTCCCCGCAAGCCGCCGAATACCACCAGCGAGTATTGCGCTGGGACACCTACTCTCGCCAGCCGGCGCGCCACCTCCCGCTGCTGCTGCCCGAGAAGACTCTGCCCTTCCGGGCGCACCAGACTCGAGTTGCGCGCCAGTCCTTTGGCGCGTATCGGTTTCACCTGACCGGTTACCGGCGGCTTCATCCGGTCTATTCGCCGCATGAGGGCCTGTCGCCTGAGCCTCGCCCCGGAGGTAATCAGCCCCATGCCAGCGATGACGAAGGCGCCGCTGCCGAGGGCGATCAGGGCATTTGAGGTGGCGCCCATCAAGCCATCGTGACGCTGTGCAACATACGGCGCATGGTCCAGTAGGCGAGCGTCAGACCGAGCAGCGCCATGCCGACGATCACATGGCCGCGCGGATCCGTCGCGAGTGGCGTTAGGTAGCCGGGGCTGATGACCAGAAAAGTGCCCGTGACCAGAAACGGCAGTGCGCCCAATATGTAGGCGGACATCCGGACCTCGCCCGTCGCGGCTTGAGCCCGCAGGCGTACGGTGCGGCGCTTGCGAATGATGTCGGCCAATATCTCGAGCGTCGCGGCGAGGTTTCCTCCAGTTTCGCGCTGCAGGGAAATGGCGACCGAGAAGAATCGAAAATCCGGCAGCCCGATCGATTCGCCCGCCGCCGCGAGCGCGGATTCAAACGGTACCCCGATGTCCACCTGGTCCGCGATGGACCGGAACACCAGATTGACCGGCACAGGCGCCTCGTTGCCGATGGCGCGCGTCGCCGCGGTAATCGGCAGGCCGGCGCGCAACATGCGGATGGCCATGTCGATGGCATCGGGAAACAGCACCATGAACTGCTGCTCGGTACGGCGCTGCTGCCGGCGCAGCAGCGCGCGCGGTGCAAATACGAAAGCCCCCACCGCGACGAAGATCGAAATCCAACCGGCAAACTTCAATGCCGTATGCATGAGCAGCCAAGCGGCAATGCCCGCGGCGGACGCGACCGCGATCAATACCAGGCCGTTGGTGCGCATTCCCCAGCGTCGCGCGCTACCGACGGTGAAAATTCGGCGAATCCACGCCCCGGTCGCCAACAGAGATTTGCTGAGCGGCGCGCGCGCGGGATCGGCGGGCGCCTCCAATTGCTGCGTCCTGCTCACGAGATTGACCCTGCGCTCCAGGTTGAGCCGCGCCCTGCGGGTGACGACCAGCGCCGCGAACCATGCGGCTCCGCCGACAACCAGCAGACCCAGCGTGAGCGCCAGCGGCAGCAGCCCTCTCATGCGGATTCGTACGCGCGCGTATTGATCGCCTCGAGAAATGCGCCCCCCAGCCCGAAATACTCGAGGCGCGTCAGAAATCTCGGGCGCGTGCCCGTCGCCTCAAAGCGTCCTTCGAGACTACCGTCCGGCTTCTCGCCGATGAACCGATACGCAAACAAGTTGCCGAGCGTTATGATTTCCTCCTCCAGACCTATGACCTCCGAGACTTCCGTGACACGCCGAACACCGTCTCGCATTCGTTCGGTTTGAATCACCAGATCGATGGCGCTGACCATTTGCCCGCGAATGGCGCGCATCGGCAAATTCACATTCGCCATCAGGATCATGTTTTCGATGCGCGACAGCGCATCGCGAGCGGAATTCGCATGAATCGTCGACATCGAACCGTTGTGCCCGGTGTTCATGGCTTGCATCATGTCGAAGGCCTCGGGACCGCGGACTTCGCCGATGATGATCCGGTCGGGCCGCATGCGCAGGGCATTGCGCACCAGATCTCGTTGCGTGATCGTGCCCTGATCTTCCAAATTCGGCGGTCGGGTCTCCAACCGAATGACGTGAATCTGCTGTAGTTGCAACTCGGCCGTGTCCTCGATGGTGACGATGCGCTCGTCATGATCGATGAACCTCGATATCGCGTTCAGCAAGGTGGTCTTTCCCGAACCCGTGCCGCCGGAAATGATGATGTTGAGACGGCATCGCGCCGCTATCTCGAGAACCTTGGCGAGTTCCGGTGAAACCGTGCCCAGTTCCACGAACTTTGCGAAATCGATGACGCTGTGCGAGAACTTGCGGATCGACATGCAGGGGCCGTTCAGACACAGCGGCGGCGCAATGACGTTGACGCGGCTGCCGTCGGCGAGACGGGCATCGAGCATCGGACTCGATTCGTCGACCCGGCGGCCCACCGAGGATGCTATTCTCTGCGCGACGTGCATGACGTGAGCGTTATTACGGAACTGCAGCTCCGTCAGCTCCAGCTTGCCGCGGCGTTCGACATAGACCATGTACGGTCCGTTCACCAGGATGTCGGCAACCGTATCGTCGCGCAACAGCGGCCCCAGCGGCCCCAAGCCGATCATGTCGTCGACGATGTTGGCTGCCAGCAGGTGCTGCTCGTGCTGGTTGAGGAGCAGGTGGCGCGCGTTGGCGATCTCCGCGACCATCTCGTTGACACGGAGGGTCAATTCCTCTTGCGACATTCGTACCGCGACCGCCGGTTCGATCCTCTTCAGCACGTCGTCGCGAATGTAATCCGCCGCGGGCGACGCCGGAGTGCGCAGCGGCTTCGTACGGGCGGCGCTGGGCACGGCCGACCGGGCCAACATCGCCTGATCGCTCAATGGGCCGCTGCTGGCCGCCGGCTCCGTGCTTTTGCTGCCGAATTTTATCACGGCCGGCGCAGGAGGCGGGAGACGATGCGTTCAACGGCGGACCGGCGCGGCGCAGCCGCCTCGCCGGCGATCATGCTGAACAGCGGCGCCATGCCACGCCGCATCGTCGCACACTTCAGCACCGGTTCGACTCCCATGCTCGAGGAGATGCCGATTTGCCTATCATAGGGTATGGTGATGTCGGGCGCCTCACCCGCCGCCCGGAGGAATTCCTCCGGCGGCAGACTGTCGTCGGCGCCATTCTTGTTGAGAATGTGCAGAACCTGGCGCTCCGTGCTGCTCGGTCCGATGAGCGCTCGCCAACGAACCAGATCCCGGGCCGAGACCAGACTGCCGTTGCTGACCAGCAGGCACAGCCCAGGCAGGTGCAATACCCGCAATAGGCGCGGCACGAGATTGGCGGGCATGTCGACGAAGACGTAGCGATTGCGGCGCATCAGCTTGGCGAGCAGCGACATCACCGAGTCCTCGGTCGGCAGCGTCAGGCTGGATATATTCTCGAGCGACGACAGCAGGCTGAGCCGTTCGGTCACTTGGATCGTGGCGCGTTCGAGGAACAGGTCGTCGACGCGCTCAGGATGTTCCAGCGCCTCGCACAGTGCATGAGTTGGCGCTGCGTCGAGTTGCAGCGCCGCATCGCCGAAGTAGAGGTCCAGGTCGAGCAGCACCACGCGCCGCTGGTGCGGCTCGGCCAGATGCCATGCGGCGCTCGCGGCGATCGTCGTAGTACCGACGCCGCCGCGGACCCCGATCATGATGATGAGTTTGCCGGTGCTCGCGCCCTGCTGTTCCACGCTGCCGGTGAGGATGCCGCTCGCGGTGCGGGTCACCAGCGAGCTGACCAAAGGTTTGAAGAAGTACTCGACGACCCCCACCCTTTTGAGCTCTCGATAGAGGCGGACGTCGTTCAAGTCGCCGATCACGATCACGCCGGTGCCCGGTTCGCAGACTTCCGCCAACTTTCGGATTTGCGACACCGGATCGGCGACTCCGGTCACGTCGACGACCAACAGGAGCGGCGATGCATGCTGCGCCAGCTGCGGGATTGCCATATCCACGGTACCGGTGAAGAATTCCGCGCTCGGGATCAAATTGCTGAGGCATTGCCGGATGACGCCTTCCGCTTCCCGATCGCGGGTGAAGACCATCGCGGAGCGCAGCGGTTCGGGCGCTGGCCCTGGCGCTTTGCCCGTCGTGGGCGTTGCCGCGGCGAGCGCGGGCAGGGTGCCGCCGCCCATGTCCTGGTTCGCCGCCGCTTTTGCGACTGCCGCCTGCGCCGCGGGGGGAACTGCACCGATCACTGATCCGCCTCGCCGGTCGTTGGCATGATCACCGTTGGAGCCGCGCTCGCCGTGTTCTTGGGCGCATTGCCCTTACCCTGATTGTACCGATCGACGCCCAATGCCTCGCGCTCGCCGCTCGCGGGGCCGATCGCTCGCCCGCGCGCCAGATCTTCCGGACTGGCCAGCATATTGCTCAGGTTCACCGAGTTGGCGCAGCCGAGATAGATCGAATCCACCTCGCTGTGGGCGTCGGCTGGAAACTCCACCCACGGCGGGCACGGCAGCGCGGCCGTCGGTGCCAGGATGGCGCCGCTGCGGTTGACGCAGCCCCCCAGAGCGGCGAGAAGCATGCAACATACGAGCCGTAGAGTGAACATTCCGCTCATTGATCTTTTCATGGTTATCGCTCCAACATGAACCCGGCATCGCCCTGAAGATGCGGCACTCCTTGCGCCGGCGAGGCGCCGGAAGCGGCCGCACCCGCGAATCGCGCCGTCAGACGTCCGAGCACGATGCGTTCGAAGTCGCTTGCCAGCACCAGCCCGTCGGTGGGCAGGTGCAGGTCAGCCGTCACTGAAACCGGTTGCACGATGTAGGGCGTGATGATGATCACGAGCTCGCTCTCGTTGCGCTGAAAGCTCGTGGAGCGAAACAACGTGCCCAGAATGGGAATGTCGCCCAGCCAGGGGAAACGCTGAATCTGGTTCGACGAGTTGTTCTGGAATAGCCCGGCGATGGCGAAACTCTGGCCGCTGGCGAGTTCGACCGTGGTCTCCGCGCGCCGCACCGCCAGGCCTGGAATCGTGGTGCCGCTGATCACGACAGAGCCCGTCGTGGTGAGCTCGCTCACCTCCGGGCGCACCTTGATGCTGAGACGGTTCGCGTCGAGAACGACCGGCGTGAAGTCCACGCTGACGCCGAATTTCTTCCATTCGATGGTGATCTGCTGCAGACCTTGGGGGACCGGGACCGGGAACTCGCCGCCAGCGAGGAAGTTGGCAGTCTCGCCTGAAATCGCCGTCAGGTTGGGCTCGGCCAGCACGGTCACGAGGCCCTCGGTGGCGAGCGCGTCGATTAGACCGGAGACATTTACCGATCCGCTCTTGTTCTGGTAGCCCACGCCGAGCGAATCCAGATTGCTCGTCGAGCGGCTGAAGTCGCCGAAATTGGAGGTCACCTGGCCGGTGGTCGCATTGGTGGCGGTCGATACCGGCGACCGCCCGGTCAGTAGCCCGAACGCTATGGAGCCCGTGTTCGATAGGGCGCCCCAGTTGAAACCGAACTCCTTGTCGGCGCTGCGGGTGATCTCGGCGATTCGCACGCGTAGATTCACCTGCGTCGCAGCCGGCACTGCAACGTTGAAAATCAGACTGTCCTTCTCGCCGAGGAATTGCTTGGCGGCCGCTCTCAGGCGCTCCGCGTCGCGCGGCGACCCGACGACTCCGGAGAGGGTGATTCCCTTGGGCGCACTCGACACCTCGATATGCGCCGAGGCGACCGCCTCTTCCAATGCCGCTTCGATTTCCTTCACCGGACGGCGCACCGTCACGGCGTAACTGCCGACGTGCCCGGAACGCGCGAGCGCGAATACCGTCGTGTACCCGGTCTTCTTACCGAAAATCACGAACCTCATCGCATTCGCCCCGCCCGGCACTTGCACGTCCGCGACCTCGGGGTTGGCGACGAACACTGTGCTCGCCGGTTCCGTCAGATCGATCAGTTTCGCACCATCCACATCGACCGTCAGCGCGGTCGGTGGTTCCGCTGAGCCTGCGGCAGTCCATACCACGGCAAGACCGCCGACCGCCAGCGCCGCCGCGCACAGCGAGCGGGCGCGCGGGCACCGGCGTGCCGGCGCGCCGCGAGTCTTGGGGTTATTGAATCTCGGTCTTCGAGCCATGCATCACCTCGACGGAGAATCGCGGACCCGGGGGCGCCGCGCGCGGCGGCATTCCGGCCGCCAGCGATGCCGGTTCGTCGTGCCGCAGCAGACGCAGCGCAGGCGACACGTCGGCGGCCCAGGTAGGAGTCCCAGTGCGATCCGACTCCGCCGGCGCCGCGACGGGCCCCTCGAGCGCCCGCACCGTGAGCTGCACCTTGCCTAACTGCACCGCCACCAAGGCGCGCTCAGCCTCCGAATCCGTCACCTCGAGGGTGACCGTTCCGGGTATGGGCGACGTGCTCGCGCCGATACGCTGGTCTTTCACCGCCGGCTTGGCGATCGTCATCAGCCATTGGTCGACCGCGATGACGCGAATGTTTCTGAGAACCGTCTCACCCACCGATTTGCGCCCTGGATCCGACGATCCGGAGCCGAAGTTCTGGGTTAGAACGAGGTCGACTCGGTCCCCCGGAAGCACCAGCCCGGCGACGCTCTGCGGCGCGTCGACGGCGATCGAGACGGCGCGACTACCGGGCGTGAGCACTGCGGCGAGGAATGTGCGATCGCCGAACTTCACCAGCGCGCTTTCAGTGAGCGCCTCCCCGGCCGCAAAGTCCTGGCGCGTCACCGCGCCCCGGAATGCGCTCTCGGTCACGGAGCTACGCACGATGGTGCCGGGCGGCGCACCGCTCGCCGCGACCGGTTTCCAGATCATGTCCATGGGCTGCAGCAATGTGCCGCCGGCCAGTGGCCGCGCCGCCACTAGAATGGCGGGCGGTGCCGGCGCTTGGCTGACTGCTTGCGGCTTCGCGGGCGCGCGGCCGATCCAAATCGTCGCCAGCATCAGTCCCGCCAGCAGTGCGACGCAGCCGACGGCGATCAGGAGATTGCGTATAGCCACCGCGCAGCCCCGGTCAGTGCAATGAGCGCCGCACCGATGAAAATCGCCACGCCGTAGGGTATGGATCTGGACAACACCAGAGGCACGCGGCCCGCGCCGGTCACGGCCATGAGTGCCGAGCGGCGCGCGGTCGCGTGAGCGATCAGATAGATACCGCTGAGCAACCCGCCGACGATGGCGATGACCAGCAATAGCGCCATGATTCCGCCGGGCGGAACCAGCAGCGTCACCGCGGCAAGAAGTTTCGCATCCCCACCGCCGATCCACAGGCGGTGCGCCCCCAATCCGAGCACGATCAAAAGAACCCCCCCTATCCCGATGCTCCAACCGATCGAACGCGGATCGACGAGCAGCCGGATGGCGATGCCGCAGGCCGCCGTGAGCATGACCAGCTGATTGGGAATGATGCGGTGTCGAAAATCGCTAACCGCCGCCACGAACAGCGATGTCAGGCTCAGCACCCATAGAAACGCAACCGCAGGCGTCGGTACCACTTATTCGCTACCCATGCGCTCGCCGTACGGGCCGCGCAACGGAGGATCAGGAGGGCACGGTTATTTTGCCTGCGATGTAGGCAAATATGGCCTGAAGATTGGTTCCGATGAGCGTGATGCCGGCAATGATGACCACGGCGATGAGTGAGGCGATGAGGCCATATTCAATCGCCGTGACGCCGCGCTCCGACGTGAGGGAGAACCAAGCGGCGACGGTCCGGGCAAATTTGCGCATAAAGCTACTCCTGACGGGGACGAGGACCGCGGGTGCGGTCGTGACTGAAATTCAGAATGTAAGGAAAACACGATCGCCGATGCCGCCACTTGATTTAAGTCAAACCTTGCTCACCCAAGCTGGATCACAGTTCTCACAATCGAGCCAAAGGCGTTCCAACGAGGGATCGACGCAATGACAGTGTGGAAATCACCTACCCTACGAGTTGCACAACTCGTTGCCGTTTGCATCGCCGGCGGCATGGGCCTCGCCGGTTGCGGCAGTGTGGCGACGCGCGCCGGCGAAAATGCCGCCGCAAGCCGCCAATTGACTCAGCAGGCGGCCCGCGAGCAGTTCGGGCCCGCGCTGCGCCTGGCGCGCGCATCGCGCGCCAACGGCGACCTTGCGTCGGCAATCAACCTGTATTCCAGCGTCGTCGCAATTAAGCCCGCGGACCCGGCGATCTTGCTCGAATTCGGCGATACGCTGGTCGATGCCGGATCGATCGACGATGCCATCGACGTTTACCGAAGGGTGGAACGGAATTCGCCGGCGTGGCTGGGCTCACAACTGGGTCTGCAGCAGTCCTACCTCAGACTAGGCCAGCCCCAGGTGGCTCTGCAATTCGCCGAGCTGGCGATGGCCAGTGCCCCGCTGGACCATCGGGTCCTGGTGGGCCGCGGTGTAACGCTCGATATGCTGGGTCGCCACGCGAAGGCTCAAGAATCGTATCGCGCGGTCCTCGAAAGCGCGCCGCACAACGTGGCGGCGCGCAACGATCTTGCGCTGTCGCTGGCCTTGACCGGTCAATTTGCCGAGGCGGTCGATATCATGACATCGATGGCGCGGTCATCGACCTCCACGCCACGAGTACGCCAGAATCTGGCGCTGATCTACGGACTCGCGGGCGACGCAGCGCAAGCAGGCGCCCTGAGCCGGGTGGATCTCGACGCAACCACGACCGAGGGGAACTTGAGGTTCTTCGAATTGGCGCGGAGTGGCGCTGACAATTAGACGGATGAGAGGCGGCATGGTTCACAACATCCTCCTGATTCAACACGGCGCAATGCTATGAGCGTGCCTTCCGTCAACCATGCTGATCCTGATGTCGCACAAGCGATTTCCGCCAATCCTATCGGCAGATACGATGCCATCCGAACACTCGTGGTGGACGATCACGATGTTGTGCGCGACGGTGTCGCCGTCATTCTCGAACGGGCACGACGCGCCAAGGTCGTGGGATTCGCCTCCAACGGTGAGGATGCGGTGCGCGCCGCGAAGTATCTGGAGCCGGAAGTCATCGTCATGGACCTGTTGCTGCCGATACTCGATGGAATCGAGGCTACACGGCGGATAGTCCGTGAACTCCCGCAAACCCACGTTATTATGCTCTCGGGTTGCCATGCGCCTGAACCGGTCTATTCCGCCCTGCGCGCCGGCGCTCAGGGATATGTCCTCAAAAGCATGGCTCGCGCCGATCTGCCGAACGCGGTCCATGCCGTAATCGCCGGAGATAAGTATGTCAGCCCGGCGATCACCGCCCTGTTCGTCAATGGTGTGTTGGCCTCCACGTTCCCGACAGACCCCCTTGACCGCTTGAGCACGCGAGAACGTGAAATATTGCGCCACATTGTTGCCGGATCTTCCAGCGCCGCCATCGCACTTCTGCTTTCGCTCTCCCGCAAGACCATCGACACGTACCGTTCGCGAATGATGGTGAAATTAGGCGTGGCCAACCGATCCGCCCTCATCCGCCTCGCGTTGCGACACAGCATGCACGTGCCCTGATGCACGTCTCATGTGCATGGAACGCTCCATATTCGAGGCCCGAGTGCCCGTTTAGAGTAAGCTGATGTCCCCCAAGAGTTCGGCGCCCGGTATACGCGATACGAGGCCAAGCTTCACGGCATATCCCCCCACGATGACCCTGGGACGGATCGAGGCTGGCCACCCGGCAATGCGCTCTGCCAGTGCTGTTACGCCCACTCTTTGCTCGGCGAGGGCCATCGAGACGAGAATCAGTCTGGGCTGGGCCCTGATGACGAGCGCGTTCAGCTCGTCAAGGGTGGGAGGCGGGTCGATCATTCGCGCCCGCGAGCCCCTGTTCCACAGCCACAAGGTCAGGATTCGTATCGCCAGCGTGTGCTTGTTGCCAGGAGCGTTCATCAAGAGGATTTTCGGGTCTTCTGCTCCCATCGCGACATCGGACATCGGAGCTCCTACGTTGGAAGCGACCCAATTGAAGATTTCACTGCAGTACGCAGTGAAACCATGCTCCTCGGCAACACTCATAGCGCCCCGCTTCCAGTCCTCACCGACCTGGTACAGCATTGGCGCGATGACGCCAATGAGGACATCGACCGGTCTTATGTTGGATGCCACCGCGTTTTCGATGATGCGCTGCGCCGCTCCCAGATCGTTGCGTCGCCCGGCCTCATGGAGCTGATGCTGCATATCCCGGATCGATTCCGACCGTTTGAGGTCCGCTTCTGTGAATTCGAATACCTTGGTCCTGCATGCCGGGCAGATTCCGTGCGTAATGGAAAGGTTCTGATAGTCAGGGCTTTCACCAAGAAATTGCTGGCATTAGCAACACCACCTCAGCATGACGGTTCAACCGCTTGATCCAGCATTGTCACCGCCTCATGGACATTTGCGTCCTGGACTTCCAATTATCGGGGTGGCATCCGAGCAGCATGATACTACCAATGTGACCAGCGCTAATCGATTGACGACAATTGCTGCGGCTGCTTGTACGTTACCGCACGGAGCGAGAGAGCGATATGAGATATCCTGCGGTTCAATGATCGTCGTGGAAATCAGATGGGTCATTCCGGATGCGGCCGAGGATATGTGCGTCACTATCTGAATTGGCGCAATAGGCCAAAAACCCGCTAGATGCCCCACACCATAGCCCATGGCATGTGCTACGACTGGCAGCCGCCCATCCTCGCGCTTTACATCATTTCTGGTGGGCTGATTGTGCTAGCCTGTTTGTCGATCCTGGTTGCGCTGATTGGTCTTCTTCTCAAACGCGCTGATCTGCGATTCAACCGGACATTGCTGGGTATTGTGGCGTCTATCCTCGCGTGCAGCGCCACATACACGATGGCATTTTCGCCAGTATGGCATCCAGCGTCTTGGCTGTCGGGGGCCATTATTGCGATCGCGGCATTGGCCTCGGTCGTGACCTCGATTCTCCTCATTCGATTGCTGCCCCTGGCACTACGGTTGAATGCAACGCTCGAAGCACGTGTGGCCGAGCGGACTGCCCAGCTCGAGGCCCTCAATCGCACGCTGACACGTGAAAACGCACGCTTCGCAATTGGTGCGGAAGCCGCCGGTCTCGGCTTTTGGGAGTTCGACATCACAACCTTCACTCTGCAATGGGACGAGCGGACGTTTGGGCTATACGGAGTTTCGCAGTCGGACGAATCGGACCCTTACGCTCTATGGGCAAACGGCCTGCATCCCGACGATCGCGCCCGCTGCGAGCGGGAATTGACCGATGCATGCCAAGGCGTGCACAAGCTCGACACGGAGTTCCGTGTCGTCCACCCAAGCGGCACGACCCGTCACCTGAATGCGGCGGCGCAAATCCAATTCGATTCGGACGGCCGCGCTGTTCGGATGGTTGGAGTAAATCTCGACATTACTCGAAGAAAACTCGCTGACGAGCAGTGCCGTCTCGCCATCGATGCCGCGCCAACGGGAATGTTGCTGATGGATTTCACCGGGTGCATCATCCTGGTCAACGCGCAAATCGAGGAACTATTCGGGTACCTTCGTACCGAGCTGCTCGGATGTCAGATCGAAATGCTGGTGCCGGCGCGCTATCGCGCAAATCACCCGGAGCATAATCTGGGGTTTTTCCGCACGCTAAACGCTCCGGCGGCGGGTGCCCACAGGAACGTGTACGGTCTTCGAAAGGATGGTTCTGAAATACCGGTGGAAATAAGACTCAACCCGCTGCGTACGTCGGCAGGAGACTTCGTTCTGAGTTCCATCGTTGATTTGTCGCAAAGGCGAGAAATGGACAGATTGGGAGTCGACTTTGTTTCGACGGTCAGTCACGAGCTGAGAACGCCGTTGACATCGATCAGTGGCTCATTGGGGCTGCTGCAGGCCGGCGCCATGGGGGCCCTTCCTGACAAGGCCGCGGCCATGGTTCGAATCGCCTACCAAAACAGCGATCGACTGGTTCGGATCATCAACGATATCCTCGAGGTCGGAAAGCTCGAAGCCGGACAATTGCACCTGGAGCTGGCAAGCATTCCCTTGGCTGAATTGCTCCAACGAACAGTCGAAGCCAATTACGCCTACGCCGAGAAGTGCGAGGTGCGTTTTGTTCTGGACGCCGGATCGGCCGAGGAACGGGTGATCGCCGATCCGGGCCGGCTCACACAAGTCGTGACGAATCTGCTGTCGAATGCCGCCAACTTTTCCCCGCCGGGAGCGGATGTGTTTATTCGAGTGCGGCACATGGCGACGATTCAGCGTATTGAAATTGAGGATTCCGGACCCGGCATTCCGGAGAACTTCAGAGACCGCATTTTTGCGAAATTCGCACAGGCGGATGGATCGGTCCCGCGCCGATTTGCAGGCAGCGGTCTCGGTCTGAGCATCGTTCGCAATCTCACGGAGGCGATGGGTGGGACTGTTGGTTTCAGTACGGTGGTCGATAAGGGATCGATATTTTATCTCGAACTGCTGAGAGCGGGTGCCATCCCGGCGTGCAGAAGCGCCGAGGGGCAGCGCCGAGCCCATACCGGCGCATGATCTGCCGGTCGTCGATGCGCGCCGTGATGCGCTCCGCTAGGCGGTGGCCGGGTTGGTAGAATCTCGGGCGGGCGCGCCCCGAGGTGGCGGCATGGATAATGGGCCATCTCCCGCAACGTCGCGCCTGAACCAACCGCCAGCGCTCGACGGGCTTTGGCGGCCGTTGAGCGCCTCTGAGAGCTGATCGGTAAATTCCAGCAGTGACTGCAGTAGAGTACCGTCGCGTCGCAAGCCGACGCCAGGGCTGATGGACGGCGATTCGTCGATCAGTTTTTCCATCTTCCCGGCCACGGCGCTGATCCCAGGGTAGCCAAACATGGCTCCAGCCCCATGGATGGAGTGAGTTAGCCGCCCCACTTCATCGATGGCAGGGGATTCCCCAAGACCCGCGCGCTCGAGCATCTTGCGCAGACGCAGGATGTCGGTCCTCGTGCGCTGAAGAAAGCTGTCCGACAGCGAACTGACTTCCGACTCGACCTCGAGCATGGTGGGTGAATGCTTGCTGATCTGGCGAGCCGTGTCTCCGATTTTCCATAGGGCAAAAACGTCACGGCCGAGGGTCAACGGATCGAACGGCTTACCGATGACCCCCAGCGCGCCCAATTCTAGAAAATGGGCGACCTCTGCCGGAAAGACTTTTCCCGTTAGGAAGATCACCGGAATATCCGCGAGCAATGCATTCCCGCGTATGCGCTCCATGGTGGAGGGCCCATCGAGACCCGGCATCATCGCATCCATGAGGATGAGATCCGGCTTCAGCGTTTGTGCCAGTGCGATTGCTTGCTTGCCCGATCCGGCGATATGCACTTCAAGTCCAGCCATCAGGCACAGGGCGGCCTGCACAACCTCGCAGATATCCGGGTCGTCGTCGACATATAGCACGGAATGCATCGGGCTATCAGGCATGGCTATGCCCTCGAAGGTCCGATCCGCGGCCGGCCGCCTCGGAAGGGAGGAATTGGGACGCGGTAATGCGGTTACGTCCGTGGGCCTTGCTTTCATAGAGGTTCCTGTCCGCTTCTTCCATCAGCGCCTGCACCGTGATTTCATTTCTATTGGACTCCAAGCCCCATCCGCTGATCCCAATGCTCACGGTGATTCGCACCGGGCCTGCGGAGGTACTGATCACGGCCTCGGCGATCGACTGCCGCAGCTTCTCTGCGCAGGCGCGCGCCGCCGCAAGAGTCGCCCCGGCGAGCACGACAATGAATTCCTCCCCTCCCAATCGCGCACACCAGTCGCTGTCGCGCCGCAGACAGGTCGCGATCCGGGCGGTGAAGCTTTTGAGTACCGCATCCCCGACCAGGTGCCCATAGGTATCATTGACCTGCTTGAAGTGGTCGATGTCGAGCAGGAGTATCGATCCATCGCCCCCGAAACGCTGCGTGCGCTTCAATTCGCGGTGCAGGTGGCGTACAAGGTAGCGGCGGTTGTACGCACCCGTCAATGCATCGGTCATCGCGAGTTCGCGCTTCTTTTCTATGGCCATTTTCAGCGAGTATTCAAGGCCCAGTACACGGTTGGCGATACGCAAGCGCGCGGTAAATTGCGCCGCGGAGGTTCGTTTGCTGAGGTAGTCATCGGCGCCGGCGTCCAACCCCGCCAGGATGTCCTTCTCCTGGTCCCGGACGGTCAGCAGCACGACGTAGATATATCCGGGCCATGCGCGCTCGCGGATCTGTCCGCACAACGTCAACCCGTCCATGGTTGGCATGTTCAGATCCGTGATGACGATCGACGCGGCCGATCGTTGCAACGACTCGAGCGCTTCGATGCCGTTCGCTGCAACGCGCACTTCGTAGCCCACCGCCGCCACCAGCTCTTGAAGGTGCGCCAACACCAACGCATCGTCGTCGACGATCAGCACGGTCGGGGGAGCGGGAAGGTCCACCTTCACAAGCTGTGCCGTATCCTCCAAATCGTCGCTGGTGCGGAACTGATCCACGGCGTCACTGCAATTCATTTCTCATCCACCCATAATTCTAGGTCGCAGGCCAGTTGCGGCCGACGCTTTCCGCGTCGCCGCCCGCCACCATGTCGCTCAGGTAGTGCGCTCCTCCGCCCCCCGGTGCACGTATCTCATCCCGCGCC
>Ga0182013_10000064_pt1 | contig 119303 bp, 98 predicted proteins | sample 612S2MmetaG_FD_120487 | JGI IMG/M metagenome (GOLD analysis project Ga0182013, IMG submission 120487) | Permafrost microbial communities from Stordalen Mire, Sweden - 612S2M metaG | ecosystem: Environmental > Terrestrial > Soil > Wetlands > Permafrost | place: Sweden: Stordalen | collected...
CGCTTTCACGATTTCGGGCATGCCCGTGATCAGCTTGTCCACGATCGCCGCCTGGTTGAATTCCTGGTACGCCGCCGCCTTGACGTTCATGGCCTTGGCTTCGGCTTCGCCCTTCTTGAAGATAATGTCGGCTTCCGCCTCGCCCTGCATGCGGATCGATGCCGCCTGGCCTTCGGCTTCGATGGTGAGCCGCTGCTTTTCCGCCAGGGCCAGGGTTTCGATGCGCTGCCGCTCGAATTCGGCCGCCTTCAGCACGGTCGCCGTCAGCTCGCGATCGCGGCGCATGATCTCGGCTTCCTGCACTTTGACTTCGTGTTCCTTTTCGATCTGGTGAATGGTGACTTCCTCGGCGCGCACCTGCTGCTGCATCACGTTGGCCTGGATCTCGTACGCTTTATCGGCCTGCGCCTGCTGCTTCTTCACCGTCTCCTGGTATTGAGCTTTCTTGATTTCCAGGTCGCGCGTCGCCTCGGCCTGTTTGGTCTGGGACAGCGTTTCGGCCAGCACCCGCTCCTGATCGGCATTGGCTTTGGCGATGGCCGATTCGCGCGCCGCTTGGGCGCGCTTGATGGCGGTATCGCGATCCGCTTCGGCCGTGGCCACGTCGGCGTCGCGTTTGATGCGCGCGATGTCCGGCCGGCCCATGTTGGTGATGTATTCGTTCTTATCGCGAACTTCCTTGATGGTGAACGAAATCACTTCCAGCCCCATCTTGGTCATATCGTCGGCGCAGGTGGAGCGCATCCGGTCGCCCACCATTTCCGGCTGTTTCACGATCTCTTCCACCGTCAACTGGCCGATGATGCCGCGCAGGTGGCCTTCCATCACCAGGCGAATGAGAGCTTCCCGCTCATCCGGCGACTTGGTCAGAAACTGCTCGGAAGCGGTCAGGATCGACTCCGGGTCCGACTTCACCTTGATCTGCGCCACCGCTTCCACCGTTACCGCCACGCCCTGCCGCGTGTACAGGTCCTGCTTGGGAGCCACGTCGAACGACATCAGCTCCAGCGACAGGCCGCGGCAATTCTCCACCATCGGGAAAATCATCGTGCCCCGGCCCTTCACCACGCGTGTGCCGCGGAAGCCGTAGACAATCAGTGCCTCGTGCGGGCCGGCCTTGCGAAACAGCCTGGCCAGCCCGCTCAGCAGGAACAGCAGCGCCAGTATCCCCAGCGCCACAAACACATAGATTTGGTTGTTCATAAACTTGAACCGGTCTTTTCCCTCTCGTCCGCTCTTCGCCGACGCTTATTGCAATTCGTCCGCGGGATCCACCCACGGCTTCACGTACGCTATGCCCTTCTCATAGCGCGCCACCATTACCTCGGTTCCCCTGGGGATAGCCACGCCATCCTCGGAGCGCGCGCCGGCCACGCGGCGCGTGCCTTGTTGCGAATAGATCAATTCCCCCGTGCCGCCGAGGCGGATGGAAATGCTGAGCCGTCCCAGCACGCCCACCATGTCGTAATCGGCCGGGTCGAGCGGGGCCTCATGCGCCATCAGCACCTTCGCCAGAAACCAGAAGGCCACCGCCGCCGCTCCCAACCCGCTCAATACCGCCACGCCCAGCGCCACCACGTACCAAACCGCGTAGTAGCGCGACAGCAGATAGCCCACTCCGCCGAACCACACCAGAAACGCCGCCAGGGTGGCGAAGTTGAACACCGGCGTGCCCCTCCCGCCGGAAGCGTGCGGCACGTGCAACCCGTGGGGCACGTGGAGATGCGGCACGTGCAGGTGCGTGCCGCCCCCTACCAGGGCCAGCACGCTTAACCCGAAGCCCGCGATAAAACATGCGAAATAGAAATCCACCCAAGTCACGATTGCCTCCTGGCTTCGGCCGGCCGCAGCACTTCGAGCAGCCGCTCCGCCAGCCCGGGATTCTCCAAAATGCGGCTCAGCACCACCAGGCACATGCGCGAATCGGCGTGCTTGGCGATCCCCAGCAGCGCCCGCGACAGCTCCGGTTCGCGACGAAACCGCTCCGCCCCCGATATCAGCCACAGGTCCAGCTTGTCCTCCAGCGCACCCACATCGGAAACCAGCTCGTTCTGAAATCCCTCCGGATCGTCCACCAGGTATCCCGGATGTACCTGGAAAAACCGCGCCAGCAGCATGCGCGTGGAATTCGTCAGGTGCGGCCGCGCTCCGCTTTCGATCTGCGAAAGGTAACTCTGGCTGATCGGCTTGCCCAGTTCCTTCTGGATCAGCCGCGAAAGCTCCTGCTGCGACAGGTCGCCTTTGAGTCCGCGAAGCGTGCCTTCCACCTCCCGGAGGTAGCGAAGTTTTTCTCCCAGCTTCATATCGACGATTGCGTTTATCGCAATATGAGATTAATCTATTGCAATTTGTGATTGAAGTCAAGAAGAAAATTCATAGTGGGCTCAAGGGGATAGCGGGGGGCGGGGTTTCGCGAGAAGAAAAATACCGAAGAAGCCTATTTTGCGGCAGGAAATGCGCTGACGGCTGGCCGCTGCGGAATTACGGCTACTATTAAGAAAACCGCTCCCTGGCGGTCGCGGCTCGGTCACGTTTGTTTCCGAGCCGCGACCGCCAAGGAGCGGTTGCCCTTATGAAGACTTAGTTGTTGTTAGGGTTGCCGTTGCCGTTGCCACCGCCGCCGTCGCGGCGTTTCAGCGTGGGACGGTCGTCGCCGTCGTCGGTGGTCGTGGTGCCGCCGCCGGGATCGACCGGGCCGTTGGTGTTACGGCGCAGGCGCGGCCGGTTCGGATCTTCTTTCGCATCCGGCTTGCGGCGGTTGTGCATCATGGCCAGGCGGTCTCTGACATCGTTGAACTCGGACGTGTTTACCACGTATTCCGGTTGCGGCTTGAGAATCGTCTGGATCTCGTTCTGCGCGGACTTGATCCGGTCCTCATCCATGGGATGGGTCGCGAACACTTTGGAAACCGCGCCGGGCTTCTTCTTTTGCATGGTCTGCAGCTTTTCGAAGAAGTCCACAAACGCGGTCGGATCGTAGCCGGACTTGTACAAATACTGCAAGCCGAAGTAATCGGCCTCTTTTTCGGCGCCGCGGGTGAAAGCCAGGTAGCCCATCGGGATTGCCAAGCCCATGCCCTGCCGTATCGCGTATCCCGTCCAACCGCCCAGGAAGATCGATCCGGCGATGGCGCCGATCTGCATCATGTCGGCCTTGGTGGCGTTGCGCGTGCCGTGGCGGCAGGCTACGTGGGCGATTTCGTGAGCCATCACGCCGGCCAGCTCGGCCTCCGTGTCGGCTTTCAAAATCAAACCGGAGTTCACGAAAAAGAAACCGCCCGGCAAAGCAAACGCGTTCACTTCCTCGGTATCGAGAACCTTAATGGTGAAGGGCACCTTGGCATCGGAATTGCGCACGATGTTCTGGCCGACGCGGTTGACGTACTCGGCAATCGTCGGATCGTCGATGATTTTGGCCTGACGTTCCACTTCCTGCGCCAACTGTTTGCCCAAAGCGATTTCATGCTCGAGCGAATAGAAGTTGACACCGCTGGAAACGTCGCGCTCGCCGATCGCATCGGGGTCTTTCTTCTTATCGTCGGCCAACGCGCCCGGAGCCGACAGGCTCAGAGCGGTAACGATTGCGAGCAGCGATGCGAATCCACGTCTCATGATCGGAATCTCCCGCTAGATACACTATACGCCTAAACCGGCTGGAGTTGGTGAACCTAAGTGTTAAACGTGGCGCTCGGGCGGCGGGTTTCGCCCAATCGCACCTTAGTACAGTCCGACGCTGATGACCTTACCGCCCGTATCCACCAAGACGTCCATGCGGCGGTTTAAATAGGAATAGAACTTTCGTCCTTGGGCCGCTGTGGTAGCCGTCACGTTGCCGCCCCACACCCGCCGGCAGTCGCTCCACATCAGCCGGAAGGGATAGGCGAAAACCGTGCGGAGGGTGCCCGTCCCGGCCTCGAAATCGAGCTCCAGTTCTTTGTAACGGCCGGTGGGATCGGTAAAAGCGAAGATCTCGCCGTTCTCGTGATTGGCGGCGTCGAGCGACGGCCGCTGGCGCACCGGCTCGCCCAGTAGAAAACGAGCGTCGTCCTCCGTCCAGTGGCCAATCAATTTCTGGCAGAAAATCGCGCTATCCGTCGCGAAAGAAGGTGGATAGATATGCCGGAGAAGGGGCCGAGTGGAGTCCTCGATGGCCGTTTGCCGGGCATTCAGGGCCGCCAGACCGGCAGATGCGGCCGAAGATGGAGCGGCGTCGGCTTCGCTGGCACCGTCTCCGGCCCGACCCTTAGCGCTACCCCCAGTCCTTCCCCGCGTGGCCGCAAGCGGGGCTGGCGCCGGACCGGGTAGCCGCACGATCACGTCGCCTTCCGGTTCCTCGCTTCTTAGTACCGGCGCGCCGCTTGAATTGCCGTCCCGGTCCTTTTGCCCTCCCGAGGAACCCGCACCTTGCATCCAAACGACGCTCAACGCGAGGAAAGAAACGATGCAGAGAAGTCTCATACCTTAGCTGCGGGCAGAGCCCGGGCGATTTTTTCCACCCTCAGGTTAACCGACCCTTCCCCACGATGCGAGCCTGAATTTGGCAAGCACTCCGGCCATTACCATCGTTAGCGGACGGACTGGCGGGAGCGTATCGGAGTCGAACCGATCGGCGGCGGTTTCGGCCGCCCGCTGGTTTTGAAGACCAGGCCCACCACCGGACAAGAAACGCTCCCGTTGCTCAGCCTAACAGGTTGGTCACGGCGGCGGGCGGGCATCGCGTGTTTGCAGTCACTTACCGAGCCGCGACCGCCAGAAGCCGTGAAGAAACAAATTCAGGCCTCTGATGAACGCAGATGAACACCGATAATTCCTTTGATTTCTTTATCTGCGTTCATCTGCGTTCATCGGCGGCTATATTTCTTCACAGCCCAGGGCGAGGTCCGCCGTAAACGGATTGGCACGGATCGGCGCGGCGTGCGCACCGCGTTAAGCTGATTCTGAACCATGAAGAATACCGCAGTCCTTCTGATCGACTGTCCGGACCGCAAAGGCCTGGTCGCCGCCGTATCGAGCCTCCTTTATCGATACGGGGCCAACATCACCCATGCCGATCAACATCAGGACCACGAAGCCGGCCTGTTTTTCATGCGCGTCGAATGGGCGCTGGAGGGATTCGATCTGTCGGCGTTCCGGGCGGAATTCCAAACCACGGCCGCGGAGCTGCGGATGCAGTGGCACCTGAAGCTGATGTCGAACGTCCCGCGGGTGGCCATCTTCGTTTCTCAGCACCTGCACTGCCTGGTGGATATCCTTCACCGGCAACAGGCCGGAGAACTCGCCTGCACCGTTCCGGTAATCCTCAGCAATCACGACAACGCGGAACCGCTGGCGCGATTCTATGGAGTCGAGTTCCGCCACATCCCGATCAAATCCGAAACCAAACAGGCCGCCGAAGACGAGCAGCGGCGGCTGTTATCGGCCGCGGGGATCGAGCTCGTCGTCCTGGCCCGGTATATGCAAATTCTGTCGCCGGAGTTCGTGGCCGAGTACCCGCGGCGAATCATCAATGTGCACCACTCCTTCTTACCCGCTTTCGTGGGCGCCCGGCCGTATCATGCCGCGTTCCAGCGCGGCGTGAAACTGATCGGCGCCACCAGCCACTATGTTACGGCGGCACTCGACGGCGGCCCCATCATCGAACAGGACGTGGCCCGAATTTCCCATCGGGATCAGGTGGAAGACCTCATCAAGAAGGGCCGCGATATCGAGAAGGCCGTGCTCTCCCGTGCCATAGCCTGGCACCTGGAGCACCGCATTCTCTGTTACGGGAACAAAACCGTGATCTTCGATTAGCGCCAGCCCTCCACTCATTCATAGCGGATCGATCGCAGCGCATCCATCCTGGCGGCTCGTCTTGCCGGCACCAGCACGGCCACCGTGGCGACCGCCAGCAACAGCAGCGACACGCCGGCGTACGTAGCCCCGTCCCGCGCACTGACTCCGTACAGGAAACCGCTCAGAATGCGGCTCACAAAATAAGCCGTCCCGAGTCCGATTCCAAGCCCGATCCCCGTCAGCCAGATCCCTTGGCGCGCCAGCAGCCGCAGTACGTCCGCGGGTTGCGCGCCGATCGCCATGCGAATGCCGATCTCCCTGGTTCGCCGCCGCACCGCGTAGCTCATCACCCCGTACAGGCCCACCGCCGCCAGTGCCAGCGCGATCGCACCGAAAATCCCGAACAAGTTCCCGCACAGGCGCGGCACCAGCAGCGCCCTGCCGGCGTGGTCTTCGATCGCCTCCACGTTGTAGACCGGCAGCGAGGGTTCCAGTTCGCGCATCCGCCGGCGGACCGGATCGATAACAGTGGCCGGCGCGCCCGCCGTTCGCACCCCCAGCACTACGCCGTACAGCCCCCAGAAGTAGCCGTACTCGCGCTCCAGCGAAACGTAGATCTGCGGCCGCGGCCCTTCGGTTGGCGTTCGCGACTTGGCGTTCCCCGCCACCGCGATCACCTCGTGCGGCATCCCCTCCCAGGCCACCACCTTTCCCACCGCGTCTTCGCCCGCGAACAGGCGCGCCGCCAGCGCTTCGTTAATTGCCGCCGGCGGCAGCCCCGGCCGCTGCCCGCTATCGAAATCCCGTCCCCGCACCAGCGGTATGCCCAGGGTTCGGAAATACTGGGAGGTGACGCCATAAATATCGGCCACCAGGACCGTGTTCGCTCCGGGCCGCGAAACACCGGCCGCGTTCGGCGACAGGCTCAGCGGCATGGTGTCCGCCAAGCCCGCCGATTCCACCTCGGGAAGCGCGCGCACCCGCTCCAGCAGGACTCCGAACAAGTTCTCCGCCCGCTGGTTCGAATATCCGGCCGCCCGCGGATCGAAACTCAGCAGCAGCACGTTGCGCGCGTTCATCCCCAGCGGAACCGACGAAGCGTTCTTCAAGCTCCGCAAGAACAGTCCCGCCACCACCAGCAGAACCAGTGAAACCGCTACCTGCGCCACCACCAGCCCGTTTTTCCAGCCAAACCGCCGCGGCGCGAAGGTGCCGCCGCCATCCGCCTTCAACATCGACGTAAGCTCGACGCGCGTGCTCTTCAGCGCCGGCACCAGGCCGAAACCCATGGCCGCGACTCCCGCCATGCCCGCCGTGAAAACCAGGACTCTCCAGTCGATACCGAAATCGAGCGCGGCCGGAATCGGCAGCGCGCCCTGAAGCTTGCCCATAAGGCCGGTGGCGACCCATGCCAGGGCGATGCCGCCGACGGCGCCGATGGCGGCAAGCAGCACGCTCTCCGTCAGGAGTTGCCGTACCAGCCGCCGCCGGCCCGCGCCGATCGCCAGCCGCACCCCGATCTCCTGCTGCCGCGCCGCCGACCGGGCCAGCAGCAGGTTGGCCACATTGGCGCAGGCCACCAGCAACACCAGTCCCACTACCGCCATCAAGGTACCCAGCAGCGCCCTGGCCTGGTCCGGAGCCACACTCAGCGCGTCCGCCGCCACCAACCGCAGGTTTCGTTTCGAGTCTACCCGAGGGTACAGCCGGTCGAGACGTGTTTCGACGATTGCCAGCGCCGCTTGCGCGGCCGCGCGCGAGATGCCGCGCTTCAATCGCGCCGTGACGAAGAGCCAGGGGTAGTTGCGATCCTGTTCGAGCGGCCCGTTCGCGCCCTGCCCCAGTTGTGCCACGGTCTCCCGATAAAGACCCAGCGGAATCCAGAAGTCGGTTGCCAGGCCGCGAATGTTGCCGTGGAAACTCGGCGGCGCGATGCCGATCACCACATAATTCTTGTCGCCCAGCCCGATCGTCCGGCCGGCGATACTCGCGTCGCCGCCGAACTTGCGCTTCCAGAGCGAATGGGAAATCACCACCACGCGCGAACGGTTCTCCTCGCCGCGGAAGGCCCGGCCCAATGGCGGCTCCGCGCCCAGCACGGAGAAGTAGTTGGTCGACACCAATTGTCCCCAAAGGCGCTCGGGATTGGCGCCGCCGACCGAACGCGGCACGGATGGATAACTCGCCGCCACGTCTTCGAAGGCGCTGACCTGCCCCCGATAGTCCTCGAAATCCGGGTACGAAAGGCGTGCCGCGCCGTTGCTTTGGTGGAACGAAGCCAGCCGCTCCGGCTCGCGCACCGGAAGGCTGCCCAGCAGTACGGCTTTCACCATGCTGAAGACGGTCGTGTTGGCGCCAATCCCCAAGGCCAGCGAGACCACCGCCGCGGCCGCGAACCCGGGGCTGCGGCCGAGAGCGCGGCACGAGTAGCGCAGATCGCGCGCCAGGTCTTCGAGCCAGCCGATCTGCCACGCCGCCCGGGTTTCCTCTCGCGCGCGCGCTCCCGATCCGAATTCGCGCCGGGCCTCCGCCAGCGCCCGCTCCCGCGCGAGGCCGCTCCGCTCCAGTTCATCCGCCCGCGCTTCGATATGGAACTGAATCTCCCGCTCCAGTTCCTCGTCGAACCGTTGCCGCCGCGCCAGATACCCGATGCGATTGCCGATTTCCTTTTTCAAAGACATGCGCGTTCTCCCGTGGATTCACGCCGATTTCATCACCAGCCGGATCGCCTGCACCAGCCGTTCAAACTGGCTCGATTCCCGCTGCAACTGTTTTTTGCCCGCGGGGGTAAGCCGGTAGAAACGCGCCTTCCGGTTGTTTTCCGATATCCCCCACTCGGCCGCCAGCCATCCCTTCACCAGCATGCGGTTCAAGGCGGGATACAGCGACCCGTCTTCGATTGCGAGCCCCTCCCCGGAAGCTTCCTTGATCCGGCGCGCAATCGCGTAGCCGTGCAGCGGCCCCCGCCGCAGCGTGCGCAAAACCATCATGTACAGCGTCCCCGGCAGCAGCTCCGGACATTCCGCCTGTTTCATGCGCCGCCTCCTTCCCTTGTCCGTACTATGTATAGCACCGAAAGGGAAGCGAGGCAAACCCCCGCCGCAACGCCGCCCTGCTAGAATTTACGATGGCCATGAGACTCCCGATTCACGCCCTTTCGCGGCTTGCCCTTCTCGCGGCGGCGCCAGCGCTGTCGCTCGGCCAGGCGCCCGCGCCCCTGCGCCCGCCGGCCGTTCCGCTGGTGACCCACAACCCCTACTTCAGCGTCTGGTCCGCCGCCGACCGCCTTACCGACGCCGCCACCACCCACTGGACAGGCAAGCCCAACCGCCTCACCGCCCTGATTCGCATCGATGGCGTGACCTTTCAAGTGATGGGACGCGAGCGGACGCCTTCCGCCGTTCTCGAACAGCAACGGCTAAGTGTCCTGCCCACCCGCACCATTTACAACTTCGCGGGCAAAGGCGTCCGCCTGGACCTGACCTTCTTCACCCCGGCCCTGCCGCACGATCTCGATATTCTCTCCCGTCCCGCCACCTACATCGAGTGGACCGTTTCTTCCACCGACGGAAACCCGCACCGTCTGCAACTTTATTTCGACGCCGCCGCCGATCTGGTGGTGAATACGCCGGACCAGCCCGTCTGGTGGGGCCGCAGCTTGCTCGACGGCCAGACCGTTCTCCGCATGGGATCCCGCGAGCAAGCGCCGCTCCGGCGCCGCGGCGACGACGTCCGCATCGACTGGGGCTATCTCTACCTCGCCATCGACGGCCGCCCCGGCGCCTCCAGCTCCATCGCTCCTCACGCGCAATCGCGCACCCGCTTCGAAGCCAGCAGCCTACCCGATTCCGACGATCTTCCCGACGGCACCGCGCCGGGCGCCGGTTCTACCGAAGCCCTTGCCGTCAGCCTCGATCTGGGCAGCGTCGGTGCCGCGCCGGTTTCCCGCTACCTGATTCTCGCCTATGACGACCTGTACTCCATCGAGTATTTCCAGCGGGCCGAGCGCCCGTGGTGGCGCCGCCATGGCGCCGATGCGGCCGAGCTTCTCCGCGACGCCCGCCGCGACCACGATTCCCTGCTCGAACGCAGCAGGGCTTTCGACGACGAGTTGATGGCCGATATGCGCGCCGCCGGCGGCGAACAGTATGCTCGCCTGGGCGCGCTGGCTTACCGTCAAACCCTGGCCGCCCATCAACTGGCCGCCGATGCCGACGGCACGGCCATGTACTTTCCCAAGGAGAATTTCAGCAACGGCTGTATCTCCACCGTCGATGTCATCTATCCCAGCGCGCCCTTCACCCTCTTGTTTAATCCCCTGTTGTTGAAAGCCCAGCTTGAACCGGTTCTTCAGTACGCCCGCATGCCGCGCTGGCCGTGGCCCTTCGCTCCTCACGATCTGGGAACCTATCCGCAAGCCAACGGACAAGTCTATGGCGGCGCCGAACGCACCGAGGAAAACCAGATGCCGGTCGAAGAGAGCGGCAATATGTTGATCCTGGTCGCCGCCCTCGCCAAGGTCGAAGGCAACGCCGCTTATGCCGAGAAGTACTGGCCGGAACTTACTAAGTGGGCGGAATATCTCAAGACCAAGGGTCTAGATCCCGAAAACCAGCTCTCCACAGACGATTTCGCCGGCCACCTCGCCCACAACGCCAACCTTTCGCTCAAGGCCATCCTCGCTCTCGGCGCCTACGGAACTCTCTGCCAGGCCACTGGACGCACCGCCGAAGCCGCCGCCTACCGCGATCTCTCACGCGACTACGCTAAGAAGTGGATCGACCTTGCCGCCGAAGGCGACCACTACCGCCTGGCATTCGATAAACCCGGCACCTGGAGCCAGAAATACAACCTGGTGTGGGATCGCATCCTGGGCCTCGATCTCTTCCCCGCCGAAGTTGCCCGCAAGGAAATTGCCTTCTACGAGAGCAAGCAGAACGGCTACGGCCTGCCGCTCGATAACCGCCGCGATTACACCAAGCTCGATTGGACCATCTGGAGCGCCACGCTAGCTACCGACCGCGCCGATTTCGAAAAGCTGGTCGCGCCCGTTTACCGCTGGCTCGACGAATCGCCCAGCCGCGTCCCGCTCACCGATTGGTACGATACGGTCACCGGCAAACAGCAAGGCTTCCAAGCCCGTTCCGTAGTAGGCGGAGTCTTCGTAAAAATGTTGACCGACCCCGCCGTGTGGCACAAATACACCGCCAGGGCGCTGGGCAAGTAGGCGGCCTTCTCGTGGCACACGCACCAGCGCAACTTATCTTGAAGGAACACGACGGATCACGCCACCCCGTTCGTCAGGTGTGGAACGAGTAAAAGATCCGCGTTCCGGGGCCGCCGGCTTTCGAGCGAGGCCCGACGACTTCATCGCCGGCGGCGGGCCTTCCACAACGTATTCGTAAACTCCACGCCGGCGTTCAACAGGATCCGGTGGTATGACGGTGCGCTTTTCCAGAATCGTGCACCCCTCGACCATGCCACCAACTTCGTGATCGAATCTGGAACGGATGGTTCTGGTCATGGTGGCAGGCTCCCTTGAAAATGAGGTTAACACGATTGATGGTGGTCCCTGTTTCCGGATTCGTGCGGGTTATCTGCCACGCTGCCTTTCCGTTGTTTACGTTCCCGGCGAGGGACATGAGCCGCCGAAGTTCTGCCAAGCTGAAGAAATCTAAGGACTCGTCATAAATGGTGGGGCGGACCCCCCGGTCCGCTGCGGACCGGGGGGCCCGCCCTACGTTTATGCTTTAGCCCGTAGCGAAGGTCTCGGGCTAAAGGCGGCTAAGTCCTGGCCACCTACGAGCCGTGGTAGTAGGTTCGAGGGCGCGGTAATCTGGACTCCTTAACAGTCTCGTCAAAAATCTCTCACTCGGGGTTTCCGTCTACATGTTTCGTGTATTCAAATTGCGGCGGTTATTTTTTGCATTGCTGTTTTCTTTCGGTCTGGCGGCGCAAACGCCGGATACGGCGGTTCTGAACGGCCGGGTCCTGGACCCAAGCCATGCCGGCGTCGGCGGCGCCGCGGTCACGGTACAAAACATCCAAAGCGGCCTGGAGCGCAAAGCTACCACGGACGCCGGGGGCGGCTTTACCCTGGAGGGTCTTCCAGTCGCCGGTACGTACACGATGACAACGCGCAGGACAGGGTTTGCGCCGAGCCGTTTGGAAGGCTTGAGCCTGGCGGGAGGCACCGCGGCCAGCATTGTCGTGGAACTGAATTTGTCCGGTGCCGACACGGTCGCAATCACCGTGAATGACCTGGCCGGCGGCGTGCGCACCGACGCGCCCCAGATCGGCAATTACCTGAGCTCGGCGGAGATGGAAGAGATCCCGCTGTTCGACCGCAAGATCACCTTTCTGCCCATGCTCAACGCCGCCAATCGCCCGGCGATCAACCAGGGCGATATTTTCATGAACGAGAACCTGTTCACCACCAACGGCGCGGGCCGGCGGCAGACCTGGTTTGAAGTGGACGGCGCTACCGACAACGATAGCTGGGGCCGGCAAACCACGTTCAGCAACATTCCATTGGCCGCGGTGGAACAAATGACCGTGCTCAGCAACGCGTTCACCGCCGAATACGGCGGCAGCACCGGCAGCGCGGTGAACATCGTGACCAAGAGCGGCGGCAACCAGTTTCACGGCCAGGGATTGTATATGGGGCGGCCTTCGGGCACCGAAGCCGCGCTGGACGGTTTCAACAGCGCCACGGCGACCAGCGGCAACGACCTTACCAACGATACGCTCAATCAAGTGGCCGTTTCGCTTTCCGGCCCGCTCGGCTCGCGCCATCGGACGCAATTCTTCGCGGCCGGCGAGTACAGCATGGAAAACAAGGCGTCGCCGGTGATTTCGCCGGTCGCGCCGGGCAATTTCATCGGCCACTATCGCGATTGGCTGGGCTTCCTGCGCGTCGATCACCAGATCGACGGCCGCAACAACCTGTTCTTCCGCAGCGACGTGGACGCCTTTTTCGACACCAATCCCAACGGCATCGTGGGCGGCAATTCGCTGCCCACCGTGGCGCGCACCTTCAAACGCCGCACCTACTCGGAGGAAGTGGGCGAGACGGCGACACTGAGCCCGGCCTGGATCAACAACGTCCGCCTGCAATTCCAGCTTGCCGACCCCATCACCCAATTCATACCGGCGATTTACGGGACGGAATTCTCGGTGCCGATTTCGACCGGCGGCACGTTCACCAGCGGCACTTCGCAATCCGCGCTGCTGATGAACCGTCAATATGAGTTTGCCGACATTCTATCGTCGGTACGCGGGAAGCACGAGATCAAGTTCGGCAGCGATGTCATTCACGCTCACACCGGCGGGAACAGCAAGGAATTCGGCGGTCCGATCTATCTCGGGGAATTCGTTTACAAGAGCTGTACGCTCGGTCTGGCGCCCTGCGAAAGCGCGAGCTATCTGGATAACATCGCGAACGTAGCCACTTACACGCAGAGTTACGGCAACGCCGCTTACACCGTCGATGATACGCTGTGGTCGCTGTTCGCGCAGGACGATTACCGCGTCCGCCCGGACCTGACTCTCAACCTGGGCATGCGCTACGAACGCCAGACCTTTACCAACTCCACCAAGGATTTCGCCCCACGCGTAGGATTCGCCTACAACATAAAGGGAGACGGGAACACGGTGATCCGCGGAGGCTTCGGCATTTACTATTCGCAGATTGTCGATAATTCGGAAGCGAGCTACGCGCTCACCGGGCCGACCGGCGTTTTCAATTACACCGCCGCGCCCGGCCAGGTGGGCTTTCCGGCCAGCGTAGCCGCCGCGCCGCTGCCGGCTTTTCCCACCGGCGCGGTTGAGCCGCTGCGCAGCCTGTACATCCGCCCGGGAATGGCGTCTTATTACAACCAGTTCTTCCCCACTTCGACTTTGATCGGCTATCCCAACGGTCTTTACAGCCCTTACTCCGAGCAATGGACTCTGGGTATCCAGCGCCGTCTCAGCCGGGGGTTTGTGCTGAGCGTGGATTACGTCGGCTCGCACACGCTCAAGATCAACCGCCCGCTCGACGTCGATCCGCCGTCTCCTTTCATCCGCACCGCGCCGGGGCAGACGCGGTCGGCGCAGGCGGCCAATTGTACGCGCCCGTATTGGATCTGGTGGTACGCGCAGAACGATATGACCTGCAATACCGGCACGGCCACCAACCCCCAACCGCCCTACTCGGTGATTCAGAGCGACGTGAACGACGGGTACGCGTATTACGACGCGCTCGACGTCAACCTGAGCCGCACCTTCACGCGGCACCTTTCGATGCTGGCGAGTTATACCTGGTCGCACGCCATCGATAACGTCGATCCCGACACGACCAGCCAGAATCCCAACGACCCGAACTTCACCGGAAAGGTGGAAAACGGCAACGCCATTTTCGACCAGCGGCAGCGTTTCGTGCTGAGCGGGGTCTATGTCGCTCCTTATGGGATTCACGTGGGCGGAGTCGCTACTTTGGCGTCGGGCCTGCCGTTTAACTACACGACAGGCACGACGAACAGCGGAGATACCGGGGCTACCACGGATCGCGCGGTGATCGACGGGGTGGTGGTGGGTAGGAATGTGGGCCGGGGGCGATCGATTTACGATGTCGCGCCCTTCGTGGAGCGCACCTTCACTTTCGCCGCCGAGCGCGTGCATCTGACTTTGCGCGCCGAAGCGTTGAACAGCCTGAACCACGCCAATTTCGTGGGTTACAGCGGCACTTACGGAAACGGATCGGCGCCGGGCACAGGTTTCAGCGCGCCGTTGGCCGGAGTGACGAACCAGTTGCCCGCGCGGTCGCTGCAGTTCACGGGGCGGGTGACATTCTAAGGTGGAACCGCTCGGTCAAGACAGATGAATGCGGAGACGACCAAACGGTGCGGTCCCTGAAGGATCGAGCGAAGCAACTGGCTAGCGAGTCCGTCAACGCTCCCGGCGGCACGAACCAGGATATTGCTATCGAGGACGACGCGCATTACTGCGATCGGTGGCGGACGTGCCGGCTGGCCTCGTCGATCAAGCCTTCCAGGTCTTCGGGGGGAATGTGGCCGGCCTTGGCCGCCATGTTGTCCAGGTCCTCGATGAACTCCCGGACAGCCGCCTTCCGGGCCGGCTCACTGGTGGCCCCGGCAGGATACGCCATGACAGTAACGTGCTCCTCGTCTGCAACCTTTCGGCCGAGCAAGCTCTCGACGGCGGATCGAGCCGCATCGCCCAACTCGTCCGCTCGGCGTATCGAAATAGTCTGCATGGCGGCTCCTTCCGTTAGTTTATCAGCCTGGGTCCTGTTCGGCAGCGGCCCGAAAAACTGGCCGGAAGAACTGCCCGGCTCACTTCGGGGTGAAGGTGGAGTCGGCGCTGAAACGTTTGTAGCCGCTGTAGCCGATGCGCAGGCGCTCGCGCTGCGGGCCGGTGCGAAACTGCAAGGTGTCGTCGGCGACGGTGTAGGCCGGAAACCAGTTCTTGCCGTCCACCGGGTGGCGCACGGTGGTGAAGCGGGGGAAGAGGTTCTCCGACTTCATGGTGCGGATTTGCGGCACCGCCTGGCCCTGGAGCCGGACGATGTTGAGCTCTTTCTTCTCCACCCAAATCATGCCGTCGAACAGGCGCTGACCGGCGAGGATGCCGCGCGGCCGGACCTGGAGCACCCAGCAATCGACGCCGTCCACGGTTTCGTCGCCGCGGAAGGTGGTTTCGTAATTCCAGAGCCGGTCCTCGGTCAAAACCACGGGCTGAATCTCGCGGATATCGGCGAAGTCCTCGGGCGTCAGGACCAGGTGGAGCAAAGTGTTTTCGGGCTTGCCGACGAGTTCCTCGGTGCGGTCGTGCTGGGGGGAAAAAATGACGTCGCGCACTTCGCGATAGTGGCCTCGGGTGGCGCCGCGATCGTCCAATTCGTCCAGAGCCACGGTTTGGCGATAGAGATACTGGTTGCGCTCGGCCTCGGTTTCGCTTTCGCGATGGGCCACCAGTTTCACCAGGTTGGGAGGCGGCGAAGGTTCCTGGCCGGGCAGGCGTTTCGCCAAAAGACCGAATGTTACAATGAGCGCGATGGCCAGAACGCTCGGCGGTTTCCGGGCGGCGCTATGGGTCGGTTGGATTGCGCTGGGCGTGGCGGGGTTGGGATACGCGCGGTTGAAGGGCATTCCGAACTGGGCGGCGCTGCCGATCCTAGCCGCCTTCCTTATCGAATATCCATTCTATCTGGTGGCCGGTTTCGCGGCCATGCGGGAGCGGCTGGGCGGCCCGGCGCTGCCGGCGTTTCTGGTGGTGTCGGCCACGCTGCCATATCTGGCCGCGGCGCCCGCCATCGATTTCCGCTGGATGGCGCTGGCGCAGTTGGCGGCGCTGGCGCTGGCCCTGGGGCTGTGGTACCGCGTCCTGCCGGTTTCGGCGCTCACCGACCTCGGCTTTCTGGCGCTGGTGGCGTCGGTCTACCTGTTCAAGTTCTTCGATCCGATTTATCCCCAGGTTTTCAAAATCAGGCTGTCGTTCCTGGGGCACCTGACTCTGATCCACCTGGGTGTGCTGGTGCTGACGCTGGAGCGGCGCATTCACGAGACCGGCTACGGTTTTTGGCCCGGCTGGCGCGATTGGCGGAGCGGCGTGGTGAACTACCTGTATTTCCTGCCGGTGGGCGCGGCACTGGCGCTGGGGTTGCACGTGGTTCATCCGGGCGCGGGCGCGCCGCTATGGCTGGCGCCGGCGATTTTCTTCGGCATGTTGTGGACGGTGGTTCTATCCGAAGAGTTCCTGTTTCGAGGCGTTTTGCAGGAGTGGCTGGAGGAGTGGACTTGTCCCCGCTGGGCCGCCCTGGCACTGGCTTCGCTGGCATTTGGCGCGGTGCATCTCTGGTTCCGCGGGTTCCCCAACTGGCGTTGGGCGCTGCTCACCGCCGCCCTGGGCTGGTTCTGCGGGCGGGCGCGAAACCAGGCTGGCGACATCCGTGCCGGTATGGTGACGCACGCGTTGGCGATCGCGACGTGGATGGGGTTTTTCGCGCGATAGCGAGCGGGTGGGTCATAATATTCTGGATAGGTTGCGGGCCACCATGAGTTACCAGATGCACCGGATTTTCTGCGCGACACACAAAGCGCTCGAAGCCGAACGGCAGGCGTTCCACGAAGTGGTAGGAGCGTTCAACGAGGAGCACGCCATGGCGCGCGGGATTCTTTTCGTTCCGATTTCGATTCCCGTCAACCTGACGGATAAGCGCTTCTATCGGCCGGCCATCGACGACAACGTGCGCTCCAGCCGCTATTACCTCCAGGTTGTGGACGGCAGTTTGGGACCGGCGGAGATGAATTTCGAACCGGATTGGCTGCTGGCGCGAGCGTGCCGGGCGGACGGGCGGATGCCGATGCGGGGAGTTTTGGCCGCCTTGAAGCGGTTGCCGGAGGGTAGCCGGCCGGAGGTCGCCGCGGCGGAATTTCGCGCCAGCGTAGCCGCTGCCGGTGTGGACGGATATTTCGAGTACGCCGATATCGCCGAATGGCGGCGGCAACTGGCGCAAGCACTGGCGGGGTGCTTGCGTGAGACGGCGGACAGCGCCGCCGACCAGCCATGCCAGGCTGCCTGTCCCACGGAGTGAGACCATGGAAATCGGCAGCCGGCTGGAAACCGCCGAAGACGAGCCTTTCGTACACCGGCTTCTGCTCGAAAGCATGACGGGCGAATTGGCAGCCTGGGCATGGCCGGAAGCGATCCGCGCCTCGCTGCTCGAGACGCAGTACCGTGGAAAGCTGGCGGGAATCGAGGCCACTTACCCCCATGCCGATCGCCGCATTTTGCTGGCGGACGGCGACCCCGCCGGGCGGATCGTGGTTCATCGCGACGACCGGGAAATCCACGTGGTGGATGTCGTGGTGTCTCCCGAGCTACGCAATCGCGGCGTAGCCACTTACGCTCTCCGCCGGCTGATCGAAGAAGCGGAGAGGACCGCCAAACCGGTCACCCTCACCGTGAATGCGTTCAACCCCGCGCAACGTTTGTATCTGCGGCTGGGATTTCGGCGGGTGGGTGGAGATGACTTGCAATGGCGGATGGAACGCGCGGCGGCTTCGGAGGTTCGATAGCGCACATCCGCAAAACAGGTCGGCGGGTGCAGCCGCGATCAAAGCGCCGGGATGAGCCCCGGCGTGGCAGACTGAGAGTCCGCTCCACGAGGCCTTCGAGTTCGCCCGGCGTTAGACTCAAGAAATCATGCCCCAATCCCTTTCTTTCCTCAGCGGCCAGTTGAACGAATGGCGCCAGGCCGGCACCTATCAGCGTCTGCGCATTCTGGAATCCGAATCCGCGGCCATGTCCCGTTTCGACGGCAAGGAAGTCATCAACCTGGCGTCCAATAATTACCTCGGTTTGACTACTCACCCCAAGCTGCGCGAGGCCGCGCTCGAAGCGGTACGGCGCTACGGCGTCGGCTCCGGCGCGGTGCGCACGATCTCCGGCACCATGAAGCTGCACATGGAACTGGAAGAGCGCATCGCCGCATTCAAGAACGTGGAAGCTTCGGTGGTGTTTCAATCCGGTTTCGCCGCCAACGCCGGCACCGTCTCCGCCATTCTGTCCCCCGAAGATCACATCGTGTCCGACGAGTTGAACCACGCCAGCATCATCGACGGCTGCCGCCTCTCGCGGGCGAAAATCCACGTCTTCCCGCACAAAGATGTCGCCGCGGCCGAGCGCATCTTAACCGAGCTGGATTCGGCGCCCGGCCACAAACTGCTCATCAGCGACGGCGTTTTTTCGATGGATGGCGATATCGCCCGGCTGCCTGGACTGGCGGACGCGGCCGTCCGCCACGGCGCCATCATGATGGTGGACGACGCGCATTCTTCCGGCGTGCTGGGCCGCAACGGCCGCGGCACCATCGACCACTTCGGCCTCCATGGGAAAGTGGATATTCAGGTGGGAACGCTGTCGAAAGCCATCGGCGTGCTGGGCGGCTACGTCTGCGGCAGCCGGGACCTGATCGAGTTCCTCTACCACCGCGCCCGGCCTTTCCTGTTTTCCACATCGCACCCGCCCGCCGTCGCCGCCGCCTGCCTGGCCGCCTTCGACGTGCTGGAGCAGGAGCCCGAGCGCATCGACGCGCTCTGGGCCAACACCCGCTACTTCAAGCAAGGGCTGGCCCAAGCAGGCTTCCGCACCGGCGAAAGCGAAACGCCCATTACTCCGGTACTGACCGGCGAAGCGCGCCTCGCCCACGAACTGTCCCGCAAATTGTTCGAAAACGGCGTATTGGCTACCGGGATCGCCTTCCCCACCGTGGCTAAGGATAAAGCCCGCGTGCGCACCATCGTTACCGCCACGCACACCCGCGCCGAGTTGGATCGGGCGCTCGAGGTATTCCGGGCGGTGGGTAAAGAAATGGGCCTGGTTCGGTAGGAAAAACAGATTCGATCCGGGAGGGGAAAATCCAGGGAAGGAGTACCCCCATCTCACCGAAAAACGTAGCCCCCGCCGCTCCGCGCCCTACCCGGACCCGCTTCGTCATCATGGCGCTGCTGTTCGGCTCCGTCGTCATCAACTACCTGGACCGCGCCAACCTGTCCATCGCCGCGCCGCTGCTGGCGAAGGACCTGGCCATCGATTCCGTCAGGATGGGGCTGGTGTTCTCGGCCTTCGGCTGGAGCTACGTGCTCTGTCAGGTTCCAGGCGGCTGGCTGGTGGACCGGGTGCATCCGCGCAAGCTGTACGCCATGCTGATCGCGCTCTGGTCGGTGGCCACGGCGCTGCTGGGGTTTTCGCGCGGCCTGGCCATGCTATTCGGGCTCCGGCTGGCCATAGGCGCGATGGAGGCGCCGGCGTTTCCCATCAACAACCGGGTGGTGACCACGTGGTTCCCTGAAAGCGAGCGCGCCACGGCCATCGGCTTCTACACCTCCGGACAGTTTGTCGGCCTGGCCTTTCTAACCCCCGTACTGCTGTTCCTCCAGGTGCATTTCGGCTGGCGCAGCGTATTCCTTTCCGTGGGGCTCCTGGGCATCGTCTGGGCCGTGGCCTGGTACATGATCTATCGCGGCCCACTGAACTATAAGGGCACCAATACGGCTGAGATCGAGACCATCCGCCGCGGCGGCGGTCTGGTGGACCTGGGCGAACAGAACACGGCCAGCGCCAGGCGGGGGTTCAATGCCGGAGATCTTGGCCAGGTGCTGAGCCACTCCAAACTCTGGGGGCTTTATATAGGCCAATATGGGTCCACTTCGATGCAGTGGTTCTTCCTGACCTGGTTCCCGACTTACCTGGTACAGTCCCACGGCATGAGCTTGCAGCGAGCGGGCTTGCTGGTACCGTTGCCGTTCCTGGGGGCGTTCTGCGGGGTTCTTTGTTCCGGCCTGCTTTCGGATTTTCTGGTGCGGCGCGGCTTTTCCCTCGGCGTCGCGCGCAAGACTCCCATCGTGACGGGCCTGCTACTGTCGACGAGCATCATTGGCGCCAACTTCGTTCGGACGCCGAACGGGATCATCTTTTTCATGGTTTCGGCGTTCTTCGGCAACGGGCTGGCATCGATCACCTGGTCGTTGGTATCCGCGGTTGCGCCGAAGCGCCTGATCGGTCTGACCGGCGGGGTATTCAACTTCATCGGAAACATGTCTTCCATCAGCGTGCCGGTCATCGTTGGCGCGCTGGCGCGCAACGGCGATTTCTCGCTGGCTCTCAGCTACATCTCGGGGATAGCCCTGATCGGGGCTCTTTCCTACATCCTGGTGGTTGGCAGAATCGAACGGCTTCCGGACGTGCGGTAAGCGCCCGTCAAGAAACAACCGTGCCATTTCGGCGTGGCGCACGCGCTCGTGCGTGCCGCGTCGGCACTTTTGCCGACGCCCGGCGTACCGTACGCAAGCGGGTGTCGAGAACAGTCTCCGAACCCCTGAAGTCGGGGAATTCATGCTGAGCCAAGTTTCGGCGGTGAGAAGGTGGGACAGCGGTGGGACAGACCATCGTTTTTGGTGGTCTGTCGGACCTTCGCCAAGCCTTAGCAGCCTGACAGACGACAAAAAACGATCGTCTGTCCCACCGCTGGGTCAAGTCATTTTCCCTCGGCCACCCAGAATGCCGGGGTGACATCAGGAGCGGGGGACGGTCCCTGGCGGGATCGTCTCTGGCGTCAGAAACCTCGCCTAACCCGACTCTTTGTTTACAATGGGTTGCGCAGAGGTTCCTGGAGAGTTCGGAGTCTCGACACGGCACGCAGGAGTGCGTGCGCCACCTCGCGCTCCGGGATTTGGCATGGTTATTTCATGACGATTCCTAAGCTAAGTACACGACTTCATAATGAGCAACCGGTCCCTAACGGTCGCGGAAACGCGCGAAACCGAGCCGCGACCGTGAGGGAGCGGTTGCTCATTATGTGGACGTAATTCCGAAATGGATGAGGCGAGTTTCGCAGCCGCGCCACAACGCGGCCACATCTTAGAGTTAGCATGGAGAGCATGCTAACCGCGGTTTTGCACGATGTCGATCGGCTGGTGCTGGAGGAAAGGCCGATCCCTCAACCGGGACCCGACGATGCCTTGGTGCGGATCAAATCCTGCGGCATTTGCGCCACCGATTACAAGGCCATCAAAGGCATACGCCACAACGTGCGCTTCCCGCTCGTTCCCGGGCACGAACCGGCTGGGGTGGTGGCCGCGGTGGGAGCACACGTCCGCAATGTGAAGGAAGGTGACGAAGTCATTGTTTGCCCCAGCGGTTACTGCGGCGCTTGCCGGTACTGCCGGATGGGCCAGACACACTATTGCGAACACATGTACACGACCGGCGGCGATGGTCCGCAAGATGTGCGGCCCGGGAGCTTCGCCGAGTATATGGTGACAGGGGCCAATACGCTCTTCCCCAAGCCTGCCGGCGTGAGCTTCGACGCCGCCTGCCAAACCGAACCCCTCAGCGGCGCATGGAAGGGCATCATCCAGTATTCGGAAATGCGGGTGGGCGACGATGTGGTCATCATCGGCACGGGTGGAATTGGCATGTACTGTATGATGGTGGCGAAGGCAGCGGGCGCCGGACGCCTGATCGCCGTAGACGTCAGCGATCACGCCCTGGAAACGGCTCGCAAATTGGGAGCCACGCACACCCTGAACCCGAAGCGCGACGATGTGAAATCGGCCATCCACGACATTCTGCCGCTGGGGCCGGACCTTGTACTGGAAGCCGCCGGGCCCATCGAAGCGGTCAATCTGATGGTCAGCCTCTTGCGGCGCGGCACGCGCTGGAACATCTTCGGCATCACCACCCACGAAACGTTCACCCTGGACGGCGGCCTGATGCATTTCCTGGAGGCGCGGATGGACTCCAGCTTTTCCACGAATCCGCTGGCGATGGAAATGGCCATTCGGCTCATCGAGCGTGGAGTGGTGAATCCCGAGAAGGTCATCTCACACCGCTTCCCTTTGGCGGAAATTGGCAAGGCAATGGAAGTGATGGGAACTCCCGGCCGGAACAAGGTTGTCATTAATCCTTAAGACCTACTTATGAGGCTTCGGAATCGTCGGCAGTTTGTTCGCTACGCGGCCTTGGCCGCCGGAGGCAGCAGTCTTGCCCGTTGGGCTTCGGCCGCGGAGACTTCTCCGGCGGAGATATACCGGCTGCTCGGCTTTGCCACCATGACCGGCGAAAACCCCCTCAAGCTCTGGGCCCGACTGCGCAACACTCGCCAGTGGCTCTCCGGCCCGCTCTCGCCCGACGCCTGGTCGGGGCAGGTCTTTGTCGCCGACCATGCCGACATCTTCGCATTTCGTTGCCTATCGTTACCGGAGAGCTGGTGGAAGGATGCCGAGCCGGGTAAGCGCGCCGAGTTTTGCGGAAAGAACTTCGCCCAGTGGTTCCGCGGCTGGCCGAAATGGTGGAAGACGGTGGGGCCCAAAGCCTGGGACAACTCTTACGCGCGCCTGATCTGGCAGATGCCGGACGATGGGCCGGAAGTTACCTACGAATGGGCGCAAACAGCGCCGCAAGAGATTGTCGGCCGGATCACGCATTCCCGGGCAGCGGCCCTGGCGATCGAAGGGTATGTCCCCTGGGATTCCGAGCCGCCGCGCTTTTCGGCGCTGTACGCGGAGTCACCGGACCGCAAATTCCTGCATGGGCGCTCCTGGGCCCCGGGTACCCGCGATGGCCTGCGCTGGGTTCTCGCGACGAGCCAACCTGCCGCCGAGACGGCCGGAACAGGGGAGGTGCGATGGCACGGGTTCTATCCCGAAGTTGCGAGACTGTATTTGTGCGCGCGCCAGGGACAGTCCTATGGACCGCTCGAGAGAGCTACGGCGGGGTGGCTCGAACCGGGCCGGATCGATGAACTGCTGGAACGCCACCGCGAACGCTACCTGGCTTCGCGTCCGGTTGGCACCGGCTGGCTGGCGGATGTTCCGGCGGCCATCAACGATCAACTGGAGTGGAGCGAAGTCTATACCCCGGAGCGCCGGCATCCTTACCTCACCGTTAGCCGCTCCTGGGCCATGGAGAACAACTCGGCTCCGGACTTCCTCTGGGACAGCTTCTTCAGCGCGCTGCTGGTGTGCCAGGAGGACGAGCGGAAATCGTTCGACCTGGTTCGGGACATCACCTCGTGGCAGAACGACCAAGGCATGTTCGTTCAGTACGGGCAATGGCCCTCGCACCCGGCGCGCACGATTTTCCCGGTGGCGTGGGGCCATACGCAGTATCCGATCGGGTCGCTGGCGGTCGCCAAGATTTATCTGCGGCGTCCCAACCGGGCGTTTCTGAGCGAGATCTATCCGCGGCTGTTGAAGAATCACCGCTGGTGGTTCGCCGACCGCGGCGATGGCCAACCGTGGCGCGACGGCAACCGGAACGGGTTACTCGAGCTTGGCTCGAATTACCCGGAGGAGATCCCTTATGAGGATCGCCAACAGGTGGCGTATTACGAATCGTACGACGACAGCCCGGAGTGGTGGCACGTCGCGCACTACAACGAACGGACCGGCACGCTGGAGCAGGACACAGTCGAGCGCAACTGCCTCTATGCCATGGACTGCTGGATACTGGCCTGGATGGCCGGCCTGCTAGGGCGCACGCAGGAGGCGGCGGCGCTGACGGCCGAGCACATGAAGATGACGCGCGCCATCAATCGCCTGCTTTGGGATCCAGCCCGGCAGTGCTACTATAACCGCCGCTGGCACGAAGTGGACAGCGAGGCCTTTTTCCCGCAGATGGCGCCGGATGTTTTCCTGTCGCTATTGGGAAAAGTGGCGGATCCGGTGCGCGCCGAGGCCATCCGGAAAATCTTCCACGATCCAAGCAAATTCGCCGGCGAATGGATTCTGCCGACCATCAGCCGGGACGACCCCCTGTACCCCAAGCAGGACTACTGGCGCGGCAAGGTCTGGGCGCCGGTGAACTGGCTGGTTTACCAGGGCTTCAAAATCTACGATTGGGATCTCGAAGCGCGCCAACTCGCCGAATCCAGCGCCAGGATGTTCCTAAGGCCCTGGCGTGAAAAGGGCGAATGCCATGAGAATTTTCTCTCCACCACGGGCGCGGGCTCGAGCGACCCTCACTACACTTGGGGGGCGCTCATGGTGCTGATTGCGATCGAGCAATTCATCGATGCGAATCCCTGGCAGGGACTCCGGTTCGGCAACCTGGAGCCGGTAGAGGAGGGGGGCATCGAGCGCTACCCCGTCGGCGACGCGCTCTACGACGTGAAGCTGTCGGCCGGAGGCTTGCGGGTGAAGCGGAACGGAAAGGCGCTGTTTGCCGCCGATGTGCCGGTCGAAATCCGGCATGTGACCTTCGACGCGGGGCGTCCGCGCGGCGAAATCCGTGCCAAACGCGCGGGGAAACTCTGGATCGGAACCGGGGCTCCCCGTGAGTTCCCGCAAGGGGTGAGCCGGTTCGGCTGAACCATGCACCCGCGTCGCCGACACCCCTTGCGACGCTTGGGACAAGATTCTGGCGCGCCCGGAGAGACTCGAACTCCCGACCTACTGGTTCGAAGCCAGCCGCTCTATCCACCTGAGCTACGGGCGCGCGATTGCTTCAATTGTAGCAGCGGTCAGCTTTCGGCCACCACCGGATTCACCAGTTCGCCCAGGCCGTCGATTTTGATGCTGACCTGGTCGCCAGGCGCCAGCCAGCGCGGGGGCTTGCGCGCGAATCCGACTCCGGCGGGCGTGCCGGTGGAAATAAGATCGCCGGGCTCCAGGGTGAACACGCTGGACAAGAACTCGATCAGTTTGGGCACGCCGAAAATCAGGTTCGCGGTACTCGAATCCTGCAAGACTTCGCCGTTGATGGCGAGGGAAATCCGCAGGTTGTGGGGGTCGGAAATCTCGTCGGCGGTGACGATGGCCGGCCCGAACGGGGCAAAGGTATCGAAGGTCTTGCCCATGGTCCACTGGCTGGTAGCGGTCTGGAAGTCGCGCGCGCTGACGTCGTTCAGAATGGTGTAGCCGAACACGCACGAGCGCCAGTCCGCTTCGAAAACGTGGCGGGCGCGGCGGCCGATCACCACCGCGAACTCGGCCTCGTAGTCGGGCTTGGTGGAGTTGCGCGGCAGAACGATGGCCTCGCCGGGGCCGATCACGGCGGTGGAGAACTTTGCAAACACCGTGGGCACGGCGGGGATCTCCAGGCGCGCTTCGGCGGCGTGGTCGCGGTAGTTCAGCCCGATGCAGACGATTTTCCCGGGCCGCGCGATGGGCGCCGTCAAGCGGACCGAGCCGAGGTCGTAAACCGAATTGGATGGGGCGTGGGTGACCCAGCGGGCGACGCGGGCCAACGCCTCGTCGCCGCCCGAAATGACTCCCAGTAAATCGGCAAATCCCGCGCCGCGAAGGCTGACGACGCGGCCATCGAGAAGCGCACCCGGCTCGGTGGCTTCTTCCCGATCTACTGGCTCAGCATGTCGATAGAATGTGACGAATCGCAACCGGAGGCTCCTTCGCGGAATTGTAGCACCCGGTGGGACAGGCCTCCGGGCCTGTCGGTTTTTCGCGTGGGCCAGACAGGCCGGGAGGCCTGTCCCACTACGCCGCCAACAGCTCGCCTTTTTCCAGGTTGTAGATGCGGCTGGCGAAGCGGGCGGCGTGAGGGTCGTGGGTGACCATAACGATGGTCTTGCCGAAATCGCGATTGAGCTTGGAGAGAATTTCCAGCACTTCATGGGCCGAGGCGGCATCCAGATTACCGGTGGGCTCATCGGCCAGAATCAACGCCGGATCGGTGGCGATGGCGCGGGCGATGGCCACGCGCTGCTCCTGGCCGCCGGAAAGCTGGCGCGGAAAATGCCGCAGCCGGTCGCCCAGCCCCACCAGCTTGAGCGCCGTAGTGGCGTGCGCGTTGCGCTCGGCCTTATTGAGGTTGGTGAGCTTCAGCGGCAGTTCCACGTTCTCGAGAGCGGTCAGCACCGGAATCAGGTTGAACTGCTGAAAGATAAAGCCCACGTTCTCATTGCGCCAATGGGCGATCTGGCGTTCGTTCAACTCGCGCAGATCGTGGCCGAGCACGCGAATCTCACCGGAAGTGGGCCGGTCCATGGCCGCCACCAGGTGCAGCAGCGTGGATTTGCCGGAGCCCGAAGGCCCCATCAGGGCGACAAACTCGCCGGCGGCCACCTGCACGCTCACGTCTTTCAGGGCGACGACGTGGAACTCGTCGCGCAAAAACTCCTTGCTCAGATGCTTGGTTTCGATAATGAACTCGCTCACGCGCGCTTACCCCTTCCTCCGTACCTTGGCGCCGTCTTTCAGCGTCGCCGGAGGATCGAGAATCAAATCCTCGCCGCCGACCAGGCCCTCCACGATGCGCACGTTGGCGCCGCTGGTTTCCCCAGTCTTGACGGCCCGGCGCACGGCCTTGTCGTCGAGCATCACAAACACGGCACCGTCGCGCACGGCCGCCGCGGGCACCATCACCACGGGGCGGGGAGCCGCGGCCGAAGCGTCCGGCTTTTCATCGGCCACGAACGCCACGCTGGCGTTCATCTCGGGCCTCAGATAGGCATCCGGCCGCGCCACTTTCACTTTGATCTGGACGGTGGCCTTCTGACGGTTGGCTTCCGGGGAAATCTCCTTGATGAAACCGTCGTATTTGCGGTCGGGAAACGCGTCGGTGGTGATGGTGCCGTGCTGGCCGGAGCGCAGCTTGGCGAAATCGTTCTGGCTGATATCGAGCTCGACTTCGAGATCGTTCAGATCGGCCAGGGAGACGACGTAGCCTTTGGCGCCGCGGTCGCCCACGTTGCTGTTGGTCACGAACTCGCCTTTTTCCACCTCGCGTTCCAGGATGGTGCCGGTTACCGGGGACCGGATGACGGTGTTGGCCAGATTGGTTTCGGCATAGGCCAGCGCGCCTTTGGCCTGCTCCACCTGCCCGCGCAGGGAATCGATTTCCTCCTGGCGCGGGCCGAGCTTGGCCAGCACGTAGCTTTTGTCGAGCGAATCCACTTTGTGAACCGCGCCGTCGTAGCGGGCCTGCGCGTCGTCCACCGCCTGCCTGCCGGTGAGTCCTTCCTTAACCAACTGCCGGTTGCGGTCAAGGGTGACTTTGGCGTTATCCAGGTCGGCTTTGGCGGAGTTGAGATTGGCCAGCGACTGCGCGATTTCCTCCGGACGGGAGCCATGCATGGCCTCGGCCAGGCGAGCCTGGAGGTTGGAGAGCTGCCCCCTGGCTTCCTGCAACTGGGCCTGGTATTCGTCGTCTTCCAGGCGCACCAGCACTTCGTTTTCCTTCACGTGGTCGCCCTTATCGACGCCGATCCACTTCACTTTGCCGACGACTTTGGCGGCCAGTTCGATCTTGTGAGCGGCCACGATATAGCCGGTGGCGTTGAGCACCACGCCCTGCGGCACCGAGCCGGCGCTCACCGCGCGCACGCGCAGAATGGCGACGTCGGCGGGCGGGTTGAGGCGCGAGCCGATCAGGCTCCAGCCGCCCGCCGCCAACGCCAGCAAAATCGCCACGGCTACGATCCAGGCGGCACGGCGACCGCCGCTGGAGACGCGGCGCTTGCTACGGTCGATTTTCAAGCTCTTCAGTTCGGCGTCCATGACTTCTCGCTGTTACTACGACTCCCTCAAGGCGGTGAGAATCTGCTTGCGCGCCGCCGATTGGGCGGGGAAGAAACCGCCCAGGCACCCCATGACGATGGCGAAACCCAATCCCATAGCCAGCATGGCCGGAGTGGCGCGGAAGGCGAAGGCGGTTTCGGAAAACGAGGAGTTGCCGATGCCTGAAGTGTACCCGTTGAACGGCAGCACCAGCAGGCAGCCCACCACCCCGCCCAGCGCGCTCAGCAACACCGATTCCAGGAAGAAGCTCAGCAGAATACTGCCCTTGGAAAAGCCCAGAACGCGCAGCGTGCCGATTTCCCGCGAGCGCCGCGCTACCGCCGCGTACATGGTGTTCATGGCGGCGAAGCTGCTTCCAATGGCCATTACGATGGCGACGAAAATGCCAGCGTATTCCACCGGTTTGGCCGAATCGGTCTGTTGGTCGTAATACTCCCGTTCGCCGATGGCATGCAGCTCGAGCTTTTGATCGTTCTCGATATCGTTCACCAGCGCCTTGGCGGCGACGGCGTCGGGAGCGCGCACCAGGGCCGAGCTGAGCACCTCCAGGCGGTTCATGTCGCTCGATAACTGGTTGAGGTCGGCCCAGATCTCGCTATTCTGCGCACCGGTGCCGGCGTCCATCACGCCCACAATCAGCCACTGGCTGCGGCCGAAGGCGATCTTCTTGCCGATTTGGGCGTCGGGATATCGCGCGGCGATGGATTTGCCCACCACCATTTCGGGTTTGCCCGCTTCGAACCAACGCCCGCTCAGCAGGTGAACGGAAGGACGCAAGCGCTGCCCCACCGGCAGCAGGCCGCGCACGGTCAAATTGCTTCCCTGCGGGTTATCCACGCTGGCCAGATTCAGAATCGACACCAGCTCGAGCGATGCCAGCGGCTGGCCATCCGGACCGGCGGCAATCCCCGCTTTGAATTTCAAGTCCTGGAACTGGGTGCGGGTGAAATTGCTGACCAGTTCGGAATCGGAACCGTGCCGCACCACCAGCACATTGAGAGGATCGCCGGAAGAAGCCAGCGTCGAGCGCAGCCCGTTCACCATCATCAAAATCGCCAGCAGCACGGCCACCGTCAGCCCGATGCCGAGCGCGGTCATGATGGTGGTGGTTTTGCGGACCACCAGGTTGCGCAGGTTGTAGGCGAGGGGAATCGACATGGCTAATCGGTGCTCCGCAGGGCTTCCACAATGGGGATTCGGGAAGCATTCAGGGCGGGTACCAGCGAGCTGAGGAATCCAATGGCGGCGGCAGCGGCGACGCAGGTGAGCGCCACCGCCGGGTTGAAGTCCGCCATCGGCGGGAGGAAACCGCCAAACGGGCTCTTGGCCACACCGCGCATCAAAAAGGTGGAGATGAGATATCCGATGGCGCCGCCCACCAGCGAAATCGCGACGGCTTCGCCCAGCACCAGCCCCAGCACGGCTTCGGGCGTGAAGCCCAGGGTTTTGAGCACACCCACCTCGCGCACCCGCTCGCGCACCGACATCGCCATGGTGTTGGCCGACACCAGCAGAATGGTAAACACCACCGCGCCGGAAATCCCCAGCAGGAGCATTTTCACGTTGCCCAGCAGAGACAGGAAACTGACGACGAAGGCCTGCTCGGTTTCGGTCTTGGTCTGCTGGGTGGCGTTGTGGAACTGTTCGTCGATGGTTTGCGCCACACGGGCGGAATGGGCCGGATCGTCGATCAGGATGTAAAACATGCCGACCCGGCCGCGCCGCCCCTCGGGCATCGATTCTTCCAGGTACTCCTTATTGAAATACAGCACATCGCTGGCCTGCGGGCTGTCGAAAACGCCACGCACGGTAAAGTCGAAGTCCCCCGGATAGATGTCGCCGATGATGTGAATCCGGTCGCCAACGTTGAGCTTCAGCGAGTTGGCCAGGTCACGGCCGATCAGGCAGGCGGCGCGCTCTTTGAGGAACGCCTGTTTCTGATCGTCCGGCATTCGATATTCGCCGAAAATCGTGAACAGCTTCTCGGGTTCGACGGCAAAGCGCGCGAACTGGTTCTTGGGGTCGCGGGTATCTTTATAACTACCGCCGAAATAGTTATAGATCATGGTCATCCGCACACCGGGCACGTGTTCGATGGTGTTTCGATAGGACAAGGGAAGCCACTGCGCCAGGGAAATGTGGTTGCGCACGACCAGCCGCAGCGCCTGGGCGGGCGCCGGGTCGCTCAAATAGAAGGCGTGGAACATGGCGATCATGACGCCCAACAAGCACATCGACACCCCGATGGAAGCCACCGTGAGAATCGTTCTGCGCCGGTTGCGCCAGCAGTTCTTCAGGATCAGCGGCAGGTAACGCAGCATGTAAGCTTAACTACCGAGTATAACGGAGAAGGAAAGGGCGAAGTTCCGGCGGACGCGGTCGCGAGGCCGTCCCACGAGCGAAGTTATACTGTGGTCTCGGCAGAATTCGGCCACCGCTTATGAACGTCTTCTTTCTTTGTTTTTTCCTGTCGGGCTTTTGTAGCCTGGTATACCAGGTGATCTGGTTGCGCGTGGCGATGGCCGGTTTCGGCGTCACCACACCGTTGGTTTCCATCGTTCTATCCGTATTTATGGCCGGGCTGGCGCTGGGAAGCTGGGCCGGCGGGCGGCTGGTACACCGGTACGACACGAAACCCGCCGCATTTTTCATTCGCCTCTACGGGGCGCTGGAATTGACCATTGGCGTGTCGGGGGTGGTGGTGGCGCCGCTGCTGCGCCATGGCCACGCGCTGCTGGGAGTGCAGCAGGTATCGTGGGGATCGTCGAGCTTTTACCTGGCTTCGGCCGCCTGGATCGCCCTGGTCATGCTGCCGTTCTGCGCGGTAATGGGAGCGACCTTTCCGGTGGCGATGGCCGGAATTCGAGCGGCCTATGAAGGGGAATCGGCGCGCTCGTTCAGCTACCTGTACGTGGCCAACGTGCTCGGCGCGATGACCGGTACCATCGGATCGGCCTTCGTGATGATCGAGACGATGGGCTTTTCCCGGTCGCTCCTAGTGGCCGCGGCGGCGAATGCCCTGATCGCCACGCTGGCATTCGCGCTATCGCGGTCGGCCGGTTCCGGGCGGTCTTCGCTGCCCCAGGCGGCGGCCGCCGCTTCGGCTGGGCCGGCTGCCGACAAGGCGATCCTGCCGCTGCTGGCCACCACCGGCCTGGCGAGTCTGGCCATGGAAGTGGTTTGGACGCGGCAGTACCTTCCCTTCCTGGGCCCGGTAGTCTACTCGTTCGCCGCCATGCTCGCCATCTACCTGGCCGCAACCGCCATCGGCTCGCGGCTCTATCGGCGGCGATCGAAACCGGGAGGCGGACCGGCGTCCGCGCTGGCCTGGCGGCCGCTGGCCGTGCTGGCGGGTTCGTTCGCGCTGTTGCCGCTACTTACCGCCGATCCGCGTATTCCCAGCCCGGAAGATACCGATCTGCTATTGGGTGCGCTGCGCGTGGCCCTGGGTATCGGCCCGTTCTGCGGCGTGCTGGGATTCCTGACCCCGATGCTGGTGGACCGCTGGTCCGGGGGCGATCCGGATCGCGCCGGGCGGGCGTACGCGGTCAACGCCATCGGGTGCATTCTGGGACCGCTGGTGGCAGGCTTTGTGCTGCTGCCGGCGCTGGGCGAGCGTTGGACCCTGATTCTCCTGGCCCTGCCGGTATTCGGGTTCGGCGTGTTTTCCGCGCCGACCGTAAAGTTGGCCCGCCTCAAGTTACCGATCGCCGCCCTGGCCGGCGGTGTGTTACTGATCGTCTTCACCCGCGACTTCGAAACTCTTTACCCCCGTGCCTGGATCCGACGCGACTATACGGCCACGGTAATCGCCGATGGCGAAGGCATGGACAAGATTCTCCTCACCAATGGCACCGGCATGACCCTGCTCACGCCCATCACCAAGATGATGGCGCATCTGCCGCTGACCTCTCTGGACGCGCCGCCGAGGCGGGCGCTGGTGCTGTGTTTCGGCATGGGCACCTCCTTCCGCGCCGCGCTCTCCTGGGGCATTCCAGTCACCGTGGTGGACCTGGTGCCGAGCGTGCCGAAGGTGTTCGGATTCTTCCACGCCGATGGCGAACAGTTGTTGCGCTCGCCGCGCGCCACGGTGGTGATCGACGACGACCGGCGATACCTGGAGCGCACTCGCGACACCTACGACGTAATTGTGGTGGACCCGCCCCCGCCGGTGGCGGCGGCTGGATCGAGCCTGCTGTATTCCACCGAGTTCTATCGTGTGCTGGCCCGCCGCCTGAGCGCGGGCGGGATCCTGCAGCAGTGGCTTCCCGGAGCCGATTTCACCACCGGTTCGGCGTTTGCCCAGGCGCTCTGCAACAGCTTTCCGTATGTGCGCACGTTCCGCTCCATTGAAGGCTGGGGCTTTCATTTCCTGTGCAGCTTTAAGCCCCTGCCGCGGCGCAGTGCCGCCGAGATGGCCTCCCGCCTGCCGCCGGCAGCCTTGAAGGATCTGCTGGAATGGGGGCCGCGTTCCACCGCCGAAGCCCAGTTCCGCGGCGTTCTCGATCAGGAATTACCGCTGCAGCAACTGATCGACAGGGAGCCCGGCGCACCCACCCTCACCGACGACCGCCCGGTGAACGAATACTACCTGTTGCGGCACGCGCTTCATGGCGCCCAATACCTTCCCGACAATCCGCAACAATGATGGCGCGATCACGGGGCCGCTACTTTCGCAAGCGGACCACTTCCAGTTTTTCGAGCATGCGCACGCCGCGGGATTGAGCCTGGTCGTTAGCGCAGACGATGCGGAAAGGGCCGAGCGGCGCCGCCATCGGCTTGCCGTCGCGGCGGTCGGCGACGAGGATGGTCTCGTTGGCGAATTCGGGCGAGACTTCGGCCAACGAGAATACCACCTGGTAGCCGTCGTGGGCCGTGGCAAGAACATAGCTTGCCAGCGCCTTGCCGCGCAATTGTTTGCCGGCCGGTGCGCCGGCGCGCTCCAGCAAGGCGGCGAGCGGCACGCCCTGGTAGTCCACCTTGCCGCCTTTTTCTTCTTTAACCGAAACCGTGAGGTGCGGCATTTGCGCCACATCGTCGGCCTTGAGGACCACGCTGGCCGGAATGTCGCCTTGAATGGTGAGGGTAGGATTGTCGGCCGCGCCGCCGAGGCCGATGGCCGCCAGCGCCAGAAGGCACCAGCGCGCCGGGTTGTCGCGAATCAACGTCATGGTAGCGAATAGTTTACAACAGGACGGCGGGGGCGTGCAGTCAGGATTCGAACGGCCGCCTAGCCACGTATTAGACGCGGGTCGATTTCCAGGGCCACGGGACTACCCCAGCGAATTCTTGAAAAGCCGGTGTGGACTGGGTTCAGCAAGACATTGGGTTCGGGGACAATTACCGAGGGCACGGCAAGCGCAACGGTCGACCCACGCTGCTCTAGCCATTCGGTCCCATACCTCCCAGGATCAGGTGGAATGTGGCTCACACGCTTCTCTGTGTGGGATACTAAAACATGCACGATACGGTGATCGTCGCTCTCATCACCGCCAGTGGATCGGTGCTGGTGGCCATCACGGCCCTACTGCTTAACTACCAGGGATTCAGTCACATCAATCAGCGGCTTCGTGACTTCGACCAGCGTATGATCGACTTCACGGGGGCAATCAATGAGCTGGATAAACGCCTGACCCGTGTTGAGGTAAAGATCGGAATCCAGCCGTGACGGGAGGTCGCCCATGAAGTACATCTGTTCCTCGCGCTTTGGAAGCTGTCCGACACCGCCTATAGGCGGTTGCTGCGCCCGTTGCAACTTGCAATAGACGCACCTCTTAGACGCTGCCGTAGGCTGGGCGGCTCGCCTGGCAACCCGCGGCAGGCCAAAGAGCAGCCCCACGAGGGCTCCGCCACGCCCGCCCATCACACCAAATGCCGTTCGCGCGGACCCAGATCGACGGAATCTTCGTTGCGCTCGCGGAAGTAGGCGCGGACGTCGTCGCGCAGACGCGGCTTGTTGCCGGAGAAACGCCAGAGGCCCTGGGAATCGCGGCGCAGGTCGATATCGGGATCGAAGTGATGGTCGCGCAGAATGCGGGAGCGCGAACCATAGCCGCGTTTCGACATGGGGCCATGGAAGTGATGGATGGCGTGATTCTGGACGTAGCCGATATTGCCCTTGATGGCCTCGGCTTGTTTGCCCCACGCGGCGATCTTACGCACGTAGGGATCGCCGCATTCGCGGACTTCCCAGTGCCGGTCGGGTTCTCCGACGAGCGCCATGGCCATGTGCCAATCGGCCGAGCCCAGGATGCAGGTGTCGAGCATGCCGCCCACCTGGTCGAAGGATTCGCGGCGGAAAGCCCAAGCGCCGCCGGGCGCGCCGACGTAGGAAGGCAGGTTGGGCGACGGCACGCGCCGCTGGTTGAGGTAGGCATAGGCAAAGCCGGGGGTGACGGAGGTGGGCCGGTAATCGGCCGCCAGCGGCGAATAACTGCTGAAGAGCTGGGCGAAGTCGTAGTGCTGCAACTGGTGGATGGCTTCGAGGGCCCAATCCGGGCGGGTCATGTGGAAATCGCCGTCGAGATAGGCGCCGTACTTCCAGTCGGCGGGAAAGCGCTGCACCACCAGGTTCAGCAGGTTCTCCTTGTGCCACATTTCGTCGGAGGTGCGCAACTGGAGATCCAGCGGATTGGCGGCGTCGGTCACTTCGAAGGGGCGCTCGCCGTACTGGATTTCGCCCACGTGGAGAGCCACGTTCGGGCTGGCCGCCATGTGCTGGCGGAAATCGTTCATCAGCGCGCGGCGCGACCGCCAACGCACGGGATTGCTGTACGCGGTGGCGACGTGAAGCGTTTGTGACTCCGACCACGGGCGCCACGGTTCATGGACGTTAGGATGACTGACTGGCTGCATCGATAGAACCTTTTCCGGTTTGAATTCGAGAGGGCTCCGGGCTTAAGGGGCCGAAGGGCTCTCCCGCTGCCCCCATGCTAGACCGGCGGGATTCGGAAAAGGCAATGCCAGGACGCGTCGGAGTGAAGGTAAGTTATTTAGATTGTGGCGGCAACAGAAAATTTGCAAGTTCTGTGACCGAAACTCGTCTCATTCGTGTCGCGAAGAAGAATTTCGAGACAGGTAAGGCGCGCTCATCGCTCCCGACAATTCGCTATTCGCTCCTCAGGGCCGAAATGGGATCGACGTCCGCTGCCCGCCGGGCGGGAATGTAGCTGGCCAGGAATGCTGAAATGCCAACCACGGCTGCGACGCCGATTAATGTGGCGCCGTCCCACGAGCGCACGCCAAACAGCAAACTACGCAGCAATCTTGCCGCCACCAAAGAGCACGTGAGCCCCAGGACTACGCTGCTTGCAATCAGCCGTCCCGCTTCCCTCAGAATGAGCCGATACACGGTACCGCGCTGAGCGCCAAGCGCCATTCGGACTCCGATCTCACGGGTTCTCTGGCTCACTGAATACGCGACTACGCCATAGAGCCCGACGACGCTCAACACGAAAGCGGCAACGGCAAAGGCTCCCACCAGCCACGCGGAGGAACGATGGAGGTAGGCGGAGGGCGACCGGTCGATTCTCTCAGTCATTGTCTCTTCGCCGGAGACGGAGATGAACGGATCGATTCCATGAATGGCCGCGGCGATACTCGGGAACAGCGAGGCGTCGATTGGCGTTGTCCGGGCCAGAATGACAAACCAGGCCACCGGGCTTTGGTCGAACGGAACATACAGCGCGGGCAGCGTGGCGCCCTCAAGCGACCCTTCCTTGATGTCGTCGGCCACGCCCACGATTTGCATCGTCTGCTCCGGCTGCCAATCGTTGTAGATCCGCTTTCCGACAGGGTCTTCGCCGGGGAAGTAGCGGTTTGCCAGCGTCCGATTGACGATTGCCACCAGGGGCTTCGAGGCGTCCTCGGGAAGCCGGCACTTACACGCGTGCCTGGCACCTGCTCCGCGCCGGCGCCGGTGCTTAGCGTAAAGCTGCCGTTCAGTGCGTAGGCGCCGACCGAAGTGAAGACTTTGTTGAGGGCTTTCCAATCGGCGAAATCCGGGTAGGATACCCAGCCTCGCGGATAGCCAGGCGAGGATTCGAACACGGTGATCAGGCGGGATTGATCGCGATATGGCAAGGGCCTGATGAGAGCGGCGTCGACGAAGCCGAAGGTGGCTACCACGGCGGAGAGACCCACGGCCAGGACGAATATCGTCGTACAAGCGAATCCCGGACTCTTGGCTAAGAGGCGCATCGAGAAACGCAGATCCTGAACGAATCGTTCGATCGGTAGCCATCCCCACACGGCGCGAGTATCCTCCTGGATCAAAGTCCTATTGCCGAAAGCCCGCTGGGCCGCATGGCGGGCTTCGCCGGCGGAGAGACCACGCTCCTGTTGCTCCTCGGCCTCCAGCTCCAGATCGGAGCGCAGCTCGCGCTCCAGATCCTGCTCGCGGGATTTACGTCGCCACCAGCGCATGGTGCTTTTCCCTTACTCGTTTCGGAGGGTTACGGCCGGGTCCACACGGGCTGCCCGTCTGGCCGGAACATAGGTTGCGCACAAGGCCACCAGCAACAGAACCAGCGGCATGGCGATGAAGGTCACCACGTCGTGCGGGGCCACCTGAAACAGCAAACTGCGCAACACCCTGGTTCCGGCGTACGCGCCCACCAGCCCGAACGCCAGGCCTATCGATGCGACCGTCAGGCTCCGCGCCAGAATTCCTCGAAGAATATCGCGCGGCCGTGCTCCCAATGCGATGCGGATCCCGATCTCACGCCGCTTCTGCGCTGCCGCGTACGCCACCACCGCGTAGATGCCCACGGCGCTCAACAACAGGGCCAGCGCGGCAAACGAGAACAGCAGCCACATGGTGGAGCGCGGCGTATTCACGGATTGGGAAATCACCTCGTCCATGGTGCGCAGTTGCGTCACCGGAACGTCGTGCCGGATTTCGGCAACCAGCCGGCGCAGGGGTTCGGCGAACAGCAAGGGACTCCCCGCGGTCCTGAGGACGACGGTCATTCTGGGACCCAGGTTGACGGCGTATTGCGCGTAGGGCAGGTAGATGTGGCCCTCGACCCAATCCGGATCGCCATCGAGCGCGGCTTCCCGTGTATCTCCCGTCACGCCGACCACGGTGCGCTGCAGCTCCTCCGCTACGAAACGCAGATGCTTGCCGACGGGATTCTGGCCGGGCCACCAGCGTTGCCCGGTTTTGGCGGTGACGAGCACCACCAGTTCAGAGCCGGCGCGATCGCTATTGAGGAAGCCGCGTCCACTCAGAACCGGAATCCCCATGGCGGCGAAATAATCCGGAGTTACGGTACTGGCCCAGAGCGCTGGCGCGGCATGGCCTGGCAATATGGGGTGGCCTTCGAGCTCCATCGCGCCGGCGCCTACGTCACCGCTCAGGGGCAGAGGATTCACGGCGGCCGCCGCCTGCACGCCCGGCAACGCTCCCGCCCGTTCCAGGACATCTTCATAAAAGGACGCGCACCGCGCCGGCACCCTACAGAGCGAGGGATTCGGCGTCAGCAAAGCCGTCAGCGTTCCGGTGGTGCGAAACCCGGGCTTGACGTTGATCAATTCCCAAAAGCTCCGGGCCAGCAGGCCGGCGCCGATCACCACCACCACTCCGACGGCGATTTCGAAAGCCACCAGGGTGCTCGAGAGCCGCTGGTGACCGCGAGCGCCCAGGACCGCGCCGCTGACGGATTTCAGCCCTGTCTGCAAATCGCCCTTCGAAAACCGAAGCGCCGGCAGCAGCCCGAATCCGAGACCGGTAGCGAGCGTGAGCGCGGCCGTGAAGGCGAGCACGCGAATATCGACGGCGCCGCCGGATAGCCGCGGCAAGTCATTCGGCAGGATGTGGCGGAACAAGCCGCCGGCCGCGAACGCCATCGCCAGGCCCGCGCCGCCGCCGAGGGCCGCCAGCAGCAGGCTCTCCGTAAGAAGCTGCCCGGCGATTCGCGACCGGCTGGCGCCCAGGGCGAGACGCAGGGAGATCTCCTTTTCACGCGCGGCGCCGCGGGCGAGAAGCAGGTTAGCCACATTCACACAGGCGACCAGCAGCACCAGCCCCACGGCGGCGAGCAGCACCAAAAGGCGCACGCGCACGTCGCCGACCAGCGACTCCTGCAGCGAAACGACCTCCGCCTTAAGACCCCAATCCGGCCACACTTTCCACGGCGGCGGGAAGGAGTCGCGAATTCGCGGAACGAAGGTGCGCAACTCGGCGTAGGCCTGCGCGGCGGTGAAGCCGGGCCGCAGGCGCCCCGCGATATTCAGGTTGTAGGTCCACCAATAGACACCCACGTTGCGGCGGTCGATACGCACCGGTATCCAGACCGCGGTGCGCGGGGACGGGAACTGAAAATCCGGCGGCATCACGCCGGCCACGCGGCGATCGACGTCGTCGATGGTGATGGTGCGGCCGGTGATGCCCGGGTCGCCGCGGAACTGGTGTTGCCACAAGTCGTAACTCAGGATCACCGCGCGAACCTGGCCGGGCGCGTCCTCGCCGGCCTCAAAGGTCCGGCCCAGCAGAGGTCTTTGCCCGAGGATGGAAAACAGATTGGCGGATACCAGGGTTCCAACCAGGCGCTGCGGCTCGCCCTGGCCGGTCAGGTTGAATTCCGTATTGGCCGAATAGGCGCCGTACTCAGTGGTGCGGCTGCTGTCGCGCAGGATTACCAGGGAAGCCTGCTGGCGAACCACGTCTTTGTCGATCCGGATCAAGCGGCCGGGTTCGGGAAATGGCAACGGTCGCAGAATGATGGCATCGACGAGGGTAAACATGGCCGTATTGGCGCCGATGCCAAGAGCCAGAGTGAGCGCGGCGGCCAGCGTGAATCCCGGGCTCTTATAAAGCGCGCGCGCCGTCTGCCGCCCGTCCTGAGCCAGCCGGTCCCAAGCTTGGGTGCCCCACATTTGGCGCACCTCCTCTCTAATAAAGGTCGAATTGCCAAACGCCCGCCGCGCGGCGTAGCGGGCTTCCTGGGCGGACAGCCCGTTTCCCTGTTGCTCTTCGCCCTCCAGGTCCAGATCGGAACGCAGTTCGCGCTCCAGGTCCCGCTCGCGCGCCTGCCGCCGCCGCCAGCTCATCACTGTTCCTCGACGGGCCACATGATGCGCGCGATGGCGCCCGTCAGTTGTTTCCATTTGGACTCCTCGGCGAGGAGCTGCCGTTTGCCTGCAGCGGTCAGGCGATAGTATTTGAATTCGCGCTTCAGGTCTTTGCCTGCGGCCTCCCACTTGGCCGCGATCCAGCCTTTGCGCTCCAGACGATGGAGCGCGGGATAGAGCGATCCGTGCTCGACCTGCAGCACCTCGTCGGTGGTGCGCTGGATATGCTTCGCGATCTGATGCCCGTGGGCGGGGCCGAAAAGGAGCGTGCGCAGGATCAGCATGTCGAGGGTTCCTTGCAGGAGTTCGAGGCGGTCTTGCGGTTCTTTAGGCATCGTTGGTAGATATTCTACCCTGAATTGCGCTCAACCGGGTAGACGGGCTACCATGGGATTGGTTAGCGGTAAACCGCAGGTGCTTAACCGATCTGGGGACTTCGCAGCTCAGGCGCGGCAACCGCTCCCTCACGGTCGCGGCTCGGTTACGGACACCCAGTGTTTGCAGTCACTTACCGAGCCGCGACCGTGAGGGAGCGGTTGCCGGGGACTAACTCCCTCAAATCGGTTAAGCACCCAGATACCGCTGCTTTGGCCAGCACCCGGCCGGCCGTGGTACCCTCGGCTGGTGAAATCCTTTATCTGGCTTGCCGCATGTTTTCTGGTGCCGCCGCTTGGGGTGGCACAGTCCGGGGACCTTCCGCTGACCGGCCTGCCCTACACGCCCAGCCTGGAGACAAAGTTTCTCGACCGCGCGGCGGATCCGTGCGTGGACTTCTACAAATTCGCCTGCGGGAACTGGAGCAAGCTGAATCCGATTCCGCCCGACCAACCGCGCTGGGACGTCTACGGCAAACTGACCACCGAAAACATGCAGTACCTGTGGGGACTGCTGCGTCAGCTCGGCAACAGCGGCGCGAACCGAACCGCCAACGAACAGAAGATCGGCGATTATTTCGCCGCCTGCATGGACGAAGACGCCATCGAGAAAGCCGGCACGCGGCCGATCGCCGACGCCCTGCGGCAGATTGCGGCGCTCGATCGCACCAGCGACCTGGCGCCGCTTCTGGCGCGGCTGCACATGGGCTCGAACCGTGCGGAGCGGTACCTGTTCGGCTTCGGATCTTCCCAGGATTTCGCCGATTCCGAACGCGTCATCGCCTTCGCCAGTGCCGGCGGGTTGGGCTTGCCGGACCGCGATTATTACGTGAAGACCGACGCCAAATCGGTGGAAACCCGGGCGCGCTACCTGGAGTTCGTGGCGCGGCTGCTGCGGCTGGCGGGCGACTCCGATGCCGCGGCGCGAAGCGAAGCCGAGACCATAATGGCGATCGAGACCGATCTGGCCAAAGCGTCGCTCACCCGAGTGGAACTGCGCGATCCATATAACCTCTTCCACAAGCTGTCACGCGCGGAGGCGGAAAAGCTGACGCCTCATTTCGGCTGGCCCGAGTATTGGAAGACGCTGGGGCTGGCCGCGCCGGACGTAGTCAACGTCACCGAGCCGGCATTCTACAAGGAGATGGAAAAGCTGCTGGCCGCGCGGCCAGTTGGGGATTGGCGGACTTACCTGCGCTGGCACCTGCTGAGCGACCGCGCGCCCTATCTCGGGAAAGCCTTCGTGGAGGCGGACTTCGACTTCAACAACAAGTATCTGCGCGGGGTGAAGGAGATGGAGCCGCGCTGGAAGCGCTGCGTGCGGCGCGTGGATCGCGACCTTGGCGAGGCGCTGGGCGAGGTGTTTGTGGCCCATACCTTCACGCCCGAAACCAAGGCCAGCGCCGTCGCCATGACGCGCGAGATCGAGCAAGCCATGGAAACCGATATTCGCCAGATCGCCTGGATGGGCGACGCCACCAAGCAGAAGGCGCTCGAAAAACTGCACGGCGTGGTGAACAAGATCGGCTACCCGGACCATTGGCGCGACTACAGCTCGGTGGACATCGTGGCGGGCGATTACGCGGGCGACGCCCTCCGCTGCGCGGCTTTCGAAACGCACCGCGATCTGAACAAGATCGGCAAGCCGGTGGACCGCGGCGAATGGGGAATGACGCCGCCCACGGTGAACGCCTACTACGACCCGCAGATGAACGACATCAACTTTCCGGCCGGCGTGCTGGAGCCTCCGCTTTACGATCCCAAGATGGACGATGCGCCCAACTACGGCAACACCGGCGCCACCATCGGGCATGAACTGACGCACGGGTTCGACGACGAAGGCCGGCAGTTCGACGCCCACGGGAATCTGAAAGACTGGTGGACCAAACAGGACGCCGACGCGTTCGTCCAGCGCGCCGCCTGCGTCTCGAATCAATATTCGCAATACACCGTAGTGGACGACGTCAAAATCAACGGCAAGCTGACCCTGGGCGAAGACGTCGCCGACCTGGGCGGCACCCTACTGGCCTACATGGCATGGAAAGAGGCGACCAAGGATAAGACGCTGGCGCCGGCCGACGGCTTCACGCCCGATCAACGTTTTTTCATCGGCATGGCGCAGTGGGCCTGCGGCGAGGAACGGCCGGAATCGAAGCGCCTGCACGCCCTCACCGACAGCCACTCACCGGACGAGTACCGGATCAAGGGAGTGGTGTCGAACCTGCCGGAGTTCGGCAAGGCGTTTTCGTGCAAGGCCGGCGACCCGATGGTGCGGGCGAACGCCTGCCGGGTGTGGTGAGAGAAAAGCTCTGCTCTACTTCGGCAGGAGTGACAGTACGCCTTTGCTCGGGCTGGGGATGACGTGCGCCGCCACCAACCGCCCCAGGCCTTCCACTTTCACCTTGCCCGCGTCCACCGCCGCCGTAACCGCCGCCACATCGCCCTTGATCAGCACGGTGATGTACCCGCCGCCCAGTTTCTCCCTAGCCAGCACCTCCACCGCGGCGGTCTTCAACGCCGTGTCGATCGCCTCGAAAACGGCGGTGAACCCCTGCGTTTCGATGAGGCCCACGGCAAAACTGGATTGATCGTTCATATCGTTCTCCGGTATCTGGACGGCTGCCTGTTCGATGAGGGGATTGAAATCCGGCCGCCCGGCCTGGTAGGCGGCGGGCGAAAGCTCCGATGGGCCGGGGATGACGTGGACGAGGATCGGCGTCGCCATCGCACCCGCCGTTTCCTCGGCCGCCCGCGCCGCCGCTTCGATGTCCCCCAGCCGCCCGTATAGCTTCATGCACACTCCCGGACTATCGTTGAGCTCGGTTTCGATCAGCCGAACAGCGGCCGATTTCTCCATGGCGTCGAGCACAACCATGGCAGGCGACCAGCCTCCGATCTCGATCAAGGCCAGCGATTCGGTCAGACGACACCCCGCTTCTCCAACTCGCGCATCACTTCGAACACCACCTGCTGCACCTTATCCACCCCAACCTCCCGCACGCGCGGCGCGCACCCCGACGCGGGCCGGTCCACCAGCTCGAAATCGGCCAGAATGCACTGCAGCACCGACGTCAGGGCGGTGCGGTCGGAACGCTGCGCGCTGGTTTGCGGCTGCCGTCCGCGGCCGAAACGAAAACCGCGCAGCTCGGCCGCGGCGCGAAACCCGTCGGGAAATTCGAACGGGTTCAGCATGGCGTCGAACAGTTCCAGAATCCGAAACTGCCATTGAATAGCCTCTTCGTACTTGCCGGCGCGGGTGAGGTCGTACATCCGGCGGGTCACTTCCGGTACCGCGTTGCTGGAAGCGTTGGTACCCCCTTCGCACCCGATCATGAGCATCGGGACCAGCACCGCTTCCCACCCGGTCAGAAAGGAAAAATCGGGACGATGCGGCCGCACCGCCGCCATCATCCGCATCATGAAAGCCACGTCGCCGGAGGAATCCTTAATCCCGATCACCCGTGGAAACTCCGCCGCCAGCCGCCCGATGGTGGGAACGTCGATGGGGCTGGCGAACATGGGAATGTTGTACAGCGTCAGGTCGATGGGCGAGTGGCGCGCGATTTCGGCGAAGTAGGCGTAGACCGATTCCGGAGTCAGCTTGTAATAGAATGGCGCCACGATGGCCACCGCGCGAACTCCCAGTGCCGCGTATGCCTCACACGCCGAAAGCGTCTCTTTGACGTTGGCCTCGGCCGCGCCAGCGAGGATCGGAACGCGGCCGCCGGTTTCATCCGCCACTACTTCCACGATCCGCCGCCGCTCCTGGGCCGTGAAGCGCGTGAATTCTCCCGTCGAACCGTTCGGGTAAAGGCCGTGCACCCCGCGCTCGATGAGCCAGGAAACGAAACGGCGCAGTTCACCCTCGTCAATCTGGCCCCTGCCATCGAGGGGCACCAGCAGTGGCGTGAAAATCCCTTGGAGCTTGCTCAAATCATAAGCATACACGGTAGCGCTCCCCGTGGAGCGGACTCTCAGTCCAATGCCGCATACTTTTAAAGGCACCGCGGAGGTGGTAGGGCGGACGCCCTCGTCCGCGCGGGTCCCCCAGGACCCGCTCTTCGCCCCGGATAATCAGCTCCTTGCCGCCAGGGAGTCTCAGGCCTCCTTTCCGAGCGGGTCCGCGACGGCGGGGAACTGTCTTTTGGCTCCGACGAGGCTCAGTTGGCGGGCTGCCAGGCGGACGATTCCGGATTTTGAAAAATCAAATTGCGGGGGCAGCGCCGCGCGTTCCTCTGCGGTGCCCCGCGGAGGTATGGAAACGTGGGACGGGGACGGAGCACTCTGTCCCTTCGCCAATTTCGGGGATCAGCCGACGACTTCGATGCGCTGAAAACCAAAGGGCGACCATCCCTCGCGCTTGAGATCGGTTCTGTATCTGCTTGATCATACAAGCTCGAATTTGTGCGCCATTGTGCAATTTTGTGCGCTTTTCGGAGCTGGCCGGGATCCCGTGGGTTAGGTTCGGAAAAGGGAGCGAATTGGGTTGGTCGCTCGCGGGCCTTGCCGGACGATAGCGGCTCCCCATGTTGAGATGTAGCACGACGGCCGGGACAGTGAGGAAATGCGGCAGGGGCGGGCGCGTGGCTTCGGGCCCGGAGATTTGTGCGCCATTGTGCAATTTTGTGCGCTTTTCGGAGCTGGCCGGGATCCCGTGGGTTAGGTTCGGAAAAGGGAGCGAATTGGGTTAGTATTGAGCGCATAAGTTATTCTGTTTCTTTTTGTTGAAAGGAAAAGGCACGTTCGCGGGCCCAACCGGGGTGATAGCGGCTCCCCAATCTTGAGGTGTAGCACGACGACTGGGACGGTGAGGAACTGAGGCAGAGACGAGGCGGTGGGAGGAAAGGATTTAGGGGCCTGAAATAATTTGGAAAGTTTGTGACTGGGATTTCGCGTCAGGCCGACTTCCCTTACGGAAAAACAGGGCAGTTCAGGCTGTCCCGGTTTCCCTCGGTTTCCCTCTTGGAAAACTAGGAAACACGTAGCCTGTCACCGGTTTTTGTCACCGGTTTTTGTGTCACCGGTTTTTTTGGAAAACTAGGAAACACGTAGCCTGTCACCGGTTTTTTGTGTCACCGGTTTTTTTAGGAAACACGTAGCCTGTCACCGGTTTTTCTGTCACCGGTTTTTCTGTCACCGGTTTTTCTACGTAGCCTGTCACCGGTTTTTCTTGTCACCGGTTTTTCTGTCACCTGCCGACCGCAAGTAGAAAATTCAAAAGGTTAGTGGGTTTTCTCTTCTTAAAGCTTAATACTCTGTCGGAGTTATCCACGCCCGCCGCCGCGCAATCCAATTGAGCGCCGTAGGCGGCGGGGGTGGGTAACTCAAACGCTGAAAAGAACGCTGCGACCTTCCGTAACTGGCGACCTCAGCCCATCGAGGGCTTGCGGTCGCCGGGATTTATCGCTTCAGGCCGGGGCTGATAGACAAGTCAATCCGCACTGCGACGAACCTTCCACCGTTTCGGATTCCGCCGTCCATGCATACAGGCAACCACAACGATGCGGTTGCTTTCCATCTTGAAAAAGAGGCCGTAAGGGAAGCGCCTTATGCCAGCCCGGCGTATTTCCGCATGCACCATCTGGAAGGCGAGGGGACTTCGCGCGATGACCTCTACAGCGGCATCCACCGCCAGAGCAAAGCGCATGCCAAGGTCAGGGTGAATGCCTTCGTACCAGGCGAGTGCTTCCTTCAGGTCTGCATCCGCTTCAGGTATCCATACGACCGGCAGCGTCACTGCTTCTTAAACAAGCCCGCCCTGACTTCCTCCCAGGGAATGACTTCATCCGGGTTGCGCTCGTACTGGCCCAGGCGATAGTCCAGTTCATCGCGCTGGACGTCCGTCAGGGACAGTTCATCGGCTTCGAGGCTTTCCCACAGCGCGTCGAGCAAGTCAAATTTTTCCGCCGCCGAGAGATCGCCGATTTCATTTCGTAGATTGCTCATTGCCGCCGCCTCGTAATTTTCATTATCTCCGACAGAGCGGAGAGGCATGTTGCCACGCCCCACCAGCCCCGGCCTCCAGCGCGGCGCTCGGGTTGCATCCCTGCATTGCCCTATCCTCCGGCTGGCCCGAACGAATAGTAACCCAACCAGCCCCGGCGCGAAAGCGAGAAATCCCGGGGGATATACGAGGGGGTGGAGCCCCCTTGTTCGCGGTTCCAAGCCGCAGCGAATCGAGAGGCTAGCCACTCCGCTACACTCCAGCATTCCAGACGAGGCGAATCGTCCCGCGCCATAGTTTTGGAATGAAATGGAATGAAAACGCCGAAGGGGAGCTTTGTAAGCTATTGAAAACGTGGTGGCCAGGGACGGAATCGAACCGCCGACGCCAGCCTTTTCAGGGCTGCTATCGTGATAGGTCGGCTTTCGACTGCGGAGTGTCTACGGGTCCGCGATAATCGCCTCATGCAGGGCACCCTTATGCGCAGCGACAGGCACGGAGGATTGAGCTGAACGTGCCGAGTCGGAGTGGGCGGTGGTCCGGGATCTCGATCCGGTGGTGAGGCGGTGCCTGGCGTGGTGTCCACGAAATAGGTGGGGAGGCGCGCTGCGGGAGGGCGGCCAGGAACGGCGGCTGAATTTACGACATAGTCGCAGCCAAGAGTGCCCGGAGGAGTCCCCGAACTGAAGTCGTGGAATTTGGGGTGGGCCCGGTATCCGGGCTTGCCGGGGAACGGCCGGGCTGCGCCCAGCTGGACCGGTTGACAACCGGTCCGCAGGTTGACAACCTGCCCCACTAAAACGGGTCAGCTCATTTTCTCTGGCGGTGCGAGCACTCGGCGCAGACCCGCCGGGCGCTATCCCGCGGCGATCAGTTCGATGCCTTCTTTTCCGCCCAGGTTACGCGTGTATTTGCGTGCGTCGGCGCTGTTCCAGTGCTCGTGCACGCCCAGGCTGGCCAGCGTGCCGCCGCCATCGGGGTTGTAGATCGTGCCGGACGGGGGTTTCCCGGCTTGTGCGGATTCGTGGAGGTAATTGTCCGCGTTGCCGCGCACCTGGGTGGCGCGGGGCTCGCTGCGGAGAAGGTCGAGCGCCACCGAATCGATTGCCACCGGGTCCTGCGATGCCAGCATGCTGGAAGCCCAATGGTCGTTGAACGACGCCCACTTGAAGACGTTGCTTTCGTTGTGCTCGGCGGTATACAGGCCGTCCAGCATGTAGAGCATGGTCTTGCCGCCCAGGTGCCGGTGCCCGATCAGGTCCACCAGCGCATTGTAGGAGCCCATGGCCTGAGTCCGCATCACGCTCGCGTGCAGCGCCCTGGGCGACCAGCCGCCATCGTTGGGGAAATATACCGAGCCGAAGTGGTTCTTTCCGATCAGCGTCACCCCGGCCATCCCGTGCGGCCGCAGCAGCGCCATGTTGATCATGTACTTGGCCCCGGTCACCTGCTCCGCCAGATAGGCCGCCGGCACGTCCGCTTTCGAGAATCGAACCGGGTTGGCCATGTCCGGCGCGGCGAACATGCGGCCGCCCTGTTTGAAATCGGTGCCCACCAGGAACTTCACCGCCTGGAACTGAGCGCCCGAATTCGCCCTGATCCGGGTATAGATGGGCTGGCCGACATTGCGCCCGCCGGCGACGTCGTAAACAACGATGTCCTCGCCTCGCACCCCGCCCGCTTCGATCAGTTGGGTCACCAGCGCCACCACGGCGTGAGGGCTCGGCAGGCCATTCTGCGGCGCGGCTGGGCCCCGGGCTCCCGGCGACAGCGTGCCCCATTCCGGCGAGCGGTCCTGGTTGCAATTGATCTTGATCGCGATTCGCTCGCCGGGGCGATATCCCGAGTTCCCAAACTGGTGGGCGCTATTGAAACTCCGGAACAGCGCGTCCCATGCCTGCCGGTCGTTCTTCCTTCCGGTCAGATTTTGAAGCAGCCCGGAAGTCATGCCGTGGACCACTTTTTGGTTGGTGTTCGCGTCGTCCCACCAGTGCCCTGTCACACCGTCCCAACTGGTGGCCTTGGCGTCGCGCACCCACACCACCCTGCCCGGATAAATCCCCTTGCCCGCGCCGAGCGGATGGTTCGCCCCCTCGCTGGGCTTAAAGGGTTCGACCGGAGCCATCTCGCCTCGCTGTTGCGCCATCGCCTCCCATGGCAATACCAGCGGGACATGCGCGAGACCGGCGGCCTGGGCCGCGGCGAGGGACCTCAAAAAACACCTTCGATGCATGAGACTACTCCTTTCGGATTTTTCATCGGGATTCCGGGCTGCCCCCAGCGGGACGCGGCACGGCCTCACCGGTGCCCGAAAAGCGGCGCTCCGGAGGCGTACTGCCCGTATTGTAGCCATACGCCGCCCGCGCGTAAATCCCACTGTCCTTGCGGCTGTCCGCAATTCGGAAACTTACTTCCGATTCCGGTGTCTATGGTGTGTAGAAGGCAGGTTGTAGAAAGCGTGGTAAGCGGGTTGTGGTGAGAGCGGCCGCCCTCCTGAAACCTGGCCGGCACGTGTGATTGGTTGCCGGCAGAGATTGGAATCGTTCCAGAGGAGGAAACTGCTATGTTCGAACAGGCCGTTCTATCGAGTTACGCTTCCGGCCGGAGGGCTTGGGCCACCGGCTTGGGCGTCACCATCGAGAGTATCCTGGTTGGCTCCGCCGCGCTGTTTCCGATGTTGTGGCCGCAGGCCATGCCGCGTCCACAAGCGTTGATCGCACTGCTGGAGCCGGCCGCGCCCTTGGCCCCGGCCCACGTGGTCGCGGCCGAACGTCCCCGCGCTGTTCGTGAAGCTTTTCGACCTATCGACCAACGCGTGCTGCTTCTGCCCACGCGTATCCCGCCGCACCCGGTCATGATTGAAGATCCGCCGGGCGAGGTTGGCGTGGTAGGCATGCCGGACGGCGTCGGCATGGGCCAGGCGAGTGGCCCCGGTCTGGGACTGGTCGCCGCCATCCTGGAAAATGCACGCACCAGCCCGCTGCCGCGGATCGAGGTTGCCGCGCCGGCCGCCCGAGCCGTGCCCGCCGCCCCGCTCCGCCTCCGCCCCGGCGGCCAGGTCAAGATGGCTCGCCTGGTGCACCGCGTGGAGCCAGTCTATCCAATGCTGGCGCGCAACATGCGCATACAAGGGACGGTGGAGCTGTCCTCGGTAATCGGCGTGGACGGGCGGCTCAAGGAACTGCGCGTCCTCAGCGGCCACCCCTTGCTGGCCGGTGCCGCGATCGATGCCGTCAAGCAGTGGATCTACGAGCCTACCTATCTAAACGGCGACCCGGTGGAAGTCATCGCCCCCATCACCGTGACGTTCAAGCTGAACGAGTAGGCTGGGTTGCAAGTCTACTGAAGCTCGCGGATGCGGATATTCCGGAACATGGCCAGCGTGAATTGATCGTGCAGTTGCAGCCCGATGGGGCCCGACTTCGGGCGCGCCGGATCGCCGGGGTACTCGGCCACCACCTGGCCGTTGAGCCGCACCCGGATCCGCTCGTCGCGCGATTCGATTTCCATGCTGTTCCAGGCGCCGGGGCGCTGGACGCCGGTCTTGGCGGGCACGAACGTGTAGACGCTTCCCGAGGGGAACTTCTCGGCGTCGTCGCCGATGATCTGGATTTCATAGCCGATGTGCGCCGGGGTGGTCTTCGGATAAGATGCCAGGTCCGGCCGCTCGGAGTCGGGTTCGCCAATGGCGCCGTGCGCCCGCGAGCGGTCGCGAATCGACACGCCGCTGTTGGCGCTGGCCGGAATCCAATATTCCAGGTGAAGATCGTACTGGCGGAATTCCCGCCTGGTGTAGAGCCATGCCTGCCGGTACAGCCAACTCCGGTACGCCTGCCGATCCACCGGCCAGCCTGCGCCGAAAGGCTCTTCCGGCCGCGGGTGCGCGCGTTCGCCCACCAGGACCCCGTTGTCGAGCACGCTCCAAACCCCTTCGCCGCGCACTTCCCAACCGTCCAGATCCTTGCCGTCGAATAGCGGCTTCCAGCCGAGATCGGGCGCGAGGGTGACCTTGCCGGTCGCCGCCCATTCCGCCCCGCGCGCCAGCAGCGCTTGAAACGACACGTCGTCCAGGTTCGGGTCCGCCTCGCCGTTCCACGTGTGCCCTAGCATGGTGGTGTAGACCCGCCCTTTGCCGTAGTCGCGTACCCAATCCATCGGTTCTCCCTGGCGGGAAACCTCCGAAAAGGCGTATGTCAGAATGGTGAGGCCTTCGGCCGGACCGTGCTGGCCATGGGTGAGCTGTTCGGAGGGGTGCAACCAGTGCGAAGGTAGTCCGCGGGTAATAGGGTGATCTCCGTCCAGCACGAACATCTCGAAGTCGTGGCGCGGCCCGTGGCCCGGTCCGAGCCCTTCACCCTTCGGAATCCCGATGAGCCGGCCGCCCGCTCCAACCGCTATGCCGGCGCCGAACGATGGGTCCCTCCAACCCAACCCGATCATCCGGTTGAACTCAGGCCAATTGAGAAAAGCGTTATTGGCGGCGTGGTAAACCACCAGTCCGCCGCCGCCGCGGACGTAGGCTTCCAGCGCCCGCTCCGCTTCCGCCGGCCAGCGCGTACCGGTATCCGTGTGGCCGCCGTTGAAGTTATCGATCACCACGTCGTAGCGTGCAAACTCCGGCAACTTGGGGAAGCTCGACACGTCCACGGTGAAGCGGCCGGAGCCTTCGAGAATGGCCCGGATGGCGCGGGTGGCGGTGGCCCAATCGTGGTTGTTCATCCCGTCCACGATTACCGCCTTCAACTGGCGGTCCGCTCCCGGAGCGCAGAAAGCCCCCAGCAGCGCGAATATCAGCAGTTTTCGCATCGGCTCCCCCAGTTTACACGGAGTGGGAAGCGGGGGAAAGTTGCAGTGGCGGCTCAGCCTGGCCAAGCCGCCATCGTACGCCTTCGCCTTACTTCTTGTTGTGGGATGCCGCCGCGGCCGCCTCTTTCACCTCGCGATTAGCCTCCTCCAATAAGGCCTTGGCCTTTTGAGCGTGGCCGTTCATGTCGAATTCATTGGCCTCTTGCGCCGCCACGATCTTGGCATACGCCTGGTCGATGAAGTGTTGGGCGGCGGCGAGATTGGGATGGCGTGAGATTTGGCCCACGGCGACGCCTCCGATAAAGAGCAGAATACCCAGAACCACGGCAATTCTAGTTTTGATCATGGGGAGTATTCTATCCGAGGCTTGGCAGCCCGGCGAATTATTTTTCAGCCGCGAGTACCACCGGCTCGATGGTCCGCCTCGCGGCGCAGGGCCGGACTTGCGAGAATACCGGATGGAATGCCCGATCGATCGAGGACTGGAATTCGCCGCGGCCTTGCCGTCGTCGGTGGCGCGCTGGTTGGCCTCCTGCTGGGATTAGGTGGCGCGGCGGCGCCCGCTTCCTTCCGCTTCGCGATTCTGGGCGACCGGACTGGAGAGGCTCAACCCGGCGTCTACGAGCAGGTATGGAAGGAGGTGGCGGGCGAAAACCCGGCGTTCGTGGTCGGCGTGGGCGACACCATTCAGGGAATGAACGACCGAAGCGCGGAGGAGGAGTGGCGCCAGATCGGCCGCGTTCTGGCTCCCTTCCGGCGGTTTCCGCTCTACCTCGCGGCCGGCAACCACGACATCTGGTCTCCGGCGTCGGAGCGGTTGTTCCAGCGCTACGCGGCGCACCCGCCGCACTACAGCTTCGATTACGGCCAGGCGCACTTCACCATTCTCGACAACAGCCGGTCCGACCAATTGCCGGATCGGGAATTGGTCTTTCTCGAAGCCGACCTGAAAGCCCACGCAGGGCAGCCGTTGAAGATTATCGTCTCCCACCGGCCGTCGTGGCTGGTTGACGTGGCTCTGGGCAACCCGAATTTCCCCTTGCACCAAGTTGCCCGGCAGTACGGCGTCCGGTATGTGATCGCCGGGCATATTCACCAGATGCTGCGTCTGGAACTCGAAGGTGTGACGTATATTTCAATGGCGAGTTCCGGCGGGCACCTCCGCTTGTCGGAAGCCTACCGGGACGGTTGGTTTTTCGGGCACGCTTTGGTTGCGGTGGACGGCGGGAGCGCCGGCTTCGAGATCCGGGAAGCAGGTCCGCCGCACGGCCATGGCCGCATTACGAAGCTGACCGACTGGGGCATGACCGGCCTGGCCGCGAGGGACCGGAAGCAGTGAAGGAATAGAGCCGCCGATGAAGGCAAAGCGGCGGGGCAGCAACCCCGAAAAACACCGGCGACAAGATCGCCGGCGCTACAGAATCGTCGGACTATCGCCAGAACGCGAACCGGTTCTTCTTTCGAGGTTCGACCGGGGTCGATGCCGAACCCCACACCGGCTCACCGGCGACGATCGCGGCGGGATTGGTGACCAGCAGCAGTTCGGCCGCTTCGGCTCCCATCTCCCGAGTCAGGATTTCGCGAGCCAGGTCCAATCGCGGCGGCCGGTCTTCGGTATCGTGGGCATCGCTCGCAATCACGTGTACCAAGCCCTTTCGCAGCAATGCCCACGCCGATTCCTGAGCTGATTTCCCGAAACGATCCGTCAACGATTGCGCGGTCACCTGCAGCAGGCAGCCCGCCTGCGTCCAGCTTTCCAGCCGCTCGAAAGAGCTTTGCAAAATCGGGTTGCGTTCCGGATGGGTGATCACGGGACAAATCTCGCGCGCCATGAATCGCCGGAAGATTTCCTCGCTGCTGGGCGGAATCAGCATGTCGTCGAATTCCACCATCAAATAGCGGCGTCCGTTGATGGTGAACCTGGCGGGTTCCTGCAAAGCAAGCTGGATATTGTCGAAATTCAATCGAAAATCGCAGGCCGCGTGAATGCGGGGGACTCCGCCGGTGGCCTCCGCCAGTTCGCGAATCCTCTCGTCCCGCACCACCGGATCGAATTTGTACTGCGCGTCGCAGTGTGGAGTCGCCACAATATCCGTCGTCCCGGTTTCGGCGGCGAGGCGCAACATGGCGATGCTCTCGTCCCGGCTTCTGGCTCCATCGTCCACACCCCATATGACGTGGCTATGAATGTCGACCATTCCTGCTTCCATTGTAAGAGGCCGCGGCTTGTATTTGGTGACGTTCTGGCCCTTGTCGCGCGTGCCTTGGTGCCGTGCCACAATGTAAGGTTGCCATGCGCCGCTTACGATTCGCCCGCCGCGCTCTGCCGGCCGCAGCCGTGTTGCTGTTGGCCGCCTGCACCGAGGATCAGCCTGCTCCGCTGTTGGTGCACACTTACGCCATGGGGGACCGCATCAATATCGGCCACCTCGTCTACCAGGTCTTCGAAGCGCAATGGAGGCCGGCGCTCGGGGAAGATAACGACCTCCGGGTGCCCCAGAACCGCTTTTTCATTCTGCGTCTCAGCGCTACCAACAGCGGCTCCGGCAGCGAACTGGTTCCCAACATGACCCTGGAGGACGAAGCGGGAACCAGCTATCCGGAACTCAAGGACGGAAGCAAGGTGCCGCTCTGGGTGGGCTATCTTCGCCAGGTGGCGCCCGCCGATTCCATTCAAGGCACGGTGGTATTCGACGTGGCTCCCAAGCGCTACAAGCTGCGCCTGTGGGATGAGGAGCACACCAATTCAGCCCTGGTGGAAATGCCGCTGCAGTTCGACGACCAAAACAAGGGCATTCCCACCCAGCAGTAAGCGGCCGGGTTTCTCGAGCCGCTGCAATAGAATGGTTGCATGGTCCTCCATCTGTTGCTCTACGCCGCCCTGGTGAACGACGTCCGCTCGCTGGTGGCGCGGCGCGACTTCGCCGCCGCCGAGCACGCCGTGGCCGCCTATCGGGCATCGGCCGGCGCCACCACCGAATTGGCCGCGGCGATTTCCTGGATGGCCCGCGCGGCGCTGGATGCCCGCGACTACACCAGGGCCGATACCTACGCCACCGAGGCCCGCCAGATGGCGGACGGGCTTCTGCCCACTCACTCCCTGGCCTCCGACCCCTGGCTCGCCACCGCCGTCGGCGCATCGATTGAGGTCCGCTCGCAAGCGCTGGCGGCAACCGGCCGGCGCGGGCAGGCCGTGGACTTCCTGAATGCCCAATTGGCCCAGTTCAGCGCCACGGGTTTGCGAGAGCGAATCCAGAAGAACCTGAATCTGCTGAGCCTGGTCGGCAAGCTGGCGCCGCCTCTGGAAGGCGTGCCCGCGAGCCAGTTGCGCGGCCACCCGTTGCTGCTGTTTTTCTGGGCGCATTGGTGCCCCGATTGCAAAGCCGAAGCCGCCGCACTGGCCAATATCCACCGCGCCTTCGCTCCCAAGGGTCTGCTGTTGGTGAGCCCCACCAAATTGTACGGATATATCGCTCGCGGCGAGGACGCGCCGCCGGCTACCGAAACCCGCTACATCGCCGAAGTCTGGCACAAGTATTATGCGGCGCTGGAACCCTCTCCGACCCCGATCAGCGCCAACAATTTCGTGGTTTACGGCGCCAGCACCACTCCCACCCTCGTCCTGGTGGATGCCCGCGGCATCGTGCGCTACTATCATCCGGGCGCGCTGAATCAGGCCGAACTGGAAGCCATGCTCGCCCAGGTCGTGGGAAAGTAGCGCGCCAAGGGCTGCAATCTTTCTCCTAACCGTTGCCGCCTGGAGACGTCTCTATACTTGGATGTCTGAGTATGATGGGACGAGAGGTTCAGGCGAATAAGCGCTCGATTCGGAATCGCGGCCACATATAAGCAAACCGCTCCCTTGCGGTCGCGGCTCGGTAACGCACGAGCCCGAGCCGGGACCGTTGGAAGCCGTGAAGAAATCACGAGTCGCAGGCGGAACCGCCTGCGCCACCAAAGCAAGTGCATTGTTCTTAATGGTGGGGCGGGCGGTTCCGCCTGCCCGGCGCGTTTATTAAGGAAGGTCCGATATGTCGTTGTGGTCTCGCATCGCGAATGTATTTCGCGGCGATCGGCTGAGTCGCGAAATCGACGAGGAGTTGCAGTCGCACCTCGAGGAAGCGCTGGAATCGGGCCGCGATCCGGCGGAGGCCAAGGACGCGTTCGGCTCCGCGCTTCGGCTGCGGGAGGAAAGCCGCGACGTCAGGCTGGTGGCATGGCTCGACTCTCTCCGTGCCGATGCCATCCTCGGCTGGCGCCAGTTAAACAAGCGAAAGGCCACTTCGGCGGCCGCGATCCTGTCGCTCGCTCTGGCCATTGGAGCGTGCGTGGCGGCGTTCCGGCTGGTCGACGCCCTGCTGCTTCGGCCCTTGCCCGTGGCCCAGCCGGAGCGGCTCTACGCCGTCAATTTCGAAGGCATTGGACTGGCGGATGGCAAGTTCAGAACCCACGACAGTTGCTCCTATCCCATGTTCCGCCAGTTGCGCGCCACCGCGCGCGGCCAGGCGGAAGCGATTGCGGTTTCGCACTCGGAACGCGTCGATCTCACCTACGCATCCGACCAGGAAATGGAAAAGGCTTACCGGCAGTACGTCTCCGGCTGGATGTTCCGCTCGTTCGGACTTCGGCCGGCGCTGGGGCGGCTATTCACCGAGGATGACGACCGCAAGCCGGGCGCGCATCCTTACGCGGTGCTTTCGTACGACTATTGGGCCCGCCGTTTCGGACGGGATCCCAAAGCCATCGGCCGCACATTCCGCATGGACGGCGACCTCTACCGCATCGTCGGCGTCGCCGAGCAAGCGTTCACCGGCACCGAGCCCGGCACCGTCACCGACGTTTTCGTTCCCACTATGATGAGCGTGGGCTCCATCAACAGCGCGAGCTCATTCTGGCTGCGGGTACTGATTCGGCTCGAGCCTGGCGTTGCCGTCGAACCGCTGCGCGCCAAACTCCACGCCACCTATTGGGCATTCGAGCACGAGCGATCCAAAGGGTTGGTCGGCTTCCCCAAAGGCTCCCTGGACAACTATCCGACCGACGCGCTTCTGCTCGATCCCGCGGCCGCGGGTGTCTCCATGCTGCAGAAGGACTACCGCCGGCCGCTGTGGGCTCTCGGCGTAATGGTGGCGTTGGTGTTGCTGGTTGCCTGCGCCAACGTGGCCAACCTGTTGACGGCGCAAGCGGCGGCGCGGACGCGCGAGATGGCGCTCAGGGTCTCGATCGGCGCCGGACGGTGGCGGCTGGTGCAGCTGGTTCTGGTGGAGAGCGCCTGGCTCGGGTTCCTGTCCGCCGCCATCGGCGCGCTGTTCGCATGTTGGGCCGCGCCCTTTGTCGTGGCTCGAATCAACCCGCCGGACAACCCGGCGCGTCTGCTTCTTCCGGCGGATTGGAGGATCTTCGCATTCGGCACGGCGCTGGCGCTCGCCGTAACCCTCCTGTTCGGGCTGATTCCGGCTCTGCGCGCTTCCGCCGTCAAGCCGGCGACGGCGCTGAAAGGCGGCGATAGCCCGCACTCGCGGCGCCGCCTGATGCACACCCTGATCGCGTTGCAGGTCGCCTTCTGCACCGTGGTGCTCTTTATCGCCGGTCTGTTCGCCGCCTCCTTCGACCGGCTCTCGCACCAACGCATCGGCTTCTCCCCGGACCGCCTGCTCACGCTCGACATCGTGGCGCAGAACGCGCAGCCGCCGGTTTTCTGGAATCAGGTGGCCGAGCACGTGCGCACGGTTTCCGGCGTCCAAAAAGCGGCGCTGGCCGGATGGCCGCTGCTCAGCGGCACCATCTCCAATAATTTCATCTCCATTCACGGGGCGCCTCCCAGCGGCGTACTCACTTTCTTTCTGGCCGTTTCGCCCGGCTGGGTGGACGCCATGGGGATTCCGTTCCTCGACGGCAGAGACTTCCGCCCCAGCGACGCGCATCCCAGCGTTGCCATCGTTAACCAGACGTTTGCCAGGCAATATTTCGGCGGCGAGGACCCCGTTGGCCGGTCATTCGAGACGGTCGGGCCGACGGGCGCGCGCACTCACTTTGAGATCGTGGGCCTGGCGGGAGACGCGCAGTACCGGAATATCCGCGAACCCATCCTGCCGTTGGCCTATGTTCCGTTCCAGGCGGTGGGAGCGGGCGGCGTATGGCAGCCCAGGGGGTCGGGAACGCTCATCGTGCGGACGGCCGGCGCGGATCCGCTGGCGCTGGCATCCATTCTGCGCCGGGAAGTCCCGCGCGCGCGGCCCGGATTCCGCGTCAGCATGGTGCGCACCCAGGCCGAATTGGTGCAGGCGCAAACCGTGCGCGAGCGGCTGCTGGCAATCCTGGCTCTGTTCTTCGCCGCCGTGGCGCTATTGCTTGCGGGCATCGGACTGTACGGCGTGCTCGACTACACGGTGGTCGAGCGGCGGAAGGAAATCGGCATTCGGATGGCGATCGGCGCCCGGGCCGGCCACATCGCGCGTGGCGTGGCAATGGGCCTCTTCCCGATGGTGCCGGCAGGGGCGCTGGCAGGCGTCGCGTCCGGCATGGCGGCGGCGCGATACATCGAAGGGCTGCTATTTCAGGTGAAGACCACCGGCCTGGCCATGTTGGCGATCCCGTTGTTGACGATTCTGGCGGCGGCTTTGCTGGCGGCCGTACCGGCGGCGATCCGCGCGGTGCGAATCGACCCGGTCGCCATGCTGCGCGGCGAGTAGCTACGGGTTCACCCACACGCTCATGAGATATGGATTGCCCGGATTGATGTACGAGGGGGAAACCGACTGCACGGTGAGAGGCCCGGCGGCTGCCACGCCGGTCGCCAGGTTCAGGTCCACGGTCACGCCGAACAGGAAAAGCGAGCTTTGCGCCAGCGCCGCCGGCACGGTGGCCTGCACTTGCCACACAAACGGATTCAGCGCCGTCACACCGGTGACCTGCGCCGACCATCCGCCGATCGTCACCGCAATCGGAATCTGCGCTGCCTGCCAGGGGCTCGGTTCGTTATCGAAATCGTTCACGCCCAGCCCATTCAGGAACAGCGAGACGGGCGAGCCCGGGCTGGCGCGATCGGTGCAGGAGTTGACGTTCCCATCGGCATTCAAGGCCAGATCCGTGAACGCGCCGTAATAGGTGATGCCGCCCATGGTACAGGAGCTGACTGTACCGGAAAGGTCGCCAAACACGCTCGGATTGCTCGCAACGAGCGGAATTTCGCGCGCCATCGCTGGTACGTTGTCCACGGTAAGCTGCATCAGGGCGTAGTTCACGAGGCCAACACCCGCTTCCTCCAGCACGCCCGCCGGCACGGCCACATTGATCTGCGTCGAGGAAACGTAGAGCAGCGGCGCGGCCACGCCGTTGAAGGTCACCGTCACTCCCCCCAGCGATGTGGTGGTGTAGTTGGTGGCAGCTAACGGGGTAGTGGGTCCGAGGCCGGTTCCCATCAGGCTGATGAGCTGGCTGGGCGCAACCACGCCCACGCGCGCCATGTTGGCGCTATCCACGATGCAGGCGATCCGCGGCGCCGCCGCGGAATCGGTTCCGAAATTGGCCTCGCCGAGATACGCGCCCGGATCCGGTCCGCGCCCGAGGAAGGCCGGCATCAAGGCGCCCGGCGTGATCGGCGTGTCGGCAAACTGGGTCGATCCTGCGGCCCACACGTTCGAGCCACCGGCGTAGGCGACTCCCGTTACGCTGACGTTCGAGCCATCCACCAGCACCGTGCCCAGCACGTTGCCTGTTGCCAGATCCACGTGCGTAACGGTGCCCTCGCTGAACGTGGTGATGTTGTTGGCTTGGCAAACGGAGGGAGGCGCGCTCACTCCCGGCGGCAACGGCGGTTCCGGAAGAATCCCGGCCCCAGCCGTTTGCAGGGAAGCCCATGCACCACCCACGTAAAGATCGCTCTGGGAGCCGAAGACCACGCCCGCGCCACCCGCGGAGACCGAATAGAGCACTGACGCACCCGCGGCGTCGAGCTTGGTGAGGAACGGCGTGGCCGTCACTGGCATGGGAGGGCCGATGATCGCCTGATACCCGCTGTAGTTCAGACCGGTCAGATAGGCGTTTCCGCTACTATCCACGACGAGGCCTTTGTTGATGGATGAAGAGCCAGCCCCTACGAACGTAGAGTAGATCAGGCTCCCCGCGGCCGGGCCAACCTTGGTGATGTATTGGAAAGGGCCGAAAATGCCGCACTGCGCCGCGCAGCCGGGCCCGGGCTGGTATGCTCCGGGAGTTGTCGGATAACCGGCTGCGAAGGTGCCGCCGGCCATATAAATATTGCCGGCGGAGTCGATCGCCAGCGCGTTGCCGCCGATTCCGGCCGCCGTGAAAAGCACGTTCGCGCCCGTGGGATCGAATTCCATCAGAAACAGCCCGCTGCCGTTCGAACTGCTGTAAGCACCCGCGGTCGCCGTGAGCGGAGTGGCGCTCGTACCGCTCACTACGATATCTCCTTGGGCCGTCAGCGCCACCGCCAGCCCGGTGGTATTCATGCTGCCGATCGTTTCGCTGAACACCACCTCGCCCCGCGGATTCAGCTTCACCAGAAACGCCCGCGAGCCACCGGCCGAGGCGGGAAGGGTGCCCGCCTGCTGGCCGGCGGTGACCGGGAAATCGGGCGAGGTCGCCGTGCCGACTACGTACGCGTTCCCCGCGCCATCCACGGCAATCCCAGCCGCGCTATCCTGTGCCGAGCCGCCAATCGAGCGGTAGTATACATAGCTCGTTCCCCCCGGGTTTACCTTCACGACAACGGCCGGTGACGGCGCGGCGGACGGATATCCGGGATTCGCCGCGGTGGCGCCCGCGAGGTAAACATTTCCGCCCGAATCGGCCGTAATGGCCGCGGGAGTAAACCCTCCACTCAGGTAAGTGGAATAAGTCAGGCCGGCCGGCCACGCTGCCGCGGTGAGAACGAGCACCGCGCCAGCTACACGCGCAAACATCATGTGAGACACCTTCGCGAGAGATGGGGACGCAGCAGCCTTATCTTAACACACGCGCGCGGCTATAGCAGTTCTCCGCGACTGTGCCAGTCTGCTCCGTCCCTTTTTCCGCCTATCGAAAAGGTATTCGTTCAGGCTGTCCCGCCCGGTCCGGAAACCGCGGTTTACCGCTCCAGGCGGGTGATGCGGTTGTCGAGTTCGGCGATTTTGGAAATGATGTCCATCTGATACGTGGCCATCTGAGAGAGGATCGCCGTGTCGCCAGCCCTCATGTCGGACCGGTCCATGGCCATCTGCGCGAGAATCGCGGCGTCACCCGCCTTCATGTCGGATCGAAGGGCTTCCTTCGCGTCGTTCAGGCGGGCATTGTTGATGAGCAGCGCGATTAGGATCGCCGCGATGGTTGCGGCGAACCCCAGAATGAACGTAATGTACTGGGCGTCCGTCACTGTCCTATCCTTCCTGAATTGTAGCGATTTTTTAGCTGCCGGGTTTACCAGCGAAAACTCCTACTTCGCCAGCAACTCCGCGATCCGCTCGTCGTCCGCCGGTACTACCTCCGGCGCGTTGCCGTAAGTCGACCGGATCGGACGGCCCGCCGGGTCTTCGAGCGTTCCGGTGTGGTAACGATGAATGTAGTCCGGGTCCTTCAGCACGTTGCCCGTCAGTACGGCGACCACATCCGCGTCGCGTTTGATGGTGCCGGCGGCGGTGAGCTTGCGGATGCCGGCCAGGGTTGCCGCCGACGCCGGCTCGCAGCCGATCCCGCACCGGCCGATCACGGCCTTTGCATCGGCAATCTCCTGCTCCGTCACCCGCTCCACGGTGCCGTTTGACGACAGCACTTCGTGGAGCGCTTTCGGCCACGATACCGGGTCGCCGATCTTGATCGCGGTGGCGAGCGTTTCCGGATGCGGATTGGCCACGAGGCGCGAATGATCGGCCGACCGGAACAGCTCGTAGAAGGGCGACGCCCCCTCGGCTTGAATCACCGCCAGGCGCGGCGTGCGGTCGATCAATCCCCACTCCCGCATTTCGCGGAACGCCTTGCCGAAGGCCGACGTGTTCCCCAGGTTGCCGCCCGGCACCACCACCCAATCGGGCGCCCGCCATTCGCGCTGGTCCATCATCTCCAGCATGATGGTCTTCTGCCCTTCGATGCGGAACGGGTTGATCGAGTTCAGCAGGTAAATGCCCAGCCGGTCGGCCAGGCGGCGCACCAGCGCCAGAATCTGGTCGAAATTGGCTTCCACCTGCAGCGTCCGCGCGCCGTATTCCAGCGCCTGCGCCAGCTTGCCGTAGGCGATATTGCCGTTGGGAATGAAGATCACCGGGTCGAGCCCCGCCGCGCTGGCGTAGGCCGCCATCGAGGCCGAAGTGTTGCCGGTGGAAACGCACCCCACGCGCCGCAGCCCCAGCCTTCGCGCCTGCGCCACGGCGCACGTCATGCCGTTGTCCTTGAACGAGCCGGTAGGGTTGAAGCCCTGGTGCTTGAAGACCAGCCGGTCCAGGCCGCCATACCCGGCAGCCCCGCGGCCTTCGAGCAGCGGCGTGTTCCCTTCCCTCAACGTCACCGCGTGCGCCTCGCTCCCAAACGCGATGAACTCGCGATAGCGCCATACCCCGCTCTGGTCGAGAGCCGCGTTCGACGTGCGCCGGTTGCGCCACAGCGCCTTCCAATGGTCCGGCGGGCATTCCTGGCGCGGATACACGGCTTCCACCAATCCGCCGCAGCGGGGGCAGTTGTACACAATCTCGGTGACCGGAAATCGGGCGCGGCACGATTCGGCGATGCAAACCAGCTCGGCGGGCATGAAGCCTTATTATAAGTGCATGCTGGCTGTTCACCTGGAAAACGGAAGTGTCGAGATGCGCCGCGTGGATCCGCCCCTTCGCCCGCCCGGATACGCGCTGCTTCGCCTGATCGTCGCCGGCATCTGCAATACCGATCTGGAGCTGCAGCGCGGCTACTATGGTTTCTCCGGCACGCCGGGCCATGAGTTCGTGGCCGAAGTGGTGGAAGCCGACGACCGCGCCCTGGTGGGCAAGCGGGTGGTAGGGGAAATCAACCTCGCCTGCGGCGATTGCGATTCCTGCCGCCGGGGGCTCGGCCGCCATTGCGCCACGCGCGCCGTCCTCGGCATCGTCAACCATCCCGGCGCATTCGCCGAATACTTCACCCTTCCGGAATCGAACCTCCACGTGCTGCCCGACGATCTCCCATCCGAGCGCGCCGTCTTCGCCGAACCGCTGGCCGCCGCCTGCGAGATTCTCGACCAGGTGGCCATCCCCTGGGGCGAGCCGGTCGCCGTGTTGGGCGACGGCAAGCTGGGATTGCTCATCGCGCTGACGCTGGACGCTTACGGCTACCCCGTCCACCAGTTCGGCCATCACCCCGATAAGCTCGCCATCGCCGCCGCCCGCGGTGTCCACACGGTTGTAACTACCGGCGCCCTCCCCACGGCCGCCTACGATTTCGTAGTCGATGCCACCGGCTCGGCCGATGGCCTGCGCGCCGCCGCCCAACTGGTGCGCCCGCGCGGCACGCTGGTGCTCAAATCCACCGTACACGGCACGGTCGGAGTGGATACGGCTCCGCTGATCGTCAACGAAATCACCCTGGTGGGCTCGCGCTGCGGCCGCTTCGAGGCTTCCCTGCCCCTGCTCGAGCACCGCATCATTCCCGTCGAAGCCATGATCCAGGCCCGCTTCCCGCTTTCCGAAGCGCCGCAAGCATTCGCCAGAGCCGCCGCGCCCGGCACGCTCAAAGTGCTGCTGGAAGCATGAGAGTGGCCGGGAAGGCCTCGGGAACGCCGGGGTCCTCAGGTGCTCCATACTATTCGCCCCGGCCGCGTTTCTTCACAAATTGTGGGGCAGCCAATTCTGGCTGCAGCCGGCCTTTGGCCGGCACCCGCCTGGCAGGAAGGCCTGGCACGCGGCGAGAGAGCCGCCAAAAAGGCGGCTGCGGGCAAAATTGCCCGCCCCACGACTTATGCAAACGTGCGTTCGCTCAAAAAGAGCGAATGGCTGAACACCGACATCAATCCGCGATCACGCGCTGTGGCGCCGGGGCGCCTTTCAGCCACTCCTGAAAACGCTCCAGGTAGAGATAGATTACCGGGGTAATGTAGAGCGTCAGGAACTGGCTCACCACCAGGCCGCCGACCACGGCCAGGCCGAGCGGCTGGCGCGCGTCGGCGCCTTCGCCATAGCCGAGGGCGATGGGGAGGGTGCCGAACAGGGCCGCTACGGTGGTCATCATGATCGGGCGGAAACGCAGCAGGCAGCCCTGCCAGATGGCCGCGCGCGGGTCGGCCCCGCCGTGGCGGGCGTCGATGGCGAAATCGATCATCATGATGGCGTTCTTTTTCACCACGCCGAACAGCATCACGATGCCCACGAAAGCATACAGGTCGAGCTCGCGGTGAAACAGCTTCAGCGTGAGCAGCGCGCCGAAGACCGCCGAGGGCAAGCCGGACAGAATCGTGATGGGGTGAATGAAGCTCTCATACAGCATACCGAGCACGATGTAGATGACCAGAATGGCCACGATGAGCAGCAGGGTGAGGTTGCGGAAAGACTCCTGGAACTCTTTTACCGTGCCCTGAAAGGCGGTCGAGATGCTAGCCGGCATGCGCAGATCGCTCACCGCGCCATCGACCGCGGTGGCGGCCTGGCCGAGCGACATACCGGGGAGCAGGTTGAAGGAGATCGTCACCGCCGGCAGTTGCCCGAAATGGTTGATGTTGAGCGGGCCGGTGCGCCGGGAAATACGGGTGACGGCATCGAGCGGCACGAGCGCGCCGCCCGACGAGCGCACGTAGAGTTTCGAAAGCGCCTGTGGCGAACGCTGGTAGCGCGGGTCCAACTCCAGGATCACCTGGTATTCGTCGGCGGGGGCGTAGATCACCGAAACCTCGCGGTCGCTAAAGGCGCTGAACAGGGCGGTCTGCACCACGGCCGGGGTGACGCCGAGCGCCACGGCGCGGTCGCGATCGATGTCCACCATCACCTGCGGGCTCGAAATCTGCATGTCGCTGTTGACATCCACCATGCCCGGTATCTTTTGCATGGCGGCGGCGAGGCGCGGCGCCCAGGAGTAGATCTCGTCCAGGTTGGTGCTCTGCATGGTGAGCTGGTAGACGCTCTGCCCTTCCTGTCCGCTCACGGTAATAGGCGGCGGATTCTGCAGAAACGTGAATACGCCGGGGACGGCCATGGTGGCGGGCCGGAGCTGGGTGATGATTTCGTCGACCGACAATTTCCGCTGGTCGCGCGGCTTGGTTTTGGCGAAAAAGAAGGCCTGGTTGCCGCCAATGACGAACGCGCCCACGTCGGACAGATTGGGATTGGCGCGGGCGATTTCGGCCACCGCGTGGGCGTGGTCGGCCATGTATTCGAACGAGGCGTCCTGCGGCCCCAGGATCACGGCAAAAAGGAAACCCTGGTCCTGGCTGGGGATGAAGCCCTTGGGCATGATCTCGAACAGGTAAACGGTGCCGACCAGCATCGCCAGCGCGACCCCCAGGGTGGCCAGGCGAAAACGCAGCGCCACCGACAGGGTGCGCTCGTACCAATGCGTGAGGCGATCGAATCCGCCTTCCAGCGCGCGGTAGGCGATGCCGTGATGCGCCACGCGGGAGGGCTTCAGGAAACGGCTGCCCAGCATGGGAGTGAGGGTGAGCGAGACGAATCCGGAAATCAGGATCGCCACCACGATGGTGACCGAGAATTCATGCAGCAGGCGGCCCACGATTCCCGCCATGAACAGCACCGGGATGAAGACCGCCACCAGCGACAACGTCATGGAAAGGATGGTGAAGCCGATCTCGCGCGAAGCGGCAAAGGCGGCCTCCATGCGCGATTCGCCCATTTCCATGTGGCGGACGATGTTTTCCAGCATGACAATGGCATCGTCCACCACGAACCCGACCGAAAGCGTCAGGGCCATCAGCGAAAGGTTATTCAGGCTGTAGCCGAGCAGGTACATCACGGCGAACGTGCCGACGATCGAAAACGGCACGGCGCAGCCGGGGATCAGGGTGGCGGAGAGATTGCGCAAGAACAGGAAGATCACCATCACCACGACGCAGATGGTGAGCAGCAGCGTGAACTCGACGTCGCGAATGGAATTGCGAATCGAGTCCGACGCATCGAACATGACCGAAAGCCGGACCGAGGCGGGAATGGCGCGCCGGAATTCGGGCATCAGGAGCCGGATATTATCCACCACGTCGACGGTATTGGTGCCGGGCTGGCGCTCGACGGCCAGGATCACGCCGCGGACGTCGTTGAACCAGGCGATGAGCTTGGTATCCTCCACGCTATCGGCGACGGTGCCCAGCTCTTCCAGGCGGACGGGCGCGCCGCTGCGCCACGCCACCACCACCGGCCGGAAGGCGGCGGCGTTGAACAGGGCGCCGTTGGATTCGATGGTGAAGGCCTGGTGCGCGCCATCCAGGCGCCCGGTGGGCAGGTTGGAATTGCTGGCGGCGATCGCATTTCCGACTTCGTCCAGGCCGATGTTGTGGGCGGCCAGACGGTCGGGATCCACGCGCACGCGCACGGCGTACTTCTGCTCGCCGTAAACCTGGACGCGGGAAACGCCGCCCGCCATCGAGATGCGGTTGGCGAGCACGTTGGTGGCAATATCGGTGACGCGGTAGAGGGGCAGCGCCTGGGAATCGAGCGACAGGTAGAGCACGGGCTGTTCGGCGGGATTGACCTTCTGGTAGGTGGGCGGGCGCGGCATGGTGGCAGGCAGGTTGCCGCCGGCGGCGCTGATGGCGGCTTGAACGTCCTGCGCGGCGGCGTCGATATTACGGCTGAGGTTGAACTGCACGGTGATCTGGCTGCTGCCGAGCGAGTTCACCGAATTCATGGACTGAATGCCGGAGATGGTGGAGAACTGGCGCTCCAGCGGGGTGGCCACCGACGATGCCACGGTTTCCGGACTGGCACCGGGCAGGGCGGCGGTGACCTGGATGGTGGGGTAGTCGACGCTGGGCAGGGCCGCCACCGGCAGGGCGCGAAAGGCCACCGCGCCGAACAGCAGGATGGCCATCGAGAGCAGCGCCGTCATTACCGGGCGCTGGATAAAAATGCGCGAGAGGTTCACCGTGGCACCATCGGGATGGCCGTCATTGGGCCTGCGTGGCCGGCTTGGGGGCGCCAACGGCGATAATCTTCGCGCCCGGGTACAACCGCATCTGCCCGTCGGTTACGACCGTATCGCCCGGCGCCACGCCTTTTTCGATCACCATTTTGTTTTCGAACGCCCGGCCCGTCACCACCGGGCGGATTTCCACCGTCTTGTCGTTTTTCACGGCGTACACGAACGACCCCGTCTGCCCGGACTGCACCGCCTCGGAGGGCACCAGGGCGGCGTCGCGCCGGGTATCGAGGGTAAGCGTGACGTTCACGAATTGCCCCGGCCAGAGCAGACCGTCGGCGTTGGCGAAAGTGGCTTTCAGGTGGATCGCTCCGGTGGTGGAATCCACCGTGTTATCGATCACCGAAAGAGCGCCGGTGGCCGCCCCGGGCGGACCGTCTCGCGGCTGGACCTTCACCGGCAGCGGATGGCTGGCGTTGAGCCGGCGGATAGCGTTCAGGTGCTCCTCCGGTACGCTGAAGTCCACGAAGATCGGTTCGATCCGGTGAATCACTACCAGCGCCACGTCGTTGACCTTGACCAGGTTGCCGGGATGAACCAGGAGATTGCCGGTGCGCCCGGCGAGCGGGGCGCTAATCCGGCAGAAACTCAGGTTCAATTTGGCGGTTTCGACGGCGGCCTGATCGGACGCGAGCGCGGCTTTAGAGGTTTCGATGGAGGCTTCATCGGCGCGATTGGAAGCGCGCGATTGAGTGGCGGTGGCCTGCGCCTGGTCGAAGGTGGAGTGCGGGGTTAGCCCGGCCTTGTTCAATTCCGCCTGGCGGGCGGCGTCGCCTTCCGCAAAACCGGCCTGCGCGCGGTCGCGGTCAAGCATCGCCTCAGCCTGCGCAATCTGGGCGCGGTCCCGCTCCACGGCGGCTTCGGCCTGCCGCAGCGCGTCCTGGTAAGGACGCTCGTCGATGTCGAACAGCGGATCGCCTTGTTTGACAGTGGTCCCTTCGGTGAAATAGACCTTGGTCAGCTCGCCGGCGACCTGCGACTTGATCTGCACGATGGCAGAAGCCTCCACCGTGCCTACGACCTGCAGATCGGTCGGCACCGATTCCTGCGTCACCGGCGCTACCGACACCGGAACCGCCGACGGCCCGAACGCCGCCGGAGCCGGCTGCTGCCGGCAACTAACTCCGGTCAGCACAATGACAATCAGCAGCGCGGACGTTGCCTTCATACACGAAACGTGGCTCACCCCATCAAAGTGTAACAGACGGATCGGGACCGGATCGGTGAGCCCCGGTTTGAAACCTGCATGGGGATGCCGCACGCGCAGGGTTCTGGAGATACATTGGTTGCCGTATGGTAGTGAACGCGTTCATCGGCAAACCCGAGAAGCCCACCGAAAATGAACTGGCGGCGCAGTTGGGTCCCTTAAAGGCGGTCTGGGACCGGCTGCTGGCCGAACTGGCGGAGGAATTCGATCTCGTGACGTGGGAGTGGAACTCCTATTCGCGCAAAGCCGGATGGTCGCTTCGGCTGAAACGGGGCGAGCGCAACATTGTATACCTGTCGCCGGGCCGCGCCAGCTTTATGGCGTCATTCGCGCTCGGCGACAGGGCGGTTCGGACGGCACGGGAGAGCAAGCTGCCTAAGGCCGTGGTGCGGCTTATCGACGAAGCAAAACGCTACGCCGAGGGTACGGCGGTCAGGCTGGAGGTCGGCGGACCGAAGGACATAGCGGCTATTAAGCGACTGGTGGCGATCAAGCTGGAGAGCTGAATCTGGATCGGTGCAATCCCAACTCCACGCGCGGCGCGGCTGGGTGCTTAACCGATCCGGGGATTTCGCGGTTTCAGCGCGGCAACCGCTCCCTGACGGTCGCGGCAACGGACACCGCGTGATTGCTGTCACTTACCGAGATGCGACCGTGAGGGAGCGGTTGCCCTCGAATACGATACCGATCTTCCGAAACTGTGTACTAAGTCGCAGACGGGATATTGCGATGAAAAGCGAAAGGCCGCGCCGCCGGCAATTGCGGAAACCGGGCCCGTGCACGGGTTATGGGTTTCCCTTACTATGGGGACATGAACGTCACACTTTCTCTCGACGATGAACTTATCAAGAAAGTGCGGAAGATCGCCGTCGAGCGGGACACCACCCTGACGGGCTTAGTTCGCGATCACCTGGAAAAACTCGCCGCCGAGGACGCCGTATCGGGCCGCAGACGGCGGGAGCGCGCCGCACTGGAACGCAGCTTCGAGCGCTTCCGGTTCAAGGTGGGCAAGCGAACCTGGAAACGTGCGGACCTCTATGCCCGCTCCTGAATTCCTCGACACGAATGTGCTCGTTTACGCCTACGACGCGGGCGATTCACGCAAGGGGCGCATCGCGCAGGACCTGGTCAGGAAGGCTCTGGCGGGAGATATCCTGGTGTCGACCCAGGTGCTGGCGGAGTTTGCGGCCACCCTCCTGCACAAGATGGAGCCTGCCGCGCGGCCCGAGGATGTGGCGGCCGTGCTCGACGCGCTCGGTCCAATTGGCATGGTTGTCCCCGATGGCGACGTAGTCCGGCGCGCGGTGGATGTTCGCGCCGAATACGGCCTCCACTTCCACGACGGCATGATTGTGGCGGCCGCCGAACGCGGCGGTTGCGGACGGATCTGGTCTGAGGACCTGAACGGAGGCCAGAAGTATTTCGGGATTGCAGTCGAGAACCCCTTCCAGCGATTGCGGCTCCCGGCCCGAAGCAGGCGAAGGAGCAATGGTGGCCATCCACCGGCCGGTTGCTAAAATCAGCTCTCCATGGTCCTGATCCTGCTCCTGCCCCTGGCTCTCGCCGCCCTGTTCCTGGCGGTGGAAAGCGAAGGCTGGCGAGACCGCTTTCTGCGCGCGGCGGTGATGTTCGGCGGGGCGGCCTGGGCCATGGTGGAGCTGCTGAGCCTGGCCGGCGCGGTCACCCGGTTCGCCCTGGCCGCGGCGTGGCTCCTGGTCGCGGTTGCCGCCTTCCTGCGCCGCCGCTCCGTCCCCCTCCCCCGCCTGAAGCCGGACCCGGTCGTCATCGTATGCCTCGCCGGATGCATCACCGTCGCCGTATTCACCGGCCTCATCGCGCTGCTCAGCCCGCCCAACAGCACCGACGCCATGGCCTACCACTTGCCCCGCGTCGTCTATTGGGCGGAACAATCCAGCGTGCGTTTTTTCCCCACTCCCTTCCTGAACCAGATCATGCTCCAGCCCACGGCCGAGTACCTCATGCTGCATGCCTATTTGCTGGCCGGCGGGGATTGGTTCGTCAACCTGGTGCAGTGGTCGGCATCGCTGGGCGCTATGGTCGGCGTGTCGCTGGTGGCGGGCGAGTTAGGCGCCGGCGCCCGCGGCCAGGCGCTGGCGGCGCTGGTTGCGGCAACGCTGCCGGCCGGCATCCTGGCTTCTTCCGGCGCCAAGAACGATCTCGTCTGCGCCATGTGGCTGGTGGCGGCCGTTTATTTCGCCAGCCGCACCGGCGCGGCGCGCTGGAAGTGGGATGCCGTCTGCTTGGGCTGTGCCCTCGGGCTGGCGCTCGATACCAAGGCTACGGCCTATCTGTTTGCCCCCGCCCTGGTAGCCGTGGCATGGTGGGCGGGCGCGCGGGCCGCGGCGCGCGCCATGCCTCGGGTGTGGCGCAACATGCGCGATTGGCGCCCGCCCCACGTGCTCGCTTGCCCCGCCATCGCCCTCGCCTGCGCCCTCGCCATCAATGCCCCGCTCTTCGTGCGCAACTGGCGGCTGAGCGGCTGGCCGCTGGGGTTCGATTCCGCCCAAGCCGATGGCGCCTTCCGCTGGCGCAACGATAAGCTCGGTTGGAAGCCGCTGGTCTCCGGCGCCCTGCGCAATCTCTCCGAGCAACTCGGCGCCCGCAGCCCGCGCTGGAATCAAGGCGTCTATCGCTTCGTCGTCGCTGTGCACAAAAAGCTGCACATCGATTGGAACGATCCCGCCACCACCTGGCCATGGGCCGAATTCGCTCCCCCCGTCAATGCCAACCACGAAGCCAACGCCCCCAACCGCTGGCAATTGCTGCTGCTCGCCCTGGCGGCGCTGGTAGCCATTCACAGGCGCAACGCGGCCTGGCTTTGGTATACCGCAGCGCTGGCATTTGGCTTCCTCGCCTTCTGCGCGTATCTGAAGTGGCAACCGTTTCTGGCGCGCCTGTTCCTGCCGCTGCTGCTGGCCTCCGCCCCGCTCATGGGTGCGGTATTCGGCCGCTGGCGCGCGCCCCTGTCGATCCTGCTGGCGCTGTTTCTGCTCAACAACGCGCGCCCGGCCCTGTTCGAAAATTGGGTGCGCCCCTGGAGCGGCCCCGCCAGCGTCCTCCACGCCGATCGCGACCGCGAGTACTTCGCCGATATGGGTTCCTGGCGCAACCAGGCGTCGTATTTCGGCGTGGTTTCGCTCCTCGAGCGCTCCGGCTGCGCCGTCCTGGGCATCGACATCTCGAACCTCACCCTCGAGTACCCATTGCAGGCCCTGCTCCGCGAGCGCCACCCCGAAATCCGCTTCCTCCACACCGGCGTGTCCAACCTCACCCGCCGCTACCCACCTCCCGTGCCCGCCGCCCCCTGCGCCGTAATTTGCCTGGACTGCGCCGGCGACGCCAAACGCCTTAGCTTGTACCGGGGATTTCCCAAAAGCACCGCCATTGGCCGATTCGTGGCGTTTCAGCGGTGAGCCCGAAATGTCTATCTTTTCCCCCAAATCGTCGTCTTGGGATTATAGTTCCGCCAGTCGAACCAATAGTCTTTGAGCATGGGGACAGGTTCCAGGCAAATGCCCTTCGCTTTCCCCGACACGGCGCACCCCTGGAAGCTCCACTCGCTGCCGGTTGCCGCATCCATCAGCAGCGTGCCGGCCGTGTTCGCGGTCATGCGGTAGAAATCCGGTGCACCATCCACACCGGGGATTCGGTCGCGGAAACCTCTCACCGATTCCCCGTCCCCGCCCACCACCAGCAGCACCGGCTCGGCCCCCACGTGGTCCTTCACCAGCTTCTCCTGAATCACCCGGTCGTAGAGAAACGCCCGGCTGGCGCCGAAAGCCTGGATGCCCAGCAGCAGCTCGCGCGCCTTCATGCCCGCTTCCGGAAACTGGATGACCACCGGCGCCCGCTTCATGCGCACGTCCCAATCTTTCTTCTCGTATTGGGGGGCGTACCTGGCCACGTCCCGCAGCACCGTGCCTTCCGGCTCCTCCGCTTTCCACGTCGCGAAGGTCAGCTCATCGGAGTGAACCAGTGTGAGTTGCCGCCCTTTCAGCGGGCCCGAAATAGCCAGTCCGCTGATCTGCTGCCAATAGGTCCCCGTCTGGTCGTCGCGCATCAGAAAATTCTGGTTATTGATGCCGGCCAGGTGAAACGTCAGCCGCAGCCCGTCCACATCTCTCGTCCACACCAGACCGGTGTGACAGAGCGTTCAATAGGTCGCCGCGAGAGCCGTCCCTCCGACCACGTCATTAATGACATGGTGGTAACCCATGGTGCGGATCGGGTACGCACGCGCGCTGCCGCGGACGTTCACCACGATCAGCTTGTCATCCTTATCGAGCTTCGCTTCACTCGCCGCGGCGAAGGCCGGATGGTCGTCCGGGTGGAACATCAGCTCGTACACGTTTACCCGCGCCAGCGCCGCCAGCGCGCACACCAAGACCGCGCCCGCCGCTGCCAGTGTCCGCCGCCACCAGCGCCCGCGATACCGAATTGCAGCCCAGACCGCCGCCAGCGCCGAGATCACCGTAAGCCCCGGCCGAAAGCGGCTAATCATCAGCGCCACCGCCAGTTCCCTCGCTCCCTGCGCCCGGAATGGCCGGATCACATAGATCGGATAGATAACCAGGATCAGAGACACACCCAGGCAGCCAAGCAATACGGGAATCCATCGAATGCGGCCGGAAACGGTCATCTTAAACTCCCAACGTCCGATACCGAGCCACGACCGCAAGGGAGCGGTTGCCGGCAGGGATCATTTCCTGACAATCTATAATAAGCTACCCGAACCACGCACGGCCGCACAATACCCGGAAACTATTAGTCCCGTCATTCGCCTCATGCCGCGCGACGAATTAAACTGGAAGCGAAAATGGCAAAACTAGGAACTCACAAGCACCCCGCCGTGGTTCGGGTACGCTCCGCCGAAAAAGCGGAGAACATCGTTGCCCTTTGTAACCAACACGGCTGGCAGGTGATCGCGGGCATCGAAGAGGACGAACCCGAGGACATATCGGACGTCGAATGGCTCCTCGACAAGCTGAGCGAGAAGGCGAGCGCCGCCAAGCCCCGTCTGCCGCCCAAGATCAGCGGTAATGACTACTGTCTGTCCGTAGTGGCAAGAAGTTCAAGAACTGCTGCGGCGCTGCCAGCCCTCCTCCATCGTGACTCAACGGACCCGCTCCTACGCTTTTCCCTCCGTCGCCTGCCCGTTGGCGCCGGACACTTCCTTTAGCACGTCCTCCACCACTTCGGGCTTGCGGTCCGAGTGCAACTCGTCGCTCATGCGGCGCAACGCCACCCCGATGATATCCCGGTGGTGCAGCTTCGAGCCCGGACCCATGCCGCTCAGCTCCAGCCACAGCCGATGCGCCAGGTCCACGTCTTCCGGCCAGAGACGCGGCGGGTGCGGTCCCAGGTTGAAGAACACCACGTCCTTCTGATTCTCCAGCACGATTTCGAGCGAAATCGAAGGCCGCGGCTCCGGCAATTGCTCCCAGTATCGTCCCACCTGGGCGCCCTGTTCGGAGGGGGTGAGCTTCGGCGACAGGCCCATGACGATGCGCGACGATTGCAGACGCGCGGCCGTGCGGACCACGGCTTCGTAAGGGTCCGAGCCCGGTACCACCATCAGCTCCACGTGCTTGCCGGCTTTTTCCGCCAGCGTCACCACGTGGGTGAAGACGTTGGTTTCGTCGTCGGAGAAAATCTGGTCGGTGTCGAGTGGGTGCTCGCCGCTGGCCGCCTGCGTCACCCGCCGCACGCTCAGCACCACAATGTCCTGCTTGCGCGTGTCGGTCTTGGCCAGGATGCGGGAAAGATGCTGCAGCCGGTTGGGATTGCGCACGGCAACCACCACATTGCCCGTGCGCACCCCGGTGGTGCCGGCGCTCAGCTCGTCCTTGGTGTCGAGGCGAAATTTCTCCAGCTCCGCCGGATGGGCGGCTTTGCGTTTGCGGTTGGCGATATCGGAGAGCTCGAAGACAATGAAAAAAACGATGGTGAAGCTCACCCCGGAGATAGTGGCTACCTCTTTGGTCAGCACATTGATGATGGCCAGGGCGAACAGGGCGACCGTGATCAGCAGCAAGCCCACCGGCAGCTCCGTCTTGCCCACGTGGAAATTCAGCGGCACTTTCCATTCCCGCCCGCTGGGCTGCTTGTAGCGCAGCACCAGCACCGAAAGCGCCTTCATGGCGAAGCTCCACACCACCCCGAAGGCATAGGCCTCGCCCAGCATATTCACGTCGCCACGGCTGATCGCGATCGTCGCCAGTTGCAGGATGACGATGGTGTTGATGATCCGCGAAGTGGTTCCATAGCGGTGATGGGGATGGCGAAACCAGTCGGGCAGCACGCCGTCCTCGGCCACCCGGTTCAGCACGCCGTTCGACCCGATGATGGCCGTATTCACCGCGCCGGCCAGAATCAGCATCCCCACCAGCACCACGAATCCATGAAACAGCATCCGCGCCGGCAACGGGCCGACCAGGAACATCGACAGGCCCCCGATCAGGTTATCCAGAAAGTGCTGGCGCTCGGCGTCGGGAATGAGCATCACCGCGAAGAAAGAAACCAGCGAGGTGAACACCATGCTGTAGATGAAAATCACGAAGCCGGCGCGCTCCAGGTTTTTCAGCTTGGGAAAGGCGATTTCGCGATTCACCTGCGCCAGGCTCTCCTCGCCGCTCATCGCCAGCAGCGAATGCCCCAGGCCGACCAGGATGGCGATGAACGTGATCTTGGGCGCAACCGTCCCTTTCAGCCATCCCAGCGCGTCCGGCGCAAAATGCATGTTCTTCATGATGGGGAACGGGACGGGTTGGTAGCCGCGGGTGAAGATCGTAACCAGGCACCAGGCGATCAGTATCACCACCATCACCGTGGTGATCTGCATGATGCGCAACGCCTTTTCGCTCGATTCGTGAATCCCGATGATGTTCTTGCGCCAGAAATAAATCGTCACCACGGCGGCGAACACCGCGGCGAAATACGGCGGGTGCACGTGCAGACCCGGAAGATGCAGGTGTTCGGCGGTTTCGTTGATCAGGCCGCCCAGGTACAGACCCGCGCTGACGGCGCTTATCGGGCCGGTCAACACGTAATCGAACATCAGCGCCGAAACCGAAAACTTGGCCAGCGTCCCGCCCATGGCCTCGTGTACCACTTTGTACACGCCCCCGCGCACGAACATCGAACAGCTTTCGATGTAGATGGCGCGCACCGCGTAGGAGAACAGCATGATGGCCAGGATGAACCACGGCGCCGCCTTGCCGATGGCCTGCTCCGCGATGCCGCCTACGTAGTAAGCCGACGAGGCCAGATCGCTGAGTACGATGGCGGCGGCGCGCCAGAACGAGATGAACGACAGCATGACGGTGGTGGCCACAACCACCTTCACCGTTCCTTGCCGTTGCTCGGAAGTCACGAAACGTTTTCTCCGTATTGGCGCCAGGCGGCCATAAAATCGGGGTTCGAGCGATGCTCTCTGAGGCGAAACAGCTTTCACATCTTATCATGTGCGGCAGGGTACCATCGGTAGTGTGGAGCGGAACCCGACCAACCTGGATTCCGAACGGCTGGCGCGGTCCGTCGCTTCTCGCCTGCGTGCCGCCGGGCACCACGCCTACCTGGTGGGCGGCTCCGTGCGCGACCTGCTGCTTGGCGTTCCACCTAAGGATTTCGACATTTCCACCGACGCGCGCCCCGAGCGCCTGCTGAATCTGTTCCCCGGTTCGGGAACGGTGGGCGCGCACTTCGGCGTGGTGCTGGTGCGGGACGGCGCCGCGCAGGTGGAAGTCGCTACCTTTCGCAGCGACCGCGAATATGCCGACGGCCGGCGCCCCACCTCGGTCGATTTCCAAATCGATCCGCGTGCCGATGTACTGCGGCGCGACTTCACCATCAATGGCCTCATGATGGACCTGGAAACCGGCCAGGTGCTGGATTTCGTGGAAGGGCGCCGCGACCTGGAAAGCCGCACGCTGCGGGCCATCGGCGACCCGGAGGCGCGTTTCGCGGAAGACCATTTGCGCCTTCTCCGCGCCGTGCGGTTCGCGGCCCGCCTGGGTTTCCAGATCGATCCCGAAACCTGGAGGGCGATCGAGCGCCATCCCGCCTCCATCCTGACCGTGGCGCCGGAGCGCGTGCGCGACGAGCTGGAACGGATCCTGACCCAAGGCGGCGCGCGCCGCGGCTTCGAGCTGCTGGACGCCAGCGGCATGCTGGCCGTTCTGCTGCCGGAAGTGGCCGCCATGAAAGGCGTGGCCCAGCCGCCCGAGTTCCATCCCGAAGGCGATGTCTGGACCCACACCCTGCTCCTGCTCGAAAACCTGAAAGACGCCAGCCCCGCTTTAGCCTGGGCCGCGCTGCTGCACGACGTCGGCAAGCCGCCCACGTTTCGCGTGGCCGATCGCATTCGTTTCGATGGCCACGCCGAGGAAGGCGTCCGGCTGGCCCGCGTAATCCTCGCCCGCCTGCGCGCTTCCCGCGACCAAATCGAACAGGTGGAGGCGCTGGTCGCCAACCACATGCGCTTTCTCGATGTGGGGCGGATGAAACAGAGCACGCTCAAACGCTTCCTCCGCCAGCCGAACTTCGACCAGCATCTGGAGCTCCATCGCCTGGATTGTCTCGGCAGTAACGGCCATCTGGATGGCTGGGAATTCTGCCGCCGGCGCCTGGCCGAGCTAGGCACGGAACAGTTGAAACCGAAGCGCCTCCTCACCGGTGCCGACCTGATCGCCGCCGGCTACGCTCCCGGCCCCCGCTTCGCCGGGATTCTGGACGCGGTGGAAGACGCCCAACTGGAGGGCCGCCTGGTCACCGCCGCCGAAGCCCTCGAATGGGTGAAGCAGAGGTACCTCGTGGCGTAGGCTGTCAAGCCTGACTCAACCGGCCCTTCGGTTCCGCTTGTACCACTCGTACGTCTGCCGGATGCCCTCGCGCAGCGGAATGCGCGCTTTCCAGCCCAGAGCCGTCAGCCGGGACACGTCCAGCAGTTTGCGCGGTGTTCCGTCCGGCTTCGAACTGTCGAAGCGCAGCTTGCCGCGAAATCCGGTGATCTCTCCGATCATTTCCGCCAGCTCCAGAATCGTCAGGTCCTCGCCTACCCCGACGTTGACGATCTCCGGGCTCGAGTAGCACTCCATCAGGAACACCGCCGCGTCGGCAAGATCGTCCACGTGCAGGAACTCCCGCCGCGGCGACCCACTGCCCCACAACGTCACCTCCGGCGCCCCGCTCTCCACCGCTTCGTGGAATTTTCGCAGCAGCGCCGGCACCACGTGCGATGTCTGCAGGTCGAAGTTATCGCCCGGCCCGTACAGATTGGTCGGCATCAGCGAGATGGCCTCCATGCCGTACTGCCGGTGATAGGCTTGCGCCAGCTTGATCCCGGCGATTTTGGCGATGGCGTACCACTCGTTGGTGGGCTCGAGCGGCCCGCTCAGAAGGCTGTCTTCCCGGATCGGTTGCGGTGCGAATTTCGGATAAATGCAGGACGACCCGAGGCAAAGCACTTTCTTCACCCCATGGCGCCAGGCCGCGTCCAGAACCGAGGTCTCCATCAGCAGGTTATCGCGCAGAAAATCCACCGGACGGCTGGAATTCGCCAGGATGCCGCCCACCCTGGCCGCCGCCAGAAAAACGTATTCGGGCTTTTCCGTCGAAAACAACGCCTCCGCCGCGCGGGCATCCGACAGGTCCACTTCGCCATGAGTCCGAACCAGCAGGTTGCTGAATCCACCCGCGTCCAGACGCCGGCAAATGGCCGACCCCACCAGCCCGCGATGTCCCGCCACGAAGATCTTGCTTGTCTGCTCCATAGGTTTAAGCTGTCAGCATTCAGCGCTCAGCTCTCAGCCGCCTTGGTTTGGCTGACCGCTGATGGCTGATCGCTGAAAGCTCTCTATATATGCACCGCGTGCCCGGCCGCCAGCAGCGTCCGTTCCCGCCGCGCCAGTTCCATGTCGCAATCCACCATCTTGCGAACCAACTCCGGAAAGCTCACCTTCGGCTTCCACCCCAGCTTGGCCCGCGCCCGCGACGAGTCCCCGCACAGGCTGTCCACTTCCGTCGGCCGGAAATAACGGGGATCGGTGCCGACGCACTTGGTCCAGTCCACGCCCGCGTATTCCGCCGCTAATTCCAGAAACTCCTTCACCGAGTGCGCTTCGCCCGTCGCCACCACGTAATCGCCCGCCGCCTCCTGCTGCAACATCAGCCACATGGCTTCCACGTAATCGCCCGCGTATCCCCAATCCCGCCGGGACTCCAGGTTCCCCAGATAGAACTTGTCCATCAACCCCAACTTGATCCGCCCCAGCGAACGCGTGATCTTGCGCGTCACGAAGGTTTCCCCGCGCCGCTCCGATTCGTGGTTGAACAGAATCCCGTTCGCCACGAACAACCCGTACGCCTCGCGGTAGTTCACTCCGTACCAGTGGGCCGCCACCTTGGCCACGGCGTACGGACTGCGCGGATAAAACGCGGTCCCTTCGCTCTGCGGCGGCGGCGCCGCCCCGAACATCTCCGACGACCCCGCCTGGTAATACCGCACCGCTCGTCCCGACTCATGCACGTGATGCCGCAGCGCCTCCAGCACCCGCAGTGCCCCGGTCGCCACGACGTCCGCCGTGTACTCGGACTGGTCGAAACTCACCCGCACATGCGACTGCGCGGCCAGGTTGTAGATTTCGTCCGGCTGCACTTTCTCCAGTACGTGCCGCAGTCCCGACGCGTCCGTCACATCGCCGTAATGTAGAAACAGACGCGTTTCCGGATCGTGCGGATCGTGGTACAGGTGCCGTATCCGGTCCGTATTGAAAGTGGATGCGCGGCGCACAATCCCGTGCACCTGGTAACCCTTGTCCAGTAGAAACTCGGTCAGAAACGATCCGTCCTGGCCGGTGATCCCCGTAATCAGAGCTTTCTTCAAAGGATATTCTCCACCCTGCCGAAGCAATAATCAGTATCGCCTATCGCGCCCGAATGTTGCTACCCGGAAACGTGCTCGTCGTGCTCGTGGCGCGGGCCGCTGGCCTGCGGCGTCGGCTGTCGAGCCGACGTTCCGCGCCGCCCGGGAAACTCAGCCTGCCAGCGGCGCCGGTCCGGTCCAACCTCGTAGCGCCGGCGATCTTGTCGCCGGTCTCCTCGGTTCCGCTTGTCGCTCCGTGGCAATCCCGATGTTGGGAAAAGCAGTTGGTACTGCCTCGGCCGGCTGCCCGCTTACTCCCGATTGAGCACCTGTACCGGGTCTACCCTGGTGGCGCGGCTCGCCGGCAGGTAGCTTGCGGCGAGCGCAACCCCCGCCACAAACAACGCCGCGGCGCCGAAAGCTGCCGGGTCAACCGCGCTCACCGTCACCAGCATGCCGCTCACCAGGCGGCCGGCCAGCACCGCAATCCCAAACCCCGCCGCCAGCCCGGGAACTGTCAAAAGCAGGCCCTCCCGCAGAACCATCCAACGTATTGTGGCCGGCTGCGCTCCCAGCGCTACCCGGATGCCTAACTCCCGCGTGCGCTGGCTCACCGTGTAACTCATCACGCTGTACAACCCGATCGCCGCCAGCAGCAGGCACGCGCCTCCCACCACCGCCAACAGATTCGCCGCCACCCTCTGGGGATAGAGAGATACCGTGGCTTCTTCGGCCAGCAGGCGCGTGTTGAACACCGCATCCTGGTTGAGCGCCAGCGCCTCCCGGCGCAGCACCGGCGTGACCCGCATCGGATCGCCCGCCGCACGAAGGAACACGGCGAAATTCAGCCCGGGCGCGAACCACTGCTGGAACGGCAGGTAGAAAAACGGCGTCGGCCCCTCGGCCAGCGTGTTGTATTTGCTGTCCTGCACCAACCCGACTACCGTGGCCGCCGCGCCTTCCACCATCACTTTGCGGCCCACCACGGACCGGCCGCGGAAATAGTGCGCCGCGAACGCCTGGTTCACGATCATCGCCATCGGCTTGTCTTTGTTGTCGTCTTCGCTGAACTCGCGCCCCGCCAGCCGGCGGATCTTCATGAACTCGAAATAGCCCGGCGGCACCGTGGCACGGTGCACAATCACTTGTTCGTTCCGCTCCGGTACGTATCCTTCGATCGCCAGTTGATGCCACGGAGCCGACCCCGCCGCCGAACCAAGCGGCACCACGTCCGAGTACGTCACACCCGTCACTCCCGGCTGCGCTTCCAGCCTCCGGCGCAGTTCCCGGCAGAACTGGCGCTGCTCCACCGCCGAGTATCCCGCGCTCGACAGGTAGAATTGCGACACCGATACACGATCCATGTTAAAGCCCGGCTGGATGTCCATAATGCCGCGGAAACTCCGCGAAAAAAGGGCCGCGCCGGTCAGCGCCACCATGGCTAGCGCCACCTGGATGGTTGCCAGTAATCGCCGCCAACCATGGGACCCGCCGTCGGAGCTTCCCCCGCGCCCACCTTCTTTCAGCGTGCTGTTCAGGTCCGCCCGAACCGAAAACAGCGCCGGCGCCGTGCCGCTGAGCAGCATCGCCGCTGCCACCATCAGCAGCGTGAAACCGGCCGTGGTAAGGTTCAGCCCACCCCCAAAATCGAGCGGAATATCCATCGGTGGAAGCAGAAACTGCAGAACCGGTCCCATCCACGCTGTCAGAACCAACCCAGCCGCGCCGCCCGCGCCCGCAATCAATAGGGTCTCGGCAAATAACTGCCCCGCCAGGCGACTGCGCCGCGCACCCAGCGCCAGCCGCAGGCCGAATTCCTTCTGCCGCGAAACCGCCCTCGCAAGGAACAGGTTTGCTACGTTGGCGCATGCCATCAGCAGCAGCAGAACGGCCATCGCCATCAGAATCGTCAGCGGCCGCAGCAGAATGCCCTGCGCACCCAGGTGCCCGGCCCACACCGGCACCAGCGTCGCCTCGATACCCCGGTTGGTGCCGGGATACGCCGCCGCCAGCCGCCGCGCCAACGCGGCCACCTCTTCCCGCCCCTGCTCCAGACTGGCCCCCGGTTTCAAGCGCACGAACGTTGAGGTAATGTCGCGAGTCCCGCGATAGTTCAAAGTCCCGTTGCCGGTTCCCATCGCCTCCGCCATGGTGATCGGAACCCAGACGTCGTAGAGCACGCCCACCATGCTGCCGTGAAACCCCGGCGGCGCCACACCGACAATCGTCAGGTCCCGGCGGTTCAGCCGGATCGCTTCTCCCAGCACTCTGGGGTCGCCGGAATACCGGTCCCGCCACATCCGATAACTGATCACCGCGACCGGTTCCGCCCCCGGCCGTTGCGCCTCCTCGACGCGGAACCCGCGCCCCAGCACAGGTTTCACCTGGAGCACGTCGAAGTAATTCGCCGACACCAGCTCGGCCCAGGCGCGCCCGGTCTTGCCCTCCGCCCCAACGCTCAGCGGGGTGAAGCGGCCGAATGCCAGCTCTGAGATCAGCCGCAGGTCCCGCCCGTAGTCGCGGCAGTCAATATAGGAAGTATTGACCAGATGCTCTCCGCCGGAGGTCACCGTTTCCAGCAGCGCCAGGTCCCGCGCATCGCCCACTCCAGGCAGAGGATGCAGCAGCACCGAATCGATCCAACTGAAGACAGTCGCGTTCATCGCGATGCCCACCGCTAGCGTCAGCACCGCCGCTACGGTGAAGCCCGGGCTGTGATGCCATATCCGCAGGCCGAATCGGAGATCTTGCCAGATGGCGCGCATGGTATGGACCCATCCTGCAATCGCCAGGCCAGGCGTAAGCCGTTGAATCCACGCCTCGCCCAAGTTGAAACTGCCTTGTTTTAGGATTTGACTGTCCGAAATTGGACAGTGGCGCCGTCCCTCGCCCGTATCCTTGTGCGTCGTGCACAAAAATGCACAAAACGTAGCCCCGCCGGTCTGTTCTCCGGCTCCCGGTCACAGAACTTCAAAATATTTCTTACTCCTCCCGCTCCAGTTGGTTACAGACACTTCGCCCCTCCCGGCACCCCGCCTTTTCCCCGCTCCCCCGTTATCGTATGGCCGAAAGCTGTTCCTTATGATCGATTTAGGAATATCCTCCCAACAACGCCAGGTTATCGACGCCCTGTCATCCGGCGCCAGCCTCTCCGATGCCGCCGCCCTCGCCGGCGTCCACCGCAATGAGCTCATAAACGATCCACACTGCTGCCTGGGCAAGCCCTTGGCGGCCACAGCCTGACAGAGCCATGAAAAAGCCATCCAGCTTTCCAATTTCCCGGCGGCAGCTCGCCGCTAACCGGGCTTGTCCCCCGGCCCAGTCCCGTCCGAAGCGTTCCCCCAGCCCCAAACTCGTGCCCGTTACTTCGGAGCCCGACGACGATCTCGAGCGGATCACAGCCGATCTCGTCCGCCTTTACCAGCCCATCGACCGCATGGAAATGTTCCCCATCGAATCCATCGCCTTAACCCGGCGGAACCGCATTCGGGTGGCGCGCGCCAAATCCGCCCTCCTCGCCGACCTCGGCGAAAAGCTCCGCATGATCGAATCTTTTGAGAAACACCTCGAACGCAGAGAGCGCAGCCACATCGAGCACCTCCGCCGCTATAGATCGCTCCCACAGCCGTAACTTACCGAGCCGCGACCGTAAAGGGAGGAGCGGTTGCCGGGAGTGAAGCACCCGTTGCACGCCGCCGCCTTCAGGCAAGGGCGAAAATGTAACAGGCAACGTGTTTTCAGTCGCTTACCGAGCCGCGACCGTCAGGGAGCGCTTGCCGGAAACTAACTTCCCCACATCGGTTAAGCATCCGTTGCACGCCGCCTTCAGGCAAGGGCGAAAAAATATGGCGCGTCCCCGGTTTTCTCCTTAAGATCGAGGAGAGCGCAAATATGCCAGCCAAACAGAAAGCGATTCTCCCGGAAATCTATCAGCTCAAGGTTACTTTGCTCTACACGGACCCACCCATTTGGCGCCGTCTGCTGGTACCCGCGAGTGCCCTGGAGCAGATGCACTTCGTGCTGCAAGCCGCGATGGGGTGGGACGATAGCCACGTGCACGAGTTTTCGGTGGGCAAGAGGCGCTTCGGGCAGCCCAGCCCGTATGAACAATTCATGGGGAGGACCGTCACCGAAGACGAGCGCAAGGTCCGCCTCGCCGGCATCCTGGCGAGGGTCGGCTCCAAGTTCACCTACACGTATGATTTTGGCGATACCTGGGAGCATGTCGTCGTCCTCGAAAAGCGGCTTCCGGCCGATCTGAGTATTTCCTATCCGGCCTGCACGGATGGTCAACTCGCCTGTCCGCCGGAAGATTGCGGAGGCATTCCCGGATACTACGACCTGGTGGAGGCCCTCGCCGACCCCGACCACGAACGGCACGAAGAAATGCTCGAGTGGATCGGCGATTTCGATCCCCAGGCATTTTCCGTCGACGCCGTCAACAAGATTTTCGCCCCCAGACGCAGTCGAGGCAAAGCCGCCAGAAGCTAGGAGTGCCTTGCACTCAGTTATTTGAATCCGCTGGGTTTGAACTTTATGGCGCGGGCAGGGGTCGCTGCGCGGGAGGGATAATGCCCGTCGCTATTGGCGGGCGTTCTTGGAGAGCTGGCGAAACTGGGAAGGAGAAAAGGCCTACCGCGCAAGGCGGCTGATGCGGTTATCGAGTTCGGCGATCTTAGAGATGATGTCCATCTGAAAGGTCGCCATCTGGGAGAGAATCGAGGCTTCGACGGCCTTCAGTTCGGCGCGAAAAAGTTCTTTAACGTCGGTGATGCGTGAGTTGTTATAGAGGAACCCGATGATAACCACCGTGAGCGTTCCCAGGAACGTCGCGAATCCGAGTATTACGGGAATGAATTCCGGCTTCAATGGCGGCGCGGCCCCCAGGCGGCCGCCCTTCAAACCGACTAGAATCGAATTTGGTCCTGGTCCAGAAAGTCTCCAAGCTGTATCGTCTCTATCGCCGTCCGGCCGACCGTTTGCGCGAAATGGTCCCCGGCTCGCGCACCCTGCACACCGATTTCTGGGCGCTCCGCGACATCGGCTTCGAGCTCGAAAAGGGCGAAACCCTGGGGCTGGTCGGCCCCAACGGTTGCGGCAAAAGCACCCTGCTGCAGATCGTCAGCGGCATCCTGCAGCCCACTTCCGGGCGGGTAGTCACGCGCGGGCGGGTGGCCGCCCTGCTCGAACTGGGCGCCGGTTTCAACCCCGAGTTCAGCGGCCGCGAAAACGTCTACCTGAACGGCGAGATCATGGGCCTCAGCCGCGCCGAAATCGCCAAGGCGATGCCGTCCATCGAGGCGTTCGCCGAAATCGGGGAATTCATCGAGCGCCCCGTCAAGGAATATTCCAGCGGCATGTACGTGCGCCTGGCCTTTTCCACCGCCATCCACGTGGACCCGGAGATCTTGATCGTCGATGAAGCTCTGGCGGTGGGGGACGCGGTCTTCGCCAACCGCTGCGTGCGCAAATTTGAGGAACTGCGCGCCCGCAAAGTGACGGTGCTGTTCGTCTCCCACGACCTCGGTCTGGTCAAGCAGCTCTCCGACCGCGCCATTCTGCTGCTGGGCGGCCGCATCGCCGCCGAAGGCTCGCCGCGCGACGTCATCAATCGCTACATCGGCGTGGTGCTCGAAAAACAAGCGCCGGAACGGGAGAAGCGCGGCCGCGGCGGCAGTTTCCGCCACGGCGACGGCACCAGCGAAATCCTCAGCGTGGCCATCCTGAACGCCGCCGGCCAGGAGGTGGCCTCGGTGGCCAGCGGTGAGCCGGTCGCGGTCCGCGTGCGGGCGCGCTTCCACCGGCCGGTCGAGGACCCCATGGTGGGAATTCTCGTCCGCACCCGCATCGGCATGGACGTTTACGGCACCAATACCCGTATCGAGCAGACGCCGCTGGGCAATTTCGCGGCCGGCGACGAACTGGAAGTGGATTTTCATCTGGAGTGCTGGCTCACCCCGCAGTCCTACACCCTGACCGCCGCTACCCAGAACGACGACGGATCGAGCCACGATTGGGTGGACGATGCCATCGCCTTCGACGTGGTGGATACGCGCGTCGCCGCCGGGGTGGCCAACTTGAGAGCCAGAATCGAATGGCGCGCATCACGGTGAAAGTGCAGCCCCGCGCCAGCCGCTCCGAGCCCGCCGGACGCCTCGGCGATGCCTGGAAGCTTCGCGTCGCCGCCCCTCCCGTGGATGGCAAAGCCAACCAGGAATGCATCCGCCTGCTGGCCGAGCTGGCCGGCGTCCCGCGCACCGCCGTCCGCATCGTCAGAGGCGAATCCGCCCGCACCAAGATCGTCGAAATCGACGGCATCGGCCAACAGGAACTCGAACGGCGCCTGAGCTGATGCGTCTTGCAGATATTCGGAACAAAAATTCCCAAAATGAACCTTGGCAAAATCGCCGTTCTGGGCCCAAATAGTACGCAGGACTAAGTGAAGTAGTCCTCATAGGATTCCCACTTACTCCGGCGGTAAGTGCTGCCTTCCCGCTCTTACACTAGCTTTCGCTCGTCTGCGCGTGCGCATCTTACATGCGGAGACAAATGGCGGAATATTGGAGGAATCGGTGCGTCTCCCGTGGAGTGTGCTCAAGCTGCTCGCGTTTGCCCTCGCACCCTCGGCCCTTTTCAGCCAGGGTCTCTTTTTCATCCCCGTCACGCCTTGCCGGATTGCCGACACGCGCAAGGCCGATGGGCCGTTCGGAGGCCCGTCCCTGGCGTCCGGAACAACCAGAAGCTTCGTCATTCCGAATAGCGCCTGTGGCATTCCTTCCACCGCGTCGGCCTACTCCTTGAACGTCACCGTTGTTCCCGATGGTTCCCTCTTCTACCTGACGGTCTGGCCCACCGGAGAGTCGCAGCCGTTAGTCTCCCTGCTGAACTCGATTGACGGGCGCATCAAAGCCGACGCCGCGATCGTGCCCGCCGGGACCGGGGGCGCGGTAAGTTTCTACGCCGCCGGCGAGACGGACCTGGTACTGGATATAAACGGATACTTTGCGCCCAGCGGCGGGCTGGAGTTCTACCCCCTGGCGCCCTGCCGCATTGCCGATACGCGCAACGCCACCGGGCCCCTCGGCGGCCCGTCGCTGGTCGGCGGCGCCGCCGGCCGCGCCTTCCCGATCCAGCAGAGTTCGTGCAACGTGCCCTCAGCCGCGCAGGCCTACCTGCTGAACTTCACCGTCATTCCGCCCAACATCGTGGGCTATCTCATTACGTGGCCAACCGGAGAGAACCAGCCGCTTGTCTCGACGCTGAACGACCTGACCGCCACAGTGGTGGCCAATGCGGCCATCGTGCCGGCCAGGACCGGCGGCAGCATCGATGTGTACGTCGCCGACAATACGGACCTGACGATCGATATCGAGGGCTATTTCGCCCCGCCGGAGCCGGGGGCAGCCTGCTCTACACGCTTACGCCCTGCCGGGTGCTGGATACGCGCGAGGGCGCTGGAGCATTCACCGGAACCCTGCCGGCGGATGTGGCGGCGAGCTCATGCGGCGTGCCCACCGGGACCCAGGGCAACGTGCTGAATGCCACCGTGGTGCCGCCGACGTCGCTGGGTTACCTGCAGCTCTGGCAGTACGGGCAGCCGCAGCCGGCCCTCGCCACAGTGCTGGACGCCTTGGATGGCGCCATCACCAACAATATGGCCGTCGTGCCGGACACCGGCGGCCAAGTCGACGCCTACGCATCCAATTCCACCCAACTGCTGCTGGATATTTCCGGATATTTCGCGGCGGCGGGCAGCAGTTACGTTACCGAGACATTCGAAACCGCGCCCACCGGAATCACGCTGACCATCGACGGAGCGAACTACGCCTCGCCCTACGCTTTCTCGTGGGTGGCCGGGTCGCAGCACACGATCACAGCGCCGTCGACCGCCGCCCCGTCGGGGACGCCCGCGGGAACCCAATACTTGTTCTCGGGCTGGTCCGATAACGGCGCAATCTCGCACACCGTGTACGCGGCCGCCACCACCATCACCGCCGAGTACGTGCCCCAGTATTACCTGACGACCGCGGTAAGCCCGGCGGGCGAGGGCACCATCAGCCCGGGTAGCGGGTGGTTGACCGCCGGCTTGGCGCCGTCGATTAGCGCCAGCGCGAACAGCGGCTATCAGTTCTTGGGATTCAGCGGAGCGCTGAGCGGCACGACGAGTCCACAGAGTCTGCCGCCAATCAACGGGCCCGAGACCGTCACGGCGAATTTCGCCCTAGCAACAGGCCCCAACTTCTCGCTAGCCATCACACAGTCCCCCAATCAGATTCCAGTTGGCGGCAGCGGAACCTACATCATTGGGATCACGGCAATCGATGGCTTCAGCGGGCCGATCAGCTTCGCGGCGTCCCGGTTGCCGGCCGGCGCGTCGGCGAGCTTCAACCCGTCGCCGAACCCGGCGCCTGAGTTCATGGTCGTCACGACCTCGGCAAGCACTCCGCCCGGCACGTACTACCTCACCCTTGCAGGTACCTCCGGCGCTCTGAACCACCAGGTTAGCGGCATCCCCCTCGTCGTGCAGGCCGGAGCGCCGTACCTCGGCGGGGGGACAGTGGGGACAGTCTGACGCGACGCCTGCGAAAATCGGCTTTCCGTGACGGAGCAGTGTGTCCCAAATGGGGATTTTAGCCCTGGCGACGCACTTCTTCCTCAATGCCTCGAAATGCCGGGTGTGTCGAGCCCGGACTCGCTTACCGCGTCGCGCAGCGCGGAACCAATCGCGGACGGGTCTTTTTCATTATCGAGGGGAGGCGCTCAATTGCGCGGGCGAGCGATGAGCGGCCGGACCCGAGCCTCTTGGCGGCGACCACCAGCCAAGCAACAGCCACGGAAAACGCGGCCATAGCATAAAATCGAGTGAAGGGACGGAGCTGTGTGCCCCGAAATACGAATTCACGTCGGCGTCGCGTCAGACTGTCCCGGAAATCCCCCGTCCCGGAAATCCCCGCCCCGGGAATCCCGCTACCGCTCGCCCGGATCGATGCCGAAACAATAGGCATCGTTCGACTTCGCGGGGCTGAACGAGTATTCACCCGGCGCCAGTTGCTCCGACGGCGCCAGAATGTAGATGTTTCCCGTAACCTTCCTGACGCTGAGCGGGATCGTCATTGCCAGGCTGTTTCCAGGGCCGGCTTTTGTCCGCCGGGCCGATCCCTTCGTCTCCAGTGGGTACAAGCTGAACGAATCGGAGGCGATTCCGTAAGGCATCTCCACGACGAAGAGCAGCTTCGAGCCGCTCTTCAAACGAAACGGAGAGCGCGGGCCCTCGATATCCCAGTATTGGAAGGCGCCGTCTTTCAAGGGCCGGGACACCCGGTGCGGAACGCCCACGGTTCGCTCTAGCAGCAGCAGGTTGCCGGAATCCTCCTGGAAGTAGATTGCCCCGATCTGGTCCGGCTTGGTAACGATCGGCCCGGCGGGCCGGGTGGAGGCGGCCGGCGGGGGCGCGGCTGCCGGAGCTGCGGTTGCGGGCATCGGGGCTGGCAGGGCTGCCGGTTCGGAGCCGAATACCACCTCTGTTACCTCCGACCGGGAATACCCCACCAGGCGATCGTTCACCAGAAAATTGACTACGTTCGCATCTGTCGCCCACCATCGCCCCGTGACCCGCGTACCGTTGCGGAGGATCAGCGTGTCGGCGTGGGCGGAAAACCCGAGCACCAAGAGCAGGACGGTTGTTCGCACCCTCATCTGGCCGCCTCCTTGGGAGCGATTACAGCCGGCTGCGTCAGCTTATAGGTGAAGCGCGTCTCGGGAGCGATTTCCACTCCCTTGCCGGCAAGCTTCCCGGCAACGGTTCCCGCCGCGGCGCCGACTCCGGCTCCGATTGCGGCGCCCGCTCCGCCGCCGGCCGCGGCTCCAATCGCCGCTCCGGTGCCCGCGCCCGCCGCCGTGCCGGTCAGCGTGCGCTTCGCCTGCGATCCGGCCGTGGAATCGACCTTGCCGGTTTCCACCCTGACCCTCTGTCCGTGAATGGTCACGGCAACCAGCACTGTAGCGAGAGACGCGCGATGCGTCAGTCCCGGACGTTGCACTTCGATCACCTTCAGCACCGCGTTCGCGTTCGCCGGAACCACTTCCACGCCGTCCACGACAATGGGGTCGTCCAGGCTGCCGGCGTATTCGCGAGAAAGATCCGCCTTCTTCGAATCGATGCGCTCGATGGTGCGCACCGCGATCTCCGTGCCGATCGGCAGGTTAATACCGTGCGACTCCGCCGGCGCGGATGGAGCCGGTTGCGGAGACTGTCGCAGAGCCGGTTGAGCAGTGGGTGCCGCGGCAGGAGCAGGCGCCGAAGCCGGAGCAGGCGCCGAAGTCCTGGTCGGAGGCGGGGGTGGCGCCGCCTCCTCGACACCGAACCGGATGGATTGAATCCGATCGACCGGTACGACTTCGGTGCGGCCCTCTGTTTGGATGCGAACCTCCTGGGTGTTGCCGGATTCAATCGACCCGGAAACCTGCCGGCCGTCCTTTAGCGTGACGACGTCGGCAAATGCGTTGACGCCTGCCAGCATGCCCAACTGCCACGACAGAACAAGCAGAGTTGTTTTCATAGCGTCCTCGGCGACTACGGAACGACACTCCAATGCACCACGCACCGTTTCTGCGGGCCTGAGCTTTTGTTTTTGAGAATCAACCTCTGGGTCTGGTTTTCGCCTGGCGCCAGTCGCGCCTCCCAGACTTTCCTGTCGTAATCGAGCTCGATTTTCAGAAGCGGCAGATTGCGGAAAACGTATTCCGCATTTTGCGGTACGGGGCCGCCGGTGCATTCCAGGGTCCCGGACATGACCCCATTGTATGGCCGCGGGGCAGCCGGAACGGGAGCGGCGCGCGGCGGCGGCGCAGGCGCAGGGTTCCCAGCGAGCGACGGGGGCGGCTGAGCCGGCTGGTTGCCGGCTGTGGGCTCGGGCCTGCGGTCCCGCGCGGTGGGCGACGGCTCCGCGGCCGGTGGCGAATCAACGGAGGGACCCGCACTCCCATCGGGCAGCGGCGAGACAGCGGCCTTTCGCCGCGCCATGGACGGCTGGCTAATGGCGCCCGGCGTTTCTCCGCGGAGTTGGGCCAGCCACATCTGCGCCCGATACCTCTTCTCCTGATCGTCCCCCAGCCTGTCCTCGATGAGCAGGCCCTCGGCTGTGGCACGATAACGGGGCAGAATCCGGAGCGCGCTTTGGTTCCAGGTTCCCAGGTCGGGCATGTCGATCAGGATTCTGCAAACGGCCTCCTCCTCCCGTGGAGAAAGCTGCGGCGGCACAGGCCCAAGCAGATCGGCGAGAAACGTCTTGCCGCTCTCCGGATAGCGGGCCATCAGGTGTCCCAACATGGGTGCGTAAGCCGGATTGAGGGTGGCATCCGTCCGCTTCCGCCAGGAAAACTCGACGACCTCGGCGGCGACGCGCGCATCGGCCAATGGCTCCATCACCAGCGTCAGCCGCTCCCGGCCGTCTCTCTGCCAACCGGCAATCAGCTCCTCGTCGAGGATATTTCTGAACCAGGGCGTCAGACCGTTTAATGTATCGATGGTCTGCTGGCGGTTGGCGGGCTCGACATTATCCAGCAGTGTCCGGATCCGCTGGTGCGCCACGGCGGGCGAAAATGGAGGCGGCCCGATTTCCTTAAACTGCGCATTCGCAGCCGGGCCGAACACACAAAAAAGCAGAAACAAGGGGGCCCTGAGACCCGCTGCTCGCGGAAATCTCACCATTCACATATCATCACATAGACAGGTTCCGCTGCAGGAATGTATCTTGCCCGTGGGGTGCTTAACCGATCTGGAAGAAATCCGTTCCGGGAAACCGCTCCCTCGCGGTTGCGGTTCGGCAAGTGACTGAAAACACGCGGCACTCGTAACCGAGCCGCGACCACGAGGGAGCGGTTTCCGCGCCTGAACCGTCAAATCCCCAGATCGGTTAAGCACCCTTGCCCGTGTTTACCCGCTTCCCGTATTTATGGAAGTCTCGAAGGCGTCACTGCCGCTTCAGAACGCGCCGTCCTTCGCCCCTCCGGTTTTTGTGTCACCGGTTTTTCGCACTGGTTTCTCCTAAGTGACTTCTAGGTTGCGACTTAATCCACAGTTAGTGTGTTAAGTCACATTTCCGGCACTACTCCATGGCGGCACGATTGCGATATACTCCTCTACTTAGTCAGGAGGTGACGGAAATGATCGGCGATCCGGGCCAAAAAAATCTGGCATTAGGCTTTACCATTCGTAAATTCGACGATCTTGACGCAACGGAGAAGCTATACGTCGGCAAGTTCAAAGACGCAATCGACACCTTCGCCACCGCCGTCAAGACCGCCATCAAGGCTGTGAAGCAGGCCCAGCGCGCGGCAAAAGCCGACCTGGAAAAACAGAAGAACGATCGCGCGGACGACGACAATTTTCGCGACTACCTGTTTGGAAAGAACGAGTTCTCTAACGGCAAGGGGTACATCGAGCAGCTTCGCAAGATCGGCATGTCGGCGCCCGCGGTCATGGGGTCGAAAGGCGTCAAGGACGCGTTCGCGAAATTGAAAATGGCTGTTGGTAACATGCCGGTGCAGGTGACCTTCTTAAACGGTGCGCCCGTGGCCGCGGCGGCGGTCCAAAAAAAGGATGAGAAGAAGACCACGGTAGAGAGCTGCTGGGTCGCGGGCTGGGATACCGACACGGTGCTGGGCCTGAAAAACAAGCCTCCCGGAAAGGGCCAGGTTGTGGGAAAGGTACAGTTCAACATACCCCTGCTCACCATACACACCGGCATCGACGACTCCTACGTAAAGGTCGCCGACGGAGTTCGCGACCTCTATGAAAAGAAGTCGCAGGCTGAAGTCGGCGGCACCTCCCAATATGTGAAAGACGACGACGACATCTTTACCCGCCGCTACGCCACCATGTGGAAGGCCAAGGACGTGCTGAAGGGCCTGCTGGGCACCAATGCCGGCTACCTGAAAGGCAGGTTTGCGACTCAGAATGGCAGGACCCTCCCGAAAGTGACCGACCCGTTTGCGCCAGACCCAAGCGTTAAGAAGGTACAGGGATTCGAAGCGCACCAGGTGCCCGACCTCGCCGCGGGGGACGATCTGGGAACCCGCGAGATGCTGCACGTGCACCAGGAGCTCGGAAGCGGTCCCTCCGGACGGGGTCTGTGCTTGAGCTCTATCTCTCTCTCGCATGTGGAGGCAACCGGCGGCACTTGGAGGGCAAAAGTCAAGAGGTCGTACGCCAATAGCGGCGACCCCTTCTCGGGGACTGACAATCTGCTGGTGCTGGTCGACCTCTCGCTTGTGCCCACGGGAAAGGAACTGCTTTACAATCTCTACCGCCCCGAGGCTCAGGAACGCGCGGTGCCGGTAAGATTAGTAACGAACGCCGGCGACTTCAGCAACAACGCGCACATGCTCAGCAGCGTCTCCAAGAACCGCGAGTTGTACCTCCGCGTCCTCACTCCCACTTTCATCGTGAACTGGGGCGAGGTAGAACCGGAGCTAACCAAGTAGGAAAACGGGCCGGGTTTCCCAGCGAAAGTCGCCAGATCCCGTTATCACCGCGTTGCGAGGCGCCAGCCAAGCGGCCTATTCGTGCCCCTAGTCCAATCGCGGCAGATGTTCCGGTTGCACCAGGAGGCGAATGGAACGGGCCTGCCCAGGGGTTCTTTCGATGAGGCTGTTGCGCTCCAGGGTCTTAATCATTTCGTGAATCGAAGGTGGGGATACCCGAAAGTAGCGCTCCAGGTCGGCCTCGGCGGGGGCCTGGCGGTGAATCTTGGTGTAGTTGTAGATGAAGGCGAGATATTGTCCCTGTTTCGCGGTGAATCGCGGCGCCATGGCCGGATCGGGCTTCGGCGCCGGATCGATGCTTACCTCGAAGGCGTCCTCGCCGAAGCTTTCGACGAGGCGTACTTTGAGAATATAGACCTGTCCGCCGATGACGGTGCGAACCGGTTTCTTGGCGGCGGCGTAAAGGTTCCCGCGCAGCTCTTTCCCATCCGCGCTGGAGCTCGCGTAATTCGCGATCTTGAAGCCGTCGCCGCCCTTATAGGCGAACACGCAATCCCGGCCGTCTTTGTGCTCGACCCCAATCGACTCAGCGCCAAGCGACAACGCGTGACCGCATAACCCTTGGAGCAATGTTGCCGGTTTGCCCATACGGCTATTTTAGGGCACCTCCGAGGACCTTGAACTCCAGCCATAGTTTAACTTGATGGAGTCGCGAGGCCGCTTTGTGGGGCCGAAACGGGACGACCGGTCCGAAGCGGGTCTGGTCTCCGAGATCCTGACGGCGTGGAATTTGGGTTGGGCCAGGCTCGGGCAGCCAGCGAGCCGCAACCAGAGGCGCGGGCCGTTCCCGTTGCATAACAGCCTATGCGAGACAAGCGCCGGGCTGAGTCCCGGCGTGGCAGACTGAGAGTCCGCTCCACGAAAGAGGGCTCTGCCCATTTTCTTTCATGGCGAGAAACTGCCGGGGCGACTTCAGTTCGGACTCTGAGCGGTCACCCGATGGCCGGCAGTTGAACGCACCGAGTCGGCTGTCTGAGATGCGCGCCAATCGCGACCCACCGCCCTCTTCACAACCCCGGCCGATCCGCCCCTTTCAGCCGGAACATCACTCGTAGCTCGGACCGCCAGTCCTCGCCCACGCCAATCCGCTCGACTTCGATTTTGGGATCGAAGAAGCTCAGGATGGTTTCGGTGGTGGGATGGAATTCCAGCGCCGGGGCCACCAGCAGCAGGCGCGGCGGCTCGGCGCTTAGCGTGAGGCCGGGAAAGTAGCCGCGCGTGGCAAACTCGCCGCGGTCCAGGTGCCATTTGACGCGGATCCAATAGTCCAGCGCTTGCAGCGGCAGGTGCAGGTCGGCGGTTGCCTTGAGCTCGATCACCGCCAGCCGTCCACGGCTATCGGCGGCCACCAGGTCCATCAAACCGCGCTCCCCTCCGGCAAACGCGGGAACCTGGTCATAGACGGGTGCGGGCAGCAGGCTGGCATCCAGCACTGCCAGGTTCGCGCGCGCCTGCGATTCCAGCCATGCCTCGGGCGACTGCCGATAGAGCGGGTGCTGCCGGCTGCCGGCGCCCGCCGCGCGCGCCTGGGCCAACACTTCGGCCAGGCGCTCGATCTCGCCCAGGTGATGCTCGCGGGCCACCTGCCGCTGGCCCGACCCAAGGCCCAAGCCAAACCGCCACTCGCCATCCGCGCACTCGGCGAATTCCAGGCCGTGAACCCGCAGGCTTACCCGGCCATCGTGCTTCACCACGCGCTCCACCCCGGGCTGCGCGGCGATCCGGTCCCACCCCGGCGATGGCGGCTCGGCCGCGCCGCGGCAAACCTCCACGCGCGTATCCAGATTGCCGTGGTCGCGCGGGTCCACCGCCAGCACCGAATCCTCTTCGGTATAGCGGAACAGCTCGAAGCGGGCGGTCTCGCGATCGAGACACAGCAGGCGAAGCGCGGGCGCGCGCTCGGCGCCCGACGGCACGTACAAGACCAGGCCCTCCATCGCCACCCGGCGCTCGCGGCCTCGCAGATACGCGAGCCAGATCAGGCCGAACGAAACCAGCGCCGCCGCGTCGCCCTCGGGCGGACACGCGATGGCGGCCCACCCCTTGCGCCCATCGCGAAGCAAAGCGCGCGGGAAGACCGGCGAAAGGCTGAACTCCAGGTTGGCTTCGGCGCTCAGCTCCGCCAACTTCCAACCTGGAAACTGGCGGCGCAGGAACAACCGGAAGCGTTCCCGGAATACCAGGCGCCCGCTGCGCCGCCCCATCTCGGCGCCGGAATGCCGCGCCAGGTCCAGCAGGTAGACCGTGCCTTCCCGTTTGGCGAAGTGCTCCACCACCAGCTCCAATTTGCCGGCCGAGGAAGCTTTGATCGCGACGACGCGCCGCGTCAGGTTGCGCGTGCGGTCCCAGGCCTGCATCGTCAAACCGCGCGGACGCGCTTCCAAAAGGAAGTTCTCCGCGCCGATGGGCAACAATTCTTCCCCGGGTTCGAGCAGCGCCGGTTGCCGCGCACTGGCGACGAAGGCGGCAATCGCCCGGCGCATTTCTTCCGCGCCGGCGCCGCCGCCGGTTTGGTTGGCTGGCATCGGAAACCGGATTATAGCGTGCGGTAACGTGCGGCGAACGCCCGCGTCCGCGCCGTATTTCCGCCGTCGGATGTATCCCGGGACTTGGCGCAGCCCGCGGTCACTTCTCAAGCACCCGGTAGGCCGCGTAGCTGAAGTCCATCAACAGCGTGGCATCGGCGGCAACGCGCGTCTTCAGCACCACTTGCCAGGCGCGCGGCCACCCGCTCAGCCCGTCCCGGCGGAAGCGGGCCTTCAGTTCGTTCAAGGTCTCCGGCGCGGCAAAAAATTCTTCCGCGGCTTTTGCTCCCGCCGTGGTGACCCCCGAGAAGATCACGGTCCTTCGGCTGCCGCCGGCCGGCGCGTCGCTTGACAGCACCGTCAGCAATCCGTAGACCTCCTGCGTGGTGTTTTCTTCCGTACGTGCCTGAAAAAAGGCCGGCTCCCCGTTCTTCGGCGAACGGTTGCGCACCCCCCAGGAACGTATTTCCGGGTTGTACTCGATCACGAAAGGCGCATCCGCCAAAAGCAGTCGAACCGCCTGGCTGTATTCGGGCCTGCCAAAAAGCAGGACGTTTCGATTGTGTAGCATGTACGGCTGGATGAGCCGCTCCGGCAGGACCCGGTAGCTCACACGGTAAGAGGCCAGCAGCGCAACTACCGACATGGCGCCGTCCGCGTCTCCCCAAAGCGGGGAGCTTTGATTCGGGTGGAACAGCAGTCTCGTGTGCGCGGAGACTGGCTGCCGCCGCCCATACACGCTCAGAATGTCGGGCGTCTGATTGATCCGCGGCACCCCGGCCGGGGCCGTGGGCGTGGGCATGCCACCGTAGTCCCGCAAGAAAAGCTGTGCGGGCGTGGCGATCACCACCAGCACCTCGTCACCGCCGAGCAGCGGTCCCCACGCCTCTTTCACGATGGCTGGGATTCCGGCGCGTATCGCCGCCGGCACCAACGAGCGCCGCAGACCGTAGCCGAGAGCAACCGTCAAGAGCACCCCGCAGGCAAACGCCGCAATGGCTCGCGCCAGCCATTGCCGGCGCAGCGGCTGGACCGGCCGGGCCGCCGCCGCTGCCCCGTTGGGAACGTGACCACGGATGTATTGCGGACCGTAAGTGCCCCTCGGAATATCGATGCGGATATCGGCCTCGGGAGCCTCCACCAGGTAATACTCCTGCAGCTTCTTCCGCAGGGCATGCGTCCGGCTCCGCACCGACGAATCCTCGCCCGGAGAAAAACTGGCGCTCCTTCCCAGTGCCTCAACTCCCAGCGAATACTCGGTTATTTCTTGCGATCGCCCCTCGATATCCTTTGCACAAACGTAGGACAGTATCCTCTTGAGTTGCTCACACCGGTTAAGAGTCTGACTGGCTAGAACTTGGTCGACCGCCCGCCGCTTGTCGTCGGAGGTCACGGAAACTGACGACGGCACCATCACCCTTGCCACCCTCCAGGCTAGGAGGGAGTATATCGCCTTGAGGCCTAAAATACAAATTGTTACGTAACGTCTTTGACCCTTGTTTTTGCTTGTATGTGCTGGTTTGTTCGGTCTGGCCCGCTTCACAATTACGCCAAAGATCCGGATGTCGGCCGGGCAGAATGGGGTGGCCCGATCAATCCGCTGTCGTAACTGAGATGGTGGGGCCTTTAAGAGAGGATACTTTCAAGACGTCGATACCGGCGTGGACTGGTTCGAGCTTACTAAGGAGAAGGTCATGACCCGCAAAATTCGCGAGTGGAGTGCTACGTTAGCTTTCCCAGGCACGCTGTCGACCGGCGTTTTGGCAGCCGTGCTGATGGCTGTTGCCTCGCCTGCACCGGCCCAAACGTCGTATGGTTCGATCGTCGGGACGGTCACCGATGCCAGCTCCAGCAGTATCCCCGGCGCGGCCGTGACGCTCACCAATCTGGGAACTACCGAACACCGGTCCGCCGAAACCGATGTCAGCGGCAGCTACCAATTTGTCAACCTGGTCCCGGGAAACTACAAACTGGAGGTTGAAAAGTCCGGCTTCAAGCACCTCACCCGCGATACCGTCCAGGTGGAAACCCAGAACGTGGTCCGCATAGACGCCGTCATGCAGGTCGGCACTGTCGACCAGAACCTGGAAGTCACCGCGGAGACACCTCTGTTACAAACCGAAAACGCGGCCGAAGCCCAGGTGGTGGAGGGCCGCATCGTCACCGATATGCCGCTCAACGGGCGCAACGTATTCGCGCTCATCGCGCTGGCGCCGGGGGTGGTACCGCAGAACGGCGCGCTGGCCGGCTCGCTCAACTTCCAGATCTCCGGTGGCTTGGCGAACCAGGGCGTCACCTGGGTGGACGGCGCTCCGTTCATGAACGTCAAGCTCAACACCGCCGCCTTCGAGCCCGCCCAGGACCTGATCCTGGAATTCCAGGTCATGTCGCATAGCGTCGGTCCGGAATACGGCGGCACACTGGACGGCGTCATCAACCTCTCGACTAAATCGGGGGCCAACGAGTTCCACGGCACGGCTTACGACTACCTGCGCAACAAGCTCCTCAACGCTTCCACCTTCTTTAGCAACAAGGCCGGGCTGCCGCGGCCGGCATACAGCCAGAACCAGTTCGGCGTAAACGTCGGCGGCCCGATCCGCAAGAACAAAACCTTCGCGTTCCTGCTTTATGAAGGCAATCGCATCCGCACCGGGACAACCGGCACCGACACCTTCCCCACCGTCGCCGAGCGCGGTGGAAACCTCTCCGCCCTGAGCGCGGTAATCTACGACCCGGCGACCACCACCTGCGGCGGACAGGGGCTGCCGACCTGCCCAGCCGGTGTCACTTCCGGCCGCACGCCGTTCCCCGGCAACATCATCCCCTCCAACCGGCTGAACCCGACGTCGGCGCTTCTCAACAACTGGTGGAACATCCCCAACCAGCCTGGCCTGGTCAACAACTTCATCGTCAACTACACCACCGGCTCCGACAGTAACCAGCAGAGCGCCCGGCTCGATCAGAACATCAGCGACAAGCAGCACCTGTTCGTTCGCTACACCGGCGTCAACCCGTGGACCAAGCCGGTCGACATCTATGGAACTAACCTTCAGATGACCAGGAGCATCTCTCAGTCCGACCAGGGCGTGATCGGCGATACTTACTCGCTGAGTCCAACCACCGTGTTGGATATCAACATCGGAGTTTTGCGGGACTACTCCACGCGCACATCGTGGGAACAGGGGATCAACCTCACCTCCGCGATCGGCTGGCCCGCTGCCACCACGGCTGGCCTGCTGCACTCGCAGACGCCGGAGGTTGTGGTGCCGGGTTACAGTGCGGGCGGCAGCCGCTTCGCGGGCCTGTTCTTGCAGCAGATTTCCGATAGCCAATCGCTGAACGGAGGGATAACCAAGACCCTCGGCCGCCACACGCTGCATTTCGGCGCGGAGATCCGGCGCGAGATTGCCGCCTACGGCCAGGAAGGCGGCAACGCCAATGTCTTTAACTTCACCACCGCGTTTACGGCGGCCAATCCGCTATCCCCCGGCAGCACCGGCAACGCCTACGCATCGTACCTTCTGGGTTTGGGAAATTCCGGAAACGAAACCAACACCGACACTCCGTATGGCGAGCAGCACTATGCCGGAGCCTACATCAACGACGCGTTCCGGGCCACCAATAAGCTCACCTTGAATATTGGCATGCGTTGGGAATACACCGGCTACTGGACCGAGAAACACGATTGGAACACGGTCTGGGAGCCCGGCGCCACTAACCCGGCTTTACAGGCCGCCGGCCTGAACTACCCCGGCGATGTGGTGCTGGTAAACTCGCCGCGGTATTCCAGCCGGCTTGGCCAGCAGCCTCACTGGAAGCTTTTCTCGCCGCGCGTCGGCGTGGCGTGGCGCGCCACCGAAAAGACCGTGGTTCGATCCGCGTTCGGGGTGTTTTATACGCCCGGCTACACCGTACAGAACGGGAACCCTTATGCCAGCCCAATCAATAACTCGGCCACTCCCTGGGTGCCGACGCTCGACGGCGGTTTCACGCCCGTGGCCACGTTCAACAATCCGTTCCCGAACGGCCTGCTCCCGCTCCCGCTCCGCAACTCCAGCTACGAGACCCTGACTTTGGGCGAGTCGGTGGTAACCGATATTCCCAACGACCGTACACCGTACATGATGAACTGGAACATCGACCTGCAACGCCAACTGCCCGGAGGGTTCGCGCTGGAGCTTGCCTACGTGGGCAACCGTGGCGTTCACCTGTACGATGCCGGCGGCCTCATTTGCAACGGCATGGGCTTCGACCAGATCCCCTATTCGGACCTCTCTCTGGGAAGCCAACTGCTGCAACAGGTTCCCAATCCGTTCTACGGGCTCGTAAAAGCCGGCCCGTTGGCGCTGCCCACCGTTCAATATGGTCAGCTCCTGCTCCCCTACCCCCAATACACCGGCGTCTACTCCGCCAGCACGGCTGCCTTCGATAGCGTCTACCACGCCTTGCAGTCCAGGGTCCAGAAACATTTCCACGGTGGCGGTACGCTGCTGGTTTCCTTCGAGTACGCCAAGAACATCGGCAACGCCGATACCATGACCGGCTACAGCGAATACTACCAGCCCGGCGAAACCCAGGATTATTACAACCTTCGCGGGGACCGCTCCGAGCTCAGCTATAACGCTCCCTTCCGCGGCGTGGTCAGCTATGTGATGCCCCTGCCTCTTGGGCGCGGTCAAAAGCTCCTATCCGGCGCCACGGGACCCCTCAACAAGCTCGTTTCCGGTTGGGGAATCAGCGGCATCACGACCTTCCAGTCGGGCTTCCCGATCCCCATACTCGCCCAGCCGACCTCTCTGAGCACGTACTTTAACGCCGGGGCGCCGCGGCCCAACATCACCGCCGGTTGCGATCCGACGATTAGCGCCGCCGCCACCGCCAAGCTGAGCGAATGGTTCAACACTTCCTGCTACAGTCAGCCCTCCTCGTTCGGGTTCGGCGATGAGCCTCGCGCCGATTCGCGTGCCCGCACCCTGGGAATCAACAACTGGGACTACTCCCTGACGAAGGACACCAAAATCACCGAGCGCTTTTCACTTTCCTACCGGGCGGAACTCTACAACCTGTTCAACCGCGTGCAGTTCAACCCGCCAGGCAACCAGTTGGGCAGCTCGCTATTTGGCGTCGTCAGCGGCCAGCTCAACACTCCCCGGCTGATCCAGATGGCCCTGCGGCTGAACTTCTAAGGCGCGCGCCGGATCTCGTGGGACAGGCCTCCCGGCCTGTCCCACTAGTCTTACAGAATCTGGCAGGCTTCGTCGAATTCCAGGCGCGGGGCGCGTGGGTGTAGAGAGGACGGGTCGCCGTAGCCCAGGTTGCAGATGAAATTCGAGTTCCATTTGCCGTTGGGGAAGAATTCGGCATCCAATTTAGCCGGGTCGAAGCCCGACATGGGGCCGGTGTCCAGGCCAAGCGACCGCGCCGCCAGAATCAGGTAGGCGCCTTCCAGGGACGAGTTTCGAAATGCGGTGTCATGAATCAGCTTGGCGTTACCGGTGAACCAGGCGCGGGCGTCGGCATAAGGAAACAGCCGGGGCAGTTTTTCATGGAATTCGTTGTCCCAAGCCACGATGGCGGTCACCGGCGCCTGCTGCACCTGCGGCACGTTGCCTGGCATCAGTGCCGGCAACAGGCGCTGTTTGGCGGCAGGCGTGGTGAGAAAAACCAGGCGGGCCGGCGAGCAGTTGGCGGAGGTCGGCCCCAGCTTCACCAGATCGTACAAATCCTGTAACAGCTTCGGTTCCACGGGGTCGGGCAGCCACCCGTGGTAGGTGCGGGCCTGACGAAAAACAAGGTCAAGCGCCTCGGCGGAGAGTGGTGTTTTCATAGAGAATCGTTCTCCCGTTGAGGCCTTTATTGCGCCAGGGCGGCGGCCCAATAGCCCGGCCGCGTCTGCACTTTCTTGACCAAGGGCGAGGAGATCTCCACCTTGATCTGGTGGAACCCGCCCTGGCCCACCATCACTTCCTTATTGGGGTTGTAACTCAGCAGGTATTCGGCGTGTACCTGATCGCCGATTTTTTCGATGGCTTGCTCCAAACCCTTGCCGCGATAAAACGAGAATTGGTTTCCACCGGTCGCCCGGGTGAACACCACGGTGGGATTGGCCTTGAGAATCGCCTTGGCGTCCCGGTAGATTTCCTCCATGAGCGGCATGAACTGCACCTGATTCTCCGGTCCGTAAGCCTCGGCAACCGTGGTAGGCGTGGCCACCTGGTTCATCGGCATGGGGTACGCGGCCGGCGGTTGCGAAAGGGCGCGGCGGTCGGGCTCCCTGGGGGGCCCGCTCAAGGTCTCGAGAAGGTGCGACATATCCACCTGGAAAAACATGATGTTGTAAAGCTGCAGGTCGATCATGGTCTCGCGCCCGCGCGCCTGGCTGCCCATGTCGCGCGCTTCGCCGATCCAGAGCATGATCCGGCGGCGGTTCTTGGGCCGATGCGCCAGCAGGCGCATGCCGGCTTCGACCGAATCCACCAGCCGGACGGAGGTGCTGCCGGGGTAAATGCTCTTCACCGCTTTGGCGATTTTGTCGGGGTCGGTGGTGAAGTCCTGCAGCGTGCGGATGCGCGAATCGTAGGCAATCACCGCGGCTTCGCCCTGGTCGCCCAGCAGCAGCGGCTTAATCAGGTTGCCGATCTTGTTCACCTCGGGCAGGATGTGTTCCACGGCGGAGTTGGCCTGAATGCCGATCACCAGCGAAATCGGCTGGAAGCTCACGTCCACCCGGGCCTGCTGCTCCACGCCGTTATCGAAGATGTGGAACTGTTCGGGCCGGAGGCCGCCCACCGGGTTACCGTCGTAGCCCCACGCCAGCACCGGAGCCACCACGTTGAAAGTCGTGATGGTGATTTTCGGGAGGTCCAGGTCGAGCGCGTCTCCGGCATTCCGCTCCTGCTTGTCGGCCAGTTTCGGCTCCTGCTTCTGGTCCGCCTGCTGTGCGGCCACCAGCGCGCCAAACACCGTCAAGACCATGCCAACACACATCACCACAAACACGCGCCGCATATTATTTCCGACCCTCGCTTCCATGTTCCGTACGGCCTCGCAACAGATCGAGCACGTGCGGTACTAACTCCACGATAGCATCGAGCGAATCCACCGCGCCTTGCGGCGATCCGGGAAGGTTGACGATCAGTACATCGCCGCGGGTACCGGCTACCGCGCGGGAAAGTGCGGCGCGAGGCGTGGATTCCAGGCCGCGGGCGCGCATCCGCTCCGCCAGGCCGGGAATTTCGCGCTCGATAGCGGCGCGCGTGGCCTCCGGGGTGACGTCGCGCTTGGCCACGCCGGTGCCGCCGGTGGTGAAAATCGCCTCGATCCGGCCTCCGTCGGCCAGATCCCGGAGGCGCTCGCCGATCAGGTCCGCTTCGTCAGGCAACACATCCATCACCGGCACCGTCCAGCCAAGCTCCTCCAGGCGGGCGCGCACGGCGGGACCGCTGCGGTCGCTGCGTAGACCTCGCGTGGCCGAGTCGCTGATGGTGAGAACGGCTGCGATTTTCACTTCATGCTCCTCTTGAAGTCCCCGCTCTTGCCGCCTGTCTTTTCGAGTAGATAGACGTCCTGAATCTCGATCGATTTATCCAGCGCCTTGGTCATATCGTAGACCGTCAGAGCGGCCACGGCCGCGGCCGTGAGAGCCTCCATTTCCACCCCGGTCTGAGCGGAAGTCCGGGCGGTGGTGAGAATGCGCACACCTCGCTTTTCGACGCTCGCCTCGACGTCGGCAAAGGCCAGGGGCAGAGAATGACAGAGGGGGATCAGCTCGCTGGTTCGCTTGGCGGCCATGATGCCGGCCAGCCGCGCCACCTCCAGCGGATTACCCTTGGGATTGGCGGGCAGCTTCCGCAGCGCTTTGGGCCCGATACGCACAAAGGCGTGGGCCCGGGCCGTGCGCACGGTAGCGGCCTTCGCACCCACATCCACCATGCGGGCCTGGCCGGCGGCATCGTAATGAGAGAGCTTTTTCATTTGGCGAGCACCCGAACCCATTCTCCGGCGGCGTATTCGGTCCGGGCGGGATCGGTCGCCAGAAAGGCGTTGGCCCGAGCCAGGGCGTTGATGTCGCCCGAACCGCTCCAGTCGATCGGCGTGACTTCGCCGTCGAGAACCGTGGCGGGAAGAAAACGGGTGAGCCCGGCGTGCTGGTGAAAGTCGCGCGCCAGCTTCGCGTATGAAAAGGGAAGCAGCGGCGCGGCGTGGCCGGCAACCAGGTCGAGCGCCGCGCGCGCCAGCACTTCGAAGGTCACCATGGTGGCGGCCGGGTTGCCGGGAAGGCCGAGGAAGAACTTGCCGCAAGCCCGGCCGAACACCGTGGGCTGGCCGGGTTGCATGGCGACGCGGTCGAAAAAGAATTCCGCTCCCAGGCTCGCCAGGGCCGGTTCCACCACGTCGTATTTGCCCCGCGAGACACCCCCCGAAATCAGCACCAGGTCGGATTCGAACGCCCATTCCAGCACCGCGCGGGTGTTGTCGAGGTCGTCGCGCACGATCGGAAGATGGCGCGGAACGCCGCCGGCGCGGGCGATCTGCGCGGCCAGCGATGCGGCGTTGGAGTTGCGAATCTGGAAAGGCTCGGGGGTGGCATCGACGGGCACGATTTCATCGCCGGTGGCGACGATGGCGACCTCCGGGCGATGGAAAACCTTCAGCCGGGTGCGGCCGATGGAGGCGCCCAGGGCGGCGTAGCTGTAATCGATGCGCACGCCGGCCGCGGCCACCACGTCTCCGGCGCGGGCTTCCGAGCCTTGCCGGCTGATGTTTTGCCCGGTCTGGACGCCTCCGTCGATCTCGACCTCCGCGTCCCGCCGCCGCGCGTGCTCCAGCATGACCACCGCGTCGGCCCCATCGGGAACCGGCGCTCCGGTCATGATTTCAACCGCCTGGCACTCGCCCACAGAACCGCGGAAGGCCGTTCCGGCGCGTACTTCGCCGATCACCGCCAGGGCGCCGGGCAAGTCGGCCGCGCGGACGGCATAGCCATCGCGCATGGAACGGTCGAACGGCGGCGCGTCGCGGTCGGCGGCGAGAGTTTCGGCCAGCACCCGCCCCGCCGCCTCCGCCAGGTCGATGCGCTCCCAGCGCGGTTGAGGAAGATGCGAGCGGACCCGGTCGAGCACCATCTGTCGGGCTTGGGGGAATGCGAGGGCGGCCACAGCTCTATTGTAGGGGGAATGCCTGTTAGAATCGTCTGATCGCCATGACCCGCGACAAAAAGAGTATCTTTATCGGTACCGATGGGAGAAACTTCCTGTTCCCGTTCCTCCTGGTGACCTCGTTGTTCCTTCTCTGGGGATTCTGCAACGGCATGATCGACGTGATGGACAAGCATTTTCAGGAGGAGTTGCACCTGAACAAGTCGCAGTCGGCCTGGGTGCAGTTCGCCCACTATCTCGGCTACTTCCTCATGTCCATGCCGGCGGGCTGGCTGGCCAGCAAGCTGGGCTACAAGGGCGGAATTATCGCCGGTTTGGCCATCGTGTCGGCGGGCGGGTTCTGGTTCATTCCGGCCACCCATATCAACGCCATGGTTCATGAAGGGGCCGTATCGCCCACCACCGCGTTCGTGGCTTTTCTGGCGGGAGTGTGCCTCATCGCCACCGGGCTGACGTTTCTCGAGACCATCGCCAACCCTTACACCACCGTGCTCGGCGACCCGCGATATGCCGCCACGCGCATCAACCTGGCGCAATCGTCCAACGGGGTGGGATGGATCTGCGGGCCCATCGTGGGCAGCATGTATTTCTACTCCAAGGACGCCGCCGGCCACAGCACCGGCAGCCAGACGCTCTACATTCCGTACGTGGGCATGGCTCTGGTGGTGCTGGTGCTGGCCACGGTTTTCTTCTTCGCCGATATGCCCGACATCAAAACCGAGGACGACTATCACCTTGACGATACGACCGGGAGCGTCTCCCACTCCATCTGGACCCACCCGCATTTCGTGCTGGCGGTGGCGGCGCAATTCCTTTACGTGGCGGCGCAGGCCGGCATCTTCAGCTTCTTCATTAACTACATGACTTCGGAATTGCCGGCCATCCCGGCCGTCTGGGCCTCCCGCATGACGCACCTTTCGAGCCACGCCGGCATCCTGCAACCCTGGCTGCAGGGATGGTTCGAGACCGCCCGCAACGGCGCGCTGGCGCTGAGCGACAAAGGGGCTTCCAGCATGGCGTCGCTGGGGCTGATCTTCTTTCTGGTGGGCCGGTTCAGCGGCGCCGGGCTGTTACGGAAATTCGCCGCGCACAAGATTCTGGGCCTGTACGGGCTGATGAACGTGGCCGTCACGCTGCTGGTTTTCCTGAAGCTGGGCTGGGTTTCGGTGGCCTGCGTATTTCTGAGTTACTTCTTCATGTCGATCATGTTCCCGACGATTTTCGCGCTGGGAATCTTCGGCTTGGGCGCGCGCGCGAAGAAAGCTTCGGCGTTTATCGTGATGGCCATCATGGGTGGCGCGATTCTACCCAAGCTGATGGGTTATGTGGCCGATAAGTTCGACATGTCGCGCGGCTTCATCGTCCCCATGTTCTGCTTCGCCTTCGTGGCGTTCTACGGTTACAACTGGCCCCGCTTCAGCAAGATGAATACAATGCCTCAAGTGAAATCTTCGTTCGGGCATTGAGCGGCGCGGGCGGGGTCACAAGGAGGTCTCTGTGGCCCAACCGCGAAAAAATGTTGCTCGACCACACCGGGAACTTTTCTTGCCTCGGCGGCGTCCCAAACCAAAGGCCGACCACTCGCTGGCATCCACTTCTTCCTCGATTGGGACAGCCGGAACTTGAAAGCTCGGAAGCGATTGAAAGGAATGGCGGGGACGACGAGACTCGAACTCGCGACCTCCGACGTGACAGGCCGGCGTTCTAACCAACTGAACTACGTCCCCGCATTGCTCACGCCAACATCTTCGATGCTAGCATGATCGGCGCGCCGAGTCCAAATCGAACAGGAAAGCCGCGCCGCCTCAGTCGTAATACCCGCGAACATCGAATCCCGGCAGGTCGGCTTCCGCCTGCGCCTGCATGTCGCCGCGCAAGCGGTCCAAAACTGCCGTCGCCTTTTCGAATTGAAAAGCCGACTGGTTATTGGGACCGTACACGCTCACCACCAAACCGCACAGTTCACGCATCCGGGCGCTCATCGCCCGCAGCTCTCGACCTAGCTCGTAATGCTCGTCCCGGGTCAGGGGCAGAAAGTTCTCCGAAGCCATCCAAGGTTTTCCCGAAGCCGATGGGACGCGCTGGAATGCATATCCGGGTTGGCGGGGTGCCGGACCGCGACCCGAGGCCGAACCGGGCCTTTGGGTCCCGACGGTGAGTCTACCACAGATCCCCTTGGATTCATTTGGCGGCCTTCAATTGCAGGTCCATGGTCACGTCCTGGCGGGAATCGAAGCTGCTGACGGTACGCTTGTCGCTGGCCGCCCCGCGGAATTCGGCGCGCAGCCCATAATCCACGTCCGCGTTAAGATCGTGAAAGTAGTAGCTGCCGTCCGCCTGAGATATGAAGGAGCGGACCTGCATCGTCCGTTTGTTTTCGAGCTGCACGACGGCGCCGGCCTGGGGCGCGCCGTCGGGCGCATGAACCACGCCCTGCACGCTGCGCGTCTGCTGGCTTCCCTTCTTCTGCTGCTGGGCGATCGCTGCCCCGGAGCATGCCAGCAAGGCGAAAACGGCAACCGCCTTTCTCAAGGCGGGCCGGAAACGGGTGTCGATACTCATCCTATTTCCAGTCCTCGTCGGCATCTTCGTCCTCCTCGTCTTCCTCGAGGTAATCGTCCTCTTCCTCTTCTTCTTCCTCCTCCACCTCTTCCGCCGACTCCAGCTCGAGCGGTTCCACGCTCACCACCGTCAAATCCGCGCCGCACTCGTCACAACTGACGATGTCGCCTTCGTCTACGTCTTCTTCATCGAGATCGATTGCGCCGTCGCATACCGGGCACGTCACCATGATGAAAAGCCTCCCGAATTACTACTGATAGCCGATAGATTCCGGGTTTGGCAAGCCCGTCGCCCGATGTTCATCGGATTTTCAAACGCCGCGGGCTGCACCCCCTTGTGCCATTGTAATCAACCCACGGGTCCGTGGCAGCCGGAGGTTCATTATAATGAGAGTATTCATGCACCAGAAACTCAACGAGAGGGTGGTGGACCTGGATCCACCGGCAACCGCGGAGTGGCTCGAATCGCTGGATCAGATCGTCGATGAGGAGGGTCCCGACCGGGCCGCCTACCTGCTGGAACAACTCCGGCAGCGCGCTCTCGCCAGCGGGGTCGAACTCGCTCCCCAAATCAACACGCCCTACGTCAATACCATTCGACCCGAACAGGAAGTGCCGTACCCCGGCGACCGCGCCATGGAACGGCGCATCAAGAGCCTGATCCGCTGGAACGCCATGGCCATGGTGGTCCGCCAGAACAAGTACGACAGCGGCATCGGCGGCCATATTTCCACCTACGCTTCCCTCGCCACCCTTCTGGAAGTGGGGTTCAACCATTTCTTCCACGCCCACTACGGCGACCAGCCCGGCGACCTGGTCTATTTTCAGGGCCATGCTTCGCCCGGCGTCTACGCCCGGGCCTTCCTCGAAGGGCGCCTGAGCGAGGATCGCCTCAAGAACTTCCGCCACGAGCTGCGCGATTCCCCCGGTCTTCCGTCCTACCCCCACCCCTGGCTGATGCCCGATTTCTGGCGATTCCCCACCGTTTCCATGGGCCTGGGACCCATCAACGCCATCTATCAGGCGCGTTTCATGCGCTACCTGGAAAACCGCGGCCTGATCCAGGTCACGCCGCGCAAGATCTGGGCGTTTCTGGGCGACGGCGAAACCGACGAGCCCGAATCCCTGGGCTCGCTCACGCTGGCATCCCGCGAAAAACTCGATAACCTGATTTTCGTCGTAAACTGCAACCTCCAGCGCCTGGACGGCCCGGTGCGCGGCAACGGCAAGGTGATTCAGGAATTGGAGGGAGCCTTCCGCGGCGCCGGCTGGAACGTGGTCAAGCTGATCTGGGGCAGCGAATGGGACGAGCTGCTGGCGCGCGACTCCACCGGCCTGCTGGTGCAGCGCATGTCCGAAGTGGTGGATGGCGAATTCCAGACCTACGTGACCAAAGACGGCGCCTGGCTGCGCCAGCACTTTTTCGGTAAATACCCGGAACTGCTCGACCTGGTTTCGCACTTGAGCGACGACCAGCTTTACCGCCTGAAGCGCGGCGGCCACGACCCGCGCAAGGTCTATAACGCCTACAAGGCCGCGGTGGAGACCGCCGGCCGCCCCACCGTCGTCCTGGCCCATACCGTCAAAGGCTACGGCCTGGGCGAGGCCGGCGAGGGCCGCAACATCACCCACCAGCAGAAGAAGCTCAACGAGCAGGAAATCGCCCATTTCAAATCGCGCTTCGAAATTCCCATCCCGGACGACGCCGCGCGCAACGCATCGTTTTATAAGCCGCCCGCCGATAGCCCCGAAATGGCCTACCTGCACGAGCGCCGGCGCCAACTCGGCGGCTACATGCCCAGCCGCGGGGTGGATGTTCCCGCCGTGACGCCGCCCGCGGTCGAATATTTTTCCGAATCGCTCGAAGGCTCTTCCGGCCGCGAAGTCTCCAGCACCATGGCCTTCGTCCGCGTGCTCACCCAGCTCCTCAAACATCCCGAGATCGGCAAGCGCGTGGTGCCGATCATCCCCGATGAAGCCCGCACCTTCGGCATGGAGTCGCTGTTCCGCCAGTTCGGCATCTACGCCAGCCAGGGCCAGCTCTATCGCCCCCACGACGCCGAGATGTTCCTGTACTACAAGGAGTCCAAGGACGGTCAGATTCTGGAAGAAGGGATCACCGAAGCCGGTTCCATGGCTTCGTTCACCGCCGCCGGCACAGCCTACGCGAACTACGGCGCGGACATGATTCCCTTTTTCATTTACTATTCCATGTTCGGATTTCAGCGCGTAGGCGACCTGATCTGGGCGTTCGGCGACGCCCGCGGAAAAGGCTTCCTCTGCGGCGGCACCGCCGGGCGCACCACCCTGTCCGGCGAAGGGCTGCAGCACCAGGACGGCCACAGCCTGCTGATGGCCAGCGCCGTACCCAACTGTGCCGCCTACGACCCCGCCTTCGCCTACGAAATCGCCATCATCGTGCAGGACGGCATCCGCCGCATGTACCAGGAGCGCGAGGACCTGTTCTACTACCTCACCCTGTACAACGAAAACTACCCCATGCCGCCTATGAGGGAGGGCCTGAACCCCGAAGGTGTGCTCAAGGGCATCTATCGTTACCTTCCCGCCAAGAAAAGCCCGGCCCGGGTGCAGTTGTTCGGCAGCGGTCCGATTCTCAACGAAGCGTTGCGCGCGCAACGGATTCTGGCCGAAAAGTACGACCTGCCCGCCGACGTGTGGAGCGTCACCAGTTACACTGAACTGCGGCGGGAAGCCCTGTCGGTGGAACGCTGGAACCGTCTCCACCCCGACCAGCCGGAACGGATCCCCTATCTGCTCACGGCCTTGAAGGACGCCGCCGGCCCCATCGTGGCGGCCACCGATTATATGAAGGCCGTGGCGGACCAGGTGGCGCCGTGGCTGCCGGGGCGGATGGAAACGCTGGGCACCGATGGATTTGGCCGCAGCGACAACCGCGAGTATTTGCGGAAACATTTCGAAATCAACGCCGAGTCGATCGTGACCGCGGCGCTGTCGCGGCTGGCGCGCGAGGGCAAATTTGACGCCGGGAAAGCGAAGGCCGCCTTTGCCGAGCTTGGTGTCGATACCGAACGGAACGACCCCGCCCGCGCCTGAATCGATGCGAACCGGCCAGCGCATCGCCATCGCCGGTATGGCGGTGAGTGCCGCGCTGGCCGTCGCCAAGATTCTGGTCGGCCTGGCCGGCCATTCCACCGCCGCCGTGGCCGATGGCGTGGAATCTTCCACCGACCTGCTTACCTCTTCCCTGCTCCTGGCCGGCCTCACCCTGGGCGCCAAGCCCGCCGACGAAAATCACCCCTACGGCCATGGCCGCCTGGAAATCCTGAGTGGATTGCTGATCGGCCTGGGCTTAGCGGTGATCGGCGCGCTCATCTCATACTCTGCCATCGAGCGTCTCGGGCGGCCCCACCTGGTCGTGCAGTCCTATGTGGTCTGGCCGCTGGTGGCTTCGCTCGTCGCCAAACCCGCCCTGGCCCTTTCGAAGTTTCGCTACGGGCGCAAGATCCAGAGCGCCGCCCTGGTCGCCGACGCCTGGCACGACGCCACCGATTCCACCTCCGCCGCCACGGCCCTTATCGCCGTCGGCCTTGCCGTCTACAACCCCAGCCGTTTCGTTTCCGCCGATTGTTACGGCGGCCTTGCCGTCGGACTCCTGGTCGTCACCGCCGGTGCCCGCGTCGCTTACCAGACCGCCATGCAGTTGGCGGACACCATGCCCGACGACCGGCTGATGGACAAGATCCGCCAGGCCGCCGCCCAGGTGGATGGCGTCCGCGGCGTGGAAAAGTGCTACGCCCGCAAGACCGGCCTCCGCTATCACGTCGATCTGCACCTGGAAGTCGACCCGGATATGACCGTGCGACAATCGCACGAGATCGCCCACCAGGCGCGCCTGCACATCCTGAAATCGCTGGACTGGGTAGCCGATGTACTGGTCCATGTGGAACCTGCTCCGTAACCCCCATTTGCATAGGATGGAAACGATGCCGGAATTCTATTTCTACGAGCCTTCGAAAGGTCACGGCCTGCCGCACGATCCGTTCAAGGCGATCGTGGCGCCGCGGCCGATCGGCTGGATTTCGACCCGAGACGCCGAAGGCCGCGTGAATCTTGCGCCGTACAGCTTCTTCAATGCCGTGTGCGACCACCCGCCCATGGTCATGTTCAGTTCGTCGGGGTGGAAGGACACGGTGTCCAATATCAAGGCAACCGGCGAATTCGTCTGCAATCTTGTCACTCGTCCGTTGGCTGAGAAAATGAACCAGACCTCGGCCGCCCTGCCGCACGGTGTCAACGAATTCGAGTTCGCGAAGCTGGACGCCGCTGCGAGCCGGATGGTAATGCCGCCGCGCGTTGCGGAGGCTCCGGTGGCGCTGGAATGCAAGCTGGTGCAGATTGTACAGTTGCATGGCACCGACGGCGCCGCGCTCGACCAGTACCTCACCATCGGCGAAGTAGTTGGCGTACACATCGACCCCGACTATCTCAAGGAAGGACTTTTCGACCTTCTGGCGACGCGTCCGGTTCAGCGCGCCGGTTACACCGCGGATTACACCGAGGCGGCGACGGGCTTCCAAATGGAGCGGCCGAGATAACGATTAATGACTTCAATCCCTGGCCTGGAAGACGAACTCTCGCGCCCCTCCGATGCCGATTGCGCTTTCCTGCGCGGCCTGGAGGGCGACCTGCTTGTGCTGGGCGCCGGCGGCAAGATGGGGCCGTCGCTCGCCCGTCGGGCGCGGCGCGCGGCGGACCGGAGCGGCGTGTCGCGCCGCATCGTCGCGGCCTCGCGTTTCGCCGACGGGGAGACCGGGCGCCAGCTTGCCGGGTGGGGCATCGAGACCATCTCCTGCGACCTTTTGGATCGGGGCCGGATCGCGCACCTTCCGGACTGCCCGAACGTGCTGCTCTTGGCGGGCCGGAAATTCGGTTCTACCGGGAACATGCCGCTCACCTGGGCCACCAACACGCTACTGCCGGCGATGGTCGCGGAGCGATTCCGCGGATCCCGCATCGTGGCGCTGTCGAGCGGGAATGTCTACCCATTGTCCGCTTCCGGCGCCACCGAGGACACCCCACCCGCGCCGGTCGGGGAATACGCACAGTCGGTGCTCGGCCGGGAGCGCGTGTTCGAATACTTCTCGGGCCGCGACCGCACGCCGGTGGCGATCATGCGTTTGAATTACGCCGTCGACCTGCGCTATGGCGTGCTGCTCGATATCGGCCGTTGCGTCTGGCAGCGGCGGCCGGTGCCGCTCGCCATGGGAGCGGTGAATGTCATCTGGCAGGGCGACGCGAATTCCATCATTCTGCGCGCGCTGGCGCTGGCGTCCTCTCCCCCGCTCATACTGAATGTCACCGGTCCCGAGACGTTGCGCGTGCGCTCGATCGCGGAGCGGTTCGGCGAATTGTTCCGCATCGAGCCGCGCTTCGAGGGGCGCGAAGCGGAAACCGCACTGCTGAACGATTCCTCGCTGTGCCGCCGGTTGCTCGGACCGCCTTCAGTCGCCGCGGCTGACCTGATTCAACGGCAGGCGGAGTGGATCGTGGCCGGCCTGCCGACGCTGGACAAGCCGACTCATTTCGAGGTGCGCGATGGCGCCTTTTGATTGGCGCCGGCGGCTGCGCGAGGGAGTGGTGATTCCGGCGCATCCACTGGCATTGACCTCCGCGCGCAAGCTCGATGAGCGCCGCCAGCGCGGGCTCACCCGCTACTATCTGGATGCCGGCGCCGGCGGAATCGCGGTGGGGGTGCACACCACCCAGTTTGCCATTCGCGAACACGGATTATACGAGCCGGTGCTCGCGCTCGCGCGCGAAGAGGCGGGCGGGCACGCGGTGGTGAAGATTGCGGGCGTGTGCGGCGCCCGAGCCCAGGCGCTCGGCGAGGCCGAATGCGCCGCGCGGCTGGGCTACGACGCCGTGCTGCTGAGTCTCGCCTCGCTGGCCGGCTCCACCACCGATGAACTGATCGCGCACGCGCGCGCCGTCGGCGAGGTGCTGCCCCTGGTCGGGTTCTATTTGCAGCCGGCGGTGGGCGGGCGTGTGCTCGACGCGGATTTCTGGCGCCGCTTCGCCAGCCTGGATTCGGTCGTCGCCATCAAGATTGCGCCGTTCAACCGCTACCATACGCTCGACGTGCTGCGGGGCGTGGCCGAATCGGGCCGTGCCGCGGAAATCGCCCTCTACAGCGGCAACGACGACCACATCGTCCTCGATTTGGTTACGACCTTCCACGGCCTCCGCATGGTAGGCGGCCTGCTTGGCCAGTGGGCCGTCTGGACCCGCCGGGCGGTGGCGACACTCGAAGCGATTCACCGCAACCCGGACGCGCCGGAATGGCTGGAAACGGCCGCGCGGCTGACCGACGCCAACGGTGCCATCTTCGATGTGGCGAACGGGTTCCGCGGCTCGATCGCCGGCGTGCACGAAGTCCTTCGCCGCCAGGGCCTGCTCGACGGTATCTGGTGTTTGGATCCCGATGCAGGACTTTCGCCCGGCCAGGCCCGGGAGATCGACCGCGTCTCGGACGCGTATCCGGAGTTGATGGACCCATAAACAAGCTACACCACCGCGCGATCTCTTGCACAGCCAGACACCGATTTCGTGTCTCTTTCGGATGCGGACAGAGGCATCGGCGGGGCGTGGCTATTTCGGATGCCGGATGATGTAAGACTTAGCGATGGTGAGCCGGGCGGGACTCGAACCCGCGACCCTGTGCTTAAAAGGCACATGCTCTACCTACTGAGCTACCGGCCCCCGCGTGGTGGATAAAGCAGTTGCCCGCGAGCAACTGCCACCAGTCCAGTTTAGCAAAGGCCGGGGCCGGAACCTATCCCTCCGCCATGCCGGCCGCTATACTTGGGCTTGGGAAACGGGATGAACCGGCTGACGCGGCGATTTCTCTTCATTGCGGGGGCGATTCTGGGCACGCTCGTCACGGGCACGGTGGGCTTCACCCTGATCGACCACTATCCGCCCTTCGACGCCTTTTACATGACGCTCATCACCATGACCACCGTCGGTTATGGCGAAGTGCATCCCCTTTCGCACGCCGGGCGGGTGTTCAATTCCTTCCTGATCATGTTCGGGGTCACCACCATCTTCATCGCCATTGGCGCCATGACCCAGACCATCATCGAACTGGAATTCGGAGACGTCTTCAACAAGCGGCGGAACAAACGCATGATCGAGAAGCTCAACCATCACCACATCATTTGCGGTTTCGGGCGGGTAGGGCGCGGGGCCGCGGAGGAATTGCAACGCGCCGGCGCGCCCTTTGTGGTCGTGGATAGCGACCCGGCCCGCGCCGAACGCGCCATGATGGCGGGCATGCTGGCGGTAGCGGCCGACGCCACCCACGACGATAGCTTGCGGCAGGTGGGCGTGGAACGGGCGCACGGCCTGGTGGCGGCGCTGGCCACCGATGCCGATAACCTGTTCGTCCTGCTATCGGCCAAGGCCTTAAACCCCGACCTTTACGTGGCCGCGCGGGCGGCCGAAGAGGGCGCCGTGGAAAAAATGCGGCGGGCCGGCGCGAGTTCGGTGATTGCGCCCTATGCGCTCACCGGCCACCGCCTGGCGCAATCGCTGCTTCGTCCGCACGTGGTGCAATTCCTGGATTTTGCCACCAACGACGTGAAGGAAGAAACGGCTATTGAACAGGTACTGGTGGCGGAGGGTTGCGAAACGGTGGGCAAGACCATCCGCCAAATGCAGCTTAGCCGCGACCTGGGGGTGATCGTGATGGCGATTCGCGACTGCCATGGAAAGATGCACTTCAACCCGCCGGCCGATGCGGCCATTCAGGCTGGCGATACCCTGATCGCGATGGGCGGGCAACAGGGCCTGAGGGCGCTCGAGGTCCTTCTGGCCGAACCGCCGCACACCGGCCGCGGGTGAAAGCCTACCGTTCGGCCCGCATTTTACGCGACCGGGGGCTCTCCCGAGGCATCTAAACGCTTGTAATTGAAATTACAGGCTTCCGTCTGGCAAAATGGGGCTGATCGGAGCTTCCGAAATCTAAGGAGTATATTCAATGGTTCAACTGACCGAAAAAGCGATTGGCAAGGTAAAGGAAATCATGTCTTCGCAGCAGCCGTCGCCAGCCGGGCTGCGGATCGCCGTAGTCGGCGGCGGGTGTTCCGGTTTCAGCTATTCGATGGCCTTCGAAAACCAACCCAACATGCTGGACAAAACTTACAGCTACGAGGGCTTGAAGGTATTCGTCGATCAGGCCAGCCTGCTCTATCTGGATGGGGCCGAAGTGGACTATGTCGAGAGCCTGGAGGGCGCCGGCTTCAAGTTCAACAACCCGCAAGTGAAATCCACCTGTGGGTGCGGCAGCTCCTTCCAGGTCTAAAGGCTTAGACCTCAGGCCGGATTTCGTCGGGTCCTGGCTACCCAGCGTGGAAAACCGGTACTTAGTACACGATTTCGGAATGACGGCCACGTATTAAGAAAACCGCTGCCTAGCGGTCGCTCATTATTGGCCGTAATTCCGAAATGGAGTACTTAGTGCCGGTTTTTGCCACGAATCAATAACTTACGGCGGACAAACGGGTACTTTGTTCCGGTTTGCCGTCATCCACCGCCAATGACCGCTGCCTTTACACTCGCGGCTCGGCAGCGCGGTTCACACTTCCATAGCTGCCATCGCCCGGCGCGGCTCGAAGGTGTAGCCGAAGCCGCGGACGGAATGGATCAGCACGGGCGCGGCCGGGTCCTCTTCGATCTTCTGCCGCAGCCGAAGCACATAAACATCCACCGCCCGGTCGGTAATGGCGCGGTCCTGCCCCCACACCGAATTCAGCAGTTGCTCGCGGCTAAAGACCACTCCCGGACGCGTCATGAGGAATTCCAGCAGGCGGAACTCGGTAGCGGTCAGCGCCAGCGGCCGGCTGTTCAGGCGCACCTGGCGGCTGGCCGTATCCACTTCCAGGCCGCCGGCTTCGAGCACGCGCGCGGCGGTGCTCTGGTTGCGCGTCGCGCCGCGGACTTGCAGCTTGATGCGCGCAATCAATTCGCGCACGAAGAACGGCTTCACCACGTAGTCGTTGGCGCCGAGCTCCAGACCGACAATCCGGTCGGTTTCCGACGCGCGCGCGGTGAGGAAAATCACGGGTGTATCAGCCAACTCCGGGTCCCGGCGAATGCCCTTGCAGATGTCCAGACCGTCGGAATCGGGCAGCATGATATCGAGCAGAATCAAGTCCGGCCGCACCTGCCGGCACAGCTCGATGGCGCCTTTGCCGGTCTGCAGGCCCGAAAGTTGAAATCCTTCCTTTTCCAAGTTGTATTTCAGCAAGGAAAATAAGTCCGAGTCGTCTTCGATGAGGAGAATCTTCTTCATAACCTCTTTATCGGCTCCCGCAAAATTACGCTAACAGCGTTCGCGTTACAGGATCGTTACGAGGCCGTAAATTCAGGATTAAGCTGAGGCGCCGGCAGGGCCGCTTCCTCGGCCGGCAAAGTGAAGAAAAAAGTGGACCCCCGGTTGACGTGGCTTTCCACACGAACCACGCCGTTGTGCGACGCCACCAGGTGCTTGACGATGGACAGACCGAGCCCTGTGCCGCCCAGTTCCCGCGAGCGCGCCTTATCCACCCGGTAGAAACGCTCGAACAGCCGCGGCAAATCCTCGGACGGAATACCGGCGCCGGTATCGCTCACCCAGGCTTCGACGAATTGGCCGGCGGGCCGGACGCCAACCGTGATGGTGCCGCCGCGGGGAGTGTACTTGATGGCGTTATCGAGCAAATTGCTGAACACCTGCGAAACGGCTTCGTCGTCGCACCAGGCTTCGGTGACGGCCGGATCGAGTGCGGACACCAGCCGGATCTCGGTCTTTTCGGCGATGGGCCGCACCTGTTCGATGGCCTGTCCGATCAGCGCCTGGATATTGCGCGGCTCGAATTCCAGGTTTTGGCGTTTTTGCTCGATGCGCGACAGGGTCAACAGGTCTTCGGTGAGCCGCGCCAGCCGCTCGGCGTTGTGGCGGATAATGCCGAGGAAGCGCATGTTGTGGTCCGGGTCGTGGAGGGCGCCGTCCATCAGGGTTTCGGTGTAGCCCTGGATGGATGCCAGCGGCGTGCGCAGCTCGTGTGACACGTTGATGACGAAGTCCTTTCGGATGCGCTCCAGCTTTTCCAGTTCGATATGTTCCCGCTGCAATTGCTCCACGGTGCTCTGCAGGTTCTCGGCGGTTTCGTTCAGCGTGAGGGCCAGTTGGCCGAATTCGCTGTTGCCGGTATCGGCCAGGCGGGCGCGGAAGTTTCCCCGAGCCAGCTCGACCGCGTGGGACATGATGGTGGCGAAGCGGCGCGATATCCAGCGCGCCAGCACCGCCGCCAGCAGGATGGCCGGCAGAAACGCCATGGCCGTGCTTTCCAGTATGCGGGTCCGCACCTGTGCCACCTGTCCGTCGATGAGCGAGAGCGGCTCGGCCAGGCGCACCGCTCCGCCGGGTATCGGTACGGCCACGTAAAGAAACGGCACGTGCAGCGTGGCGCTGGTGCGGATATCCTGCCCGGCGCGCCCCGCGAAGGCCGCCATGAGTTCCTTGCGGTTGGGTGTGCGGTGGTTTTCCATGCGGGCGGCGTCGGCCTGGGAATCGGCCACCACGCCGCCATCGGCGCGAATCACGGTGACCCGCGCCGCGCCGGCCTGCGCCAGCGCCCGGACGCGCGCCCCATCCACCCGGCCGGGCGCGTCCATGTCCAGAGCCAGCAGACGGGCCTTGCCGGTCAATTGGTCGGCCAGGGTTCGAACGTAAGCGTCGCGGGCCACTCTGGTGGTGAAAAAATCCACCGTCACCAGCGCCACCAGCAGCAGACAGAATACACCGGCAATCAATTTGAAAAAAATTCTGGCGGTCACGAAAACTCCTCGAAGCGATAACCGAAGCCGCGAATGGTGGTCAGATACTTGGGAGAATCGGGCTGCTCCTCGATTTGCTCCCGCAGGCGGCGCACGTGTACGTCCACGGTGCGCGGAGTCACGTAGCGCTGCTCGCCCCAGACCGCATCCAGCAACTGGTCGCGGCTGTAGGCGTGGCCGGGATGGGTCAGGAAAAACTCCAGCAGGTTGAACTCGGTCGAGGTCAGATTCAACGAGCGGTCGCCCAGAAACACGCGCCGGCCGGTGCGATCCAGCCGGAACGGGCCGATCTCCAGCGCCGGCGAATCGGCGTCCATCTCGCCGCGCCGCAAGTGCGCCTTGACGCGGGCTACCAGCTCGCGCGGGCTGAACGGCTTGGTCATGTAGTCGTCGCCCCCGATTTCGAGGCCCAGCACCCGGTCCACTTCATCCGAGCGCGCCGTCAGAAACAGCACAGGCGTGCGGCCCAGCGTGGGCGAGCGGCGGATTTCGCGGCACAGTTCGAACCCGTCGATATCGGGCAGCATGACGTCGAGCAGAATCAGGTCCGGCCGCCCGGATTCGAGCGACTTGACCGTGCCCTTAGCCCCGTTGAGCACCTGCGTCTGGTAGCCCTGACGCCCCAGGTTGTATTCCAGCAGCGAAGCCAGCTCGGCTTCGTCTTCCACAATCGCAATTCGCTTTGGCATTCGAAAGCAGCGGGCCGATCAACTTATTGTAACGTCCGCGCCGTCGCCGCGCCGGTCGGCCAGCCACACCAGCACGAATAGTACCAGCACCAGGGCGGCCGCCGCGCCGGTGAAAGTCCACATATTTCGCTTCAGGAAAGCCGGCGCGTCCCCGCCCAGGCTTAGGCCCAGCCAGGCCAGGCCGAAGTAGCGAACGGTTCGCGCCACCACTACCACCGCGATGAAGCGCGCCCACCCGGTGCGCAGCACGCCGGCGGAGATCACGAACACTTTCAACGGCAGCGGAATCGGCAGCACGGCCGGCACGAACACGGTAATCAGACCGTAGCGTTGGAACCACTGCCGAAACCGCGCGGGAGCTTCCGGATCGGGCGCCTTCACCCACCGGCTGCCCCCGAAGCGCGCGGCCGAAAAGAGACCGAGATTGCCGATCAGCGAACCGGCCACCGCGAGCGCCGCCGCCAGGTAAGCGTGTTCGGGGCTTTTCCAGGCCACCAAGGTGAGAGAAATATCCAGGATGGCGGGAATCGGCAGGCCGGACGATTCGATAATCGCCAGCAAAAACACCCCCACGGGTCCGAATTGAAGCAGCACTACCGCGAGATGTTTCACAACAGATCCGCGAGGGACTTCTTTAGTTTATAAAATCCCGCGTGGCCGAGGAGGAAGACTACCAGCGCCAGCACCCAGAATTTCCACAAAGAACCCATCGCCGGCGCGCGATTTTCGAGAAAGACGGCGCGGTAGCCGCGTACCAGCACGTAGATCGGATTCTTGACAAACACCGGCGCGGCCCATGGGGGCAGGGATTGTTCGGGGTAGCAGATGGGAGTGATGAAAAACCAGATCGTCAGCAGGAAGCCGATGATCTGCCCCAGGTCGCGAAACAGCGCGCCCAGCGCCGCCAGGCTCCAGCTCACGCCGGCCGTAAACAGCACCTGGGGCACCACCAGCAGCGGCAGCCAGAGCACGGTAAGCGGCAGGCGATGGCGCGCGAAAAGGACCAGGCAGCAATACAGCAACAGCGCGAAACCCTCGCTGACAAGCCCCGAGACTACCAGGTTGACGGGCAGCGTCTCCACCGCGAACACCAGTTTTTTGACGAAGTTGCGATGCTCCAGCATAACGCTGGGAGCACGTCCGGCGGCCTCGCTAAAGGCCAGCCACGGGAGCATGCCGGCCAGAAAGTAGAGCGGGAAGCCGAGCGGACTCGGGTCGCCCGGAAAACGCGACCGCAGGACCGCGCCGAAGACGAAGGCGTAGGTCAGAATCAGCAGCAGCGGATTGAATACGGTCCAGAAGACGCCGCCGAACGAGCCCCGGTACCGCCCCAGAATGTCGCGGCGGACCATCACCCGGATCAAACCGCGGTTGCGCCAGATGGTGACCCAGGGATACACCAGCCCGCGCCCCAGCGACCGCAGCAGGCGGCGCCGCGCCAGGCTACCGCGCGTGGCCACGCGCCCCGCCTCGAGCCGCGACATGCCGCCGCGAACGGTCGCCTCCACCAACACGAACGGCCAGCCGCGCTCGTAATACCAGCATTTGCCTTCGCGCATGGCGGAAATCAATACCTGGTAGCGCCCGTCTTCGGGCGGCAGCTCGAAGCCGATCGAAATTTGCGCCGAATCGCCGGGCGCGAGGTCGCGCGGGGCGTGTACGCGCGCGCCGTCCACGATGAGCGTGCCCGTTTCGGCATCGAAAAGATGGTAGCCGATGGCGAATCCCTCGGAAGAACGCCAAGCGCCGCCGGATCGGTTGCGGATGGCGAATTCCGCCGTCACCCGGGCGCCGTCGAGCTCGATTCGCCCGATCTCCATCTCCGATTCCCCGTGCTGAAAGCCAATATGCTTCACTGAGTCCGTGGGACAGGCCTCCCGGCCTGTCGCCCTTGCAGGATAACACCTGGAAGGCAGGCGGCGAGGGGCTTGGGGGTGCTTAACCGATTTGGGGAAATCCGTCCCCGGCAACCTGGCTCAACCCAAATTCCACGGCATCGGTTCGGAGATTCCTTTCCGCTTTTCTTGCACAATCCTGCACAACGTAAAAAGCCCCCGGCAACAACCAGTGAAGAAATTAAAGGACTTATTTGTTTTTTCACGCCGAGCGGCGCTCAGGATGCACAACCGTTGCACAATGTGGGGCAGCAAATAATGGCTGCAGCCGCCTTTCCAGGCGGCTCTTCCCCTCACGCCCCTGCCCACCTGTTTCGTGGACACTCGTTTCCCCCAAATCTGCACAACCGTTGCACAATCGCCAGCCAATCTTCTCGCCCCTGCCTTCCCCCCCCTCCCCCAAACCCCCGGTCACAGACTTTCGAAATTTTCCCTGACCTCACTTACCCCTTTGTTTCCATCGCCCCCCACCCGCCCGCTCCGTCCCCCTCACCCCGTCTCGCGCCCGCTCGCCTGTTATCGTGTTGGCCAGAAGAGCTTCTCATGGCCGAAACTGAATTCACACCGCAACAGCAAGAGGTCCTCGACGTGATCTCCTCCGGCGGCACCATCCATGGCGCCGTCGCCCTCGCGAACGTTCTCCGCAAGGACGTCCTCGCCTGGCGCCGCGACCTGCCCCATTTCGAAACCGCCCTCAAGCAAGCCTTCGCCGATCGCGACCTCATGCTCCGCGAAAGAGCCATGACCCTGGCCGACCTCGCCTACCAAACCCTCGGCGACATCCTCCGCGACGACAAAGCTTCCCCCAGCGTCCAGTTCAAAGCCGCCCGATTCATCATCGAGCAAGCCACCGCTCCCACTCCGTCC